>ERZ1292633.819-Hain-H41-02um-R1-819-length-34877-cov-6_pt1 | contig 34877 bp, 39 predicted proteins | sample MGYA00564406_ERZ1292633 | MGnify/ENA primary metagenome ERZ1292633 (study PRJEB36523, sample SAMEA6512639) | groundwater metagenome | collected 2019-01-08 | study: AquaDiva: Metagenomics assemblies of 32 groundwater samples
GATGAGAAATCCCATGTCGTGTTAACCGTCTGGCGTGATTTGTAAAAACCAACTGTGAGATCAACCTTGCCGCTGCCCGCATCAAGCGTTTTGGTGAGGCGAATGTCGTTGGCGACATTATCCAGATTGTTCAGTTCAACATTGAAGAGAACCAGTGGAATGATGCCGTTGGTGCCTGCATAAGCCTGCCCCGCGCGCGGGCCGTTGGCGAATGACAAGGTTGATCCAGCGCCGCCGATGCTGTTGGCAACATTTTGTGCGGTATCAAAACCTGCCGGGAACAGACCGGTAAACTGACCGCCCACATCAGAATATTTGAATTTTTCAGTAAGCGTCAGGCCGTCGGCAATTTCATATTGCGTATCAAGACCAATCGCTTTGACCAGCGGACGCATTCCGTCAGTCACATCGGTAACCGTTGGGTTGTTTGCCGAATCGAGGCCAAGGTGGCGCGTGAAATTGTTGGTCGCCAGCGATTCATTGTTGGCATCAAGGCCGGGCAGATTGCTGAACTTGGGATTGCTGTTGGTGCCGGTGACACGCACTGGGCTAGGGAGATACGAAACCGCACGGTCATCAAGATATTTGAAGTTCAGGCGGACATAGCCTTTATCAAGCTCCTTGGTGACATTGGCCTTGATCTGGAAACCACGGTTGGCATCATAGCCAGCCTTACGTGGGCCTTCGCCTTCGCGGTAGAAACCACCAAAGTGGAAACGGACGCTATCGCTGAGGCGGCCACCATAGCGAAAGTCGAGGCGATATTCATCATAGTCGAGGCCAGCAGTGCCTTGAATTGCGCCGCCTTCTTTTTCACCCGTATTTGAAATCAGGTTGATGACGCCGCCGGGTGCATTTGATGCAAAGGTTGATGATGAACCACCACGCACCGATTCAACGCGCGATACGTTAAAATCCGAACGGAGAAAAATATCGGCATTGCCGAAGATGATATCGCCAAATTCAAGAACGCCGAGGCCGTCTTCTTGAAGCTGGATATATTTCGCGCCGCCGGTGGCTACTGGAAGCCCGCGCACCGCGATGTTGGCATTGCCTTCACCGCCCGAGCTTTCCGAACGGATGCCGGGGAGGTTACGGAAAACTTCAGCAACCGAGCGCGGCGCAAATTGCTGCACAGCATCCTGGTTCAAGCTGCTAACCGAAATTGAAGTGTCAAGTTTGTTAGTGCCCTTGGCAACGGCGGTCACGACGATTTCATCAGCGCTCGCTTCTTCAGTCGCAGGGGCTTCTTGGGCGAATGCTGCGCTTGACAGCGCAATCGCTGCGACTGAGGCGAGCAAATTCATTGAACGGCGCATGGTAATTTTCCTCTCTCCAATATCAGTCGGGCCGCTTTTGGAGCCCTTAGCGAATCGCTCTAATATGTTATGCAAACGATTGCAACAAACTATTGCAGAAAGAGGTGTGAAGAAACCTCACGCTGAATCTAGGAGCTTAAAGAGGCTTAGCTTGGCGCTTTGGTGTAAGGGGTGAAATCGCCCAAGATGCAGGATGGGCCTTCAAATCCAAGCGTGAGATCAACCACGCGGGCAACGTCGCCATTGCAAAGCCGGTCAGTCGGAATGCGTGTTATCAGGGCCCGGCCATCGCGAAGGCCCGAACAGCCACCGCGCGGCTTATTCACATAAAATCGATTGGTTGATATGCGATAGATGATTGCATTTTCGCCAATATTCTGACTGCGATCAATGTCTCTTAGCGAGATGCAACTCACCGGTTTGCCTGCAACCTTCCCCGCAATTGCTTTTTCAAGCGCTGCGGTTTCCTTGGCCGCGCGGTCTTCCTGAACTGGGGATGCAGCGATCACGGCCGTGCCAATCAGGCCAATTGCGCCAAGCGATAGAATGAAACGCATGTCAGTCTCCTATGTTGAGCCGCCCCCGCGATTGCACAGCTTAACAGAATTTAGCCGCGAAAGCTATCTTTTGCCGCTCGCCGCCCGGCAAGCTCATCAATGCTCTTCGCGCGCATGAACGGATTGGTTTCACGCTCAAGGCCGATTGTGGTTGGCACCGTTGGTTCGCCGCGCGCGCACATGGCGTCCACCGCGTCCATCCGTTTGATCAAGGCTTGATTGTCGGGCTCGGCAACCAGCGCGTAACGGCCATTGCTTTGGGTATATTCATGCGCACAGTAAACGGCTGTCTCATCTGGGAGGGCCGCAAGTTTGCGCATATTCGCAAACATCTGTTCAGCAGTGCCTTCGAACAATCGGCCACAGCCCATCGCGAAGAGGGTGTCTCCGACGAAAATTACTTGGTTCTGGTCAAAATGAAACGCGATGTGACCGGCGGTGTGGGCGGGTAGGTCAATCACCTGTGCTTTTGTCACACCAAACTGAACGACATCGCCGCCTGAGACTTTCACATCAAGCGTAGGAATACGTTCAAACTCTGCGGCTGGCCCCGTGATGATGCAGCCTGTAGCAGCCTTGATCGCGGCATTGCCGCCAGTGTGATCGGGGTGCCAATGGGTGTTCCAGATATGGGTGATTGTCCAGCCAAGCGCATCGGCCTTTGCCAGCACAGGCTCGGCAACGGCGGGATCAACCACCATCACCTCGTCCGATGCGTTGTCACGCACCAGCCAGATATAATTGTCTGATAGCACCGGGATGCGGATAATTTCCAAGCTCATCCTACCAATGCCCTGTGTTGGGCATTGAAACCCAAGGTTCTTGCGGTGCCAGATTGGGACCGGCCTGCAACAGCTCGATCGAGATATTATCGGGTGAGCGCACAAACGCCATGTGCCCATCACGCGGCGGGCGGTTGATCGTGACCCCGCCGTCCATCAATCGCTGACAGCTTTCGTATATATTATCGACCTTATAGGCGAGGTGCCCGAAATTACGACCTTCACCATAGCCCGATTCATCCCAATTATGCGTTAGTTCAACCTGGGCATTCTCATCGCCGGGGGCGGCAAGGAAAATCAGTGTGAAACGTCCGGCCTCGCTATCATATCGGTTGCGTTCTTTGAGGCCAAGCAGTTCGAAGAACGCAATAGTGGCTGCGGGATCGCTAACGCGGATCATGGTGTGGAGATATTTCATCGTGCCGCTTTAGCCCAATTAAGGCTTTGGTGCAGCCCCTGATTTTGGCGGTAGTTGCGCAAGTGCCGCCGCCGCTGCCTTGCCTGCGGGGCTGTCTGGTTTAATCCGAACAGCCTCAGACCATGATGCGCGGGCTTCATCTTCCGCGCCCGATATCATCGCAATATTGCCCGCCTCATTGGCAACCGACGCATCATCGAGCGCCAGTTTGGTTGCTTCAATGATGTCAGTCTGCGCCCGTTTAAGATCGCCATCTTTGCGCGCGAGCGTTGCAGATAGCAGCCACCCCAGTGGATCAGCAGGAACAAGCTTGAGCGCTGTATCAAGATCAACGCGCGCTCCCTTGGTGTCATCCGCTGCAAAGCGTGCGCGTGCGCGATCAAGATGCGCCTCACCCGCTTCGCCGCCTTTGAGGATGCCGCTTGCAAGCGCTGAATCGAAATAGGCGCGGGCTTTGACCGCCTCTCTTCCGGCAAGTGCGGCATTGCCCGCCAGCACCCACAGCCGTGCCGAACGACCGTCGCCGTCGGCTTCTGATGCTTTGGCGGCTTGCTCAAACGCGAGCGCTGCGCTTTGCCAGCGGTTGAGTGCAGCATAGGCAAGCCCGGTGCATTGGCGGGCGAGAACGCCGCCGCCTTGGATCCGCCATGCGCTTGCCTCGTCGAGGGCTTTGGCTGGGTTGGCATTGGCAAGCGCGACGCAGTCCGCAAAGCGTGCGGCATCTGAATCGGGTGTCGCCGATGCGGCGAGAGCGGCTAACAATAGAATCATAATGCCTCCAGCGATTCACCAACAACGCGCAACAATGCCGCAATATCCGGTGGACGCGATAATCGGTGGTCGCCGTCTTTTATCAGCAGCGTCTGCACATCGGCTGAACGAAGCCGTGCGGCGAGATCAAGGCTGATTTGCCAGGGCACGTCCGAATCGCGTTGCCCGTGGATCAACCGCACTGGGCAATCAATCGCGATCTCGCTTTGCAACAGGCGGTTTGCGTTTCCCGATTCCCAGAAGGCGCGGGTGGTGACCATCGGTTCGGGGCCATATTCTGAGACGCGTTCAAGACGGCCATGCGCTTGAAGTTGCTCTTTTTCCCGGTCGCCAAACCCCCAGTCGGTAAAGTCCGGTGCACCCGCGATACCGATCAGCCCAACCACTTGGGACTTCAACACCAGCGTAATCAGCAGCGCGAGCCAGCCGCCCATTGATGATCCAACCAGCAGCACCGGCCCCTCGATCAAATGATGGATCATCAGGAGAACATCATCGCGCCAGATGTCGAGCGTGCCATCCTCGAACGCGCCGCCGCTTTTGCCGCAGCCTGAATAATCAAGGCGCAGCATCGCGCGGCTTTCGCGAATCGCCCAAGCCTCAAGCGCTATTGCTTTGCTGCCTTCCATGTCCGACATATAGCCGGGGAGAAAGACAAGCGTTGGCCCTTTGCCCGCCCGATAATGAAAGGCGAGGCGAACGCCGTCAGCACGGACAAGCCATTGCGGCGGGTTCAGATCATCCATTCGATAGTGCGTGCATCACGGTGCGCACCGCGTGCATCCACGATCCGTTTGTGAAGCCGGTTGATCGTGGTGCTGCCGGTGGTCTTGCACCAAGCGGGAACGAATGCGTGAACGATTGCGCCAAGCCCACCAATGACCATGACAATTCCAAAACTTGAGGCGACGCCAAAATGTTCGCGGTAGTTCTCGCCGACTTCGGCGGGATGGTCGAGAAAGAGCTTGCGAAACATTGGCGTCGACTCCGAATTATTGCTTAGCTCCATTAACCGAGCCCCGTGCTTGCGTATAGAGCCAAACGCGAATTGCGCTCGCCAGATTGGGTGGATTCGCCGCCTCAATCCGCTCCGCATCAATCCGCGCAATCAAGGCATTGAGCGGTAGGCCAAGCGCTGCGGCTGCTTCGATCAGCCCGTCCCAAAATGGCGGTTCAAGCCTGATCGAGGTTTCATGGCCCGCAATGGTGACCGAGCGTTTGATTGGGCCCATGCTCAATACATATGCTGTCCGCCATTGATCGACAGCGTTGATCCGGTAATGAACCCGCCGTCATCCGAACAGAGGAAGCCGACCGCGCGCGCGATTTCGCTCGCTTGGCCAAGGCGGCCAACCGGAATCTTTGCGACAATTTTGGCGAGCACTTCAGCCGGAACAGCGGCAACCATATCGGTATCGATATAGCCTGGTGCGATTGCGTTGACTGTGACGCCCTTTTTCGCGCCTTCCTGCGCCAATGCTTTGGTGAAGCCGTGGATGCCCGATTTGGCGGCGGCATAGTTGACTTGGCCGTATTGCCCGGCTTGCCCATTGATCGACCCGATATTGACGATCCGGCCCCAACCGCGTTCAAGCATGCCGGGGAAGGTGGCCTTTGCCATATTGAAACAACCGCCGAGATTGGTGTCGATCACCTCTTTCCAGGCTTCATAGCTCATCCGCAATATGGTGCCGTCACGCGTGATCCCGGCGTTGTTGATGACGACATCGATAGGGCCAAGGTCCGCAGCGATCTGCGCACACGCTGCAAGGCAAGCGGCGTGATCTGCAACATCCCATTGATAGGTCGCGATCCCAGTCCGTTCAGTGAATGCCTTTGCCCGCTCAACATTGCCCGCATAGCTTGCAGCAACTGTAAAGCCCTGGTCCCTTAGGGCGGTGCTAATTGCCTCACCAATTCCGCGAGTACCACCGGTAACAATTGCCACACGTGCCATATTTCTCTCCTGTTGTAATTGCGACGAAGCTAGCGCGGCTTTGCCCACCCTTCAAGTTCACGCGAAAGTAAAGTTGCGAGCATGTCGAGTCCGGGCGGGCTGTCATTAAGGCATGGCAGATAAGCAAAGTCAGTTCCGCCCGCTTTAATGAAGCTTTCGCGGCCACGGATTGCTATTTCCTCAAGCGTTTCGAGATTGTCAGCCGAGAAGCCGGGCGTCACCACGGCAAGCTTGCGAATGCCCTTGCCGGGGAGCGCTTCAAGCGTTGCATCAGTCGCTGGCCCCAGCCATTTTGCTCGGCCAAGCCGTGATTGGAACGATATTATAAGTTCCCGGTCAAGCGCCTCGCCGAGCAGACGCGCGGTCTTCTGACACTGACAATGATAGGGGTCTCCCTGCAGGAAGGTGCGTTCAGGCATTGAGTGAAAACTTGCGATTACCGCATCGGGGGCGAAGGGCAGGGTGGCTAGATGGCCTTCTATGCTGGCCTTGAGAGCAGCGATATGCACCGGGTCATCATAATAAGGCGGGAGAGTGCGGATCGCGGGCTGCCAGCGCATCTTGCCTAGTGTTTTGAAGACCATGTCATTGACGGTTGCTGTCGTCGCTCCGCTGTATTGCGGGTAAAGCGGCGCGATGAGAATCCGGTCGCAACCCTGATCCTGAAGGATTGCGAGCCGTTCCGCAATCGAGGGTTTCCCGTAACGCATCGCCCAATCGACGATCATATCATCACCAAGCCGCACCTGCATCGCACCGGCCTGCCGTTTTGTAATCACGATCAGCGGGGCACCATCGTCACACCACACTTCGCGATAGGCAGCGGCAGATTTGCTTGGCCGCGTGTTGAGAATGACACCGCGCAAAATGGGCTGCCAGAAAATCGGATTGATCTCAACCACGCGCGGATCAGATAGAAACTTGCCAAGATAGCGCTTGACCGCCTTGGTCGTGGGTGCATCGGGCGATCCGAGATTGACGATCAAAACGCCAATTTTGCCGACCCGCATTACCGGATGATCGCTAGGTCGCTTCATAACGGGTGGGCTGGTGACAGGGGCAGCGATCGGAACCGTCTTCCTGAACCAGAGAACAGAGCGTTTGCGATAGCAGGGGCAACGGGCGGCACGGCGAGTTCGCCAATCCCGCCGGGTTCGGAATTGCTTTGAATCAATTCAACGCTCATTTCTGGCATATCGGCAAGGCGTGGCAGGCCGAGTTTGCCTAGCCGCTTTGGCCCCACAATTCCGCGCCTGATGCTGATACTGTTTCCGATGGCTGCTGCCATCCCGAACAGCAGCCCGCCCTCGATTTGCTGGCGCGCAATATCGGGGTTCATCACCCTGCCGACGTCGGCCACGCAGACCAAACGGGTGACGCGGACGCGCTGATCATCGCCCATCTGCGCCTCTGCAAGTACCGCAATGTGGCTGCCGAGCATCGAATGGCAGGCGATCCCCTGACCTGTGCCCGGTGCGCCGCCATCCCATGCCCCTTTTGCGGCGGCCTTTGATAGGCACAGCGCCAAGCGGGGGTTGTTGCCAAGCATCGCCATGCGAAAGGAGAACGGCTCGATTCCGCTTTGCCGGGCAAGTTCATCAATAAAGGATTCGGTGAAAAACACGGTGTAGCTATGCGCGCCCGAGCGCCATTTGCCCGTTGCAACGCCAATATTCGCGGGGTGGTGATCAATCGCATAAGTGGTCAGACTGTAAGGCGGGGTGGCACCTGCGACTGCATGCTTGCTTGCTACACCAGATCGGTCATGTTGTGCCTGATCAGCGGATAGCCCGCCCAAAGTCCGCGCGCGCATTTCACCAAGAGCGTCAGGCGCAGCGATTTTGCAGAGCCAGCCATCGATTTGCCCCGCAGTGCCCAGCCGTGCGGCAAGCCGTGCTTTTGCAGGCGGACGAAAACGATCATGCATCATATCTTCCGCGCGCGACCACACAAGTTGCACCGGACGTTTGATCTTGCGTGCAAGGATCGCGGCTTGGGCGGCAATTTCGATTTCATATTTGCGGCCGAACGACCCGCCGACCAGCATTGGGTGTACGGTGACATTTGCTTCATCCATGCCAATCGCTTGTGCCGCAGCGCGTGCGGCAAGCCCCGGCATTTGAGTCGCAATCCAAAGCTGCATCCGCTCACCATCAATCGCCGCAGTCGCGGTCAACGGTTCGAGTGCGGCGTGGGGTGCCAGCCCTACTTCATACTCAGCCTTGATCAGTCGTGCACCGGCAAAGACGGCCGCAAGATCACCCGCTTGCGTGATCCGCTTGCCATCGCCGTCAAGAGCTTGCGAGAGTGCAGTTGCGATATCGCGATCCTCGGCCAATCGCCCCTGCGTTTCAAAACGCGGGCGCATCACGTCAAGCGCCCGGTTCGCCGCCCACCAGTTGGTCGCGACGGCGGCAACCCAGCGCTCATGCTCAACAATGTGAAGGACGCCACTAATCCGGTCAGCCGCAGCTTTATCGGCCGTGATCAGGCGGCTATCGCCAAGCGGCCCCTGACGGATTGCGGCATAAAGCATATCTGGCAGACGAATGTCAGCCGCAAAATTGGCTGAGCCGTCAATCTTGGCCGGGATATCAAGCCGGTTCACGCCGCGTCCTGCAATCCGCCCCTCGCTATCGGTGCGCAGAGGAATGTCTTTGGGCAATGTCTGCGCGGCTGCCTCATCAACCAATTCACCAAAACGTATGTGATCATCGCCGCGTGTGACAAAACCCTGCGATGTTTCACATGCGCGCCAATCGGCATCCCACCGCGCCGCCGCCGCCTTGCACAGCAGAATGCGCGCCGCTGCCCCCGCCTGCCGCGCGATTGTGGCGAAACCGCGTTCACCGCTCGAACCGCCTGTTACTTGGAGCGGTTCGCTCGCAAACAGGCCGTCTTGCCACTCGCTTGCGAACAATTGGTTGGCGTAAACCGGATTGAGCGGCGCTGGTTCAACCCCCACTGTCCGCCAGTCAGCACCAAGTTCATCGGCAATAATTTGCGGGATCAGCGTGTAGCTGCCCTGACCCATTTCGATTTGCGGGACAACAATGGTGACATGCCCATCCTTGCCGATTTTGATCCACGCGTTGAGGACCTCTTCACCGGGGGCTGCCACCAAATTGGGCGGAAAGCTGCGCGGCCAGAGCGCCCATGCAATCGCAAGTCCGCCTGTAACGCTACCACCTACGATCAACGAACGGCGCGTTAGCCCTAGTTCTGGCATTATATTGGACAGCGGGCGTTGGCTCATCACTATGCGTTAGTGCATTTCGGCGACGCGTGGGAAGTAGTTTTAAGGCTGTATCGATTTCCGTTCGCCCATCAGCGCTTTATGCGTTGCTTCAACCTCGCGCCATGAGGCGAAAACGGACTTGTCTTTGCTGGCTGAGCCCGTCCGGCCAAGCGCGTAAAGCTGGGCATAATACCAATAGGTTATGGCAAAACTGCCAATCGCGCGAACCATCCCAATGCTGTTCAACCAACGCAGTGGCGCTGGCAGCAGGTGAAGCTCACGCTCCCACCGTCTTAGCCCTGCGGCACCGTTTAGCAATTGTTTTGGCCCATCGGGATCGGCACACATCGGGCGACCAATTCCGATCAAGTCAGCGCCGCCGCTTTCCAGCGCATGCGCCATCGCGGCACGCGTGCGAAAGCCTCCGGTGACCATCATCGGAACCGATACCGACGCTTTTATCGTTTTGGCAAAATCAACGAAATAGGCTTCGCGGGCGGCAGTAGAAGCTGTGACGGCGGGTTCCTCGCCGGGTTCAAGCCCCGCCATATCCATCATTTTGGGCTGTTCATATGAACCGCCGGAAATTTCGATCAGATCAACCCCGTTATTTTGAAGCCAGCCAGCGACGATCACGCTCTCTTCAAACGCAAAGCCGCCCTTTTGGAAGTCGGCCGAGTTAAGCTTCACCGAGATTGGATAATCAGCGCTCAGAGCAACCCGGGCCCGTTTGACGATTTCGATCAGCATTCGCGCGCGACTTTCAAGCGCGCCACCCCATTCATCGGTGCGGATATTGGCGCGCGGCGAAAGAAATGCCGAAAGCAGATAGCCGTGCGCGGCGTGAAATTGAACGCCGGTAAATCCGGTTTCGCGTGCGATCACGGCAGTGGCCACAAAACGGTCGATCAGAGTGTGAATTTCTGTTGGCGTGAGCGCGATAGGCATACCGAATTGCCCGCCGGGCAGGCCAACTTTGACCGCAGAAGGGGCTTTGGGAGCCTTGTTGACCAGCGCGGGCGTTTGCCGGCCGGCATGGCTGATTTGCATCCACAAGTGATTGCCACCCGCTGTGCCCGCCTTTGCCCAGCGCTCAAGCGCCGTCCGCAACTCCGCACTTGGCGGCCCATCGATGACGACATTACCGGGGCGTTCAAGATGATCCCGGTCAATCTGGACATTGCCTGTCAGCAACATGCCCGCGCCGCCCTCAGCCCAGATCCGGTAAAGCCGCTCAAGCTCGGGCGTTGGTGTGCCGTTTGCCGTCGCGAGCCCTTCGGTCATCGCACCCTTCGCCAGTCGGTTGGGGAGCATCGCCCCGCATGGAAGCTCAAGCGGCATTGATAAATTGGTCATGCCTTTTGTTCGGCCTCCCACAGCGCATGATGAACCTTGCGGAGGGCAACCTTATCGACCTTTTCAGTCCCCAGCCGGGGCAGTGGATCAGGCGAGAACCACATTCGCAGCGGCACCTTGAAGGCTGCAAGCCGCTCGCCAAGGAAGGCATTTAATGCTTCGACAGTGACACTCTGGCCGGGATGACAATAAGCGATTGCACCAACAACTTCGCCAAGCCGTTCATCGGGAAGGCCAAATACAGCACATTCAGCGATTGCGGCATGTTCATAAATCGCTGCCTCAACCTCTTGGCAGCTAATATTTTCGCCACCCCGGATGATAATGTCCTTCTTGCGGTCAACGATATAAAGATAACCGTCGGGATCAAGGTAACCAAGATCACCCGTGCGGAAATAACCGTCCGCTGTTAGAGCCTCAGCGGTTGCCTCGGGGCGGTTCCAATAGCCGCTAAAATTGGCGACCGTACGAATTGAGACTTCGCCACGTTCACCTTGTGGCACGGGTTTGCCGTCATCATCGAGGATTGCTAAATCAACCAGCGGGGCTGATGCGCGCCCGGTGCTATTTGGTTTATCGATATAATTTTGTCCGTAATTGCCGCAACCAACCGCGTTGGTTTCGGTGAGGCCATAGCCAAGTGCAGGTGGCGCTGTCGGGAATTCCTCAGCCAACCGACGAACATGATCGACGGGGCGTGGCGCGCCTCCTCCGGCGAGTCCCTGCAAAGTGGATAGATCAAATTTATGGCGCTCTGGATGCGTCATAATCTCAAAGCTCATTAGCGGAACGCCGGTGAAGTTAGTAATTTTTTCACGTTGGATGAGATCCATCGCCTTTAATGCATCCCATTTGGGCATCATCACGATCTTACGCCCGACCGCGAAGCTGACGAGCATTAGTGGCACTGCGCCGGTGACATGGAACAGTGGAACACTAAGTAACGTAGCAGGCTGCGCGCCTTCTTTAACCTCAAGCCCATCCTCAACCGCAAGTTCAAGCATCCCCATCGCTTGGAGAATGTAGTTGAACGTCCCCTGGACGACCGCACGGTGCGTTGAATATGCGCCTTTGGATTGGCCCGTCGAGCCGCTGGTGAAGAGGATCGTTGCGAGATCATCGCTCGTTATTTCTGGAAGCACGGCGTCTTGCGCGCCCTTGGCAATGACATGGGCGAGCGCCTGTGCGGTTGGTAAGCCAAGATCGATTACCACCATCTCCGCCATGACCACCCGGTTTGCTTCATTCAACCGCTTTGCCCGCTGGGTATCGGTGAACAGCAGAGTGACGCCGACATCGTCAATCCCGTCAGCAAGTTCGCTACCTTGCCACCAGCCATTGAGTAGCGTTGCCACACCGCCCGCCATCAATATCGCCATGTAAAGGATGATCCAGCTTGGCGCGTTGCGTGCCGCGATGCCAACCCGGTCTCCGCGTTTGACGCCGTAACCGCTGACCAATGCTTTGGCCACTTGACTAGCTTGGACATAAACTTGCGCAAAGCTCAGCCGCTCATCACCGTCGACGAGAAACTCTTTGTCGCCGTGCTGCGCGCAGAAATATGCAAAATAATGCGATAGAGCAGGCGGAGCGACCGAGATCATCGGCAGGTTGACCCCGCCAATCTCAATCATCGAAACGGCCATCGGCCCGTCGGGGCTGGCCAATCGTCCAGTTACAGCATCCATGCGCGTGTCGAGCACTGATGGCATAGCGAATCTCTCCCTCTTGGTGTTATCGTTTTGCCACTCTATGGAGGGCAAAAGCCATGGGGAAAAGCATTGTTCCTGTCGATTCTCGCTGACGCTACGTCAGCCATACGTTATGACCAGCTTGGTCTCGATCCGGTTCTTCTTGATCTGGGTTGGTTCAAGCTGCGTTGGTATTCGCTGAGCTATATTTTGAGTATCATGCTTGGCTGGTGGTATCTGGGCAAGCTCATCGCACAGCCCGGCGCAGCAATGGCGAAGCGCCACATTGATGACTTTGTGTTTTATGCGACACTTGGCATCATCCTTGGCGGTCGCCTTGGCTACTGCATTTTTTACAAGCCTGAGATGTTTCTCGACCCATGGAGCGTGCTGCGTCTGTGGGAGGGAGGCATGTCGCTCCATGGCGGTTTCCTTGGCACGATCTTCGCGATCTGGCTGTTTTGCCGCAAGCATAAGCTCGATATGCTGCGCGTTTGTGATTATATTGCCTGTGCTACGCCCTTTGGTCTGTTTTTCGTCCGTATCGCGAATTTTGTGAATGGTGAGCTTTGGGGACGGCCAACCACGCTGGCATGGGGTGTAATTTTCCCCGGCACTGCTGATAATATTCCGCGCCATCCCAGTCAGCTTTACGAAGCGGGGCTTGAAGGGCTGGTGTCAATGATGGTGCTGTGGTTCCTCTTTTGGAAAACCGATTCGCGCTATTATCCGGGGCGTCTGGTCGGTACGGGACTCGTTATTTATGGCGTAGCGCGCTTCGGGCTTGAATTTTTGCGTCAGCCCGACGCGGGCCTTGAAAACCTCTCATGGGGTCTGACAATGGGGCAGACGTTGAGCCTGCCGATGCTGCTCGTCGGGCTATATCTGATCTTCACCGCGAAATCGCGCCGCGTGCGTGTCGAATCGGTCAGCGGGGCTGCAAGCGTGGCGTGAACGGGAATGTTGCTCAAGCCTTAGCCGCAGCAATCCGGCAAAAAGGCCCGATATCGGTTGCCCACTTCATGGCAGCAGCCAATGCTCATTACTATGCCACGCGTGATCCGCTGGGCACGGCTGGCGATTTCACCACAGCGCCCGAAATCAGCCAGATGTTCGGCGAACTTGTTGGCGTCTGGTTCGCTGATCTTTGGGATCGTGCTGGTCGCCCGTCTGCACATTATGTCGAGCTTGGCCCCGGACGCGGCACGCTTGCGCAGGATGCGCTGCGTGCCATGGCCTTGGCCGGGCTAAGCCCTGTGCCACATTTCGTCGAAACCAGCCCGGCGTTGCGTGCGGTGCAAGCAGCCCGCGTTCCAAGGGCGATGTTTCATGATGACGTTTCGACCTTGCCGTCGGACGGCGCGCTGTTGATTGTCGGGAACGAGTTTTTCGATGCGCTGCCAATCCATCAATTGATTCGTGGCGGTACGGATTGGCACGAACGACGTGTCGCGTGTCAGGGCACGCTCTTTCTGCCAGTGGCTGACAAGCCAGTGCCTGAAAGCCTGATCCCAAAGCCGCTGCGTGATGCGCCGGTCGGCAGCATCATCGAAAGCGCGCCTGCGGGCGTGGCCATCGTTACGGCGCTTGCCAAGCGGTTGAACGCGCAGGGCGGTGCGGCACTGATTATCGATTATGGCTATGACGGCCCGGCCCTTGGCGAGACGTTGCAAGCGGTCAAGGGGCATCGTTACGCCAACCCCTTCGAAGATGTTGGCGAGCAGGATTTGAGCGCGCATGTCGATTTCGCAACGCTTGGCTCGGCGGCGGCGCTGGCCGGTGCCGAGGTTTCGGGGCCGGTCGGGCAGGGCACTTGGCTTGGCGCACTTGGAATCGTAGCGCGCGCGGCAGCACTTGCGAAGGCATCACCAGCGCGCAGGGATGAGATTCGCGCGGCACAGCAACGACTGATCCAGCCAGATGCGATGGGGATGTTGTTTCGCGTTTTGGCACTGCGCGCCGCGCAATGGCCTGAGCCGGTAGGGTTTTGAGAGGTGGAACGGGTGGACGCTATCGATGTGCGGTCGTCACGTATCTTGGCGGCGATGCCGCACGGATTTCTTGGGCGGCGCGGCGGCGTTTCGGGTGGGCTTTATGCAAGCCTCAATGTCGGGCTTGGTTCAGATGATGATCGTGCGGCAGTGATCGAAAACCGGCGGCGCGCGATGGATGCTGTGCTGCCGGGCGCAAGACTTGTTAGCGTCCACCAAGTCCACTCGGCTGAAGTTGTGACGGCGCGCGTGCCCTGGCCTGACGATGCACGCCCGCATGCTGACGGGGTTGTGACCGATCAGCCCGGGCTATTGCTTGGCATATTGACGGCGGACTGTGTGCCAGTGCTGTTTGCCGATGTTGAACGCGGGGTGGTTGGCGCGGCTCATGCAGGCTGGAAAGGCGCGCTGGCTGGCGTCACCGACAACGTCATAACGGCAATGGTCGCACTCGGCGCACGGCGCGATTCGGTTTTGGCTGCGATTGGGCCGTGCATCGGTCGCGCCGCCTATGAGGTCAGCGATGATTTTGCGAAGATTTTTGAAGCTGCCGATTCGGCCAACGAACGATTTTTCACCGGGGGTAGGGCAGGGCATCACTATTTTGATATTGAAGCCTATGTCATCCACCGGCTAAGCGCCGCCGGAATAGACCGGATTGATCCGCTAGGGATCGACACCTATGGCAATCGATCGCATTTTTTCAGCTATCGCCGTACCTGTCATGCTCAAGAGCGCGATTATGGCCGTCAAATTTCGTTGATCGGTATCGCGCCAAAGGCGGACGATTGATTCTGTCAACTTAACTGTGCAGCTTAACACAGCATTAAAAAATCCAATTGCCAACAAAAGAACGAATCGCTAGGGGGCAAGGCTGCGGGTCCGAGCGGCGTGAAATTTCTTTGCGTGCTCGCCGCTTTGTTTGACCCCAACGGGAGGATTTTTTATGAAGAAGATTGCTACTCTTTCGCTCGTACTTGCTGCTTCGCTTTCGCTCGCTGCTTGCAGCCAGAAGGCCACCGATGAATCAGCTAACGCTGCTGATGCGATGGCTACTGAAGCTGTTGCTGGCGCTGAAAATGCTGCTGACGCTTCGATGGAAGCAATGGGCAACGCAACCGACGCAATGGCCAATGGCGCTGATGCGATGGCTGCTGGTGCCGATGCGATGGCCAATGGCGCTGACGCAATGAAAGAAAAAGCTGGCGAAATGGCCAAAGAAGGCGCTGAAAGCGCAGTCGATGCTGCTGCAGACGCAATGAAGAAGTAATTTATTTGGCCGCAAGGCCGAATTTGCTTTAAGAAAAGCCGCATCCCGATTTGGGGTGCGGCTTTTTTTGTTCCTGCTCCAAGCGGAATGTGGAGATTCCATGCGTTTGATTGCCTGCCTTGCTTTGTTCTGGATCCTTGCGGGATGCGGGGCCGAACCGGCAACGAATAGCGTTGATGCAATCAGCCCTGCCGAAGCCGATGCGCTCAACGACGCGGCCGAAATGCTCGATCAAACCGAGCCACCCCCGCGCCTGACCAACGAAACTGCGACAACGCCGATGCCGCCAGAGCCAGCGCGTTAAAGGTGCTTGTTCAGACGACGACTTGAACGCCAAGCTCAACCACGCGGTTTGCAGGGATCTGGAAAAAATCGGTTGGGTCAGAGGCGTTGCGCTGCAGAAAAATCAGAATTTGGTCTTGCCACAAAGGCAGCCCTTCGGATGCTGACGCACGCAGATTGTTGCGCCCGATGAAGAAGCTTGTGGTCATCGGATTGGCAATTGAACTGGCGCTCTTGACGTCCAACCCAAGATCATGAGGTATATTCGGTGTATCCATAAACCCGTAACAAAGCGTGACGCGGGAAAAATCGTCATTGATCCGCTCGACGGTGCGGCGCTCGGCATCCGCGACATGGGGAACGCTGGCCGTTTTTACGGTGGTGATCAGATTTTGGGCGTGCAACACTTGATTGTGCTTAAGGTTATGAAGGAATGCACTTGGTACGACCTTGGGATTGGCGGTTAGATATACCGCCGTTCCTTTAACCCGCGCTGGCGGGTTTTGCGAAAGCAGGTTTGCCAGATCTTCAAGATTAATTGCATTTTCGGCTTCTTTATCTGCAACAAGTTTTTTGCCGCGCACCCATATCCAGATGATTAGGCCAATCGTGCCGCCAATCACTAACGGCACCCAGCCGCCTTCGATAACGCGGAGGATATTGGCACCGAAAAATATTGAATCGAGCACCAGAAATGGCGCAATAAAGGCAATCGATTTGGGCAGGCTCCACCGCCAAAGCCGACTGACGATAACAAAGGCGAGACAGGTGGTTACGACCATGGTGCCAGTCACTGCGATGCCGTAAGCGGCGGCCATTGCAGACGAGGTTTTGAACCCGAATACCAGAAGCAGAACTCCAACTAGCAACAACCAGTTGATCGCAGGGAGATAGATTTGACCCGCTTGCCCTGCCGATGTTTGCTTGATGCTCATTTTTGGAAGTAGGCCAAGCTGGATCGCCTGCTGGGTGAGCGAATAGGCACCTGTAATCACCGCTTGGCTCGCAATAATCGTTGCAAGTCCGGCTAATATGACGAGCGGTACACGCATCGGCTCGGGGGCCATCAGGAAAAACCAGTCCTGATTTTCGAACGGCTTTCCTGCGGCTTGAGCGGCCTCAAGTGTGGCGAGCGCAAAGGCACCCTGACCAAAATAGTTGAGCATGAGTGCCGGAAAGACGAGCGCGAACCAAGCTGCTTGGATGGGCACCCGGCCAAAATGCCCCATATCGGCGGTCAGTGCCTCGGCTCCTGTAACCGTCAAGAACACGGCACCGAGTACGAACAGGCCGACCACGCCGTGCGTAAGCAGAAATGACACCGCATGATGCGGCGAAATTGCGCCAAGGATCGCGGGCTCATCGCTGATGTGGATCATACCAAGCGCTGCAAGTACCAAAAACCAGATGACGCAGATTGGCCCAAACAATTTGGAGACCATTTCTGTCCCGCGAGATTGAATCGCGAAGAGCGCGAACAACATTATAGTAGTAATGGTCAAGATCGTGGTTTCGGTAAGATTTGCACCGACACTCGGAATGGTCTTCGCGCCCTCGACTGCAGACAGTACCGACAGGGCAGGTGTAATTATGGCATCGCCGTAAAACAACGCGGCACCGATTGAACCAAGGACAAGGATAATACCCCGCCGCCCGCCAACCGCCTGCCCCGCCAGCGCAAGCAGAGCAAGGACGCCGCCTTCACCCTCATTGTCTGCACGCATCAGGAACAGCACATATTTGACGGTCACCACTAGAATAAGCGACCAAAGCGCGAGGCTCAACACACCCATAATCTCTGCCGCACCGATACCGAGCGGTGCCGATTGATGGAGCGCTTCGCGAAATGCGTAAAGCGGGCTGGTACCGATATCGCCAAAGACGACACCAATTGATCCGAGCATCAGTAGCGCAAATGATGATTTGTGCGAAGTGGAAGACGAATGCGAAACCGACTCAATGGACTGCATGACCGAATTCTCCAATGTGGGCGGCGGCCAATACGCCTAATTTTGTGCGGCGCAACAAAAATCGGCAGCGCATTGATTAACAAAAAAAAGGGCCGAGGACTTGCGTCCCCGGCCCTGAATTTGGTGCAGTAGTGAACGGGCTTAGAAGTCCATTCCGCCCATGCCACCCATTCCGCCCATGCCGCCGGGCATACCGCCACCGGCTGGCTTATCTTCCGGCGCGTCGGAGATCGCAGCTTCGGTCGTGATCAACAGGCCAGCAACCGATGCGGCATCCTGAAGGGCTGTACGAACAACCTTGGTTGGATCGATCACGCCTGCCTTGACGAGGTTTTCATACACATCGGTTGATGCGTTGAAGCCCTGATTTTCGTCATTTTCGCGCAAGAGATTGCCCGAAACTACAGCGCCATCGAAACCGGCGTTGGTTGCAATTTGGCGCAGCGGGGCGATGATTGCCTTGCGGATGATGTCAATGCCGCGTGTCTGGTCATCATTGACGCCCTTGAGCCCTTCAAGAGTCTTTGTGGCATAAAGAAGTGCCGTACCGCCGCCGGGGACGATGCCTTCTTCAACGGCCGCACGGGTTGCGTGGAGCGCATCATCAACGCGATCTTTGCGTTCTTTCACTTCAACTTCGGTTGAGCCACCGACCTTGATAACAGCAACGCCGCCAGCAAGCTTGGCAAGACGTTCCTGCAGCTTTTCCTTGTCATAATCTGACGTGGTGTTTTCGATCTGCGCACGGATCGCTTCAACGCGGCCCTTGATCGCATCGGCTTCACCCAGACCGTCGATGATCGTGGTGTTGTCCTTGTCAATCGTGACGCGCTTGGCTGAACCGAGCATGCCGAGGGTTACGGTTTCAAGCTTGATGCCGAGGTCTTCGGAGATCATTTCGCCCTTGGTCAGGATCGCGATATCTTCAAGCATCGCCTTGCGACGATCACCGAAGCCTGGGGCCTTGACCGCTGCAACCTTGAGGCCGCCGCGCAGCTTGTTGACCACGAGGGTCGCAAGCGCTTCGCCTTCAATGTCTTCGGCAATGATCAGGAGCGGGCGACCTGATTGGACGACTGCTTCCAGAATAGGGAGCATCGCTTGCAGGTTCGAAAGCTTCTTTTCGTGGATCAGGATGTACGGGTCAGCCAGTTCAACGAGCATTTTTTCAGGGTTGGTGATGAAGTATGGCGACAGATAGCCGCGGTCAAACTGCATCCCTTCAACAACGTCGAGTTCGGATTCACGGCCCTTGGCTTCTTCAACGGTGATGACGCCTTCTTTGCCGACCTTTTCCATCGCCTTGGCAATCATTTCGCCAATTTCGGTTTCGCCATTGGCCGAGATCGTGCCAACCTGAGCGATTTCCGATGTGCCGGCAACGGGCTTTGAACGCGCCGCAAGATCAGCGACAACCTTGTTCACTGCGAGATCGATACCACGCTTGAGATCCATCGGGTTCATGCCGGCGGCAACTGATTTCATGCCTTCGCGGATGATCGCTTGCGCCAGAACCGTTGCAGTCGTCGTGCCATCGCCTGCGGCGTCATTGGTTTTCGATGCGACTTCGCGCACCATCTGCGCACCCATATTTTCGAACTTGTCTTTGAGTTCGATTTCCTTGGCGACAGTAACGCCGTCCTTGGTGATGCGCGGTGCGCCAAAGCTCTTGTCGAGCACAACATTGCGGCCTTTGGGGCCAAGCGTGACCTTTACCGCGTCGGCAAGGATGTCAACGCCGCGCAGGATGCGCTCACGCGCGTCGCGGCCAAATTTTACGTCTTTTGCAGCCATGTGCTTATTCCTTCAAAAAATTCGTTAGGGGAGGTTTGGATTAGCCGACGATACCCAGAATGTCGGATTCCTTCATGATCAGAAGATCCTTGCCATCAACCTTGACTTCGGTGCCTGACCATTTGCCGAACAGGATGGTGTCGCCAGCCTTGACGTCGAGCGGCGTCACCTTGCCATCTTCTGACTTGGTACCGGTGCCCACGGCAACGACTTTTCCTTCTTGTGGCTTTTCTTTGGCAGTGTCTGGAATGATGATGCCGCCAGCCGTCTTTTCCTCGGCCTCGACACGCTCAACAAGCACGCGGTCGTGCAACGGACGAAATTTCATATGCTGTTCCTCTTATTTGCTGGTGAGCCGGTGCCCATCAGGCTTTGCGATTTCGCTTATTAGCACTCATAACATATGATTGCTAACAGCGGCGAGATGGTGCCTGCTGCGGCCCGCGTCAAGGCCGAAAATCGAGATTCTTTTGTTAAATTTGCGGCAGAAGGCCCAGTCGTGCCCGCGCCCGCCAGCGAACCAGCATCAGCACACTGACCACCGCCAGCCCCGACGCCAGCCCGATCCAGATACCAACGCCCTGCATACCGCCCCCAAAGGCCAGGCCACCGCCTATCCCGATCCCGATCACCCAATATCCAAAGAGCGCAAAGGCCATCGGCACCCGTGTATCATGCAGGCCGCGCAACATCCCCGCTCCCACGACCTGCGCGCCGTCCGCAATCTGGAATGCCGCTGCAACCAACAGGAACGATGTTGCCAGTTCGATCACGCGCGCATTTTCGGCCAAGTCACGATCAATGAATATCCCGATCAATGTGCCAGGAAAAAGCAGCAGCGTAAGCGCCATTAACGCCATGAAGCCCACGCCGAGGATAAACGCCATCCAACCCGAACGGTGGATTGCGGCGGTATCCTTGCGACCGTAACCAATGCCGACGCGGATCGTTGCCGCCTGCGCCAGCCCCATCGGCACCATGAAGGTCATCGAGGCGATTTGGAGTGCGATGGTGTGGGCGGCCACCGAGTCCGCGTTGATCAAGCCCATCAGCCAGACTGCGGCGGCGAACACCCCGGCTTCGAACCCGAGGGTGATCGCAATTGGCAGGCCTAGGCGCCATACCGCGCGATAGCGCATCCAATCGGGTCGCCAAAACCGCCCGAACAGGCGGTATCGCCGGAAGCGCCGCTCTCGCATGATGACCAGCCCAAGCGCCATCATGATCAGCGTCCAGACGATTGAGGTGCCAAGCCCCGCGCCGAATAACCCGAGCGCTGGCAGGCCAAGCTTGCCGAAGATCAAGGCCCAGCTAATCAGTGCATTGAGGGCAATTCCGGCCACGCTGACGACAAGCACCCAACCGGGACGCTCAAGCGCGGCAAGAAAACTGCGCATGGCCTGGAAAACAAGAAAGGGCAGCATTGACCATTGATAGCCACGGATAAACTGGCCCGCGCCTTTCGCCAGCTCTGGCTCTTGGCCAAATGCCAGCATGAGACCCTCGGTGTGCCAGAGCAGCGCCCACATCGGGATCACAATCGTTACAATGGCCCACAGGCTTTGCCGGAATGTCCGTCGCACATCGCGGACTGAATTAAACTTCCGCCCGATTTCGGAGGCCATCATTGGTGCGGCAGCATAAACCAGCCCAAGCGAGAAAATTGTCAGCGCCATATTAAGGTTTAGCCCGAGCGCGGATGCTGCCAATTCGCGCGCACCGAGCCGCCCAAGGAGGATAACGTCAGTTGCGGAAATGAGCGTCATGGTCAGGTTTGACAGGATCAGCGGCCATGCAAGCGCAAGCATTGCCGATGCTTCACCTCGCCATGGATGGCCATTTTGATTCGTCAAAAGAGGGACATTCGCATTCATGACAGCGGCGTTAGACGAACTGACGAAATGCAGTGAAGATTTTTTTGGCCGACTGTAACCATCGTGGGAACCGGATCGAACTACCACCTGAAAACAAACGAGATTGCTCAGGGAACGAGGCGGTATTCAACACCCCTTGGGTCGTATTTTTCCTGGGCATGGCTGCCAAAGGTAGTCACCGGGGCCAAGTCTGGACTGTGCGTAGCCTCCTTTCCAGACTTGGCCTTGTAACCAAACTTGGCCTTGTAACCAAACTTGGCCTTGTAATAAATGGTGTGGGGTGGTTGGATTTTATGGTGGCAAACGATGCGTCTCTCGCTCGCCTTATGGCGATGGTTCAGCAGGGAGATAAGCTTGCCTATGTGACGTTGCTTGGTGAATGTAAAACATGGCTTGCCCGCTACTTCTCGAAGCGGATTGCACCGTCGGCAGTTGATGATTTGGTACAGGAAACTTTGATTTCGTTGCACCGCAAGCGCGCGACTTATGAGCCATCGCGACCGTTCTTGCCTTGGCTTGCAGCAATTGCGCGATATCGGTGGGTTGATCAGCTACGCAAAACCTACCGTGCCGACGAAACTGAAATCGTCGCTGAACTCAGCGTCGCATCAGATGAGTCGGATGTGATTGCACGGATTAGTATTGATCGTTTGCTTGCGCAACTGCCTGAAAAACAGGCGCATGTTATCCGAATGGTTAAGATTGATGGGCTATCAATCGCTGAAGCGGCTCTGCGCAGTGGTCAATCCGAACCCCTTGTCAAAGTGAATATACATCGGGGCCTTAAAAAACTCGCCGCCTTGGTTGAAAGAGATTGAAGATGGTACAGATTGATATGAGTACTCTTGTCGATGACCTGACGCCGGTACGGGTGGTGAAACGAGGTGATAGCGTTTTTCTGGCCGTTGGTGCCACATTCATTGCGTCGGTGATGGTCGCGGTGATTTATGGTATGCGCAGCGATTTGATGTCGGGTGATCCTCATCCAATTGTGATTATCCGCGCCAGCTTGCTGTCGCTGCTTGGCCTTGCAACCACGCTTGCGGTGTCCTCTGTGGCGCACCCGTCGATTGGCAAACCACAAAATGGCTGGGTCTGGGCGCTTGCGGCGGCGGCTGTGCTGCCGTTGGCTGCGATTGCCAAATTTGCCTATCTTTACGCATCGGGTCAGCCGTTTGACATATTCATGCAAGATTTTGAATTTGGCCCACGCTGTTTGCTGATTAGTGGCTTTAGCGCGGTTTGGATTGCGAGTTTCATGACATGGTGGTTGCGGCGTGGCGCTCCGATTGCGCTCAACCGTGCTGGCTGGCTGGTCGGTATTGCGGCGGGCAGTTTCGGGACGTTCAGCTTCAACGTGTACTGCAACTCGATCAGCATCTTTTACATCGGATTTTGGTACAGCCTCGCAGTGACGCTCTGTGCGATTGCAGGTCGGTTGATCGTTCCGCGTCTCATACGCTGGTAGAACACGCCTGCGTGTTGGCAGATATGATGTGGCCTAACGCGTTTACAGTTTGGTGAAGCTTCTCTAACGCCGGAATTACGCTCATAAATTTCGGATGGTGATATGAAGCTTGTAAAACTTGCCTGGGGCGTATTGCTGGGCGTCAAAGATATGCTTGTCCTGTGCTTCATGCTGATCTTTTTCGGTGTGCTTTATATGGCGATGTCAGCGGATCCTAATCCGGCCAATGGCAAGGGTGGTGCGTTATTACTGGCATTTGACGGGCCGATTGTTGATCAGAAAACCGAAATTGATGCGCGTAGCTTCCTTCTTGGTGATGGCAGTGTCGGCGTGCAGTATCAGCTTGATGAAGTTCTCCACGCGCTTGATGTGGCAGCGACCGACGATGAGATTAAAACCGTCGTCCTTGATCTTGACCGTTTTGGTGGCGCAGGCCGGGTAGCACTCCAGAATATCGGTGAGCGGCTGGACAAGATCAAAGCGGCAAAAAAGCCTGTTCTGGCCTTTGCTACCGGATATTTTGATGCCAGCTACACCTTGGCTGCACATGCCAGCGAGATATGGCTTGATCCGATGGGTGCGGCTGCAATCGCCGGACCCGGAGGCAGGCAGCCCTATTTCAAGGGCTTGATCGATCGTTTCGGGGTCAACGTCCATGTTTACCGCGTTGGCAAATATAAGAGTTTTGTCGAGCCTTTTACCCTGACGCAGCAATCGGCTGATGCCAAGGCCGCCGATCAGGCACTGGTGGATGTGATTTGGGACGATTGGCAGGCGCATGTGGCCAAAGCCCGACCAAAGGCGCAGCTCGCGGCGTTTATCAAAGACCCGCTGGCCGGAACGAGCGGAACGACCATGACGATGGCCGAGGCGAGTTTGAAGGCGGGCATGGTTGACAAGATTGGCGATTACATGGCCTTCACCATGCGCGTTGCCGCACTCGCTGGCGAGGATGCGGATGCTCCTGCAGGATTTCGCGCAAGCGGAATTGCCGATTATATTGCAGCTAACCCGCCGGGCAAAGGCGGCGATGCAGTCGGTATCATCCATGTTAACGGGACAATCGTCGATGGCGAGGCACCCGGAGGCTCGGCGGGTGGCGATACGGTTTCGGCGTTAATTGGTGAAGGGCTTGCCAAGAAAAATTTGAAGGCACTGGTGCTGCGCGTTGATTCGCCCGGCGGTTCGGCGCTTGCGTCGGAAAAAATCCGATTGGCGTTGATGGAGGTGAAGAACTCTGGTCTGCCCGTGATTGTATCAATGGGTAATGTGGCTGCATCAGGCGGCTATTGGGTCGCAATGGCAGGCGACAAGATTTTTGCCGAACCCTCAACGATTACAGGATCAATCGGTGTCTTCGCGGTCATCCCAAGCTTTGAAAACACGGCTGGCCGTTACGGCGTTACAACTGACGGGGTAAAAACGACGCCGCTTTCCGGCCAACCCGATATTCTCGGCGGGTTTAGTGCGGAAACCGATCGTTTTCTTCAAACCGGGGTTGAAAGCACCTACGCACGTTTCCTTCAGCTTGTTGCGACATCGCGCAAGCTTCCGCTCGAAAAGGTTGCCGAAATCGCGCAGGGCCGTGTTTGGGATGGGGGCACGGCGCGCCAACTGGGCCTAGTCGATGCGTTCGGTTCGCTTGATGACGCGGTTGCCGAGGCCGCCAAGCGCGCCAAAATTGCGCCCGACAATGTCCGCCGTGTGATCCTGACGCCAAAAGAAACCTATTTGTCCGAACTTCTAGGCAGTTGGGGCACGGCAAAAATTGCGCGCGTCGACGTGATGACCCGGATGGTGCGACAGCAGCAGGCGGCATTCGTCGCAGGCCTCAGCGACGCCGCGTCAGTTATCACTGGCCCTGCGGTGCAGGCGCGATGCTTGTCTTGCCCGCCGGTTGTTGTAAACGCGACATCCGCCAGTCTCTTCACACAGCTAAAAAACAGGTTTTTCAATGATTGATATCCGCGCCGCCACACCCGACGACGCTGCTGCGATTGCGGCAATTTACGCGCCTTATGTTGTGACCAACGCTGTCTCATTTGAATCCGAAACGCCTGGAGCCAAGGGGATGCGCGCGCGTATGACCGCGCATGACGGAGTGTACCCATGGATTGTTGCCGTTGATACCGAGAGCGATGTTGTCCTCGGCTATGCGTACGGCAAGCCGTTTCGCGCTGGGCCGACTTACCGTTTTGTGACTGAGGTTGCGGTCTATTCGGCGGGCGAGCTTGAAGGCAAGGGGATCAAGCGCTCGTTACTCAACAGCTTAATCGCAACGATGATTGCGCAGAATTTCACCCAAGCTATCTCGACTCTGATGACGCCCAACGACCGCTTGATCCAGCTTTATGAGGCCGCCGGCTTCCGTCGCGCAGGTGCCTACCGTGAGGTGAGTTACAAAAGCGGGCAGTGGAACGATGTCGGCATCTGGCAACGTGAACTCGCCGACGCTGGTACACCGCCCGATGAAGTAAGGGCGTTCGCCGAGGTTGGTGTGGTGCGTACCTAGCCGCCTGCCTGCCAGAGCTTGATTGCCTCTAGCGGATAAACGAGCATGAGTATGTTGAGCGTCAGGTTGTCGCGGATCATGTATAGCGTGAATAGCTCGAATGCCGCGATGATTGCCGCTGTCGCTTTCCACGGAAGACGCGCAGCGATTAGAAATCCGGTCATCATCCAGCCGCAGTCGGCAATCGAATTGAGGATTGAATCGCCAGAATAGGCCAGCGCCATCGTTTCCTCGCGGTAGCGGTTGATGGTCATCGGGGTATTTTCCAGAATTTCCCACGCCAGTTCAAGAGTCACTGCCATGACGAGCCACGCACCAATCGGGCGGGTGCGCATCAGCCACCAGCCGAGCGCGTAGAATAGCATCCCGTGGATCATATGGCTTGGCGTGTACCAATCGGCGATATGCTGACTATTGCCGGGGCCGTTGACTTCGCCCTCCCACAGCTTGACGAAGCCGCAGGTGCATATGGGTGGACGCTCCATTGCAAAGAGTATCGCGACTGTTACTAGGAAGATGCTAAATACTATCAACCAATATTTACGCGAAATCTCCATGGTGAGATGATTGACGCAATGCGCCCCGCGAGGCAAGAGCGCTTATGGCAGTCGTATCCTCATCAGACCCGTTCAAATTCAAACGACGGGGCATCCTTTTTATCGTTTCCTCGCCGTCGGGCGCAGGTAAATCGACAATCGCGCGCAAACTTCTAGCATCGGATGCCGGGCTTGAGATGTCGGTTTCGGCTACCACGCGTCCTCCGCGTCCTGGCGAGATTGATGGACGCGATTATCATTTCGTCGATACACCAACATTCAAGGAAATGGTTGCGAAGGGCGAATTTCTCGAATGGGCACATGTCTTTGGTCATCGTTACGGCACACCCCATGGCGCCGTTGAAAAAGCCTTGTCCGAAGGCCGCGATGTACTGTTCGACATTGATTGGCAGGGCGCGCAGCAGCTTTATCAGCTTGCCGGCGGTGATGTCGTCCGCGTGTTCATCTTCCCGCCATCAATGGAAGAGCTTGAGCGCCGCCTGCGTTTGCGCGGAACCGACAGTGATGAAGTGATTGATGCGCGCATGTCACGCGCGACGGCTGAAATCAGCCACTGGGATGGTTATGACTATGTGCTCGTCAACGATCATGTTGAGCATTGTTTTGAAAAAGTCAGCGCGATCCTTGTCTCTGAAAGGCTAAAACGGAGCCGCCAAACCGGCCTTATTGGCTTCGTTCGCGGGCTGATGAAGTAGGCGCTTGAGCCGCTGCACCAATCGGTATAGCCTTTGCTCCATGATAATGTGGGGAGGGCCATCATGATCAAGTTAGCTATTGGCAGTTTTGCCGCCGCCGTCGCAATGTTTGTTACCGGCTTCATCTTCTTTGCGACGCCGATTGGTATGGTCGCTTATTCGAGCGCGAATGAGACGCAAAGTGCCGCAGTCCAGGCGGCGCTCGCGGCGAACCTGCCGCAGACAGGCACTTATATGGTGCCCGATCCGTCGACCCAGTCCGGCACAACGCTTTACGGCCAAGGCCCGGTCGCAACGGTATTTTACAACAGCAAAGGCTTTTCGCTCAATGACATGAGCGGGATTGGATACGGCTTTTTGCAGGAATTGATTGTGTGCATCCTGCTTGCTGGCGCGCTTAGCACCCTTGACCGGCGCATCCCTGACTTTGCCTCACGCGCAAAGATTGTCGTGCTGTTTTCGATTGCGGCATCAGCAATGATCAACCTCGGCAATCCGATTTGGCTGCACCATGATTGGAGCTATTGGACATATACCTTTATCGCGGACGCGGCGATGTTGATCGTGGCGGGTCTTGTGATTGCACGCTGGTTCTTGCCGGTTGCGGCAGGAATGCCCGCGCCCTCAGTCGTCGTTCAACAGCCGCAGGAACCGGCAAGCTGATACAAAGTCGGCACGGCGCACTATCCGCGCGTCGGCGGCCATCCAATCTTCGCCCCACTGCTCGGCCTGCCAAAGCTCGTCGAGATGAGCAATATCGAAGGCAGCATCGGGCGCAATCTGGCTTTCAAAAGCCGCAAGTGCGATCACGAGTGAGCCGCCGATCGTGACGATATGCGAAAGCGCGCTAAGTTCAAACGCATTGCGCGAAGCAATTGCCTTGCTCAGTCGGGAGACCGTTTCGGCGGGCTGTGCCTGGTGGATAATACCCCTCACGCGCCTGAACATGATATCGTAGCGCGTCTGCGCCCATTCGAGCAGTGGTTCCCACGCGGTCAGTTGTCGGGCGACAAGTTCGGGCGGCTCATCGGCGCGGTAGCAAAGCAAATCGCTTTCGCCATAGGCAGCAAGTCCAGTCGCAAATGCCAGTGGATCAGGCGCAATCAAATCAATCGCAGCGTTGGCAAGGCCGGTGAGCTTCATCGTTTCGGGCTTGATTTCGCACGCCTGCGCGCGCCATTCGTCGGCAATGGCCTCGGCAAGTGCATTGGTCGGCAGACTTAGCAGCGCCTTTCGCGGCGTCCGCACTGGCCGGGCATCAAGCAGAATGCCGCGTTCCGCTGTTACCGAAACCGTCTTGTAAAACCGTTTCATTCAGGCGTGCGCCACAACCGTTTGAGCAGCACAGGCGCGAGAAAGAAATCTACCGCGCCGATGACGAGCAAGACATAGCCTAGCGTAGGCATCAATTCGGGCAGCAGTTTACCGCCGATATTGGCGGCACCCGCAAAGATGAACGCAAGCGCTGAAAACCGGACAAGATTGAGGATCATAAAGCGTTTTTTGGCAAGCTCTTCGTTCATCTCATTGCCTCCAGCATCTGGTCGGGGTGGCTGAGGACGGCATAGGCCCCCGCCGCGTGTAGTTCATGTGGCTCATGATAGCCCCAATCAACGCCGAGCGCGCGCGCTTTGGCTGCAACGCCCATCGCCATGTCAAAGCTGGTATCGCCAATCATCACCGTCGTCTGCGGTGCAGCCCCCGCGTCGGCCATCGCTTGGATTACCATTGACGGATGCGGCTTTGACGGGTGATGGTCGGCAGTCTGGAGCGTCACAAACCGGTCTAATATGCCGTGATGTTCAAGGCAGAGCGCAAGCCCGCGATCCGATTTGCCCGTCGCTACGCCGAGCAGCCAGCCTTCGGATTGCAGTGCGTCCATCGCGGCCAATATGCCGTCAAACATCGGCTCTTCTATCATTCCACGCCCGCGCAGACGTTGGAACGCATTTTTATAATCCTCGGCCAGCGCCTGATGGAGTGCGTCCTCGGCATTGGGCAGCAATGCCTGCATTGCGGGAACGAGGCTGAGGCCAACCACCCGCCGCGTCGCGCTGCGCGGTGGCGGGGTCATCCCGGCGCGGGTGAAGGCATCCTCCATCGCGAGACAGATGTTGGCCTGCGAATCGACGAGCGTACCATCACAGTCGAAGAGGGCGAGGCGATTCATTTGCCAAGCTCACGCATCAAATGCGCCATCGCCTTTTGCCCGCGCGCATCAAGCGCATCGGCGACGCGGTCGCGCGCGCCTTGCGGCTTATTCTGTCCGAGCTTGGCGGTGCTGCGCCACGCAGTCACGCGCATTTCAAAGCCGATGATTGCGCCGTGCATTTTGTTGAACAGACCGTCACTCATCTTGTGCCGCGTCCATTCGGGCTTGGGCGCGAGGCGGGCCTCCTGTTCAGCGGTCAGCGCATCGGCTTGCGCTATGAGTTCATTATCGCTCATCCGCCGCACTGGCCCTTGCATCTCAAGTGCGAGGTAATTCCATGTCGGCACCTGATCATTGCCAAGTTCATACCAATCGGGGCTAATATAAGCGTCGGGCCCGTTGACGACGAACAGCGCCTCGGTGCCGTCCAAATGTTTGGCAATCCCGTTGCCGCGCGCCGTGTGGAATGCGATCCGGTCATCATCCAGAAACACAAACGGCAAATGCGCGACACGCGGGCCATCGGGCGTTCCGGCGAACAGCATCCCGAAACCAATCTCACGGGCAAACGCGCGCAGAGCGTCGCGGTCATCCCAGCGAAAGGCCGCATTGGGGTGCATTATTTCGCCTTGCCCTTACCGCGTGTGGGCGGTGAACTGCTCCGCCCACGCCGCTCACCCTTGCGCTCCTTGCGCGCTGATTTGGCGATGTTGGTGGCAAGGCGCTTTTTGCCCTCAGCAGTGTCTTTGAACTTCACTTCATCAAGCAGCAGAGCATCACCGTTGGCCTCATCAAAGCCCAGATCGGTAAGCGTTTCGGCAAAATGGGGCGGCAGGTCAGCACGCACATCAATCTGTCCGCCGCCGGTTGGATGGTCAACGCGGATACGTCGCGCATGGAGGTGCATCTTGCGGCTGATCGTGCCAGTGAGGAAGGCATCGCGCAGGCCGTATTTGCCGTCGCCGACAATCGGATGGCCAATCGCCGCCATATGAACGCGAAGTTGATGCGTGCGCCCGGTGAAGGGCTGAAGCTCAACCCAAGCGGCGGTATTGCCCGCGCGTTCAATCACGCGGTAACGGGTGCGGGCGGGCGAGCCTTCTTTCTGATCGACGTGCATTTTTTCACCGCCGCTGCCGGGTTGCTTTGAAATTGGTAGCTCAACCATGCCGTCATGGATTTCGGGTACGCCAACGACGATGGCCCAATAGACCTTACGTGCGGTGCGGCTTGAGAATGCCTTGGCAAAATGCGCCGCAGAGCTGGCTTTGCGTGCAATGAGCAGCGCACCGCTGGTGTCCTTATCAAGGCGGTGAACAAGCTTTGGCCGCCCGTCGATTTCAAACCACAGCGCATCGAGCAATCGGTCAACATGCTCATCGGTTTTGGTGCCGCCCTGCGTCGCCAGCCCCGGCGGCTTGTTGAGAATGAGTGCTGCGTCATCCTTATAGATCACAAGGCTTTCGGCGAATGCGGTTTCATCTTCGCTCAGTTCAGGGCGCTGTTTCTTGGGGCGCGGCGGACGTACGGAGGCATTTTCGGTCGTGGGTGCGGTCTCAGCCGGGGGCACGCGGATGCTTTGGCCCGCCTCGATCCGGTCACCCGGCGTGGCGCGCTTCCCGTCCACGCGGAGCTGACCCGTGCGGGCCCAGCGCGACACAAGGTTGAAACTTGCATCGGGCAGGTTGCGCTTGAACCAACGGTCAAGGCGAATGCCGTCATCATCGGGCTTTACGGTGAAGGTGCGGACGGCATCGCTCATGCCCGTGCCACCGCGAAGCCGAGCGCAAGTGCAGCAATCGATCCGATTACCGAGGCCACCGCGTAACCGGCTGCCATCGCCATTTGTCCACGTTCGATCATTTGGAAACTTTCAAGGCTGAATGCTGAGAAGGTGGTGAAGCCACCAAGAATGCCAACGCCGACGAAAAGGCGGACGCCTTCGCTTGCGACGCCGCGCAGGACGAGTGCAGCAAGCAAGCCCATTGCAAAGCCGCCGATCAGATTGACGGCAAGCGTCCCAAACGGAAAGCTGCTTCGCCCGGCAAGCGCCAAACTGGCGAGATAGCGCAGCGCAGCGCCAATCGCGCCGCCAGCCATTACAGGGAATATAGGGTTCATGGGCGTCGCCTTAGCGGCTTTGCGCCAAAACCGCTACTGCCTGTAAATTCCGTCAATACAGGTGACGCAATCGCCGCCGACGTGGATGTTGCTGCCTTCGATACGGATAAGGACTTTACCATCACGGCCCACCTGCCGGCCTTGCGATGCAAGATAGTGGTCTCCGTCCTTGATTGCGCCGCTGTGCAGTCTGTACGCCGCGAGCGCGCCATTGCCGCTGCCGCACACGGGGTCTTCGGCAATCCCATCAAGCGGGGCGAAGGTGCGGACGATGATTTCACTGTCGCTCACCACCGCAAACAGCGTGATACCCGTCGTGTGATGGGCGCGGTCATAGGCGGCAAGCGCAGGCAGATCGGGCGTCAGCGTTTCGACGGCCTCGACCGTATCAAGTTCGGCAATCACCCAGTGCGGCCCTACATCAACAACTTGCGGCGCACCTTTGCCGAAGTTCGCGACCTTCAAAGCCGCTGCCAAACCCTCTGGATCAGGTGCAGGCGTTACTCTGTTTGGCGGCATTTTGAGCGAGAGGCCAGTGTCACCAACGCTCACCTCTATCAGGCCAAGTTTGCACTGTTGAATGATTTTTCCGCCCTTCGGCGCTGCAATCCCTGCCTCAATCACCGCATGCGCCGTACCGAGTGTCGGGTGGCCCGCAAAGACAAGTTCATTGCGCGGGGTGAAAATCCGCATGGCATAATCCGCGCCCGCTTGGGTCGACGGCAACACAAATGTGGTCTCCGAAAGATTTGTCCAATTGGCAAAGGCCTGCATATCAGCGTCGCTCATCCCCGAAGCATCAAGCACTACCGCCACCGGATTGCCGAGCAGCGCCACCGCTGTGAACACATCAACTTGTTTGAATGGGCGTTCCCGGTTCATTGTACCCGCGTCACTTTCAAGCCTTTTTTGGCGAGCATTCCCTGCACCGAATCCACGCCCGCCAGATGCCCGGCACCAACCGCAACAAGGACGGTGCCCGGCGTGTCAAGCCGCTTGGTGAGCCAAGCTGTCCAATTCGCATTGCGGTTGCGCAGCAGTGCATCGGTGAGTTCGGGTGATTGGCGAAGCTCATCATCAAAGGTTTGCGCGATGGCCTTGTTGTCGCCGCTGCGCCACGCGCCGAGCATTGCGTCAAATTCTGCCTTTGGATCGGCAACTTCATTGGCCAGCCCGGCAAGGAACATATCTTGCGCGGGCTGCGGAAGCTTATCGAAAATACCAAGCTGAATTTCTGTCGTTTCAAGGCCAATAATTGGTTTTTTGGCAGCGGTAAACTGCTCGGTCAGCTTGCGCTCAACGCCGTTATCGGGGCTGAGATCAAGATCCTTGAGCATCCCGCCGGCAAGCGTGATCGCCACTGCCCAGCTTTCAAACCTGGCAAGTGCAGCCGACGGAAAGCCAACTTTGTCGATCAGTGCCTTGAGGCCGGGGCGTTTGTCGGCGGGCACCCGCTCAAGCACTGGTGGCAGGTTTGGTGACATTGCAAGCCGGGTAAAAACCTCGGCAGTCTTGGTGTTATCGCCGAGATCAGCCACCTCAAGCACAAGCGTATCGGCCTTGGCGGCGGCGGCATCAAAGGCTTTGGTGCGCCATTTGTAATTTTCTGGCAAAACATGGATCGTGCCGAACAGATAAATGGTGGTATCCGCGTCGGCAATCTTCCACATCGCCGGTTTGGCGGGCGCAGCAACCTTGGTTGGCGCGGGTTTGGCGCAAGAAGCGGTGGCTGTTGAAAGCAGCAAGGCACAACCAAGCGCGGCAAAGAGCGATTTATGTTTCATGATTGGCTATGTCGTGGTTTTTCGCGCACATTTCAATGCCAATCAGGGCCACTGCCGCTGAGAAAGGCAGTGACCCCGAAGGCTGATCGGTAAAGGGCGCGATCAAGATGGAATGCGTGTCGCCGTCAATTTCTTGGCTTTGAGCTTTTCCTGAACACTGTTCTTGCCCGCAAGATGGCCAGCACCAACCGCCATGAACACCGTACCGGGCTTCGCCATCCGCTTTTCAACCCACTCTGCCCAGCGGGCGTTGCGATCATTGAGCAGAACTTTTTCGACTTGGGGCGTCGCCGCCATTGATTTGTTCAATAGCATGTCGAGCGCTTCTGGATTGCCTTTTGCCCAGACGGCCATCACCTCATCGGTGAGTGGGCCAGCTTTAGGAAAATCAGCAACGGTCGACTTTAGGAAAGCGATCTGAATTGCTTCGGGCAATGCATCAAGATATCCCATTTGCTCTTCTACTGTCTCAAGGGTCATAAGTTTTTTGCCGTCCGCCTTCATCGTAGCAAGCAAAGTCATTTCTACGCCGCTATCAAGTTTAATTCCCGATTTCATGAATGAAACAAGTGGAAGCGTTAAAGTGGCAGCCCATGGTTCCAGTTTATCAAAGGCGGCAGAGGGGATGCCTAGGCCGCTCAAAACTGATTGATATGCAGCGTTATCTGTGCCTAGCTTTTCACTCAGAGTCGGGCCATCAGGATCAATTGCCAGTCTCATCATTGCACCCTGCTGTGATGCAGGATCGGATATATCGGCTTCGAGTACAACTTCCTGCGACGCATCATAGGCCGCCTTCACGCCACCATCGAACCATTTGATATTATCCTTGAGCACATGAACTGTGCCGAACAGATAGATAGAGGTGTCAGCATCTTTGATCACCCACAGCGCGGGATCAGCATTGATCGTAGCGGCTGCGGGGGCTGCGGTTGGATCGGCCGCCAAGGCGCGGTTGCTGCCCATTGGGCCGACACTGGACAATAGGAGGGTCGCGCTCGCAAGAGCTGCGAGCAATATATTGTTTTTCATGGTGGTATCTTTCGAATTTGTGAGTTTAGAGTTGCATGTGTGATTCAGAAATATTTCTTCCAAGCCCAAACAACGAGGCCGGCAACGCCGCTGACAAGTAGCACAGTCAAGCCGTTGACCGCGGCCACAAGCTGCGCGGCATGAAGGAAGAACCAAATCATTGACATGATGCAGGCACAGTTCCAGCTGACCGTATTGGCCCAGTGAAAGGCTTCTCGTTCCTGTTCGTCGATTATCCGGTAGGTGTAAATGATGAATCCGGCAAAAAATATCGTAAGAACAGCGACACCGGTAATCGCAATACCGGGTGGAAAAAAGTGCCGCAAAGCACTGCTGCCTTCAACATAGGCTGGGTTGTCAATTGCGAAATACAGCATCCATTCGAGAATCAACAGTGCAAAAATTGCGCCGATTATTGTCACCCCCCAATAGCGGATTTCGCGCTTGGTCAGCCGTTTCTTGCCTTCGCCGTCGCGACCATCACCCATTGTCGCCTCCTGCAAATTCAGCATCGAAAATCTCCTCAATCTTACGGTCGAACAAGCGACCGATTTTGAATGCGAGCGGGAGGGAAGGGTCATATTTCCCCGTCTCAATCGCATTGACTGCCTGACGCGAGACATCGAGCCGTCCGGCCAATTCGGCCTGACTCCAGTCGCGTTCGGCGCGCAGCACCTTCAGCCTGTTTTTCATGTCATCGTCCTGAAACACCTTGGTTTATCCTTGACTATGTTGTCACTGTTCCCTGACGGTATGTCAGGTTACCATGACTATATGTCGTGAGTCGCGGACAATGTCAATAAGACCTTACAAAAAGATTTGTGACCCTTACAAAGTGAAGGTGCTCGCTTGACCTCGTAAGCGCCATCGGCCAAGGCCTGCCGCCATGTCGGACGCTAAAAGCCTTAGTTTTCAAGACCTGATCTTGACGCTCCATGCCTATTGGGGCGCGCAGGGCTGCGTCATCCTTCAGCCCTATGACATGCGGATGGGCGCGGGCACGTTTCACCCCGCGACAACGCTGCGCGCGCTTGGCCCCGATCATTGGAACGCCGCCTATGTCCAGCCAAGCCGCCGACCGACCGACGGGCGTTATGGCGAAAATCCAAACCGGCTCCAGCATTATTACCAGTATCAGGTGATCATGAAGCCATCGCCGCCGAACCTGCAAGAGCTGTATCTCGGCAGCCTTGATGCGATTGGCATTGACCCACGCAAGCATGATATCCGCTTCGTCGAGGATGACTGGGAAAGCCCGACGCTCGGCGCATGGGGGCTTGGCTGGG
>ERZ1292633.820-Hain-H41-02um-R1-820-length-34775-cov-5_pt1 | contig 34775 bp, 39 predicted proteins | sample MGYA00564406_ERZ1292633 | MGnify/ENA primary metagenome ERZ1292633 (study PRJEB36523, sample SAMEA6512639) | groundwater metagenome | collected 2019-01-08 | study: AquaDiva: Metagenomics assemblies of 32 groundwater samples
GGAAAAGTTGTGCAAAGCTGTATAGCCTGGTGTACGTCAAATCGAGGCAGGGTCATCTCCCCCTTTCAGGGGGGGGGGAGGGGACTTAATCAGAGGTTCCTTAGCGAGAGCGTCCGCTTCCGACCCAAATTATTGTTGTTCACGCTGTTGCCGCATGAACTAAGTAAATCTGTCAACTATTCTTCAGAGCGGACTATTGCCGCCATACCGCAGGCTGACGTCGCAGGACAGGAGATTCCCGTTACTATCACTGCTCATTGGCGAGCGGTTCATAAGGGAATGCTTAAATTAATTTTTTTAATTACTCGCCGAGCCAAGACTCTGTTTATGATGAGTACGTCTGGCATGCATCGATTACCCTTAACGGGTGGATCCGCTACGCAGACGGGTGTAACTGAATCGTCATGCCTTCAGTTCCCGCCAGACGGTGACGATGGTAACTCGCACAGCGTTCGTGAACGGACCCTGAAATCAGGAGGGCCATCATGCGTGCACTTCACTTACCGCCGACCGACAAGCTTATTGAAGCCGTCGTGTTTTTTGCGATCGTAGCTCCGATCGTGGTTATTTCTATGATTGCGGTATTCGTTTTCGCCACCCGGTGAACTTGTCGTAACGTTTCACGGGTTTTTTCTGGGTTGATTGGAGATGTTCGCGATTATAAAACGCTAAAGGGAGACGCCGCCGGAGAAAGCTGCGTCGGGAGTGGTGTCTCGTCTGGCAACGATATGGCATGACGACGAATAGAGAAAAAAGCCGCCCTAAGGCGGCTTTTATTATTTACACCCTGGATCTCCGCTTTCGCGGAGATGACATCCTTCCTCGAATCCCCGCTGCGCGGGGATGATGGCTTTTAATTTTCGGGCAACTATTTGACCACCTGAAACTTCGTCCCCGCGACTTCGATGATGTCCTCGTGCTCCAGTATCTGACCGCCAGGCGGTACCGGTTTGTTGTTGATCCTCGGTTCGCCGGGACCGATCTGCGCGTGCAGCACGTATCCATCGGGGCCGCGGTAAATTCGGGCCGGGCTCTTGCCGGGGTTGTCGAGCAGGGTTTCCTCTTTCAGGAGCGGCACGCGTTTGCCCGTGTCTTTTCCTTCCACGGCGACCAGCTGTGCATGCATCGAGATGATCCGGGTCTTCTCCAGCGAGTCGTCCCGCGCGGCGCGCCCCCCCGAGCCTTTGCCGAACCCCGATGCATCCAGAGCCAGATCATCACGATAAATCAGCTCGTGCTCACCAATGACGATCGTTTCGCCGTGCCGCAGTTCATGCTGCATGACGCGCGCGCTCTCGATGAACGTTCCGTTCGTGCTCCCGAGATCTTCAAGGGTGGATTTCCGCCCAACCGTTTTTATCACGGCGTGAGCGCCGCTGACACTCTTGTCGTCGTTCAGCACGATGTCGCATGTGGAATGGCGACCGATCGTCGTGTCACCCAGTTTCAGGTTCACGTCGCCGACCGGTTTGCCCTGGAATTTGATAACGAGTTTGCCCATGGGTTGCTGATTCTCCGCTCCTGTTGGTTCAACATCAAACGAAACCGGACCTGCGCTCCATTTTAGAATACAAAAGGATGCGGAGATATCAAAATTCAAAGTGATGTATATTGCGCACTGTCTCGCCCGTACTTTCATCGAGGATTAACCATGTCACTTCTATTTTCCGAAACTGTTCTGGGACCACTGAAATTACAGAATCGCCTGGTCATGTGCCCGCTGACGCGCAGCCGCGCCATTGACAACATTCCCAACGCGCTCATGGCGCAGTACTACGCGCAGCGGGCTTCCGTCGGCCTCATCATCACCGAAGGCACGTCGCCGTCGCCGAATGGGCTGGGTTACCCGCGGATTCCGGGGATATTCTCCGCGGCGCAGGTGGCGGGGTGGAGGCTCATTACCGACGCGGTGCACGCCAAGGGGGCGAAGATGTTCATGCAGCTCATGCACTGCGGGCGCATTGTCCATCCGCTCAATATGCCCGCGGGCGCACGCGTGCTGGCGCCATCGGCGGTGGCGGCCGCCGGCGAGATGTACACGGATGCCGAGGGCTTGAAGCCGCATCCCGTGCCACAGGCGATGACCGAGGCGGACATCAAGGCCGCCGTCGCCGAATTTGTTCTGGCCGCGAAGAATGCCATCGCGGCGGGTTTTGACGGCATCGAGCTGCACAGCGCGAACGGGTATCTGCTGGAGCAGTTCATCCGCCCGAACACGAATCAGCGCACGGATCGTTACGGCGGCTCGATCGAGAACCGCGCGCGCTTCGTGCTCGAGGTGGCCGAGGCGGCGATCGGCGCGATCGGCAAGGACCGGGTCGGCATACGGCTCTCGCCGTTTGGCGTGTTCAACGACATGCCGCTGTACGCGGCGATGGAAGCGGATTACACCTATCTGGCGCAACAGCTCAACGCCCGCGGGCTGGTTTATATCCACCTCGTGGATCACTCGCCGCAGGGCGCGCCGCCGGTGCCTGATTCCATGAAGGCGATTTTCCGAAAGGAGTTCAAGCGCGCGCTGATTCTCTCCGGCGGCTACGATGCCGCGCGCGCCGAGAGCGACCTGGCCGCGGGCAAGTGCGATCTGGTTGCCTTCGGGCGGCCGATCCTCGCCAACCCGGACCTGGTGACGCGGTGGAAATCCGGCGCGGCGTTGAACGCTCCGGACAGTGCTACGTTCTATACGCCGGGGCCCAAGGGGTATACCGATTATCCGGGGCTGAAGGGATAGGGGATGAGAAGCAGAGAGAAAAGCCGCCCGAAGGGCGGCTTTTGTTATTCAAACCCTGTTGCCGCCAATACGCGCTCTAGCACAGCCTGGGCCTGGGCCGGGGTGACACCGTACATCGCATTGAGTTCTTCCGTGGTTTTGGTTGTATTCACCCGGTAGTGGATTTGTTCGTTACATTGAATCGCGATCGTCTCGCCCCTTGTCGGCAGGGTGGCAAAGGCTATACCGGGAAAATCGGAACTGGTCATTTTTTTATTTTGCATGGCGATGCTCCTGATTGTATGAGACATGATCTCTTCATGTGATCATGGGTTTTATTCATATACCGCGTCGTGCAGCGGCCGCGGCCGTAAACTCATTCAGCATAGGTTAGGTTTGCTACATTTGCTCGAACACCGCTTCCACGCCACGTTTCTGCAAGGCACCGAGCAGGAAATAGGTTGCGTAATAGGCATCGCCGAGCAACAAATCCCCGGGCTGGAGCGTATCGATCTGGGCTCGCAGCAGTGCCTGCTCATCGCTACCTTTACCGCGATAACCACCGAGGGCGGCGTTAAGCACGGCCCCGCTGCCAAGACAGACCAACCCCACCAGCCGGCAGAGTGGGAAACCAAGCCCCGGTTCCTGGCTGCGTGGTTGCGGATACACGGCCTGGTTCGCCGGTGTGTCGGGCATCGAGAGCGTGGTGCCATCCACGAGCCGCACCGGGTGACCGTGCCAGCGCCACGATGACGGTCCGCGATCGCTCATCGTCCGCCCGGTGTACCGCACGAGGCCCGATAACATCGTTTCCGGCAGTCTCATCCGGGCGCGGCAGTGGGCACCGGTATGCGTGCTCACCCGCGGTAGACCCGCGACTAAGCGCTTGACTGCCGCCTCATTCACCGCCCGCTGGCAGGAGCGGTCGGCGCTCAAGGCCTGGGATAAGAACATCGAAAGTATCTCGGTCGGGGGAAACAACCGCTCCCGATGTTCGGGTAATAGCGACTCCACCTCCGTGAGCAACTCAGGACGGGTGAGAAGATTAAAGAAGGCATACGCATCGCTGTTGTTGGCACGGCGACGGATACGTTGTTGCACACGCACACGGGGATTAGAATGCATACGGGCTGGCTCCTGGGGTGATGGAGGGTTGGTCTCGCGACTCCCACCTTATCACTCCTCGGGCCAGCCTTTCTTACATCGCGTCAGGACGTTGGGGCTTAAGTAAGTGCCATTCGGGTCTGAGCCCAACTAAACTGGCTGCCGTTGCATTAGCGTTGCCTTAGCGCTTATCGTCGCCTGCATGTCACGTTCACGCACCGCCCGAACCACCTCCCGGAAGAAACGCAAGAAGCGCCGGCGTCGCTCGCGCCTCGCGATCTTTTGGCCGGGCGCTCGGCTGCGCCGGCGCGCGTTTCGTGCGCTGCTGGCCGCGCCGCAGGTGGTTCAGCTCATCATTGTTGCCGTCGTCGTCCTGGCGCTCTGGTCCGCGACCAACTGGGTGTATCAGGTTGTCCGCAAGCCGGCCGAACTGTTCTTTCCCGTGAGCGGCACGCTCTCCAAAACGCCGTCCGACACGTGGCGGCAGTACCAGCCGATCTTCCACGCGCACTCCACCGCCGTCATCACGCCTGAGCTTCTGGCTGCGCTCGCCCAGGTCGAGGGCGCGGGGAACCCGGTGGCCCGGACGTACTGGCGGTGGCACCCGACGTGGGATCCCTTCGAGCTGTACCGGCCGGCGTCGAGCGCGGTCGGCATGTTCCAGATCATCGATGCGACGTTCGTCGAGGCGAAGCGCTACTGCATTCATGACCACATCGTGGTCGAGGACGGGCCCTGGAACGAACTGGGATCGTGCTGGTTCAATAGCCTCTACACACGCGTCGTGCCGACCCACGCTGTCGAACTGACATCCGCCTTCCTGGATCGCCGCGTCGCGAGCACGCTGGAGCGGAACCGGATCGCCGGCGCCACGCTCCCGCAGCGGCAAGACCTGGCCGCCGTGATCCACTTGTGCGGCGCCGGAGCGGGTGACGCCTACGCCAGGCGCGGCTTTCGGCTGGCCGCCGGCCAACGCTGCGGCGATCACGAGGTGCGCGGCTATCTCGCGCGGGTCAATGCGATGATGCGCGTGTTCGCCCGGTTGGCGACTGTTATGCGGCGGGTGGAATGACGTATTTTCCAGGTCAAACCGGGGTCTGGCCTCGATCCGGTTTTGATGCACGTCAATAACTGCCTCACCGGTACGCACGACAATTCACCCTGGGCTGTCGGATGACTCTTGGGACGCTCCGCTCACAGCCGGATGGGACGCGAATCGTCCATTTCTGAAGTCGAGGGGGGAATCTTATGTACAAGCGGGTATTAGTGCCGGTCGACGGCAGTGAGATTGCCGACCGCGCGCTGGATGAAGCGATCAACCTGACCAAAGGGCACCCGGTCGAGCTGAAGATAGTGTTTATCGGCCGCGACGACGAGATCAGTCAGCAGGTCATCGAGGTGGCCATGACCCGCGCCGTAAACGCCGGACTGAACCCGGTGAGCGCGCTGCTGGGAAAGATCGAGACCGAGGAGATTGCCGATGTCATCCTGCAGGAAGCCAGGGAGTGGGCCGCCGATGTGATCGTGATGGCGACCCACGGACGCCGCGGCGTGGCCCACATGATACTCGGCAGTGTCACCGAGGGCGTGATCCGCGCCTCGCCCGTCCCGGTCCTGGTTATCCGCGGCCCGTAAAGAGAGAATCAAAGGGGCTCGATTATTTCCGAAACCGGTTGCTCGGTTCGGGACGGCTGGCGCGGTAAAATCACCGGCAGCCACGCTGCAAAACTTCAAACAATTCTTCGATCAGCACATCCTCCCCGATGCCTCGGGAAATACATCGCGCCTGATCGCGTTTTAACAGGCGGATTCAATCCGAATGCCTGATGTCCATGACAAAGCAGAGGAGTTAAGGCACCATTGAATTCATGTAAGCAACCGAGGCCGCCATGAAACAATTAAAACATGAAGCTGAATTGGTGAAAGGAGCGATTCTCGCGGGAATGAAATATGGCGAGGATCGGGGCGCCGTGATATTCGAGCCGACCGATTCGGCCAGCGAGAAAATCCTGTTTATCTACCGGCTGCTGGTGCACGATAAACTCATTCAGCCGCTGCCGGAAGATCAGGTGTCGCAACAATCCATGCGGCACAAACTGGCCATCTGGTACTCCAAGCAGCTGCCGAAGGATCATCCGCTGTTAAAATGATATTTCTGGAGCAATATTCATGACGATCTCAATGTATCAGGCCTCGGTGCCGGTGTTCATCCGCATGTTGAACAACCTCGTCGGGATTCTGGAGAAGGCCGCCGCGTACGCCGAAGCCAGGAAAATCGACCCCACGGTATTGATCAACAGCCGCCTGTACCCGGACATGTTTCCGCTGGCGCGCCAGATCCGGATTGCCACGGACGCGGCCCTGAGCGGCGTGGCACGGCTGGCAGGCATGGAACCGCCCAAATTCGAGGACAATGAAACCACGTTTGCCGAACTGATCGAGCGCGTTCGCAAGACCATCGCCTACGTCAGCGGCTTCAAGCCCGGGCAGATCGACGGTTCCGAGAAAGCGAAGATCGAGCTCAAAGTCCGCGATGGCACGCTCACGCTCGATGGGTTGACGTTCCTGTTGAATCGCGCGCTGCCGAATTTTTATTTTCATATCACCACCACTTACGGAATTTTGCGGCATAATGGGCTTGAAATCGGCAAGAAAGATTATCTGGGAAAATTCTGAGAACGGCGCGGCAAATCGCCGGTCAAACGGATTCAACACTTTCATTTATTTCCAACATTAAAGGAGACAGCATGACGATTACCCGGTTTCAACCAGCGACGCGTTTCATCGGGATGATTGCCGTTATCGCCGCCATCACCGTTATCGGTTGGCAGCGGAATTCAGAGGCCGCGCCCGTGGCGGATACGGCGACCATGCCCGCGGCGAAAAAATCCTCCACCAAGACGGGGGCATCAATCAAGGTGACGGTGTCGCTGAGCCCCGCGGTGGCCAAACAAGCCGCGCCGAACGATGTGGTCTATGTCTTCGCGCGCGCCGTGAGCGGTCCGCGCATGCCGCTGGCGATTGTGCGCGCGCAAGTCAAGGACCTGCCCGCCACCATCGTCCTGCAGGATAGCCAGGGCACGGGCCAAGGCATGGGTCAGGGGATGACCTTGTCGAGCGCTCCCGAGGTGATCGTGGTGGCGCGCGTCTCCAAGTCCGGCATGGCCAACGCGCAGAATGGCGACCTGGAAGGCATGAGCGCGCCCGTTAAGAAAGGCACCAAGGCCGTAGCGATCAGCATTGCCAATGTGGTGACCGGGCAGAAAGACATGGGGTCACTCCACGGTAAATCGCCAATGTAGCCGGCTGTGGACTGATCTCCTTTTTTGTTAGGGCTTGCTTTGTTCGTCCCGAGCGGCGCGACTGTCTCTTGCAATATCTCATTATGAGATATATAGTAGGTTTGTGCACATAATAACAAGAAAGCGGTTGCGCGAGTTTGCAACCAGGCACAGGGCGGCGGCGGAGCCGTTGGGCGTCTGGTACGCCATCGTGTCCAAGACCGACTTTGGGTCATTCTCCGAACTCAAGCGGGTGTTCAGATCGGTGGACAAGGTCGGCAAATTCACGGTCTTTGACATCGGCGGCAACAAGTTCAGGTTGATTGCGGCCATTCATTACAACCGCAAGAAGGTTTACATCCGGCACGTGCTGACGCACGTTGAATATGACAGCGACAAGTGGAAGGAGTAATTATGCTGGCCCATCAGTTCGATCAGGTTATTCGCGATTACCGCCGTCTGCGCACCTTGGTGCCGCTGGGCACGCTGCGCACGAAGAAGGACTATGCGCGCGCGGTTGAAATGCTGGATGCGATCCTCGACGAGGTCGGGGAGGACGAGAAACATCCGATGGCGGAACTCGCCGACGCCATCAGCGTCTTCATCGAGAAGTACGAGGCCGAGCACGTGCCGATTCCCGTCGCCAAGCCTGCGGCCGTGCTGAAGTTTCTGATGCGTGAGCACGACTTGCGGCAATCGGACCTGCCGGAGATCGGCAGTCAGGGTGTGGTGTCTGAGGTGTTGGCAGGGAAGCGCGAACTGAACGCGCGACAGATCAAGCGTCTCGCAAAGCGTTTCGGTGTCTCGCCGGCGGTATTCGTCTAATTTCTGGAATAGAGATATCGAACTGGCCAAAACGTCGTATCATCAGGGCCAGGTACCATTGGAGGGTAATAGCCAATGAACATCGACGAACTCAAGTCCGTGGCAAACGCCATCGTCGCGAAACAGAAGGGCGTGTTGGCGGCGGATGAAAGCAGCCCCACGATCAAGAAGCGTTTCGATTCGATCAAGGTCGAGTCCACCGAAGAAAACCGCCGGCGTTACCGCGAAATACTTTTTACCACCGGCGGCATCGAGCGCTATATCGGCGGTGTCATTCTGTTTGACGAAACATTGCGTCAGAGCACCCGCGACGGCACCCCCTTCGCCAAACTGTTGTCGAGCCGGGGAATTGCCCCCGGAATCAAGGTGGACAAAGGCGCCAAGGCGCTGGCGCTGTATCCCGGGGACAAAGTTGCCGAGGGCCTGGACGGCCTGCGCGAACGACTCGCCGAGTACAAGCAGTTGGGCGCGAAGTTCGCGAAGTGGCGCGCGGTGATCGAGATCGACGAGCGCGATGTTCCGTCGGCGTATGGTATTCGGGCGAATGCCCACGGGCTGGCGCGTTACGCCGCGCTTTGCCAGGAGATTGACCTCGTGCCGATCGTGGAACCGGAAGTGCTCATGGACGGCGCCCACGACATCGAGCGCTGTGAAGCGGTAACGTCGCGGGTACTCGAGGCGGTGTTCGCCGAGCTCGACGCGCACCGCGTGGTGTTCGAGGGCATGTTGCTCAAGCCGAACATGGTGATCGCGGGCATGAAGTGCGCGCGTCAGGCCGGCGTGCAACAGGTAGCCGAAGCCACGATGCGTTGCCTCACCCGCTACGTGCCGGCGGCGGTCCCCGGGATCGTGTTTCTGTCCGGCGGACAGAGCGCGGAAGTCGCCACCGACCATCTGAACGCCATGAACGCGATGGGCCCGCATCCGTGGCAGGTCAGTTTCTCTTACGGGCGGGCGCTGCAGGCGCCGGTGCTGGCCGCGTGGAAGGGGCAGGAAAGCAACTTGGCCGCCGCGCAGAAGGCACTGCTGAAACGCTGTCAATTGAACGGCCTGGCCCGCGACGGAAAGTACGCCCGCGCCATGGAGGCGGCTGGATAAATGGCCGATTTATTCGGGGTCATTTAATGCAAATCTGGGTCGACGCCGACGCCTGCCCGAACGTCATCAAGGAAATCCTGTTTCGTGCCGCGACACGCGCGCACGTCTCGCTGACGCTGGTGGCGAACCAGCTGCTGCGCACGCCGCCATCCCCTTATATCAAAGCCATCCAGGTGCCGTCCGGTTTCGATGTCGCCGACAGCAAGATCGTGCTGCAGCTGCAACCCGGCGACCTGGTGATTACCGCCGACATCCCGCTCGCGGCGCTCGTGATTGAAAAGGGCGGCCACGCGCTCAACCCGCGCGGGGAGTTTTATACCAAGGAAAATATCGGGGAGCGCCTGACGATGCGCAACTTCATGGACGACCTGCGCAATACCGGCGTGAACACCGGCGGCCCCGCGGTGCTCAGCCTGACTGACCGGCAGGCGTTTGCGAATCAGCTGGACCGGTTTCTGACGAAGACCAAAGGGTAAGGTTGTCGCATGTCGAACTTGAATGACGTTTCGCAGGAATTGTCAGCCCGGCTTCCCGGCCTGGCGGTGCGCTGGCGCGCCGGTGAGTTCGACGCGGCGGCGTTCGCGGCCCTGTATTTTCTTCATTGGCAGATCGCGACACACGGCCAGGCGTTCGCGTCACGCAAACGCAAGCATGATCCACGCCCCGATGCGGCGGAATGGCTGGCGGTGCTTGAATCGTCGGAAGCGGAGAGACGGCGTGCGTCGTTGCTCGATTGGCTGGAGCGTTATCAGTTTCGCGGCGTGATCGGTAATGTGCCGGTCGCGCTGGTTCAATGGCTGCGGGGCGCCTGGCCGCTCATCCTGCGCGAGGATATTCCCAGACCGCTGGATGTCTTGCGCATGCAGGCGCGCGGCACGCGCGCGGTGACGCTGATCACGGCCTGGCCGCGTGCGCGCGAGCCGGTGCTGAACAAGTCCGATGCCTTTGCCTTTTTCCGGCACGATCTGGAGCATGCGTACAAGTTTTACCACTCGCCGTCCCTGTACGCCGGTCAGTGCGGGTTTTTCGCGCGGCTGGAGACCGCATTCGACCGCGGCGTGTTTGCGCCGTATTTCGACGATGCCGAATTTGTCACCCGGTTTCATTACCTCATGAGCGACATGAACACACACCCGGAGCACAGCCGCCAGTACCTGCGCGCAATCTTGATCGAGTGTTACCGGCACTGTGAATGCAAGGCGGTCACGGAGCGGCTGAACGAGGAAGCGGAGCGGGCCATTGAGGAGGTGATGCGTGCCGTGAATGCCGCCGCGCCGTGGCAGAGTGACGGTGTTGGCCCGGGAACCCCTCCTTTGCTACGCTGTGATTCAACACAACTACCGCAACCTCAATCCGCGTGAACACGACCACTGCCGGCGACGGCGACCCCACGGCCGGGAAGACGGTATTTTCGATCCTGACCGCCATCAGCGTCTGCCATCTGTTGAACGACATGATGCAGTCGCTGCTGCCGGCGATTTACCCGATGCTGAAGAGCAACTACGGTCTCGACTTCGGCCAGATCGGGTTGTTGACGTTTACGTTTCAGTTCACCGCCTCGGTGCTGCAGCCGATGATCGGTTTCTACATCGACCGCAAGCCGAAGCCCTACTCGCTGGCGATCGGCATGGGTTTTACGCTGTCCGGGCTGGTGCTGCTGGCGTTTGCCCACAATTACGCGGTGCTGCTCGTGGCCGCGGCGCTGGTCGGCACCGGTTCATCGGTGTTTCATCCGGAGTCGTCGCGCGTGGCGCGCATGGCCTCGGGCGGCCAGCATGGGCTGGCGCAATCGCTGTTTCAGGTCGGCGGCAACGCCGGCTCCGCCATCGGCCCGCTGCTCGCCGCGTTTGTCGTGCTGCGCTACGGACAGTCGAGTGTCGCGTGGTTTTCGCTCGCCGCGTTGCTCGGCATCTTCCTGCTGATACACGTCGGCCACTGGTACAAGGGGCACGGGCTGGCGCGGATGAAGTCGCGCATGGCCAAGGGCGCGGCGCACGCCGCGCTGCCGCGCGGCAAAGTGAGAGTGGCCATCGCGGTGCTGATTGCGTTGATCTTCTCGAAGTTCTTTTACATGGCCAGCATGACCAGCTACTACACCTTTTACCTGATCAACCAGTTTCATGTTTCGGTGCAGAGCGCCCAGGTTCACCTGTTCGTGTTTCTCGGCGCCGTCGCCTTCGGCACCATCGCCGGGGGCTCGCTCGGCGATCGCTTTGGCCGCAAGTTCGTGATCTGGGCTTCGATCCTCGGAGTGCTGCCATTCACCCTGCTGCTGCCGTATGCCAACCTGTTCTGGACCGGTATCCTCAGCGTGCCGATCGGCATCATTCTCGCGTCCGCGTTTCCGGCGATCGTGGTTTATGCGCAGGAGCTGATGCCTTCCCGGATCGGCGCCGTCGCCGGCCTGTTCTTCGGTTTTGCCTTCGGCATGGCGGGTATCGGCGCGGCGGTGCTCGGTGAGCTGGCCGACGCGACCGGCATTCAATACGTTTTCCACGTTTGTTCGTTGCTGCCGGTCATCGGCCTGCTCGCCGGTTTTCTGCCGCGCCTGGAAACGGAAAGCCGGCGCCGGCGCTTGCCGACGGTGGCGGTGGACATGACGGGCAACGTCGACGCGGTCCCGCCGCGATCCGCCAAATGACAAAGTCATGGCGACCGCGGAACCGGCTATTCATGTTGCCAGCGCGAGACTGCCGGCAATTATTCTGATGGAGTGGAGTGATGAGCTACCTGGATTGGCGACTGTCTTGAGTCAGCGGCGGCGTTTTCCAGCTGGACATCACGCTGGCTAACAGCGACTTGGCCTGGGCTTCGGTGACGCCGTATATCGCGTTGAGTTCGTCCGCGGTCTTGGTGGAATCCACCCGGTAGAAGAGTCGTTCGCCGTAACGTATCGCGATCGTCTCGCCGGTATCGGGCAGGGTGGCAAACGCTATTCCGGGAAAACCGGCATCGGTGGTTTCATCTTTACCCATGGTCATCCTCCTGTTGCGTGTGACATGATCTCATCGTGAGAGCATCGGCTTTTTCCATTAGCCTGCGGCGCTAAACGGCTGCCGTCAGAATCCAGGCAGTCTACGCTGCGATTGTGATAGTGGCATGACACAGTGCGGGTAGTTCCGGGTATCCGACAATGTGACGGAAGCCGTTGACGAGCGGACGGGGTCATTGAAGCGTGCCCGGAAGGAAGGGAATAACCCGAACTTCCTTGGGTCTTATCTGTCACACGGGGGCGGATGCTTGAGGATTCCTGAAGAAATCAGGATGGATTTGCCTCGACGATTCGGCTGTGCCCTCGCTTTCTTTCAGGCTTACTACAATTAGACACAAGAACGCAGTCACTTAACGAGCGATCAAGGAAGGCACGATGTCATCGGCACAAGAGCGGGCCAAGGAGCTGGCCCGGGAAATGAAACGAGCCATCATGGAGGCGAAGACCGCCGAGGCGCGCGCCAAGCGGCTGGGCGATGAGGTGTTACTGGCCCTGGCCGAGGCCAAGAAAGAGGCCGAAGCGGTCAGCGAGATTATCGAATACCCCATCGGCCGCTATGAATGCAAACAATGCGGGACCGCGTCGATTTTTTCGCAGACGTACCGGGAATTGCCGGCCTGTGATAATTGCGGCAGTCACGAATACGTCGGCGCCGAGCCGACGATCACAAAAATCACCCCTCCACCGCCGAAGAAATATTCATCCGGCATGTATGAATGCACCGGCTGCCGCACGCGCATTGTGCTGGCGGAGGATATGGACGTGCTGCCACCGTGTGACGTATGCGGCGCCCATAAGCTCCGCGCGGCGTGAAGATACCGGCGAGTCACAAAACCGTCAGCGAATAATTCCGACACCGATGCCGAAGTGAAAACCGGGCTCGCGTCGATCGGTGGATGGTTTTGGCCACAGCTGCAATTTCGTCGCCACCACGACCGGGTAGATATATTTAGCCTCGCCCACCGTACCGCGGCGGGTTTCCGTCACGGTGCCCACCACCGTGATCAGCCGGCCGGGCGCGTAGTCGGCGGTCTCGAGATAGCCGGACTGGATCACGAGAAACCGCCCGGTGGGTTTGGCGTCGTGATTGGGGCGGTGTTCTGAATCGAGCGGATAACCCACCACCTCGAGCTCGCTCTTGTCCTTCAGGTTCTTCGCGGCGGCGATCTGGCCGCCCCAGGCCACGGTGTGGTTGAGCATGCCGGCCACGTCTTGCGCCGCTTCGGCGGGCGTGACGCGGGGGTCGGCGTTGCCGATGTCATACGGCGTGGTGCAGCCGCTCACCAGGAGTGTACCGGCGATCAATATCGAGATGGCCAATGCAGGGCGGCTCATGGGTGTTTCTTCCCTTCGATTCATCGAGGCACATAGGGCCAGGGCCGATAGTACGGCGCTGCCCACGGGTACCACGGGTTATAAAAGAACGGATCGTCATAATACGGGTGGCGCGGATATGGCATCGGGGGCGGGCGCGGCGTCCACAAATAGGCGTCATCGGCCCGGACCAGCGGATAGGCGTAGCGAAACTCGCCGATCGTCTGTTCGACAACGCCCTCGATGCGTCCGCGCACGGTCACCTCGCGTTCCGGTTTGTAGATCGCCGGATCGAGGAAGCCCGGCACCTTCGCCAGAAAACGGCCCAGGCTGCGGTCTTCATCCTGCGGACGGCCTTCGTCGTCCAGTTCGCGTCCGACGATCTCCAATACCGTGTGGTCGCGCTCATTGCGGGTGCTGACGATGTTACCGCCCCAGCGCACGACCGTGTCGCGAAACTGCTGCGGTTGTTCGCGCACCTGCGCGATCTGCACGTTGCCCGGCGCCGCGCTGCGGATGGCTTCCGGCACCACGCTGGCACAGCCGCCGAGAACCACGGCCGCGACGATGCTGACTATATATATACGCATAACCCCCTTCCTCGCTGCGATGGCTGAGGCCCTGACGATTCATTAGACCACTAATCAGCCGATAATGTCCGTTCCGGCATAACGCTTATATATAGTGCCGGATTCGTTCCCCCTGACATTTATTATTCTTCGGAGATATCATCGTGCGCATGATACGGTTTTTCTTTGCGGAGTGAGCAGGGCGGTGACCATGCCTGAGCGGTTCATCAGTGAAGCCATCCAGCCCGTCGCGGAGACGTATGATACCGCGCGCATGGCGGTCGGCGAGCCCGGGCTTCCGCAGGAGTTCGTGTGGCGCGGCCGGACCTTCAAAGTGGCGGCTGTGCTGCGCACCTGGCGCGACACCGGCAAGTGCCGCCACGGCAGTCCCGAACTGTACGTCCGCAAGCACTGGTTCGAGATAACCACCAGCGCCGACGACACGATGAAGATCTATTTCGACCGGCAGCCTCGCGGCGGACGCCACGGCGCGCGATGGTGGTTGTTCAGCGTCAAGGAAACAAGAGAATGCCTCTATTTCATCGGGAATGGCACCGCACACAACACATAGGCTGGCTGCGCGCCGCCGTGCTGGGCGCGAATGACGGCATCGTGTCGACGGCGAGCCTGTTAGTGGGCGTGGCCGCCGCGAACGCGACTCACGAAGCGGTATTGGTGGCCGGAGTCGCCGGCCTGGTCGCCGGCGCCATGTCCATGGCTGCCGGCGAATATGTGTCGGTCAGCTCCCAGTCGGACACCGAGAAAGCGGACCTCGATCGCGAGCGCGGGGAACTCGCGGCGGATATCGACCATGAGCACAAGGAACTGGCGGCGATCTACGTCGATCGCGGGCTCGATCCCGGACTCGCCAGGCAGGTCGCCGTACAGTTGATGGCCAAGGATGCGCTGGCGGCGCATGCGCGCGACGAGCTCGGCATTTCGGAAATGATCGCGGCCCGTCCGATTCAGGCGGCGCTGACTTCGGCCGTCACTTTCGCCGTGGGCGCGGCGCTGCCGCTGCTGACGGTCGTCTTTTCTCCGGTCGCTTATATGATTCCTATCGTAGCCGGAACTTCGCTCATGTTTCTCGCGTTGCTGGGCACCCTGGCGGCGTACACCGGCGGTGCGCCCGCCGTGATCGGCGCGGCACGTGTCACGTTCTGGGGCGCCATCGCCATGGCGCTGACCGCGGGTGTCGGCCATTTGTTTGGAACGGTCGTTTGAGCAATACCTAATGGCAAATAGGTCGCATGCCTTAGGGAAGGCAGCGTCGTTTTACTCAACGACCGTGATGGTGCCCGTCATGTCTTCATGCCCTGATCCGCAAAATATGTCGCAGAAGAAAGTGAAGGTTCCCGCCTTGTCAGGCACGATGCGCAGCCGGACAACCTTCCCCGGAATAATGTCTGCGCGCACCCCCAGGTCAGACACGTTAAAACCCATCAGCACGTCAGCCGTGGTGAATTCCAACACCACCGGCACACCCTTCTTCAGCGTGACCTGGTTCGGGGTGTAGTCGAACTTCTTCGCCGTGATCTTGATGACCGGCTCGGCGGGTTGCGCAGCCACGTGCGCCGCGCCGGTACCCAGGCCGATAAAGAAAGCAACGGCGATGACAGTGGCGCGTATGTTGGAGTTCATGGCGTTATCCTTTCGGTACCGGCAATTCCGTAATGACGTATTCGTCCTTTTTGACTTCCGCCTCGACGCTGCGATAACCCAGGCCTTTGTAGGGATGCGCCGCGTCCCACGGCAGCGGCGCGCGTTTTGGCTGCGAACCAGGCGCGGGCAGCGGGAAGATCAGCGATTTGGCGGCATGATGGGGAATGTGTCCGGTCATGTGGTGATGTTCCTGATGGATGTGCCCGTAAAACACCGTGACATGGGGGTGCGGCATCAACAGCTCCACGGCCTTGGCGCCATCGCGAGTAGCCCAGTCCCATTGCGGATAGAGATCGAACAAGGGCCGGTGCGTGAAGACCACGATGTTCGCGTCCTTGGGCAACTGTTTGAGATCGGCGGCGAGCCATTGGAGTTGCGCTTCTCCGATATTGGCCGCCGGGTCGGAGACGTTATCCAGCACGATGAAATGCACGCCTTTGTGATCGAAGGTGTAATGCGTTTTGCCGAAGAACTCCTGGTATGCCTCGCCTTTGTCCAATGAAGCGTCGTGCTCGCCCGGGATGAAGCGGACGTTCTTCACTTTCAGGTCGGCAACGATATCGCGAAACTCCGCCAGGCGTTTTCTCCGCTCCTTCGGATCATCCGTGGTGTGGGTCAGATCGCCGGTGAACACGATGAAGTCGGGTTGTTCCGCCAAACCGTTGACCGCCGCGACGGCCTTTTTCAGCGTCACCTTCGCGTCGGGATTGGGCGGGCCCTCGAAACCCCAGTGGGTGTCCGAAAGCTGAACGAAGTAGAAATCGTCGTAAGCCGCGCTCTGGCCAGCCGTTCGGTCCGCTGCGCCGGCCAACCGGACCAGGCCGGAGGCGAACACGACGCCACCGCCTAAGCCTGCCAATTTCAAAAAACCGCGTCGATCGAACTTCTTCATAGAGAGCTCTCCTTGTGCCGGGTTTAAAGGGTCTGTAACCTGCATTACCGCATTGCCACGGAGATATTCCCGTTCGTTACAAAAATTCCGTGGTGGGAATAAAAACGCCTCGTCGCCGGTATGCATAGTCACACGTTGAACAGATGACCGAGCAGACCAAAAACCAGCGCTTCAAGGAAATGGTGCTGCCGCATCTGCATGCGGCCTATAACCTGGCGCGCTGGCTGACCCGCAACGATCAGGATGCGGAAGATGTCACGCAGGAAGCTACCTTGCGTGCGTTCAAATTTTTCGACAGTTTTCGCGGCGAGCAGGGGCGGGCGTGGCTGCTCGGCATTGTGCGCAACACCTGTTACACGAAGTTTCAGAAAAACCGGGGGCAGGAATTGAACACGCCTTTCGATGATGAATCCCACAGCCTCGAGAGTCAGAACCCGGACATGCCGCACGGCAATCCGGAGTCGATTCTGTCGCGCCACGAAGACTTCAAGCAATTGAACGGCGCATTGGAGCGATTGCCCGTGGAGTTTCGGGAAGCCGTGGTGTTGAAGGATTTGGAAGATCTGTCCTACAAGGAAATTGCCGATGTGACGGCCGTTCCCCTCGGGACGGTCATGTCGCGCCTCGCGCGCGGGCGCAAGTTGTTGCGGGTGTACCTTGCGCAAACGGAGCAGGGGAATGGCGATGGAATGTAAAGACACTCTGGAACTGCTGCCGGCGCATGTCGACCGTGAGTTGGGTTTGCCCGAAGTCATGGAAATCGAACGGCACTTGCAAACTTGTCCGCGGTGCCAGGCGGAATATGCGGAACAATTGGCGCTGCGCGCTGCCATCGGAAGGGACGTAACTTATTTCAACGTGCCCAGCCATCTCGAAAGCCGCATCCAAGCGGCCTTGCCATCCCCGCCGTTACGCGCGCCCCTGCCGGCGAAGCGTACGTGGAACTGGTTGGCCATGGGCACGACGCTGGTTTCCATTATTGCCGTCGCCTGGAGCGTCAGCCTTTATATGATACTGCCCTCCGCGGATGATCGTTTTGCGGATGAAGTGATTTCCAGCCATGTGCGTTCACTGCTGACGGGCCACGGCGTGGATGTCGCTTCCTCCGATCGGCATACGGTCAAACCCTGGTTCAATGGCAAGCTGGATTTTTCGCCGCCGGTGTATGATTTGACCACGGAAGGCTTCCCTCTCGTCGGAGGACGGCTGGATTACATCGATCATCGGCCGGTGGCGGCGCTCGTCTACCGCCACCGCCAGCACGTCATCGATCTCTTCGTTGCGCCCATCACGGGCGATCGAAAGGACATTCCGCCACAAAGCTTATCGAGACAGGGGTACCACATTGTCCGCTGGGCTCACGGCGGGATGGTGTTCTGGGCGGTTTCAGATGTTGAACCGGCACAGCTGGGTAAATTCAGGGAAGTGCTTCTGGTATATTTGAGTGGCGGCTGAGAAGCCGGCGTGATCATTTCTTGGTCGCTCGAGTATCAAATGGCGTCAGCGGTTAAAGTTCATTGAATCGGATCCGTGAGTCATGAAGACATTCTTTGTGGTGGGAATTGTCTTAAATGTCGTACTCACCGGCCTGGCGCTGTACTGGCTGTGGCGCCAGCGCATGCCGAAGAAGCGGAAGCATGAAGCTGAAAGAGAGCAGCATGAGCGGGACCAAGAAACACGAAAGCACCCCGGTGCCGGAGGAGAGTAACGGTTTTCTCACGGAACACGCGCGCCGGTTGATCCAGAGTTACCGGCGCTGGACCGGCCGCGATCTGGTGGATCCCGGATTATCCCCGGTCGGGCAGGCGCGGGCGCTGTATGAGGCGCCGTTCGTGACGGCCTCGCACGGCACCGAAGCGGACCCGGTTTTCAATTACGCCAACCGCGCGGCACTCACGCTGTTCGAAACTACCTGGGTGGATTTCACCTCCATGCCTTCGCGTCTGTCGGCGGAGCCGGTGGCGCGCGAGGAGCGGGCGCAACTGTTGGCGCGGGTGAATCAACACGGCTTCATCGACGACTACAGCGGCATACGCATATCCACCAGCGGCCGCCGTTTCCGCATCCGGCGCGCCACGGTATGGAACGTGGTCGATGCGCGCGGCGCGCCGGCCGGTCAGGCGGTGGTGATCCGCGACTGGGAATATCTTTGATCCGGGGCGGGTTTCATAAACAGCGGAGCCGGGTGTAGGCTATCATCCTCGCGCACAAGGAGTGCCCCGATGTCGCCGGAACGAATCCTGTGGTACTTCGCCGATCCCATGTGTTCCTGGTGCTGGGGATTCTCGCCCGCGATCAGCGCCATCAAGGAGAGCTACTCGGACCGGTTGAAAATCGCCCTGATGCTGGGCGGACTGCGGCCGGGAACGACCGAGCCCGTGACGCCCCAATTCCGCGAGGAAACGCTGCACCACTGGCGGGACGTGCACAAGATGACGGGCCAGCCGTTTAGTTTCGAAGCGGCGATGCCCGAGGGCTTCGTGTACGACACCGAGCCGGCCAGCCGCGCGGTGATCGCCGTGGCCGAGATCGATCCGGAGGCCATCTTCTCCTATTTCAAATCGGTGCAGGCGGCGTTTTACGCCCAGGGCCAGGACGTGACCCGGACCGGGACGCTCGCCGAATTGGCTGCACATCTTAATATAGATAAGCCCAGGTTCCTGGAGCGCTTCGAGTCCGAGGGCGTCAAGAACAAGACGCGCGCGCATTTCCGGATCGCGCGCGAAGCCGGCGTGCGCGGCTTTCCCACGATCGTGTTGCAGGCCGAATCCGGCCACAAGTTGCTGACCAACGGCTGCCGGCCGCTCGAGGAACTGCGCCCGGAGCTCGAGGCCTGGCTGGCGGAGACGGCATGACGGGTCTGAAAGCAGATTCCAGGAGCCATTGAGAACGCGACGGGTCCACTGCGCCGATGTTGAATGGCATTGCCCGGTGAGTGAAGTTAAAGTGTAGGGCTGTATGTGCCGTTCCAAAGGAATCCATGGGTGAAACGTAATCCCGCCGTATCGACGGTCCTGGCCGTCGCGGTCATGGCCTTGCTGGTTATCGCGGCGAATCCCGGCCATGCCGCGGAGGCGCTGACGCTGGATGAATATTTTGCGGCAGCACTGAAACGCAGCGAGGTGGTGGCCACGCAGATCGAACTGATCCGTCAGGCCGAAGAACGTCACACCCAGGCGAATTCCGCCTTGCGTCCCAGCGTCAACGGCGTCGCTTCCTATACGCGCCAAGACCCCATCCCCGCGGGCGACCTCAGTAATTCGTCAACTCCCAACCGGCAATCGCTCGCCAAGCTGACCGCGACGCAGCCGTTGTTCCGCGGCTTCCGCGAATTCGCCGCCCTGCGCCAGACGCAGGCCCTGCTGGGCGCGCAGGATCAGGACTACCGCAACGCGCGTGCGCAGCTTTTCAAGGACGTGACGCAGAATTTCTACACCGTATTGTCAATCGAGCAGGATCTGAAAAACATCGGCGAGGAAATCAACCAGAATATCGATCGCGAGAAAGAGCTCAGGGACCGCGTGCGCATCGGCCGCTCGCGGATTGGCGAAGTGCTGTCCGTGCAAAGCACCATCAGCACCCTGCGCGCCCAGGTGGAGCAGTTGCAAGGCCAGCTCGGCACGGCGCGCGAGGCGTTCGCGTTTCTGAGCGGGTTGGCGCCCACGACCTTGCTGCGCGATACCGAGGACCTGCCGGCGAACCTGGAGCCGCTCGACGATTATCTGGCGCGGCTGGAGTTGCGTCCGGACGTGAAGGCGAGCCAGCAGCGTTTGTCGGCGGCGCAGGAGAACACGAAGGTGGCGCGAGGCGCCCATCTTCCGTCGCTCGATCTGAATGCGAACCGCTATCTGGAGCGGACCGGCAATCTGAAGGATTCGACCTGGGACGTGGGAATAGCGCTGACGGTGCCGATTTATGCCGGCGGTTTGCTGCAATCCAGGGTGAGTGAGGCGGTGTCGCTGCGGACGCAGGCCGAGCTCGGCGCGAGCCAGGTGCGCCGTCAGGCGGAACAGGAAATCCGTTCGGCCTATCAAAGCGTCGTGTTCGACCGGTCGCAACTGGACGCGCTGGAAAAAGCGACCGAATCCGCCCGCAAGAATTACGAAACCCAGCGGCGCGACTACCGGCTGGGTCTCGTCACCAACCTGGACGTGCTGCAGGCATTGACGGCATTCCAGCAGAATCAGCTGGCGCTGGACCGCGCACGCTACACGACGAAACTCGACTATCTGAAGTTGCAGGCCGCCGCGGTCCGCCGTCCGGCCCCGCCTCCGGAAACCGCGCCATGATGCTGCCCGAAATCGCCATTCGCCGCCCCGTCTTCGCCTGGATGCTGATGACGGCGCTGATCCTGTTCGGCGGGATCTCGGCCTCGCGCATGGGCATCAGCCAGCTGCCGGACGTGGACTTCCCGGTGGTCACGGTGAGCGTGAACTACACGGGTGCGGCGCCGGAAGTGATCGAGACCAACGTGGTGGACGTTATCGAGGATTCGGTCATGACGGTGGAAGGCGTGCGCAGCGTGACCTCGACCTCGCGTTACGCCTCCGCCACCATCAGCGTCGAGTTCGAACTCTCGCGCAACATTTCCGACGCGCTGCAGGAGGTACAGAACAAGGTCGCGGCCGCGCAGCGCTTCCTGCCGGGCGACATCGATCCGCCGGTCATCAGCAAGACCAACCCCGAAGACCAGCCGATCCTGTGGATGTCGGTCACGAGCGACAAACACTCGCTGCGCGAGCTGATGCGTTACGTGAAGGACACGCTCAAGGACCGGTTCTCGTCGGTGACCGGCGTCGGCGAGATCACGCTCGGCGGCTACGTCGAACCGAACCTGCGCGTCTGGGTCGCGGGGCGGGCGCTCAGCCGCTACGAGCTGGCGGTGACGGACGTGTTGAACGCGATCCAGAGCGAGCATTCGGAGCTGCCCGCCGGCCAGATCACCACGGGGCGCAAGGAGTACGACGTGCGCACGCTCGGCGAGACGAAGACCGCGCAGGAATTCGAGAAAATCGTCATCAATCAGCGCGGCGGACAGCCGATCTACTCGCGCATCGCGCTGAGCCAGGTGGCGGCCGTCGAGGATGGGCTGGACGACATTCGCCGTATCTCGCGCGCCAACGGCGTGCGCGCAGTTGGCATCGGCATCCGCAAGCAACGCGGATCGAACACCGTGGCCGTGGCGCAGAGCGTCAAGCAGCGCATGGCCGAGGCCGCCCAACAACTGCCGGAAGGCATGAAGATCGCCGTGAACTTCGACACCACCAAGTTCATCGAGGACTCGGTGGACGAGTTCAAGCTGGCGCTGGTGCTGTCGGCGCTCGCCACCGCGTTCGTGTGCTGGCTGTTCCTCGGCAGCTGGACCGCGACGCTGAACGTCATCCTCGCGATCCCGACGTCGATCATCGGCACCTTCATCGTCCTGTACTTCTTCGGTTTCACGCTCAACACCTTCACGCTGCTGGGTCTGAGTCTCGCCATCGGCATCGTCGTGGACGACGCCATCATGGTGCTGGAGAACATCGTGCGCCACCGCGAGCAGGGAGAAAACCGCGTGGAGGCGGCGCTCAAGGGCTCGCGCCAGATCACCTTCGCCGCGATCGCGGCGACGCTGGCCGTGGTCGCGATTTTCCTGCCGGTGGCGTTCATGAGCGGCGTCATCGGCAAGTTCTTCTTCCAGTTCGGCATCACCATGACCGTCGCGGTGCTGCTGTCGCTGCTCGAGGCGCTGACGCTCACGCCCATGCGCGCCTCGCAGTTTGTCGAGGCCGGCAGCCGTACGACGCGCATGGGGCGCGCCGCGGATTTTACGTTCCGCGCCGTGGCGGCGCTGTATCGCCGGCTGCTCGCGGTCGCGCTCGCGCACCCGTGGAAGGTCATCGGCGCGTCGCTGGCGTTCTTCGCGCTGTCGTTCGGCACGCTCAACTACATCAACAAGGAGTTCATGCCGGCGCAGGACCAGAGCACCTTTATCGTGCGCGCGCAAACGCCGGTCGATTCCTCGATGGAGTTCACCGACTCGGTGGCGCGCGAAGCCGAGAAGTTCTTCGCCTCGCGACCGGAGGTGCGCCGCTACATGCTCGCCGTGGGCGGATTCGGCGCCGGTGGACAGTCGAACCTCATGAATTTCTTCATCAGCATGAAACCGAAGGGCGCGCGCGGCATCGACCCGCAAGCCGGTCACGAACTGTCGCAGCAGGAGTTGATGGCGGTGACGCGCGAGGCACTGCGCAATATCGGGCTCAAGGTTTCGATCCAGGACCTGTCGCAGCGCGGCTTCACCGCTTCGCGCGGCTTTCCCGTGGAGTTCGCCGTGCAGGGGCGCAACTGGGACAAGCTCGTCGAGTACTCCGAAACGATCATTTCGAAGCTCAACGCCACCGGCCTGGTCACCGATACCGACAGCGACTACCTGCTCGGCAAGCCGGAGATTCAGGTCATCCCGGACCGCGAGCGCGCCGCGGCGCGCGGCGTGAGCATCCACGCGATCTCGCAGACGGTCAACGCCATGGTCGGCGGGGTTGTCGCCGGGCAATATTCCTCCGAGGGGCATCGCTACGACGTGCGCGTGCGGCTGCGCGACCAGGATCTCGATCGCATCGACCAGATCAAGCGCCTGGCCGTGCGCAACAACCGCGGCGAGCTGATTCCGCTGTCGGAGGTGGTGCAGATCCGCGAGGCCAAGAGCCTGGCGCAGATCAACCGCAACGATCGCGAGCGCGCAATCAAGATTTTCGCCAATGTCCAGGCCGGCAAGTCCCAGCAGGAAGCGCTGGCGCGGGCCGAGGCGATTGCGCGCGAGGTGTTGCCGAAGGACTACAAGTTGCGTTTCGTCGGCGGATCGCAGTCGTTCCAGGAATCGTTCGCCTCGCTGTGGTTCGTGTTGCTGCTCGGCGTGATCGTGGCGTACATGGTGCTGGCCTCGCAGTTCAACAGCTTCGTCCATCCGGTCACGGTGCTGATGGCGCTGCCGTTCAGCATGTCCGGCGCGTTCCTGACGCTGCTTGCGTTCGGCCACTCGCTCAATATCTTCAGCTTCATCGGCCTGATCCTGCTGATGGGCATCGTCAAGAAGAATTCCATTCTGCTGGTGGATTTCACCAACCAGGTACGCGTTCGCGGCGAGGCGTCCGTGCGCGCTGCGCTGCTCGAAGCCTGCCCGATCCGCCTGCGCCCGATCCTGATGACGTCGTTCGCTACCATGGCCGCCGCCTTGCCACTGGCACTCGCCCTCGGGCCCGGCGCCGAACTGCGCGCGCCCATGGCGATCGCGGTCATCGGCGGCGTTTTCGTGTCGACGTTGTTGACCCTGTTCGTGGTGCCGTGTGTCTATGAACTGTTGTCGAAATTCGAAGGCAGCCACGCCGCCGAGGTGACACGCGAAAAGGAAATCGCCCAGGCCACGAAGCCCATGGCGTGAGTTGTTTGCCGGGTATTTTGAATTGACAGGGAATAAAATAACGCTCTCGCTCATCTGAAGATGAGCTTCCACTCGGGCTCCTGACCCGTGGCGTCGTCTATACTATGGTGCTCGACAGGCGGCGGGCGCATCGCCGTCGGTGAATTACCGTCCAGCGGCTTGCCATTGATGGGCTGATGATTTAACACGAATAACCCTGTTCAGGAGCCTGCATGTTTCAGCGATTTCTAAGCACCCTCTCGCTGGCGTTTCTGGCGACACTCAGCGTGCCCGCCGCGGCGAATCTTGTCTTCAGCGCGCCCCCGCGCGAGTCGCAGTCCGGCGGCGCGGATTCCTATGCGCCGCTCGCGGAGTACCTGTCGAAGGTGACCGGCCAGAAAGTGGATTACCGGTATTCGGACAACTGGCTCAGCTACCAGAAGGAAATGCAGAAAGGGACTTACGATCTGGTCTTCGACGGGCCGCATTTCGTCGGCTGGCGCATGGCCAAGCTGGGGCATGTGCCGCTGGTCAAGTTTCCCGGGAATCTCAGCTTCGTCGTGATCGTGAAACAGGCCGACACCCGGTTCAATTCCCTCCAGCAACTCGCCGGGCGCACCATCTGCGCCCATGCGCCGCCGAATCTGGCGACGCTCACGGTGCTTTACGAGTTCAAGAACCCCGCGCGTCAGCCCATGATCATCGATACTCAGGGATTTGCCGCGGCATACAAAGCCATGGTATCGGGGAAATGCGTCGCCGCGATACTGCAAACGAAGCTCGCCGCCGAGCTGGACAAGGACGCGCATGCGGCGCGCGTGATCTACCAGAGCGAACCCCTGCCCAATCAGGCGCTGAGCGCCGGCCCCCGGGTTCCGCCGGAGATGCAGCAGAAGATATACCGCGCGCTGCTCTCGGACGAGGGCCGGACCGCCGCCGGCGCCCTGTTGGAGCGTTTCAAGACGAAGGAATTCGTGCCCGCCAGCAGCAAGGAGTATCTCGGCCTCGGCGTGTTGTTGCAGGATGTGCACGGTTTTGACCGGTAACAACGGCCGCGAACGACATGCGGTTGTAATCCGAGGCGGTTCAAAAGAAACTTCGCAGAGTCAGCCGCGACCGGGTCGTTTCGCCTCGCCATGATTTATCGGGTGCCGAGGTGTATTCTTTAAGTCCTCTGAATTCCGGCCCCAGCCATGTTGCTTGTCACCTTCACGGAAAATGAAATGAGCCGGCTCGGCGTCCTCGACCGCGCGCGCGGCGAGGTGATTGATTTCTCACGCGTGGCGCCGGGACTGCCGCAAGACATGGCGGCGTTCATCGCCCTTGGCGAGCCGGGACTGGCCGAGGCGCGGCGCGCCGGGTCAAGCGGGGAGGGGCGTGTGCCGCTCGCGCAGGTCCGGCTGACGGCGCCGATCCCGAAGCCGGTGCGCAATATCTTCTGCGTCGGCAAGAACTATCGCGAGCACGCACAGGAGTTGCTGACGGCGGGCCTGAAGGGCGGTGGCGTGGAAGCGATTCCCGAGCTGCCGATTTTTTTCACCAAGGCGACTTCGTCGGTGATCGGACCGGGCGAGCCGATCCCGGCGTGGCTCGACCCGACGAGCACCACCGATTACGAAGGCGAGCTCGCGGTGGTGATCGGTCCCGGCGGCCGCGGCATCGCGCGCGCGGAGGCGATGCGCCATGTGTACGGTTACACCATCGTCAACGATGTCACCTCGCGCGCATTGCAGCGCCGCCACCAGCAGTGGTTCCTCGGCAAGAGCCTCGACGGCTTCTGCCCGATGGGGCCGGCGATCTCGACCGCCGACGAAGTGCCGGACGCGGGAACACTGCGCGTGCAGACGCGGGTGAACGGCGAACTGCGCCAGGACGCGCCGGTCTCGGGGCTGATATTCGATATTCCGACATTGATCGAAACGCTGGCGCGCACCATGACGCTTGCGCCGGGCGACGTCATCGCCACCGGCACGCCGGCCGGTGTCGGCATGGGCTTCAAGCCGCCCCGGTTTCTGAAGCAGGGTGACGTGGTCGCGATCACCATCGACCCCATCGGCACGCTCGAGAATCCGGTGGCGTGACGGAGACATAAAATTGAGAAACACATACTGGAGGGTTTTGAAGCATGACTGATTTTTCAGCGTTGAACGCGCGCTTCGGCCTTTCCGGCCAGGTGGTTTTCAAGCCAGGTCCCGGCGGGCTGGCCGTGGTGGAAGTGGCCAATTCCCAGGGCGTCGCCACCATGGCACTGCAAGGCGCGCAGGTGATGACCTGGGCACCGCGCGGGCAGAAGCCGGTTATCTGGCTTTCGCGCGCCGCCAAATTCGCGCCCGGCAAATCGATTCGCGGCGGCGTGCCGGTCTGCTGGCCGTGGTTCGGCCCGCACGCGACCGTGGCCGCGCTGCCGGCGCACGGATTCGCGCGCACCGTGCCGTGGGAAGTGATCGGCGCTCAAACCCTGGCGGATGGCGCCACGCGTCTCGACTTTCGCCTTATCCAGAGCGAGTCCGCCCGCGCCCAGTGGCCGCATGCCACGCTGCTCGAAAGCCACGTCACCGTGGGCGCGGCGCTCGAGATCGATCTCGTGACGCGCAATGCCGACCGCAGCGCCATCACCATCGGCGATGCGCTGCACACCTATTTCGAGGTGAGCGACGTGCGCCGGGTGACGATCCGGGGTCTGGAGGCTTGTCCCTACCTCGACAAGATGGACGGCGGCAAACGCAAGCAGCAAACCGGACCGGTGACGATCGGCGCCGAAACCGATCGCATTTATCTCGATTCCAGCGCGGATTGTCTGATCGACGATCCCGGCCTGAAGCGCAGCATCCGTATCCGCAAACGCGGCAGTCATTCAACCGTGGTATGGAACCCGTGGATCGAGAAGTCGGTCAAGATGGGCGACTTCGGCGAGAACGGTTATCTTAATATGGTGTGCGTGGAAAGCGCCAACGCCGCGGACGATGTCGTGACCATCGCGCCGGGTGGCGAGCATCATCTGTGGGTGCGCTACGAGATCGAACCGATGAATTGAGCCGGGATTGCTGTAACACGCTAATCCCGGTGGAATTCCACGGTGGTCGCACTAGTATTTTTTGTCGCCGCATTGAATATTGTTAATTGCACCAACCGCCAGAGCTTAGTATTGTTACTTGAGCCAGGGAAGCTCTGATCGAGTCCGTTCGTGGTGAGCCTGTCGAACCATGAACGGACAAATCACCCGTTATTTACGGTATTTCCCGTTCACCCTTCGACAAGCTCAGGGCGAACGGGGACTTAATCAGAGCTTCCCTAGTATCATTGCCTCCGTCAACCATTTTGGTCTGGCCCAGCTCTCATGACCCAAACTTCCCCTGGCCGTAGCGAGACCAAAAACACCACTTGCTACATGTGCGCCTGCCGCTGCGGCATCCGCGTGACGCTCAAGAATGGCGCGATAAGTTACATCGAGGGAAATCCCGATCACCCCATCAATAAAGGAGTGATCTGCGCCAAGGGCGCCTCGGGCATCATGAAGCAGCACTCGCCGGCGCGCCTGACCAAGCCGCTGCGGCGCAAACCGGGCAGCGAACGCGGCGCCAACGAATTCGAGGCGATCTCCTGGGACGAGGCGTTCGCGATACTGGAAGAGCGCCTGGCGAAAATACGCGCCACCGACCCGAAGAAGTTCGCGCTGTTCACCGGTCGCGATCAGATGCAGGCGCTCACCGGCCTGTTCGCCAGACAGTTCGGCACGCCCAACTACGCGGCCCATGGCGGATTCTGCTCGGTCAACATGGCCGCGGGCATGATCTATACCATCGGCGGATCGTTCTGGGAGTTTGGCGGGCCGGATCTGGAGCGCGCCAAGCTGTTCGTGATGATCGGCACCGCCGAGGATCATCACTCCAATCCGCTCAAGATGGCCATCTCCAGATTCAAGCGCAATGGCGGCAAGTTCATTTCCGTCAATCCGGTGCGCACCGGCTACTCGGCGATCGCCGACGAGTGGGTGCCGATCAAGCCCGGCACCGACGGGGCGCTGTTTCTGGCGCTGATACACGTGCTCATCAAGCAGGGCCTGTACGACCGCGAATTCCTGGTGCAATACACCAACTCCGCGCAACTGGTGAACATGGACAAGAAGTCGAGCGAATACGGCATGTTCGTGCGCGCCGAGGTGCCGGTCGAGGAGGGCTGTTTCGACCCGCAGAACAAGCTGTGGTGGGACCGCCATGCCAACAAGGCCGTGGTCACGCACAGCGCCGGCGCCGATCCGTTTCTGCGCGGCGAGTTTGCGCTGCCGGATGGCACCCCGGTCAAGCCGTCGTTCCAGTTGCTGGTGGAGCGCGTCAAGGACTACACGCCCGAGTGGGCCAGCACCATCACCGGCATTCCGGTCGAGACGATCACGCGCCTGGCCAATGAGATGGGCGTGACGGCGCGCGACCAGAAAATCGAACTGCCGATCGCCTGGACCGACATCTGGGGCAAGGATCATGAAGTGGTTACCGGTAACCCGGTGGCGTTCCACGCCATGCGCGGGCTGGCCGCGCATTCGAACGGCTTTCACACGATACGCGCGCTGTCGATATTGATGAGCGTCCTCGGCACCATCGACCGGCCGGGCGGGTTCCGGCACAAGGCGCCGTTCCCGCGCCCGATCCCGCCCTGCGCGAAAACGCCGAAGGGCCCGGAGGGTGTGCGCCCCGGCAAGCCGCTGGACGGCTTGGCGCTCGGCTGGCCGGCCGATCCCGACGACCTGTTCGTCGACAAGGATGGCACGCCGGTGCGCATCGACAAGGCATTCTCCTGGGAGTATCCGCTGTCGGTGCACGGCCTGATGCACAACGTCATCACCAACGCCTGGCGCGGCGATCCGTACCAGCTCGACACATTGATGATCTTCATGTCCAACATGGCGTGGAACTCGACCATGAACACGGTCGAGGTGCGCAAGATGCTGAACGACAAGGAAGAGAACGGCGAATTCAAAATCCCGTTCATCGTCGTGTGCGATGCGTTCCAGTCGGAGATGGTGGCGTACGCCGATCTGGTGTTGCCGGATACTACTTATCTCGAACGCCACGATGTCATGAGCATGCTTGACCGGCCGATCTCCGAGTTTGAAGGCCCGATGGATTCGGTGCGCATTCCGGTGGTGCCGCCCAAGGGCGAGTGCAAGCCGTTCCAGGAAGTGCTGATCGAACTCGGCTCGCGCCTCAAATTGCCGGCATTCGTCACCACGAACGGCGCGCGCAAGTTCCGCGACTACCCGGACTTCATCATCAATTACGAGATCGAGCCGGGTTCGGGCATAGGGTTTCTCGCCGGCTGGCGTGGCAAGGGCGGGGAGAAGTTCATGAAAGGCGAGCCGAACCCGAATCAGTGGCAGATGTACGAGAAGAACAACTGCGTGTTCCGCTACGAGCTGCCCAAGTCCTATCAGTACATGCGTAACTGGAACAAGGGTTACCTCGAGTGGGCGCAGCGTCACCGCCTGACCCGCTATGCCGAACCTATCCTGATCCATATCTACTCCGACATCCTGCAGCAGTTCCGCCTCGCCGCGCAAGGCAAGACTCAGGGCAAGCAGCCGCCGCCGCACCTGCGCAAGCGCATCGAGACCTACTTCGATCCGTTGCCGTTCTACTACGAACCGCTCGAGGCCCAGCTCACCGACAAGCAGAAATATCCGCTCAATGCGGTGACCCAACGGCCGATGGCGATGTACCACTCGTGGGACTCGCAGAACGCCTGGCTGCGCCAGATACACACGCACAATTATCTGTTCGTGAATCCGAAGACCGCCGCACCCCAGGGGATCGAAGATGGCGACTGGGTGTGGGTCGAGTCGCCCTGGGGCAAGGTGCGCGGCATGTGCCGTTACAGCGAGGCGACCGAGCCCGGCACGGTCTGGACCTGGAACGCCATCGGTAAACAGCCCGTGGCGTGGAATCTCGAACCGCGCGCGAATGAAGCGCGCCAGGGTTTTCTGCTCAATCACCTTATCACCGAAGAACTGCCGCCGATGCCGGAGAGCGAGCATCTGTCCAACTCTGATCCGGTCACCGGCCAGGCCGGCTGGTACGATGTGCGCGTGCGTATTTACAAAGCCGGCCCGGCGGAAGAAAAAGTAACCTGGCCGCAGTTCGCGACGCTCTCGCCGGTGCCCGGCGAGGAACCGCGTCGCAAAAACTGGCTGGCCTACGTGGCCGGCAAGATCATGGGAACCTAGTCCTATGAAAAGACGAACGCAGCGAAGCGGAGTAGGGCGGCCTCTTATGACAGGACGAACGAAGTAGGGCTTCCGTTATGACCCAACTCGCCCTGGTGATCGATCTCAACGTGTGCGTGGGCTGCCATGCCTGCGTCACGAGCTGCAAGGAATGGAACACCTCGGGCGCGGCCGGCTACCTGTCCGATGATCGTCCGTACGGGCAGGACCCGACCGGCACTTTCTTCAATCGGGTGCAGACCTTCGAGGTGGGCGAGTTCCCGAATACCGACACCGTGCATTTCCCGAAGTCGTGCCTGCACTGCGAGGATCCGCCGTGCGTGCCGGTGTGTCCCACCGGCGCCAGCTACAAGCGCCCCGAGGATGGCATCGTGCTGGTCGATTACGACAAATGCATCGGCTGCAAGTACTGCGCGTGGGCCTGTCCCTACGGTGTGCGCGAGATCGATGAGCACCAGAAGGTCATGAAGAAATGCACTTTGTGCGTGGATCGCATCTACGACATGTCGGTGCCCGAGTCGGAACGCAAGCCGGCCTGCGTGCTCGCCTGCCCGACGAATGCGCGCCTGTTCGGCGACGTCCACGATCCGGAATCGGCGGTGTCGATTGCGATCAGCGAAAACGGCGGTTACGCGCTCATGCCGGAGTGGGGCACCAAGCCGGCCAATCATTATCTGCCGCGCCGCAAGACGCGCATCAAGATTCACGCCGACGAGCTCGTGCGCGCCGATAATCCGCTCAAGAAAGAGGGCGTGTTGCCCAAGCCGGATGTGAAAGAACCATCGCTGGACGATGCTACATCCTGGTAACATTGTTATCAGTGATTTGAACCAATACTAAACACTGAACACTCACCACTTAACACTGGTTTAAATATGCACCCCGCGTTCTCGGTTATCTTTCTGACGACATTGATCGGCACCGGCCAGGGATTCTTCCTGGCGCTTTACACCGAGCAGGTCTACTCCGTGGTCGAGTTGCTGCCGCCGCAACCGGCCAGCTTCTACACGCTGGGCAGTGCCATCGCGTTGGCGTTCCTGATCGCCGGGCTGATCGCGTCCTTCTTTCACCTGGGTCACCCGGAGCGCGCCTGGCGCTCGGCGGCCCGCTGGCGCACCTCATGGCTGTCGCGCGAGGTGATCGTGTTGCCGGCGCTGATGGGCGCCGTGGCGGCCTACGGCCTGGTTCATTATTACGAATGGGATCTGAATATCATCGGTATCAAGACATCGGCCCACGGCGATCTTTCGCTCGTCGTCGGCGCCGGGGGCACGGCGCTGGCGTTCCTGCTGTTTCTGTGTACCGGCATGATATACGCGTGCATCAAGTTTCTGCAGGAGTGGGCGTCGTGGCTGACGGTCTTCAATTACACGCTGTTCGGACTGGCCTCGGGTTTCCTGCTGGCGACCGCGTACGCGGCCTACCGGGCGCCGGCACTCATGTACTTCTACGGGGGCTGGACCGTCGTTGCCACGGCGGTCGTATTGGCGACACGCGTTGGTTCACTGATCCGCAACCGCCGTTTCAAGCACAAATCGACGATCCAGACGGCCATCGGCGTGCGCCACGCCCGGATCGTCCAGAAGTCACAGGGTTTCATGGGCGGTTCATTCAATACACGCGACTTTTTTCACGGCGTGGCACCATGGCTGTTCCGCTGGATAAAATGGATATTCCTGGTGCTGGTGTTTCCAGTGCCGATGGCATTGTTGTTTGCCGGCATGATCGATCGCAGCGTGACGCTGATTACTTCCGCGTTTGTCATTCAGTATCTGGGGCTGCTGGTGGAGCGCTGGTTCTTTTTCGCGCAGGCCAATCACCCTCAGAATTTGTATTATCAGACGATCTCCTGAGCCGGCCGCTTCCAATCATGAAAAGCTGGACCGATTACATCCACATACTCACGGCCTTGCTGGTGATCACGAACCCGATCGGCGCGCTGCCTGTGTTCATCACGCTCACGCGCGATCAGGCGCTGGCCGCGCGCAGGAAAACAGCGCGCATCACGGCCACCGCCGTTGCCGTCGTTCTGGTTGTCAGCATGTTCCTGGGCGAACCGCTGTTGCGCTTCTTCGGCATCGGCTTGCCGTCGTTCCGCGTCGGCGGCGGGATATTGATCATGATGATGGCGATTGCCATGCTGCGCGGGCATCCGGGCGAAACCCGGCACACGCCCGAGGAGCGCATCGACGCGGAGGACAAGGACAGCAGCGCCGTTGTGCCGCTGGCGATCCCGATTCTGGCCGGTCCCGGCGCCATCAGCACCACGATCGTGTACGCGCACCAGGCCGGCACCGGCTGGGATATCGCGTTTCTGCTGTTCGCGGCCTTGCTGGTGGCGGGCAGCGTCTGGGCGGTCCTGTCGCTGGCGCAGCCCATCGCCAACCGGCTCGGACGCTATGGCATCAGCGTCGCGACCCGCGTCATGGGGCTGATCCTGGCCGCGGTCGCGGTCGAATTCATCGCCGGCGGGCTGATACAGTTGTTTCCAAGCCTGGGATGAGCGTTCCATCCCCGGCCGGGCTCAGCCGGCGGGTGCTTCGCGGTGCGAGAAGCGAAGCGGTTGACGGCAGCGGCGGCAGAGATAGAGCCGTCCGCGCCGGGCGTTGTTGTGACGCCGCGTGGTGAACACATGTCCCGCGTCACAGCCGCAGCGATACCGATACGCCGTCGTCAGTCCCGGGCGCACGTCGTAATGATGACAACGCAGCGGTTCGAGCCCATAGACTTCGCGCATGATCGCGGCCCACTCCACGCCGTGCGGCGCGATGCGCTGGCCGTGCACGCGATAGGCGATGAGATGACTCACCTCATGCGGGACGGTGTTGAGCAGAAAGTCATCGGCGTTTTGATCCAGCAAGCGGCGGTTGATGCGAATCGCATTTCGGGTCGGGTAGGCCACGGCGGCCGCCATCCCGCGCAGGTTGAAGGCGAGCTGGGCGCGCTCGAAGCGACGCTGGAAATGAATCTCGGCGCGACGAAAGCAGGCATTGACCGCGGCACGCACGCGAGTCTCCATTGACTCCACCGCCGCTTCCTCCCCGGCGGCTTCAGCGGGAACCAGCTCCAGGGTTAACTGCAATGGTGCCATCCAGTAATCAGGCTGATGAGGGGCGAATTATGCGCACTTGTCCCGGTCCGTTTCAATCGGCCGGCAGGGATTCATGATTCCGCCCTTCATCCCCGAACAAATGGGACACGCCGTTCTCTGAAAAATCTTCAGGCCAAGCCCATTTCGGGCGCTTGGGTTATCGTCGCCGACATCGTAAGATGGGCGCGTTCAAGAGACTGAGCCAAAACCATTCAGCGTTGCCGCGTTTATAGATCATGAAAAACACGATGTGGTCGGTAGTGGTACTCGTCATATTGGGTGGCATTGCCGCCGCCTTCTACTATTGGCAATTGCATGAGCCTCCTCTGGAACCGCCAGCGCGCAGCGAAGCACCGCCGGCGCCCGAAGCCAAGGCCGAGCCGGCGATACGCCATCCGGTTCAAGCGGCTCCTTCCTCCGGAAAACCCCTGCCGCCGCTGGGCGAGAGCGACGCGGCGATGCAGGACGCGCTGGCGGGACTGTTCACCCGGAAATCGGCCGAAGAACTTTTCGATCTGAAGGAAATCGTCCGGCGCTTCGTCGTGACGGTGGACAATCTGCCGCGCAAGAAAGTGCCGATGCGATACCGGCTTTTCAAGCCGGTCCTGGGGAAATTTCTCGCGACCGGCGAGGGGGAAAACTTTCTGGGCAGTCCCGACAATTATCGGCGCTACTCGTCATACGTCTGGCTGGCGGAGGCCGTCGATATCCGCAAGCTCGTCGCGACGTATGTCCGCTTTTATCCGTTGTTTCAGCAGGAATATCAAAACCTGGGATACCCCAGGGAATATTTCAATGACCGCCTGGTGGAGGCGATCGACGATCTGCTGGCGGCACCGGATATTCCGGGGCGGATCAAACTGGTCCGGCCGAATGTCCTGTATCAGTTCGCGGATCCCGATCTGGAGGATCTGTCAGCCGGTCAGAAGATCATGATCCGCCTGGGCAGCGAGAATGCGGCCAGGATCAAAGCCAGACTGCGGGATGTCCGGCACGAGTTGACCGGCCAGGTTCCCAAGCCGTAAGCGTCCGTACGGGCTTGAACCGTGGCTCCTGCCTGAACGACAGGCTTGGGCACTTGCAGAAAGTCCGCATCACGCCTGTAGAATTTATGACGGACAGGTGAGGCGATGAGGGCGCGAGGCCTTCGCCACGCGCAGATCGTGCGTTATTTCTTGACATTTCGCCGCGAGTCCATAAACTTTCCTGCGATTGCTTCCCTGGAGGTTCAACGGATTGGCCTATATGGGTTCGCAAAGCTGCATCTCATCGGCGCGTCCGCTGTGGCGAGGAGCTTCCTCATCCGCCGCCGCGTAACCGGCCTCGTCGCACCATCACGCCCCGACCGGGGGCGATATCTTCCCCGTCTTTTCCATCACGTAGTCTTTTCCGTCGCCGGTTTTCCGGGCGCGGCCGTTTCTGTTTTCCCCGAACGCGTCGATCCGTTGTTATGTCGAATATCGCATCAAGTCGAATCGCGCTCCGCGATACCCTGGCCGCGATTGCCGGACAGGGAGCGGGGCGCAAGACCAGGGGAGCCAATCATCGCTCCCTTTTTTATTGACAAAAAACCGGAGGTGCATGCCATATGAAAATCATCGCCGTTGCCAATCAGAAAGGC
>ERZ1292633.418-Hain-H41-02um-R1-418-length-51214-cov-5_pt1 | contig 34771 bp, 24 predicted proteins | sample MGYA00564406_ERZ1292633 | MGnify/ENA primary metagenome ERZ1292633 (study PRJEB36523, sample SAMEA6512639) | groundwater metagenome | collected 2019-01-08 | study: AquaDiva: Metagenomics assemblies of 32 groundwater samples
CCACGATCCGCGGATTGACCAGGACGTGGAGCCGCGACCCCGGACCGCGAGGGTCGACATCCACCACCGCGACCCGGGAAAGGTCGCCGATCTGGGGCGCCGCGAGGCCGACGCCCGGCGCGTCGTACATCGTTTCACGCAACTCCTCGATAAGGCTGCCGAGCGCGGCATCGAAGCTCGTGACCGGCGGCGTCCTCTGCCGCAGTATCGGATCCGGGTAGAGCCGGATCGGCCGCCCCGTCATGCCGGTGTCGGACCCGCGATCTTCTCGGCCGCCGCGGCGACTTCACGGTCGAAATGCTGCGACCGCAGCGCGTCGAGGAGCGCGCGCGGGTGGGGATTCCCCAGCATCGCCCGCTCCAGGCCCTCCTTGGTGACGCGGACCAGCTTGGACCTCTCGAGCGCGCGGTAGGTGGCGGCCCAGGGCTTGTGCTCCAGGATCGCCCGCTCGCCGAAGATGTCGCCGGTCGCGAACGTCCGCAGTTGAAAGGTCTGGCCGCTATCCGACGGAGAGATCGCTTCGACCGAGCCGGTGACGAGAATGGCGAGAAACTCGTCGCGAGCGCCGCGCTCGGCGAGGACGAACCCCGCCTCGACCGTCCACAGCTCGCAGCCGCCAAAGAGCCGCTTGAGCTGCTCCCCGGAGAGTTTCTCGACGATCGGTGTCGCGGCCAGTCCCTGCCAGATTCGCTCGACCTCCACGGGCGAGGTCCGCGACAGGGGGTCGCGCTCCTTCTGCGCATCGACCAGTCCTTCGATCGCCAGCACACGGCTGTGCTCGAGCGCCTTGAGGCGCTGGATGCGCGCCATCTTGTGGCGAATCGTTTCGTCGCCGGGTGCGAGACGGGTGATCTTGGAGAGCAGCGCCAGCGCCTTGTCATAAAAGCCGTCGTCGGTGTAGGTATCCGCGACATAGAGAAACTGATCGAGCGCTTTCGGCCCCTTGCCGACCTGGGCGAGGACTTCGGCGAGGCGCAGATGCGCGTGCAGGTCGTTCGGGTTCTCCTTGCAGCGCCGCTCGAGGCGATCGACGGCCTCCTCGTAACGCTCCAGCACGATCAGGTCTTCGACGGTCAGCTCCTGGCCTGCCGGCGTCGCGCTTCCCTTGCCGAAGAGCTTCTTCAACATCGTCCGGGCACCTGGCGGGAGACTTTAACAGCGCCCCCTCCTCCCTGTCGCCGGAGCAGCCTCTCAAGGCCTGGCGCGCACCTTGCTTTGGTCACTGGCGCAGCAAGCAGTCGGAGGACCTCAAGATGACGAACCGGCGGTTTTCCAGCCCCTCTAGCCCGCTCTTCGGAACGCGCCTGGTCGCCTTCGCCGGAGCCGTGTGGCTCCTCGCTTTCGGCGCGGCGCGAGGCGACGACGGTTCGCCGGCCGGCAACGAGCGCGAGAGCTACGCCTTCGTTCGCACGATCGAAGGCGGCGCCACCGTCGCGGCGGAGGGCCGCGGTGAGGGCGAGGAGCTCGAGCAGAACCAGCCCCTCCTCACCGGCGACCGCATCTCCACCGGCCCGCGTTCGCGACTCGAGATCCTGCTTCCCGACCGCACCCGCCTGGTGCTCGACAGCGACACCGAGGTCCGCCTGGAGCGGCTCGCTTTTTCTGGCGACCGCGAGTCGCGCGCGACCGTGCTGGCGCTCTCCGATGGCGAGTTGTTGCTCGAGGTGCCCGACGAAGCTCTCGGCGACGAACTGCCGCGCATCGAAGCCGAGGGCGGGACGGTCTACGTGCAGGAGCCCGGCGCCTATCGCGTCGCGGCTGGCGCGGGCGGCTGGATCGAGCTGCTTTCCCGTACGGGCTATGCGGAACTGGTCACCGCGAGTGGATCGACGATCGTGCGCGGCGGCGAGATGGTGCTCCACGACGGCGATCGCTGGGGGCGCGTCGAGATCGCGCGCGCCGAGCCTGTCGACGCGCTCGAACGCTGGAGCGACGACCTGCTCGAGCGCGCGAATCGCGCCGGCAAGAGCGCCCGGCACGTGAGTGGCGGGCTCTCGTATGCGGCCTCGGCGCTCGACGATGCCGGCGACTGGGTCGTGGTCGAGAGCGTCAACTACTGGCGCCCGCGGGTCTCGGTCGGATGGCGACCCTACTGGCAGGGTCGCTGGGCCTGGACACCGTCTGGCTATACCTGGGTCTCCTACGAGCCCTGGGGTTGGGTGCCCTATCATTACGGCCGCTGGTGCCTCGTGAGCGGTTACGGCTGGGCCTGGCGCCCGGGCCCGGTTTACTCGCCCGCCTGGGTTTTCTGGAACTGGACCGACGGCTATGCCGGATGGGTTCCGCTCGGCTACTACTCCGACTACTACAGCCCCTGGACGCGAGGCGGCTTGCGCTTCGGCGTCTATGGCTGGGCCGGGGGTCACTGGGGCTTCTACAACGACTGGAATTTCGCGCCGGTGCACTGTTTCCGCAGCCGCAACTTCCGTGGCCAGGTCCGGACCGGGCGCGATCTCCAGCACGAGACGAGACTCCCGGAAGCGCCGCGCGGACTGATCACGACCGATACACGCGACTTTCGCCCCGACCGGATCGACCGACCGGAGCAGATTCTCCATGAGATCCGCGGTCGCAATGCCTCCATTCCCAAAGGCGAGCTGCCCGACGTCACCGACTTCGTCGGTCGCAAGCGCGATCTCCCGGGCGACGTCGCGCGCGTCATCGCGCGCCAGCCGACCAAGGAGACCGGGCTCAAGCCGGACGACTCGCCGCGCGTCGCGACCACGCCCGGCTGGCGCGCCGAGCGCCCCGATCCAGAAGGTGTCGCCAAGATCCAGAGGCCCGGCAGCCGCACCCTGGCGCCCCTCGTCCCGGGCGCCCCCCCCGCGACGCCGCGAACGATTCGAACGATTCGAACGATCGATTCGCCGCGCGTCGCCGACACCAAGGGGCGGCCGTCCTTCGAGTCGCCGGGTCTCGAAATCGCGAAGCCCCCGGTCTCTCCCGCCGGGAACCGGCAGGCCTGGAAGGAGCGCTCCCCGCAGTCCGACCCCAGTGTCTCCTCCGGCGCGGTCCGAGCCCCGCGCTTGGAGAAGCCCGTGAAGGAGTCGCCCGCCGTCCGACCGAACTACCCGGAGCCGGTGGAGCGGGTGATTTCCGGCACGCGGCGAAACAGCCCGAAAACGCACGACGATCAACCCTGGAGCGCGCCGCCGACCCGCGGGAGCGCTTCGAGCCATCCGCCCGCGACGCGCTCCTCGCCGCCGACGCCGCCGACGGCGCCGCGGGTGGTGGCATCCACACCGGCGGGACCGAAAAGTGCTCCGAAGGTGAGCTCTGGAGCGAACAGCACCGCCAAGCCAGCGTCGCGAACGAGCTCGGGCTCCTCTTCCCGCAGCTCGGGAGGCAGCACTCGTTCGAGCACGAAGACGAGCGCCAAGTCGAGCAGCGACGACGGCGGCGACCGCCGCTAACGCTCGCGTGCCGATCGGCCCGACCGGGCGGGTGGACTACAATCCACCCGCCCATGGCTTCGTCCTCGCTGTTTCGGCTCATCTTCGCGCTCTACTGCGCCGAAGCGGGTATCTTTCTGCTCACCGCGCCCTGGCTTTCCGCCTGGGATCGACTCGCCTACTCCATGCCGTGGACCGACTTACGGTGGATCCTGCTCGCTCCGCTCGCCCGCTCCGCGGTCTCGGCGTTCGGACTCATCCACCTCGTCTGGCTGGCTCATGACGTCGACCTCTACCTGCGCCGCCGGGAGACGATCTCCTTTGCCGCTTCCACACCCTCCACTCCGCCCGCCCCTACCTCGACTGCTCGCGGTCAGTGACGCCTCGCCGGTCGTCGAAAGCGCCGATGCCAGGCGCGAGCGCTGGGCGAGCTGGCTCGCCGAGCTCGCTGCCGCGGATGTCGACGGGGTGCAGCTTCGCGACCGGACCCTGTCCGACCTGGAGTGCTTCGAATGCGCGACTCTCGCTCGATCGCAGGTCGGCGCGCCGCGCTCGATCTGGATCCATCGCCGAGCAGACATCGCGCTGGCGGCCGCCGCCGACGGCGTACAGCTTCCGGCCGCCGGCGCGCCCCTCGCTCCGCTGCGCCGACGCTTCGGTCGCCAGCTCCGGTTTGGCCGCTCCACGCACACCTTGGACGAGGTCCACGACGCTCGCGCGGACGGAGCGGACCTGGTGATTTTCGGACCGGTGTTCGCGACCCCTTCCAAGGCCGGCCTCCTCGAGCCGCGTGGATTGGACACGCTCGCGAAGGCGGTCGAGGTCGGGCCGCCAGTCCTCGCCATCGGTGGTATCGACTTCGAGAACGCCGCTGCCGTCGCCGCGACCGGAGCCTGGGGGATCGCGGCGATTCGCCTGTTCGGACAACCGTCTCGACAAGCCGGCCGCCTGCGCGCGCTTCGCGCCCTCTGGCCGGCATCATGAGCCGCGTCCTCGGCCTCGGGCTCGACCTGGTCGATGTCGAGCGCTTCGCGGCGGCGCTGGCCCGCCACGGCGATGCCTTCGTGCGTCGCATCTGCCGCGATGGCGAGCCACGGGCGACGCCGTGTGGACGTTCGTTCGCCCTCCACCTCGCCGGCCTGTTCGCGGCGAAGGAGGCTGCGATGAAGGCCTTGGGGACCGGCTGGGCGGCAGGTGTCGGGTTCCGCCAGATCGAGGTGACCCGCGCCGCGAACGGCGCCCCGGGCCTGCGGCTGCACGGCGCCGCGGCGGCACGAGCAGCCGAGCTCGGAGTCATCGACTTGCGTGTCAGCATCAGTCACGACGGTCGTTGCGCCTCCGCGGTCGTGCTGCTCGAGGGCGCTGATCCTGGAGCGCCGCTTCGGTGAACGGGATCGCCATCGATCCGGCGGCTGCGGTCGAGGCCGCCATGCCGCGTAAGCGCCGCTTCCTCCTGCTCTCGCTTGCCATCCTCGCCGCCGATCAGTGGACGAAGTGGCTGATCGAGCTGCGCCTGCCCGAGCCGAGCTCCACCGAGATCATTCCCGGGCTGTTTCACCTCTCGCACGTGCGCAATCGGGGTGTGGCGTTCGGCATTTTCAACTCCCTCAGCCCGGAGATCTCGCGCTGGGGCCTCTCGCTGCTCGCGCTCGGAGCGCTCGCCCTCGTGGCTCACCTGTTTCGCGGCGCACCGGCCCAGGCGACGAGGCTTCTCACCGCCCTGGCGCTGGTGCTCGGCGGCGCGGTCGGAAACCTCCTCGATCGCCTGGTTCAGGGCTCCGTCACTGACTTCCTGGGCGTCTACATCGGAAGCTACCGCTGGCCCGACTTCAATCTGGCCGACAGCGCGATCTGCGTCGGACTGGGGCTGCTTCTGCTCGACTCGTTTCGATCTCGCTCGTGACCGCCGCGAGCTGGCGAGTGCCCGAGGAGCTCGCCGGTGCCCGGCTCGACCGCTCGCTGGCGCGACAGCTCGGACTGCCGCGAAACCAGATTCAGAACTGGATCGAGTCCGGCCTGGTGCGCATCGACGACACGGTGGTCGGCAAGACCGGACGGGCTCTCAAGCCGGGCGAGACCCTCTCCTGGGAAGCCCCCCTTCCCGCCGACGATCGGATCACGCCCGAGTCCGGCGAACTGCGGCTGATTCACCTCGACGAGGACCTCATCGTGCTCGACAAGCCGCCCGGGCTCGCCATGCACCCGGGCGCCGGGCGCAGCGCGGCGACCCTGGCCCATCGACTTCTGGGGCGATTCCCCGAGCTGGCTGGCGTGGGCGGCCCCGGCCGCCCGGGGATCGTGCATCGCCTCGACAAGGACACCAGTGGCGTGCTCGTCGTGGCGCGACACGCGGATTCCTACCGGACGCTGTCGCGCGCCTTCGCCGAGCGTCGCGTCGAGAAGCGCTACCTGGCGATCGTCCGCGGCGCGCCGCGCGCCGCGACGGGCAGCATCGATCTTCCGATCGGCCGACACGCCGTGAAGCGGCAGAAGATGGCGGTGCGGGCCGACGGCCGCCAGGCACTGACGCTCTTCCGGGTGGTCGCGAAGGCTCCGGCCTGGAGCCTGCTCGAACTCGATCTCAAGACCGGGAGGACGCACCAAATTCGCGTTCACCTGCAACATCTCGGATATCCCGTCGCCGGCGATACGACGTACGGCGGCGGCGCTCCTGGAAGCAGCGCCGCCACCAGGAAACCGTTGCCGCCCCGCGTCGCTCTGCACGCCTGGAGACTCGCCTTTTCGCACCCCCGTGACGGCCGCCGCGTCGAGTTCGAGGCGCCGTTCGCGAGCGACCTGGCGGAATGGTGGAGCCGCGTCGGCGGTGAGTCGACACCGGCGATCCGCTCGGGCGATGGAGCGGCCTGAAGAAAGCGGCGGCGCTCGGCGGCGCCGCGAAATCGAGTCTGGAGCGGGCAACGGGATTCGAACCCGCGACATCAAGCTTGGGAAGCTTGCACTCTACCAGCTGAGTTATGCCCGCGTGCTTTCTGCCGCCCGATCAATCTACCGGGTCCCCCGAGGAGGGTCAAGCGTTGCGTCGCGCTCGGATCTGGCTATACTGGCCGCGCCATGAAGGTCTCCGGCACGAACTCCCCCGAGACGCAGCGCGGATCTTCGCTCTACTTCTTCCCTGATTCGCCGGTGACGGCGGATCAGCTGAAGCGCCTCCTGCGCGAAGGTTCGCGCGAGCGTCGCGCCTGGGCGGTTTCTCACCTGCTGCGCTACGCCGATTGGGAAGACATCTGGGCTTATGTCGAGCGCGACGAAGTGCGCGAGATCTTCGCCGATCTCGACCTGCCGGAAGGTCTGCGCGCGGCTTGGGGTCGAATGCTGCGCGTCGAAACCGTCGGCGCCCGCTGACTGAAGCCTCGTCCCCTTCGTTAGCTGTTCAAGGTTCGCTCTTCGCGGCTCCGGTGCCCGCGGCGCGCTCGGCGAGCAGCTCGCGCGCGCGCCGTGCGGCTTCGGTGATCAGCTCGCGCACGCGCTCGCTGGGCAGCAGAAAAACTCCGAGCGGTCCGGTCTCGCGCCCGCCCTTGCCCAGCGAGAGAAAGCCCAGGATGTCGCTGCCCTGCGGGCTGCCGTCTCCGGAGCGGTTGAAGACGGTGACGATGACGCCGACGGCGTCGCCCTGAGCGTTGAAGGCCGGAAGCCCGAGAAAGTCGGACGAGAGCTCCACGATCCACGCGCGCTGCGGCTTGTCGAGGCGGCCGGCGATCACGCTCGCCTCGAAGTATGCAGCGCGATCGAATCCGGGCGAGAGTCGGGAGATGGCCACGATGGGGTCGCCCACCTCGGGCTCCGGGCGGCGCGCGAAGTCGATGATCGGGAGCTTCCTTTCCGGCGGGGATTCGAGCTGCAGGAAAGCGAGATCCAGGTCGGAGTCGGCGGCGGCGAGAAACGCGACGTGTTCGATCGGATCTCCCGGCAGGCTGATCCGGAAGTCGGTCGGCGTCATCTTGAGCCGTAACTCGGCGCCGTCGCCCATCTGTGCGAGCGCCTCGACCAGTCGCGAGGCCGAAAGCTGCGAGTTCCAGAGCATGACGAGCCCGTCCTCGCCGACCAGCGCGCCGCGTGCCTCAAGAGTCGACTCCTGATCCTGCGTCGACTCTCCCATGTCGAACTCGGTCTTGAGCACGATTTTGACGTTGACGATCGATGGCGCGATCCGCTCGAGCAGCCGCGCCGCGCCTGGTCCGCCCGCCGAGGCGCTAGCCGCCCAGAGCACCAGCAACGCCAAGCCGGCGGCACGCTGCCGTGGGTGGACGCCGAGGCTCATGCCGGGTTCTTCCTTTCGGTCCATTCAGGCTCGAGAAAGACGAAATGGGTTCTGGGCCCGCGCCGAACGAACACCCGCACCAGTTGCGGTCGCTGGGCGAGGATTCCTTCCAGCCCGTGCTCAAAAGCGCCCATGTCTGGCACCGCCTGGCCGTCGAGAGAGACGATCAGGTCGCCGAGGCGGAGCCCGGCCATGTGCGCCCAGCCGCCGCTGGTGACTTCGACGACCAGGACGCCCGCGGCGTCTCGTGGCCAGTGGCGCTCGACCCGATCGAGAAAGGTCAGCTCTCGCACCGTGAACTCGAACTCCTCCTGCCGGCTGCGACGCGTCTCCTCCGACGCCGTCGGCCGCGGTTCCAAGAGCACCGCGAGGGAGAGCTCGGCGCCATCGCGGAGCAGGCGCAACCCGACGCGCTCGCGAATCGCGCGCTCCTCGACCGCGCGGCGAAGGTCGTCGCCGTCCTGCACGCGGGAGGCGTCGAAGCGCAGGTCCTCGATTCCGAGCACGACATCGCCGACCGCGAGCCCGGCCTTCGCGGCCTCGGTCCAGGGGTAGACCTCGGTGACGCGAAATCCCTTGCGGCCATCGATTCCGATCGCCCGCGCGAGCTCAGGGGTCAGCACCTGCGTCTGGATGCCCAGCCAGGCCTTCGGCAGCTCCCCGCCCCATCGCCCTGGTCGCTTCTCCGGCAATCGGACGACGGAGAGGAGCTCCTCGTCACCGCGCCGGATCCGGAGCAGTCGCGGACCCGGCTGCGCTCCCTCGAGGGCCAGAGACAGGGCGCCCAGATCCGCAATCTTCTGGCCGCCGGCCTCCAGGATCACGTCGCCGCTCTGGATTGGCGGCTTGGCCGTCGCCGCCGCCTGACCGGGCCGCAATCCGGTCACCACGACGCCCGCCCGGACGCTCAGATTCCGGGCCAGCGCCGAGAGAGGGGTGAGCTCCTCGGCGGTGATCCCCAGAACCCGGAACTCGAGCTCATCGCCGCGCGAGCGTTCCATCGCGCTCGTTTTCGCCGCGAGCTCGAGACGCGCGCCATCGCGCTCGATCGACAACACGATCTCGCTCCCGACCGGCAGCTCGGCGATCCGCTGGTAGAGCTCCGGCACCTGTTCGAAGAATCGCGCCACGACCGGCTCGCCGCCGAGGGCCAGGAGCAGGTCGCCGGGACGCAGATCCGCTCTCGCGGCCGGCGAGTCCGGGAGCACCGACGCGACGAGCGCCCCGTCGGCACGACCCAGCTTGGCGACCGGGAGCGCGGAGAACCCTAGAAACGCCCGCTCGATCTTGCCGTCGGCAAGGGCTCGACGCAGCACCTCGGCAGCGACGCGCGCCGGGATCGCGAAGCCGATCCCGCCGCCGCCCAGTTCGTTGATGCCGATCACCTCGCCGGCAAGATTGATCAGGGGCCCGCCCGAATTTCCAGGCAGGATCAGCGCATCGTGCTGGATCCACCTGGTGAACCAACCGGTGCTCTCGCCGCCCTCGAGCTCGACGTCCGAGAGCTCGCTGCCCGAGAAATCGGTGAAAACGCGACGGGGGTTCGAGACGATTCCGAGGGTCACCGAAGACGAGAGCGCGAACGGATTTCCGAGCGCGATCACGGGATCGCCAACTTCCACCGCGGCCTCGACCGCGAGCCGGGCCGAGGACAGAGGAGCGCTCCGCGCTGAGGGATCGACGCGCAGGCGCAGCACGGAGAGGTCGGTCAGCGGATCGTGCGCCACCACGTCGGCGTCGTAGACCGCGCCGTCGGTCAGGGTGCACCGCAGGCGCGTGGTGTTGCCCGCGACGTGGTAGTTGGTCAGCACGTGTCCCTCCGGCGTCACGATGACGCCGCTCCCCGCGGCGGGAAAGCGCATCGCCCGGCCCTCGGAGAATTCGCGCGCCACCGCCGAGATGTTGACGAGCGCAGGGTAGACGAGGCTCGCCGCCCGCTCGACCGTGCCCTCGGAGGGCGCGACCGGCGGCGTCACGGGTTCGCTGAAGGCGGCCCCGGCGAGCGTCGCGCCGAGGACGTACGCAGCCCACCCGACGTGCTCAGCGCGAGCCAATCAGCGGCCCCCGTCGGAGCGGATCTTGCCGAGGAACATACGGTCCCTGTTGCTGGCCGCGTGCTGCGAGGTACCACTGCGCTTCTGTCGGCATGCTCGAACCTCCCGCCACCACCGCGAGAGTGTATCGAACCGACCACCGTTCCGGACGATAAGCTAGAGCGCATGAGCTGCGACTCACGCGCGGGTGGTGCGCCTCGTGAGATTTTCGGCCGCGCCATCGAACGGCTCGAACGTTGGACGGCGATGAGCTCGGCGAGCGGCGACCCTCGTGGGATCGACGCGATGAGTCGCGAGCTCGCCAGCGAGGCCGGCCTGCACGGTCTGTCCGCGCGACTCGAGAGTGAAGCGGATGAAGACGGCCGCCTGCTCCCGGTGGTCGAGATCCGTTCGCCGCGGCGCTCCGATCGACCTCTCCTGCTGATCGGGCACTACGACACGGTGCTCGCTGCGACCGCACCGCGGCGCCTCGACGGTCGCCTTGTCGCGACCGGAGCGATCGACATGAAGGGCGGCATCGCCGCCTTCTTCGGCGCCATCGAGCTGCTCCGGGAACGTGGCACCGCGCCGCCAGCCCTGCTGCTGGTCCTGACTCCGGACGAGGAGGTCGGCGGCGCGATCTCGCGCCGCCGAGTCGAGCGCCACGGTCGCGAGGCCCGCGCGCTCTGGGTGCTCGAGCCCGGCGACCGCACGAGCCTCGGCGAAACGGTCGTCACCGGCCGGCGCGGCCTCTTCCACTGGCGCGTCGAGATTCGCGGCCGCGCGGCGCACGCCGGAGCGCGCTTCTGGGAAGGCCGTTCGGCCAACGCCGCGGCCGCCGAATGGTGCGTCGCGGCCTCCGGGCTGTCGCGCCCGGGACGTGGACCGACCGTGAACCTCTCGCGCCTCGTCGGCGGCGACCACGACTTCGTCGACGGCCTGGCGCATCACGCCTCCGTTCTGCGCACGCCACGCGAGCTCAACATCGTTCCCGACCGCGCCGTCATCGAAGGCGAGGCCCGCTTTCTCGACCCCGAGGAGGAATCGCGGCTGCGCGCAGCGCTGGCCGAGGCCGCTCGAGAAATCGCGGTGCGCCACGGGCTCGAGATGGAATTTCAGAGCAGCGGAAGGGTGGCGCCCGTCGATCCGCGCCGCGCGGGACGCCTGTGGAGCGATCGTGCCGTCGAGGCCGCGCTGCGGGCGGGTTGGACTCTCCTGGTGGAGGAGGACCGCGGCGGGATCTCGTTCCCCAACTTCCTGCCGGCCTCGGTGAACATTCCGGTCCTCGACGGACTGGGCCCGGTCGGCGGCGGAATGCACACCCGAGACGAGTTCGTCGAGCTCGCCAGCCTCGACCGCCGCATCATCCTGCTCGCCGACCTGCTGGCGCTCGCCGCCGTGGTGAACGACTGATCTTCGTGACGCTCTGGATCATCTCGACCTTGTTCGTGATCCTTCCCAGCTTGTCGCGGGTGTAGGTGGTCGTATCGATCGGTGATCCGGAGACCGCAGCGCTCATCGCCGAGAGCTCGCCGAACGGCGAGTAGGTGTAGCTCGTGGTGACCACGCCCAATGTCCATCCAATCCTCCACCCTGAGCATTGCCCGGTCTCCTGTCGGCTCGCAAAAGAGCCGCCACCTTACCGGGCTGGTTTGTCGCCGCCGCGCCGGGCTATGGAAACTGCCGGAGTTGCGGAAAGCGCTGAGAAGCGCGTTTCCCGCAGCTCCTTGGAAAACGCTCCGCGTTTTCCACAGTTCCCACAGCCCCTATCGCGGCGAGGAAGGGGGGTCAATTCTCAACGCCTGCCAGGGGGTCAATTTCTCACGCTTGTTTACAGCAGCGCGACTATCACCGCATCACCCACGCCGACGACGGCATCCGGGCGAGGCAAGCCTACGAGGCGTTTCTCGCCAAGTGGTCGCAGCTCTGCCCACCGGTCGCGCGCTCGCTCGAGGAAGGAGGAGCCGAGCTGCTCACCTTCTATGAGTTTCCCAAAGCGATGTGGATTTCGCTGCGCTCGACCAACGCGCTCGAGAACCTGAACCGCGAATTTCGCCGGCGAACGAAAACCCAGGCCAGCTTCAGCACCGAAGAGGCTGCGATCACCCTCCTCTACGGCCTCGTCGCCTTCGGTCAGATCGAGCTCAACAAGATCAACGGATACCGCCACCTGAAGGCGCTCGCAGGGCGAGCGAAGGCTTAGGCAGCGTGAAGTCATAGACTCATCAACCGGCCAGTGGGAGCGTTACGCCACGATCGAGAATTTCCACGGAACTCGGGACACATCCTCGCCGAGGGGGCCAAATACAAGGATGGGATTCGCGTCGTGGAGAAGATCAACACCAGCGATCAAGAAGCCGCCGCCTGATGCCGTTTACACAGCTATTGACGGGACCTCATGACTTCTCACGGTTGCCTGCGCATCGAGTCTTGCGGGAGCAGAGTCCAGTCATTCTCGTTCCAGATCACGGGGCATTCCCCCTCCGTACACCAATAGAAACCGAGATCGGACTTCTCTGCGGCGATTCGGAGCAGCTTGTCATCACAGAAGCGCGCTGAGAGCTCGATCCCGAGTCCCAGGAATCCCGGCTTCGCGAAGATCCAGGTTTCGTCGTCCACGCATGTAGGAGATTGCGCTGGCCTGGGCCGTGTCCGGACTATTTCGAGGGGGTCACCCAGCAGCGCTCGTACGTTCTCCGAGCTCATTCCTGGTCGCACGCGCAGGAGCTGCTCCCGAGAGACCCCGCGAGCCATTCTCCCTGAACAAGACACCGCAAAGAACAGCGCGATACATGCCGCAAACAGCCAGATCGATCTCGGTCGGTTCGACGTGGCGCGGCTACTCACAGTTGCAGTCCACAGGTGGATTCGGAGTATTCCAATCCGGATGTCGTATGTCCCAGCCTGGCCCCTTCCGGCCGGGGAGGTGGTCGAAGAAGTCGTACCCCGTGGGGTGCGGATAGGGCACGGTCGGTGTCGGAGCGAGGATGTGGTCGGGAAAGGTCGGCGGGAAGAGCATGGCTCCCGGACCGCTCGCAGAAGCGGTGCCGTCGGGCTCAATCGTTATGTCTGTGAAGTCGGAGACTTTGAACCAATCCCCGTCCCAGGCCGGGGGGCGGGCGCCATCGATCGGTCCGTCGAACTCCTCTCCGGGCGGAAGCCACTCCACATCTCGTCCAGGATCCTCCGGCTTGACGGGAACCCAGAATGGCGAGTTGTTCCTGCACTTCAAGCCGTCTGAGTCCACGAGATTCACTGGATCGCTCGAAGAGTAAGTAGCCAGATTCGGAGAACCACCACGGAAGAGAAGGGAGTCCTTGCCGAGCCAGCGACCGTGGCTTCCAGCAAAGTCCCTCGCGCCGAACCGGAGCAAGCCTGTCGCAGTCTCGAACCCCCCGCCTGCGAACCCGAACGGCATCCACCCTGGGCTGGTGTCCTGGAGCACGACGCCCCATTCATCGTAGTCGATGCGCTGGGCGACGGCGCCGGTCGTCGTATCGATCCCCAGCCTGGGGCTGCCGAGGTGGTCGGTCAAGATGCGGTAGGTGCTGCCGCCTTTGACCAAGTAGTTCGGCACGTTGATGCGCGTCGCGTGGACGAAGCGGCTAAGGAGATTTCCGCCGCCGTCGAGTTCCGCGATCGGCGCGAGCTGGCTCTGCCAGAGGAGGCCCTGGGTGAGGGCGCCGCCCACCTTGCGGCCGATGCGGCGGTTCTTGGCGTCCACCACATAGTCGATCGCTGTGGCGTCCGGGAGGTCGACGCCGAGGAGGTTCCCGAAGACGTCATAGCCGAAGCTTGTGACATCGGCCCCATCGGTCTTCGTGAGCATCTCGCCGTTGGCGGTATGGGTGTAGCTCGCGCCGGCGTAGGTGAGCATGCGGTCCTGGTCGTCGTAGGTGCCGGTTTCGGTGCCGGCGGGCGTGGTCTTCGAGAGCCTGTTGCCGTTGAGGTCGTAGTCGTAGTCGGCCTCGAGGATGCCGTCGATCGTGACGGCGTCGAGCCTTCCGGCGGTGTCGTAGCCGTACTCGTAGGTCTTCGTGACGCCCTGGATCATCTCGGCCTTGGTCGTGATCCTTCCCAGCTTGTCGCGGGTGTAGGTGGTCGTGTAGATCGGTGATCCGGAGACCGACGCGCTCATCGCAGAGAGCTCGCCGAAAGGCGAGTAAGTGTAGCTCGTGGTGACCACGCCCAGCGTGGTGCCGGTGAGAAATCCAGTCGCGGGGTCTCGCGTAAGCGACATCGCGCCGGCCTGGATCAGCAGGCCGTCGTCGTCATAGGTGTAGCTCACCGGATTCGCGCCGTTGACCGAGATCGAGGCGATCCGGAAGTCGCTGTCGTAGGTGCGCTCGACCGAGCCGTTGATCTCGCCGCTCCAGGTCGTTGCCGTCACCAGCGGACCGTCCATCGTGTACGAGAGCGTATTCCCTTCCGGCGTTTCGAGCGCGGCGACGTGGCCGGTGGTCGGGTCGTAGGTGACCGTCGCCGTGCCTCGTGGCGAAGTGATCGTGGTCAGCCGCTGCGCCACGTCGTAGCCCAGCGCGATCGTCGCGCCGTCCGGCCGCGTGACGAGCGTCGGGTTCTTGTCGAGGTTGTATTCGTAGGCCGTCTCCGGCGGTCCTTGCCCGACTCCTGGAGGTGCGTACTCCGCGGTGAGATCGACCGGCGTGTACGCGAAGCCGTGCGCTGGTCTTCCCGGCGGCGTGAGCGCGGTGAGATTTCCTTTCGGATCCCAGCCGAAGCCGACCGTACGGCCGCCAGGAAGCGTCTTGGTGAGCACGCGGTTCGCGCCGTCGTAAGTGAAGCTCACTTCCCTGAGGAGCGGGTCGGTGATGGTCGAAAGCCGACCCAGCAGATCGTAGTCGAACTCGATACGGCGCTCGTCGGCGCCCGTACCGCGAGCGATCGATGAAAGCCGGCCGCGCAAGTCGTAACTGAAGCTCGTCGGCAGGAGATTCGCCGCCTGGACCTCCGTCGGGCGGCCCAGCGTGTCGATCTCCGTGCGGCTCTCGCGGCCCTCGGGGCTCTCCATCAGCCACTCGTGCAGAGATGCTTCGTAGCTCGCGGTGTAGGTTCTGCCGTTCACGACCGTGGTGCGCTGGCGCGTCTCGAGGCTGAAGGGGTCGAACGGATCCGACACGGTCGCCAGGTCCGTGGTGTAGCTGGCCGAGAAGAGTCCGCCCGGGGTCGAGAAGCTCTGCTCGACCGCGGCCCCCGCCGCGGCGCCCCAGATCGGATCGACTCCGGCCCGGCTCAGGCTCACCAAATCGTCCGGACCCTGGCGCCGCCTCGTGCCATCGATCCGCGTGAGCAGGTAGGTGGTGAGCGACTGGCCCCCCGGCGTCGCCAGCCTGACCCATTCGTTGCGCCCGTTGCGCCAGTGCCAAACGGACACGCTTTCGACGCGATTCTCCGGGCTCGTGTACCTCGCCAGGTACTGCGGAAAGAAACGATTCGGCTCGCTCATCAGGCGGGCGAGCCTCTTTTCGCCGAGCGCCGCGTCCGTATGAACGCTCAAGCGGCCAAGAATGTTGTACTCGAACGTGGTCGCGTGCTGGTTGGGGTCGATCAGGCTCGTCAAGAGGCCGGAAGGCGTCGAGGTCATCTCCCAGGACTGGCCAGCTGGGTTTTCCAGGCTCTGAAGGTAGCCGCCCGCGTCCAGAGTGAGCGTCGTGACCTGCCCGTACGGCCCGACGACCGCCGTCGGGTCGCCGTTCGTCTGCCGCTGAATCGCGGTCATGTTGCCCTGCGCATCGGTGATCGACGACAGGTAGCCGGCCGGCGTGTAGCCAAACTCCAGGAGCGTTGCACCGGTGAGGCCGTGCCGGGTTCGAAGATGCCTCCCTCGCAAGTCGAAGATGAAGATTTCTGAGCCGTCGCGGTTCGGGATGTGGATCTCTTCCGCCGTCTCCGCCGGACGATCGTCCGCGATTCGCAGCACCTGGAAGCTCGCCAGGTCCGAAACGAAGAGCTCGCCTTTCTGGGTGACGGTGAGTCCCGACGGATCGTCGAGACGGATCTGGAGCGCGAGATCTCCATGCGCCGGGGCGCTCGGGTTGTCACCCGTCCCAACCGCCGTGTCGATGAGGCCCGAGGGCATGACGCGCCGGATGCGCCGGTTGAGTCGATCGGCGATCCAGAAACTCCCGTCGTCGTCCGTGGCCACCGCGACCGGGAACCTCAGCGTCGCCGAGGTCGCCGGGCCTCCGTCGCCTGCGAAGCCCGCGACTCCGTTTCCGGCCACCGTGCGGATGATGCCGTTCGGGTCGACGCGCCGAATCCGGTGATTGTCTCGATCCACGATCAGGAGCTCGCCGCTACGCAAGAGCGCGAGCCCGGAAGGGGAAGCTAGCTCCGCGACTCTCGCCGGGCCGCCGTCTCCGGAATAGCCGTAGCCACCGGAGCCCGCCGTGGTGGTGATCAGCCCGTCGGTGCCGACGTGGCGGACACGGTTCGCCGCTCTCTCCGCGACGTAGAAACCGCCACCCGGAAGCGGCGCCACCGCCGTGGCTTCGAAAACCATCGCATCGACCGCGGGGCACTCGTCACAGTCGCCGCCGCTCCCGTCGCTCCGGTCGGAAAACGCCGGCGGATCGTTGGTAAAACAGATTCCAGCGACCGTCTCGATGATTCCGAGCGCGTCCACCCTGCGAACGCAGCTCGAGTCCGCGATCAGCAACGCGCCCTGAGCGTCGAGCGCGACTCCCACGGGACCGGCAAGCCGCGCGTCGACGGCCGGTCCGCCGTCGCCGCAGCCGGCGGCGTCGCAGAGCGCTCCGTCTCCCGCGACCGTCGCGATCGTTCCATCGGGCAGGACCTTCCTCACGCGATAGGCGTCGAGATCCGCGATGTACATGCTCCCGTCAGCTCCGATCGCGAGACCCATCGGTGAGTCCAGGGAAGCCAATCTCGCCGGGCCGCCGTCACCCGCCGACCCTTCTGTTCCGTTGCCGGCGAAGCGCGGCGCGACGATGCCGGCGTCGCGCGCGAATCGCCGCGTACCGTCGCCGAGAAGAAGCGTCCGCGTCCGCGGGTTGTAGCGGTGGTGGATGTCGAACGTCCAGCCCCCGAGCTTTTCGCCTTTCACGTCCCAGGCGCCGCCGAGAAGGCTCGCGAACTGCCCCGCCTTGAAGCTCATGGTTCGCCAGCGCGTGACGAAGCGCGGCGCAAGCCGGACGGTTCCCGTGTACTCCGTGCCGTCGCCGGCGACCCGGGCGAAAGCGGCTTGCCACGAATTTCGGGTCGAGTAGTAGACCACCGGGTAGACGTACGCGACCGTCACCGCGCCGGTCATCTCGACGTGCGGCTCCCGTCCGAAGCGGTCCTCGCCGTCCCACGAGATCGTGAGCTTCTGGTTGGGCGTCGGATCCTCGAACGTCGTTTGATAGCGCCGGCCCGAGAAGCTCACCGTCGCATGGATCTTGTCGAGGCTCGCCGGAATCGTCGGGCCACTCAAGACCATCGTGACCTGGTTGCGATTCGAGCTGGCTTTCACGCGATCACTCGAGTAACTCAATGCGAACGACACACCGGTCAAGGGCAATGACTCGCGAAGCAGCTGATTCTCACACTCGATGATCGAACCCGTCGGGCAGATCGTTGGCTCCTTCGGAGGCGCTCCGTCATCGGGATTCGAATCGGGCGCCGGCTCCGGCGGCGGCGGGGCGCTCGGGTCCGGATCAGGATCGTCGGTGAAGGTGATGTCCGGCGGATCGTCGGCGTCCGCGGGTGGTCCGTACGGCACGTTGAAATCCCAAGGGGTGAAGTGCTCGATTCGGACTCTCCAGAGCTCCTGCCCGGGTTCGTACAAGACCGCCAGCCGGACGAGCTCCGCCGCGCTCACGCCAAGCTCCGCGAGCTGCTCCGGGTCGGCCGGCACTCCGAGACCGTCCACGTCGAGGATCGCGCTGCCGCCGCTTTCGCCCAGGATCTCGATCACCCGGCCGTTGGGAGCGGCGATCCACTCCGCCCGCTGACGATCGAAGTAGCCGGCTGGCACCGGATCGCCTACCGGAAACTGGAGGAAGTTCTCGACGTAGACCGGAATCGGTTGATCGACAAGCACCGCATCGGCTCCCGCGTCGATCGCTTCGTCGGCGGAGAGCTCCACGGCGTAGGTGTACGCCGTGTTGTCGGCGAGCGGCGCCGGCATCGCCAGGTGCCCGAGCTCCCCCACGGTGTACTCGGTGGCGCGGACATGAAAAGCGCTCAAGGGGACCGTCGAGCCGTCGGACATCAGCAGCTCGGCGCTGGTGCCCGCGGGGAAGAGAAGCGTCGCCTGCCGCGTGCCCGAGAGATCGGTCTCCACTTCGCCTCTCGCGACTTGCATCTCCGTCGCGTTCGAACTGATTTCGGTGACCGCCGAGTCGGCTCGAAGCAGAATCACGTCCTCGGCCTCGCCGTAGTCGATCGCCGGAGCCGCGACGGTTCTCGAAGCGGAGAAGTAGCCCAACTTCTCGAAGGTGAGAATGACGTTGCCGCCGCCGTTCACCGCGAAGTCGAAGAAACCATCGGCGCGAGAGAAGGTGAAGCCGAGCTGAGGCTCGCCAAAGGCCCACACGTGCACTCCTCGCAGCGGCATTCCGTCGGAGCTCAAGACCCGACCGCGCAAGAAGGAGACCCGATCCGCGGCGAGCGCTCCCGGGGTCACTCCCACCTGGACCGGCTCGGTCGCCTCCCAGAGGAACTCGTTCGCTTCGAGCAGGTCGATCGCCACCGTCGCGTCATAAAGCGGCGCGATCGTCGCCGGGTCGGGAGGAAGCGATGTCCCCGGAGGGTCGCCCGTCGCGCTACCCCACCCGGTCAGGTCCCCGGACTCGAAATCCTCGGCGAAAATCAGGTCTGCGCCCTGCTCTGCCTCTCCGGTCATCGCGTAAGCGCTTGAAAGCACAAGCCCAAGGCCAAGACAGACGAGTAGAAAGAACCTCTCCCATTCCTTCATGAACCAAATCCCCTCTAAGCGGAGGCGAGGTCCAGCTCCGCGGACGATGAAGCCCCTCTACTCTTATAGTGTCCGCAGAGGTCGAAAACGTGACAAAACCATCAAGAATTCTCTTTCAGTCTTGGGGAGGCTGGCGAGAGCTCAATACTCCGGGCCATACCCATCCACCCGGATCACGAAGAGCCGCGGCCACAGCTTGCCGGTGATGTAGAAGAGTCGCTCGACCGGATCCCACGCGACCCCGTTGAGGACATCCGCGCGCGCCGCCTCGCTCGCCGACAGCAGCCCGGACAGATCGAGGATACCGGTGACCGCCCCGCTCGCCGGGTCAATGCGGACGACCTCATCGCTCATCCAGACGTTCGCCCAGATGGACCCCTCGGCGAATTCGAGCTCGTTCAAATAGAACTGTGGACGCCCGGCGCGCAACACCTGAACCGTCCGCGAGACCTCGAAGGTCGTCGGCGAGCGAAAGGTGAGTCGGGAGCTGCCGTCGCTCTGCACCAGCTCGCTGCCGTCGAAGGCGAGCCCCCAGCCCTGTCCGGCCAGAGTGAATTCGCCCGTGCGCGCGAAGGAGCGCGGATCCCAGACGTGGGCGACGCCGTTTTCCCAGGTGAGCTGGATGAGTCGCCCGTCGGCGAGCGCCAGACCCTCCCCGAACTCCTCTCGAAGCAGTTCGACCCGGCGCAACACCTGTCCGCTCGCCGGCTCGACCTCGCGCAGCGACGAGCTCCCGTACCGCCCGGTGCTTTCGAGGAGGCGACCTCGATGCCAAACCAGCCCTTGGGTGAAGGCGCCCGGATCGTGCGGAAACTCCGCCACGCGCGTCCAGGAAAGCGTCGGTGGGGGCAGGGCTGGGGCATCGCCCGCCGGCGCCGCCGCAGGCCCGCCGCAAGCGAGAAGCGCCGTCCAGAGCAGGCTCAATGCGGGGGCGAGAAGTCGCAATCGTCCGCCAGCTCGAGCCATGATTCGAGTGTCGAGCCTCCGATCGGTTCGCCAGGGGGCTCGGCCGAGGCGGCGCGCCCGGTCGGTGCGGCCGCATAGGGCCGCGCCAGGTAACGCCCGGCTTCGGCGGTGAGCGCCGAGAGATGCGCCCGCTCGCCGGCATCGAGCGCCACGACCCGGTCGACGCGCTGCAGCAGGTCGGCGAGCGCCACGTCGACGCGCGACCGCACCCAGGGCGCCGCCGCCTGATTCGCGGAGAGCTCGAGCAGCCGATCGACCACGACCCGCTGCACGGCACGCGCGATCTCCGCCTCGCGCGGCTCGAGAAGCGCCGTGTCCGCGAAAGAGACATCGACCAGCGCCTCGAGCACCTCGGTGAAATCGGGCTGCTGCTCGTTACGGCGGTGCTGGTCGACCATCCGTGCCGCCCGTTCCGGCTGCAGTAGCGAGCGCACCGTGAGATCGGCCGCGGTTGCCGCGGCGCCCATGGCATCGAAGACCGGCGCCGTTCGGCGCGCGAACATCTCACGGTTCGGCTCGTAACCGTTCGGCCGCGGCAGAAGCTTGCGGAGCAGATCTTCGGGTAGGTCGAGCGCCGCGGGCGAGACTGTTTCGAGGAGGCTCGTCAGCCCGCGACGCTGCCGCTCGGGCGATATCGGGCGGGCTTGATCGAGGCCGCCGTCGCCGAGCAGGGTGTAGCGATACTCGACCCCGCCCAGCACCTTGGCGGCCGCCTGCAGCTGAAAGCGGTGATGAAAATAAACCGGCGCCAGCGTCTCCTCGAGGAGGGCCAAGGGCAAGCCCCGCCGCAGATTGCGGTCGCCGAAATGCGACAGCGCGATCCGCCGGACACGCATCGCGAGGTCGAGAGCCGCGACCGGATCCTCGCCGTTGTCCCACAGGCTGGCGCGGGGATGCGCGGCGCCTGGCGGGCGCGCGTCGGCGTCGGTCAGGAAATAGAAGCCACGCGCCAGGCCGGACTCCGCGATCTCGTCGAGCGCGGTCGCCTCGTCGACGCCGGCCGCGAACTGCGAGTAAGCCCAGCGAATCGCGTGTTTGTCCCATTCGCCAACGCCGACGCCGTAGGCGCGGCTAACGTCGAGCTCACCTTGGGGTCCGACCCGCACCAGAGGCGCCGGATAGTCCATGACCGAGGCGCGGTCGGCGTACGTACTCGCGGCGAAGTTGTGCGCCAGTCCGAGAGCGTGACCGACTTCGTGCGCGGCGAGCTGGCGGATGCGCGCCAACGCCAGCTGCACCGGATCCTCCATTCCGCCCTTCCCGCTCTGTTGCGCTCCGAGCAGCCCCTCGAACAGGAGCCGGTCCTGCCGCACGCGCAGCGAGCCGAGCGAGACGTGCCCCTTGAGCTGTTCGCCGGTTCGGGGATCGATCACGCCGCCACCGTAGGACCAGCCGCGGGTCGAGCGATGCACCCACTGGATCACGTTGTAGCGCACGTCGAGCGGATGCGCCCCCTCCGGCAGGATCTCGACGCGAAACGCGTCCTCGAACCCGGCCGCCGCGAAGGCGCTCTCCCACCAGCCAGCGCCCTCGAGAAGCGCGCTCCGCACCGGTTCGGGCGCGCCGCGATCCACGTAGTAAACGATCGGCTTCTCCGCCGGCGACGACGCTTGCCCCGGAACACTCTTCCGCAACCGGTGCCGCACGATCCAGCTCCGTTCGAGCGGACGATCGAGAGCGGTCGCGTAGTCGGCGAAGCGAATGGCATACGAACCGAGGCGGGGATCGAAATCCCTCGGCTCATAGCCGTCGTCCGGCAGGCGGACGAGGGACTGATGCAGCCGGAAGGAGAGAGCGCGCGGTTCGGCGGCGACGCCGCGCACCAGCTCGCCGGGGCGCGACGCGGTGAAGGTCAGCAGCGATTCGAGCTCGACGTTGTCGGGGAAAGCCAGCGTCGCCGCGGCGTCGACGGCGCTGCGCTCGCGGTCGAGACTGAAGCTCCCCTGCCCCATCTCGGCAAGTTGGTCGGCGATGCCGTGGGCGTCGCGCAACAGGAAACCGGCGAGGTCCACGAGCACCCGGCCCTCGCCGTCGCGGGCCAGGATCTCGGCGGAGGCGAGAACGGAGCTCGCGAACGATTCGTCCACCGCGCGGCGCTCGTCGGCATTCTCCGAGAGAGCGCGGAAGCCGGTGTTCACCACTTCGAACAGCACGCGGCCCCCGAGCTCGCGCAGCCGGAGGATGCGCGGCTCGCCGATCTGACCGCGATCGAGCCCGACCGGGTTCGAACCGAGTCCGTTGACGATCCCTTCGTAGTAGATGTAGTCACCGAACCGGCGATTCGATTTCGCCGGCGCTTCTAGGACCGCCATCACCTTGCCCGATTCGACTTCCACGTGCAGGTCCATGAGACCCGGCCGCGGTTCGAATCCGCCGAGGCGCGCGACGATCGGCGAGCTCCCGGCGGGCCGGCGCGCGTCGGCCGTCGTGGCGGGCGCGCCCGTCGACCGCGATGCACAGCCTGTGGCGAGCCCGAGCCCCACCACGACCCCCAGAAAGGCGCCCTTACGGAATCGTCGCCAGCCAGTCCAGGCGAAGGAGGAGACTCGAAGAGCGGCGCGGCGCGCGGAAACGGAGATTCTCAAGCGGCGAAGATCCTAGCGCGAAGCGCCCCCGGCTTTTCCGCCGGTCGCGGACGACGAGCGCGCGACGGGCGGCCGCGTCATCGCTCCCAGCCTCGGCTCGCCCAGGAGCGCCGCGATCGCTCCGCCCAGGCGGTACCAGGTGAACGCCCAGGCGATGCCCACCGCCGCGGCGATCGCGAAGCCGAAGGCCAGTGAAGGCAGAGAAAAATCGATCTCCGCGGCCTTCCGGACCAGATCGTCCCCGATCAGAGTGCGCAGCCCTCTCGCGGGGGGAAGGTGAACCGCGGCGAGCGTGCCGATCTCGAAGGCGTCGCCGGTGAGCGACAGGAAGGGCGCCAGGCCCCAGGGCAGAGCGGCGCCGAACCAGAGCGGCCGGCCGCGTCGTCCGGCTCGCCGCAACCACCAGACCCCCGGCAGGAACGTGACCAGGTACGGCGCGAGATCGGTGGCGAGGTAGATCCAGTCGCTGCCGCGGGTGTCGAATCCGGAGAGCCGGCCGGCGTATTCGCCGCCGACATGGACGAACGGGAAGATCCTCGCCAGCAGCCGCGCTCCATACATCGCATCGATCTCGAGCCGGGAAACCGCGCCGCCCGCCGCCAGGCAGCCGGCGGCGTGGAGGAGCTCGTGGACCGGAACGTAGATCCACCAACCCAGGACAAGTCCGAGGGCGATCCAGAGCAGACCGCGCGCGCCGCGGACGAGGCAACGGTCGAGACCGCCGAGCAGGTCCGAGATCGGCATCGTGACGCCGGCAAGCAATCCACTGGCTCGACCGGCGCTCAAGGGGATGTGAAACTCCAGTCGATCGGGTCGGTGGCGAACAGCCGGCCCTCGGCCAGCAGGAACGACGCGGAGATCCTGAGGCGTGGATTCGGCTCGCGCAGGCGCAGGGTGATCGGGCCGCTCTCCGCGACCTGGCCGCCCTCGACGAAGGGCAGGAAGAGGCGAACCTGATTCGCGGCCCGCAGCGCCTGCATCGAGCCGCGCTCACCGTCGCGGAGCAACTCGACGCGGCGAAAACCGCCGGGTTCGGCGTCGATCGCGATCGCGCCCTCGATATCGAGCTGAACATAGTTGTTGTCGAAAAGCGCCAGGTCGCTGCTCTCCGCGGAGCGGTTCTCGAGGCGCGCCGTCACGATCCAGACCTCGCGACTCGCGACGGTCCGACCCAGCGCGAGGTTGAGCTCCATTGCCGAGCTCTCGGGACTCAACACCACGACCAGATTCTCGCCTGAAAGCGAGAGCCGCTCGCCCGGCCGTGGCAGGCGGTAGTAAATCTCTCCCAGGTGTCGGTCGGACTCCCAGGCGCCGACACGGCGGCGGAACTCCTCGATCAAGGGTGTCGCGGTACGGACCAATCGCACCGAATCGCCCCGCTCGATCGTCCAGTCCCCCAGCGTGGTCCTCTCCTGAGCCACGAACTCCCAGGCCAGGCGATCGATCCCCTGCAGCGAGAAACCGGGCTTCAACTCGAACGCCGGATTCCGCACCACTGTGCCGAGGTCGAGCATCGTGGTCCACGCTCGGATCGACCCACCGCTGTCCTTGTGGTACGCCGTTCCGAGAGTGATCGCACCGGTGAGGTAAGGACGGTCGAGTGCCTCGAGCCGGCGGAAGTTCTGTTCCACCGACTCCAGATCCCACGCGCCTGGATCCTCGGCCTCGCCCGGGTGCTGTCCGTAGAGAAAACAGACCACGAAGTCCGCTGACGCGGCGATCGCCCTTGCCTCGGGCGCCTGGAGCCGGCGCCGATCGAGGCCGACCGAGAGAAACGCGCTCCCGGCGAGTTTGCGGCGCACCGTGGCGAGACTCTTGGCGAATGATTCGCCGCGCTCTCCTGGATCGACCTCGAAATGAAATCCCGTCACGAGCACGCCCGCCTGCTCGGCCTCGATGCGCAAAGCCAAGAGCTCGGTGTGCAGGAGCTTTCCGATATCGGCCGCGTCGCGCCCGCCGGGAAGCCAACTTCCATGGACCACCAGGGTCGACGCGGTGCGCCTGGGAACGTCCGGGAGCGCGCGTCGCCGGATGGCCGGACCCCCGCTCCACTCCAGGTCGCCGGCGTCGAGGAAAACTTCACGCAATCCCAGCCCGGAGAGCTTGGCCTGTTGGGACGAGGTGAGCGCCCCGGAATCGCTCGCCAGCCAGAGAGCGGAGCCCGCGGCCTTGGGGTCGACCGAGCGGCCCAGGCAGGCGGCGAGGAGCAGCGCGCCCAAGGAAAGCAGCAGCAGGCGCGCGTAGCTCATCCGAGCGGGATTGTAATCACGACTTCGAGACCGCCGGTAGGGCGGTTTCTCGCCCGGATCGAACCGCCATGCTCCTCGGCGATACGCAGCGCGATCGGCAGCCCCAGGCCGGTGCCCCCGGCGTGGGTCGAGAAGTAGGGTTCGAAGATGCGTGAGAGCAGGGAATCCGGAGCGCCGGCTCCCTGATCCGAGACGGTGATCGTCGCGCTCTGTCCGGCGGCGTCGGCGGCAACCGCGACTTCGACGCGGCCGCCGGGACTGGAGGCGCGGAGCGCGTTCTCGATCAGGTTGCGCAGCGCGCGGCCGAGCAGCTTGGGATCGAATCGGGCGGGGATCTCCGGCGTCGCCACCCGGAACGCAACCTCGACGCCCGTCGGCGCCGCCGAGCGATAGCTCTCCACGACCTCGCGCAGATTCGCCACCAGATCTCCCGCCAGACGCTCTGACTTCGGAATGTGGCTGTAGATCGAGAAGTCCGATGCGATCTCTCGCAGCTCTTCCACCTGGCGCAGGATGTTGGAGGTGCAGCGTTCGAAGACCTCCTCGAAATGCGCGCGGTCGCGCTGCCAGGCGTCGCGGAGATGCTCCGCGGAGAGCCGGATCGGAGTCAGCGGATTCTTGATCTCATGCGCGATGATCCGCGCCATCTCCGCCCACGCTTCCAGTCGCTCTGCCCGGATCACTTCCGACACGTCGTCGACGACGAGCAGTCCGCCGGGGCCGTCCGGTTCCTGAAGCGGCACCCAGACGAGCGACCAGTCACGTTCGACCGCGTCGCCCAGCGCGCCGCGCAGGCTCATCTGGGCGACGCTTCGGCGGGGTGGATCCAGCAGCCGGACGACCTCGGCCAGCACTTCGTGCGACGCCAGTCTAGCGATCAGAAGCTCGCCGGGTTCGACGTCGAGCCGCGCCCGCGCCTGACGATTCGCGAGCAGCACGACCCCCGCCCGATCGACGCAGACAACCCCGGAGGTGACGCCTTCGACAATCCCTTCGACGAGCCGCTTCTCGCGCAGCAGTTGCTCGCGGCCTTCGGCGATCCGTCGAGCCATCTGGTCGATCGCCTCGGCGAGCGCCGAGAGCTCGTCAACGTCGGGCTCTACGCCCAGCGACACCGCGCCGGCCGCGATGCGCCGCGTTCCCGTCACGAGGTCGGTGATCGGGCGCGTAAACGAGCGCGCCAGGCGCGTTCCCAGGCCAGCGAGCAGCAGAAAAGCTCCGAGGGTCGCGAGCAGCGTGCGACGCCGGATGAGGGCGACCTCGACGTTGGTCTCCTCTTGCTGCGCGAGCAGCGGCATCGACAAGAGAAGCCCCGACTCGCGCGCCTCCAGCCCCGGGATTCGCAGCGGCGAGTAGAGCTCGACATAGCTCGCCTGGCCCGCCCGCGTGGTCCGCGAAGTGAGGCGCTCACCCGCGAGCGCCACCGCGCGCCAGGCCTCGCCGGGCACTCGCCGCGGCAGAAAGCCCGCCGCGAAGAGCTCGCGCTGGCTCGACGCGTAGATCTCGCCGTTCCAATAGAGATGGATCTCGTGGCGCACGACGCGCGACAGCCAGACGAGCAGCTCGTCGTCGAGAGCCGTGGTGAGGCCGAAGCCCGGCTCGAGGGACAGAACGTACTCGCCGAGCACGCGCTCCGCCGAGGTCAGCGCGGACTCGGCCGCCGCGCGCTGCTCACGCTCGACTCGCCTCCCCAGCGACTCCGAGAGCAGCGTGTACAGCAACACCAGCGGCACGAGAAGCAGCAGAGAGTAGAGCAGGATGAGCCGCTTCGAATAGGAACGCGTGACGCGGCTCAGGAGATCCCTCGCGCTGGCGCGTGGCAGCGCCAGAAGCAGCCCCAGCCCGGCGAGAGCGACGAGAACGAACAGGCCGCGCGCGAAGCGCGCGCCGACGCGCTCCAGCGCCGCTGATGGGCGCAAGCGCGGCGCCACCAGCGCGAGCGACGCTCCCGGCGCCTCGAGCAGCGCGAAGCGACCCGGACCGCCGGGCGAGTCGATCTCGAACCCTCCCTGAGCGCCACGTTCACGGAGCGCGCCGAGTCCGGGCGTTCCCTCGTGCCAAGGCGAGAGCTCGATCTCGCCGCCCGCCCCGTAAATCACCACCTCGACGCCGGCCTCGGGCGGCAGCGCAAGGGTGCGGCTCGCGGCCAGCTCCGAGCTGCGTGCCGCCCCCAAGAGCGTCGTCGGGAGGTCGTGAATCGCCGCGTCGCGGACACCGAATCCGGGGCGCGGCACCAGCGCCCAGCGCAGGCGTCCGACCCGCCTGCCGGCACGATAGAGAGAGCCCTCCCCACGCCGTTCGAGGGCCCGCCAGGCCGCCGGTGCGACTCCTTCCCAGCGCACCGGGGCGCGATCCAGCTCGAACCGCTCGTCCAGAGGGAGGCCGTACGCGAAGCTCGAGGCAGCGCCGTCCTCGCCTTCAACGACCACCACCGAGGCAGCGTCGACGCGAGCGAGGGGCGAATCTCGCCAGAGCGCGTAGGCCAGGTCCGCGGCTTCGAGGTCGGGCGAGGCACCGGCGGCGATCGCGGCGAGATCAAAGGCGCGGAAGTGCCGTTCGAGCCGCCGGTCCGTCGCCTCGAGAAGCTCAGCGGATGGCGGCGCGAGCGCCGCGAGTCGCTCCGGCAGCGATCGCGCCAGCTGTTCGCGGCTGCCCCACTCCCAGATCTGCGCGGCGCCGAAGAGCGCGAAAAGCGCCGCCAGCAGCACCGTCGACGGTTCCCGCCAGCGCGGACGGGCCAGACCGGCGGCCCCGAGGCCCAGGCCGACGGCGCAGGCGACCGGCGCGACAGCTCCCCGGTCATGCCAGGCCGCGGCGAGCAACAACATCGCCGCCGCCGCCGCGACGGCAACCGGCGTTGCTTCGGCGCGGCTTCGGCTGGCCAGCGCGAAGAGGGCCAACAGGACCGCCGCGAGCAGCGGCCAACCGAGTGACTTCCACTCGACGTCGAGTCCCAGCACGAATTCCAGACCAGCGGTGGCGAGAAGCAGAATCACTTCGCTCGTGCCACCCTGGCGGCGGAGCACCGTGCCCGACAGGACGCCGGCCGCCAGGCCACGCAGCGCCGCGAGCCCAAAGGTTCCGAGCGCGATCGCGACAACCGCGACCCGCATCTCGACACCTGCGCCAACTTTCGAGCGCACCGGAGCGGGGCCCGCGAGCATGAGGGCCGGCCGGCCACCACTTTCGATCCGCAGGCCCCCGGTCGCCGCCTCGGCACCGGCGTGCTGGAAACCCCAGGCGAGCGCCTCCGAACCGAGATCATCGAGCAGCAGCGGTGGCGTCGCGTTCGTCGATCGACTCTCGCCGGCCACCACCCAGGCGACGGCGCCATCAGGCCCGTTCACCGGGCTCACGACCCAGGCGGTCGCCGAAGCATGGCTCTGCGTTGCGTCGCTCAAACGCTCGGCGGCGGATCGTGCGGTCGGTTCATGCAGCAGGCCGCGCCCGGCCCAGGCGATCACTTCGCCGTCGCCGCCAAAGAGCAGGATTGAGAGTCCGCCGAGCCGCGAACCGGACGCCGCCTGGCGCAGCAGCTCGAAGGCACGCGCCGGCTCGCGCAGCGCCGAGCGATCCGACTGCAACCTGAGCGCGGTGGCCGCCGAACGCTCCTCGAGCTCGTCCCAGTAACGACCGTAGGCGGACTCGAGCTCCGCGACGCTCGCGAGGCCAGCGCGCGACGTGAGCAGGGCCCGCCCGCCGCCGAAGATGAGGACCGCGAGAGCGACCCCGAAAGAGAGCCCGATCATCCACCGTTCGCGCTCCGGCCGGCCGCGCTTCCAGGCCCAGGCCGCCCCGGGGACCAACGCCGCCGCGAGCCCCAGGAGCCGCGCTCCGGGAGGCGCGCTTCGCAGGGCCGGCAGCGCGAGTCCGGCCAGCGCCGCAAGCGGCGCGACGAGAACGCTCCAGTCGGCGAGTTGAAACGCAGCGGAGCGGCGCATCGGGGAGGGCCCGGCGCTCAGTTCTCTGCCGCCCGCCCAGGAAGCATCGGCAGATCAACACCGCGCTCCCGCGCGCAGTCCAGCGCCTCGGGATAGCCGGCATCGGCGTGACGCGCCACCCCCATGCCGGGATCGCAGGTCAGGACGCGATCCAGACGTGCGCTGGCCGCGGCGCTGCCGTCGGCCACGATCACCATCCCGGCATGAATCGAGCTGCCGATGCCCACCCCGCCGCCATGGTGCAACGACACCCAAGTCGCGCCGTTGACGGCGTTGATCATCGCGTTGAGCAGCGGCCAGTCGGCGATCGCATCGGAGCCGTCGCGCATCGCCTCGGTTTCGCGGTGCGGCGAGGCGACCGAGCCGCAGTCGAGGTGGTCGCGTCCGATGACGATCGGAGCCGACACCCTTCCCGTCGCCACCAGCTCGTTGAAGCGCGCGCCCGCGCGCGCCCGCGCGCCGTAACCCAACCAGCAGATACGCGCCGGCAGACCCTGGAGGGCCACGCGGCGCTGCGCCATCGGGATCCAGCGCTGCAGGGCGCGATCCTGGGGAAAGAGCTCGAGAATCGCCTCGTCCGTCGCCCGCAGATCTTCGGGGTCCCCCGACAGCACGGCCCAACGGAACGGCCCCTTGCCCTCGCAAAACAGCGGCCGGATGTAGAGCGGCACGAAGCCGCCGATGTCGAAAGCTTCCTTGACGCCGGCATCGCGCGCCTGCCCGCGAAGGTTGTTGCCGTAGTCGAAAACCACGGCGCCGCGGCGCTGCAGCTCCAGCATGGCGCGCACGTGCTCCGCCATCGAAGCCATGGCTCGCCGCGTGTATTCGCCCGGCGACGCGGCGCGCAGGGCGAGCGCCTCGGCGAGGCTCAGGGCGTGCGGCACGTAACCGTGCAGATTGTCGTGCGCCGAGGTCTGGTCGGTCACGATCTCCGGCAGAATCTGGCGCGCGAGCAGCGCCGCCAGCAGCTCGACGGCGTTCGCCTCCACGCCGATCGAGATCGCTTTCCGCGCCGCCCGCGCCGCGAGCGCGCGGGCAATCCCCTCGTCAAGCGAAGCGGCCTCCACGTCGAGGTAGCGCGTCGCGAGGCGCTTCTCGATGCGCGATCGATCGACCTCCGCGACCAGACAGACCCCCTCGTTCATGGTCACCGCGAGGGGCTGCGCGCCGCCCATGCCGCCGAGGCCCGCGGTGACGGTGAGGGTCCCCGCGAGTGTGCCACCGAAATGCCGTCGCGCGAGCTCCGCGAGCGTTTCAAAGGTCCCCTGGAGGATTCCCTGCGTGCCGATGTAGATCCACGACCCGGCGGTCATCTGGCCGAACATGGTGAGGCCCAGGCCTTCGAGTCGGCGAAACTCGTCGATCGTCGCCCATTTCGGCACCAGGTTGGAGTTCGCGAGCAACACCCGCGGCGCGTCCGCATGGCTGCGGAAGACCGCCACCGGCTTACCCGACTGGACCAGGAGCGTCTCGTCGTCGCCGAGCCGGGAGAGCGTCGCGACAATCGCGTCGAAGCACTCCCAGTTCCTCGCCGCCTTGCCCGAGCCGCCGTAAACCACGAGATCGGCCGGGCGCTCCGCGACCTCCGGGTCGAGGTTGTTCATCAACATGCGCAGCGCCGCCTCCTGCTGCCAGCCGCGGCAGGAGAGCACGCGACCGCGGGGCGCGCGGACGACTCGGGCTGCAGCGGTAGAGACCGGGCTCATGCTCTGATTCTAACTAGTCGGCCGAGGGACCGCGCTCGCGCTTGCGCTCGCCACGCCGTTTCTTCTCGCGTAGTCGCCGCTCACCCGCCGCCCGGCTGGGGCGCGTCGCCCGCCGCCGCTTCGGCACCACGCACGCCCGCTCGACCAGCTCTTCGAGCCGCGCCACGACGTCGGCGCGATTCTTCTCCTGGGTCCGGTGGCGCTGCCCGAGGAGAACGATCTCGCCCGCCAACGTAGCCCGCTTTCCCGCCAGGCGCAGGAGCCGCTCCTTGACTTCGGGGGCGAGGCTGGGCGATCCCGCCACGTCGAAGCGCAGCCGTGCCGCGGTCGCCACCTTGTTGACGTTCTGGCCGCCCGGGCCCGAGGCGCGCTGGAACTCGAACGACAGCTCGTTCTCGGGAATCCGCACGGCCAGAATTCTCCCACGTCGCCGGCTTCGGCGCCGGCGCATGTTAGCGTTTGCGCCTTGACCTTCAACCGCGTTCTCATTTCCTGCCTCCTGGCATCCCTTGTTCTGGCAGAAGTTCCGGCGGTAGTCGCGAGCTCGATTTCCCTTCCTCCGATTGCTTGCGTGGAGGCGGTTCGCAACGCCCGGCTGGCGTCGGAAAAGGGGGACGTCGCGCGGGCGCGACAGCGGCTTGAGGCGGCGGTGGATCTGCCGGGCTGCGAGCTCCCGGCGCTGTCGCGGCTGGTATCGATGCTGCGCGATAGCCCCGACACGGCGGCGCAGTTCACTGCTCTGCGCGATCGGCTCGTCGACCGGCTGCGCGATCCGGCGAGCGAGCTTCCGGAGGGATTGCTGACCCAGCTCGCCGGGGCGCGCGCCCAACGCGGCGACGATGAGCTCCTCGGAGCGCTCGAAGCGCGCCATTCCGCCGCCATCGCCTCGGGCACGGCCCCAACCGGCGCCCAGCTCGTCGAGCTCCTGCAAGTGACCGCCGAGCTGCAGCGGCGCCTCGGCCATGCGGATGCCGCGCGGGCCAACTTCGGTCGAATTCTCGAAATCGCGCCGACCGACGCGCTCCGTTGGCGCGTGCTGTTGTTGGACGTCGAAAACGAGCGCTGGGAGAGCGCCGAGCTCCTTCTCGTCCCGATGATCGCCGATCCGGAGGCGCCGGACATGTTGCGCTACCTGCACGCGCAGGCGCTCGCGCACCTCGGCCGGCTCGACGACCTCCTGCGCGTCCTCGACCAGCTCGCTCCGTCGCCGCCGCCAAAGGTGGAGGTTGCGAGCGCTCCAGGCGAGGCAGCCGATTCGCCTGGCTCCCTCCAGGAGTCGCTGCTCCGGAGCCCCGTGGGAGATTTCACCGGCCTCCTGCTACGCACCGCCTGGGCGCTGCGCGACGCCGGGCGGGACGACGATGCTGCCGTCCTTTTTCGTCGCGCGCTGGTCTACTGGCCGGAGAGTACCGAAGCGCAGGGAGCTCTCCTGCATCTCTACGGCACCGCTGACGAGCGCGCCGCTTCCGCCACTGCGGCCGAGATGCGTCGCGACCAGGAGACCGATCCACAGGTTCTGTTCGAAGAAGGCAGCGATCTTCTCGGGGCTGGAGACCTCGCGGGTGCCCGGGCGCTCCTGGCGCGCGCCGCTCCCGAGCTCGCCGGCAGTGGGTACGCTGAGCCGGCGTGGTACAACCTCGGCACCGCGAGCTTCAAACTTGAGCGCTGGGCCGAGGCCGCCGACGCCTTCGCCCAGGCGATCGCGGTGAATCCGGAGCGCCTCGAGAGCCACTGGAAGCGCGCCATCGCGCTCTTTCACCTGCAACACTGCGGCGAGGCTGTACCGATCCTGCGCACGGTTCTGGCGCGCGACCCGTCGAAGCGCGACGCGCACTACTTCCTCAGCGACTGTCACGCGAGACTCGGCGACCCGGCCGCGGCAAAGCGCGAGCTGGCGCTCTTCAACTCGCCGCAGTGACGGAGACCTGGCGCTTCAAAACTTCTTGACGTAGCGGCGGAAATCGTCGTCCGCACTTTCGAGCGGTCCGTAGACCGACCGGAATGTCGCGAGCTGCGGATAGCCCTCCGCGAGGTAGAGCATGAGCTCCGGGAAGCGTGTCGTGGCGCCGCCCGGACTCCCGTCGCGCAGGAAGTGAACGAGAAGCCAGGAAGAGGCGTAGTAGAGGCGTCCCCGCTCGCCGTAGAAGATCTCGGGGGACGCTTCGAGGAGCTCACGCAATCCCAGGCCTTTGCCCCGGCGCAGCGCCGTCTGCGCCTCGTCGAGATTCGCTCCGGCGGTGGTCCGAAAAGATCCCACCTGGCCTTCTACGACAGCGTACTTGTGCACGAAGGTCTTTCCCGGCTTCAACCGCCCCTTCTGGATCGCCGAGTTGCCGACATACTCGGCGAAGCCCTCGCCCAGCCAGCGCGGAAACGCCACGCCGGGGCGCAAGATGTGACGATCGAGAAAAGCGTGGGTGGCCTCGTGCAGGAGGATGCTCGAGATGTGTTCGCTCGTCGGGTGCTCGAGATCGAAAGCGATGAGACCAGCGGCCGAGTAGTAGCCGCTGCTGCTCTCTGACCAGGGATAGCTCGAAGCGAACGCTTGGTATGCGGACCGCGAGCGAAACGCGAAAACGAGGATCTTGTAGGGCTCGGACTGGAGCTCCACGCCCGGCAGGAGCTCGTCGGCGAGGACGTTGAAGATCGACTCCAGATTGTTGGCGATCACCATCGCGACGCGCGAGTCGTCGGCATCCGTGCGCACCACGAAACGAGCCGTCGAGGCCTCCGATTTCTTCTTCGGATCGAGGTGCCCCAGAGCGTTTCGCCCCTCGGCTTCGAGAAGCTTGCGGCGCGAGTCGGACGGCAGGGCCAGAATCGCAGCGCGGCGGTCTTCGAGGTCCGAGCCAGGCATCGGTGCCGTTATCGCCACCGATTCCGAGCTCGCCGCCTTGGCCGGAAAACGAACCCGCCAGTCGAGAGTGCTCGCGATGGGTCGGCCGTCCTTCGTCGCCGGCGCAAAGCGCCAGGACGAGAGCGTCTCGGTCACCTCCTCGCGAAACTGCTCGTCGTACTCGCTCGCTGGCGCAATGGAGCGCACCTCCACCGCGGAGACCTTGCCGCGCTCATCGATCGACAGCCGAACCGCCACCTCGGGCGAGATGCCGCTTCCCGCGGTCTCGTCCGGCACCATGAGCTGGGGCGCATGGATCGCGAACGGACCGTCGGCCCGCGCGGGATTCGAGAACGCGAGAAGAAGTAGAACGCTTCCAAGGACCCGGGAAAAGACCTTCATGCCCCGATACTAGCCGCAAGCCCTCTGTCACCGGTCCCGCGGCATTCACGCTCCGGGGTCGCTCGCCGGAGGAGAACAGGGAGCGCTTTGGGCTTCGCGCCGCAGCAACCCGAGCCGCTGCACCAAGCTCAAGCTCCGCGGCAACGTCCGCGTTGTCGAGATGCGCTTCGGACCCAGACCCGCATACTGAGCCGCGGACCTCAAAGCTTGACTTTTGGCGTCTCGACGCCGTAAACGAAGCGCTCGAACCAGGGTTGCCAGTCCTTGCCGGTGATCTGGTTCAAGAGCGCGACGACCTCCGCCGTGCGCGTGATCTTGCCCTTGAAGCTCATGACGTAGGCGCGAATGAGGGCGAAGAACTGCTTCTCACCGGTCTCCTTGCCCGACTGCTTGCCGAGCTCTTCGCGCAGCGCGTGCAGCACCAGCGGTCCGCGTCCGTAGAGCACGCGGTAGCGATCGAGGCCGTCGCGATCCTCGCGGCCGGAGAGGTGCTCGACGAGCTGAATGCTCACGCCGTCCTTGATCTCGCCGCTCAAGCCCTTCCATTCGCGCAGCTGGCGTTGGAACCGGCGTTCGCCCTCCGCCTTGTCGGCGCTCGAGCGCTGCTCGCAGACCGCCGAAACGTAGTCCGCGAAGCTCTCCGAGAGCCACGAATCCTCGCTGCTCGCGATCATCGCGGTGTGCGGGAAGTAGCCGTGCGCGATCTCGTGCGCGAAGCGCTCGTTGATACCGCGGGTCGTCACCTCGGCGACCTCTTCGCTGTCCTCGCCGCCGGCGCGCGCCTTGGTCATGAACGCCTCTTTGGTGATGAAGATGACGCCGGGCGGCGCCTGACCCCAACCCCATTCGTTGATCTCGAGGATCTGGAGCTCGGAATACGGGTACGGCGTCCCGAGCCAGAATTCGTAGCAGTCCTTGAACGCGAAGAACAGATCGGCGAGCTTCTTCGCCTCTTTCTCGCGCTTGTTCAGGTAGGTCGCGATGTGCAGCGTGCTGCCGCCGCGCGTCTCGGTGATGGTGTTGTACTTGCCGGCGAGGACGACGGCGGCCTCGGCGGGACCGGCGAGCGCCGTCTCGACGACGTTGCGATCGCCCGCTCTCTCGCGCTTCACGGTCGAGCCCGAGGCGAACGGAACGTAGGGCGCCGGGGTCGAAACCGCGACCCTGAACGCGGCGCGGGTGAGGCCTTCCTGCGGCAGTGGATACCAGGCGTCGTACGAGAGCAGCCAGTAGTTGTCGCTCGCCGGCCGGGCGAGGATCTCGCCTTCGACTTCGACTTCGAGCTCGAACGACTGGCCGCGGGCGAAAGCGCGCGGCAACTGGACAAGCAGCGTGTCCTCGTGGTGCACGTAGGCGGCCGGAGCGCCGTCCACTGAGAGCTTCAGCACGCGATACGGCTGCAGCTTTTCCTCGTGCGCGATCTCCGACCAGAGCGCGAGCGGCA
>ERZ1292633.727-Hain-H41-02um-R1-727-length-37093-cov-7_pt1 | contig 34751 bp, 41 predicted proteins | sample MGYA00564406_ERZ1292633 | MGnify/ENA primary metagenome ERZ1292633 (study PRJEB36523, sample SAMEA6512639) | groundwater metagenome | collected 2019-01-08 | study: AquaDiva: Metagenomics assemblies of 32 groundwater samples
ACGCGGGAGTGGCTCAGTTGGTAGAGCGCAACCTTGCCAAGGTTGATGTCACGGGTTCGAACCCCGTCTCCCGCTTAGAATTTCCCCTAATTTACTGTTGGGAAATTCATCCCGAAGCTAGCGCAGAGGCGCACACCAGCGCATCCTATAAAGCTGGGTGCTGCGAAATAAATTATCGAGCCGTCTGGACAAAGGCCGACGGTGAAATAATTTATGAGCGCTTACGCGAGGGGGTAGAATAAATAAACTCCAGGAGGTATTCCTTAACATGAAAATCAGCGAATTTCTTTCCGAGAAAGCAATATTCACCGATATCAAAGCTACTAAAAAGGAAGATGTGCTTAAAGAGCTGGTAGAGTTGCTTGGGAATTCAGGCGAAATCGATAAGCGTTGTACTACAAAAATTCTTACTGCTCTTATGGCTAGAGAATCTCTAGGTTCAACTGCCATCGGACAGGGGGTTGCTATTCCGCATGCTAAAGTTGACTGTGTATCAAAGCTTATTGCGGCTTTCGGCCTTTCCCGCAAAGGAGTAGAGTTTGATTCCTTAGATGGTGAACCGGCATACATTTTTTTTCTTTTGGTTGCGCCTCAAGATTCCGCCGGCCCGCATTTAAAAGCTTTGGCGCGCATCGCCCGTCTTTTAAAAGATAAATACTTCCGGGATAGCCTGCGCTCATGTCAGGATGAAAAATCTGTTATAAAGATTGTCACCCAGGAAGATGAAAAAAAATTTTAAATTTCAAGAGATTTATTCCCATCTAAACGGAATTTTTAAATGGCTTTACCCGGGGATCGGGATTAAACGCTGGATAGGCCTTGCTAGTTTTGGCGTATTGCTGATTGCTTATGGATCGAGCCGTTTACACAGCGAGGATTTTTGGGTTATCCAGATACTTGATGGATTAGTAGTTTTTTCAGGATTAGTGCTTTTGATCCTTGGCGTAAAACACATGGTACGATCTTTTGTGATGGCGATCTCGCCTGTTTCAAAAGATACCGGCCTTGTCGATATATTAGTACAGAGAAAACATTTAAGCCGTGGCTCACGTATAGCGGTAGTTGGCGGCGGTACAGGGCTTTCGGTACTTTTAACCGGGCTTAAGGAATATACTTCAAATATTTCTGCGATTGTGACTGTTGCTGATGACGGAGGATCATCTGGCAGGCTTCGCCAGCAATTTGATATATTACCTCCGGGAGATATTCGTAACTGCCTGGTCGCCTTAGCAGATGCGCCGGTTTTGTTGCGTGATCTTTTTCAGTTCCGTTTTGATAAAAGTTCTGAGCTTTCCGGGCACAGTTTCGGAAATCTTTTTATTACTGCAATGACCCGGGTTACCGGAGATTTTGAAAAGGCGATCAAAGAAACCAGCCGGGTATTAGCTTTACGCGGGGAAGTTATCCCCTCAACTTTAACCAATGTAGTTTTAGAGGCGCTCCATAAGGATGGTACGGTTACAGTAGGGGAAGAAAAAATACCTAAGGCGCACAAGCCTATTGATCGGGTAATGCTTAAGCCGCAGCATCCTCAGGCAACACCTGAAGCAATCAGGGCGATTGAAGAAGCGCAATTGATTGTGCTTGGGCCCGGATCTTTATATACAAGTATTATACCGAATCTACTTATTAAAGAAATTACCGAAGCAATAGTGGCTTCCAGTGCTCTTAAAGTATATATATGCAATGTCATGACTCAGCCCGGAGAAACCGATAATTTAAGTGTTTCCGGGCATATTAAAACGCTGATTAATCATAGCCATCCAAGGATTTTTGATTATTGTATAGTAAATACCGGAGAGATATCTCAGGAGATTTTAAAAAAATATGCCCAGGATGGTTCTTTTCCGGTAACAAATGATGCCAAAAGAATTGAAGGAATGGGGTATAGGGTGATAGGAGAAGATATTATACTTACAGAGGATGTGGTGCGTCATGACCCGCTTAAACTTGCCAAGATAATCGTTGGTTTTATAGAAGAGATATAATTTGATGGAAGGTAATAATATGCCGTTGGTACGAAAAGAAGTAATAGTTAAAAATAAGCAGGGCCTGCATGCCCGGCCAGCTGCATTATTTGTGCAGGTGGCAAATAAATTTGATTCTCGTATTGTTGTGCGCCGGGAACAGGAAGAAGTAAACGGAAAATCCATTATGGGAATCCTTACTTTAGGCGCAGAGCAGGGGAGTATGATAATTATTGAAGCAGATGGTGATGATGCTAGTAATGCAGTATTGGAACTTGAAAAAATTATAAATAGCGAGGAATAAAAAGAAATGCTTAAGTTTAAAGGAATTGCTGCTGCTCCTGGTATCAGCGTAGGAAAAGCCTTACGTATTGATAAGGAAGATTTGATTGTCCCTAAAACCGCTATAAGGCAAGAAGACGTCCCTTTCCAAATACAGCTTTTTGAAGAAGCCCTGATACAGACCCGCAGAGAGATTATTGAATTACAAAAGCGCATTGCCACCGAGATGGGCCAGGATCAGGCGCAAATTTTTGATGCGCATCTTTTGGTCCTTGAGGACCGCATGCTTATTGAGGAGGTTATCTCTCGCCTTAAAAATGAACTCTTAAACGTTGCTTATATATTCCATGAAGTGCTAAAAAAATATATAGATGTATTCTCAAAGATCGAGGATGAGTACCTTAAAGAGCGCATGGCTGATGTTAATGACGTGGGCAAACGCGTTCTGCGTAGCCTATTAGGGAAGAAGCGCACACTGCTTGATGATGTGAAAGAAAAAGTAATTGTTGTGGCCCATGACTTATCACCGTCTGATACTGCCTCAATGCATAAGAAAAATGTTGCCGGGTTTGTAACTGACATCGGAGGTAAGACATCTCACACCGCAATTATGGCAAAGTCCCTTGAAATCCCGGCAGTAGTCGGTATAGACGATATTACTGCCCGAGTAAAAAGCGGTGATTTGCTTATTATTGACGGCAGCATGGGAATGGTTATTCTTAATCCCGATGAAGAAACATTATCAGAATATCAGCAGGAAGAAATTAAGTTAAGAGGTATTGCCGAGCGTTTTCTTACTGTCAAGGACCTTCCTGCGGTTACTACTGACGGTAAAGAAATAGAATTAAACGCTAATATTGAACTACCTGATGAGATCCCTTCGATCAAGCTGCATGGGGCTAAAGGTGTAGGGCTTTACCGTACGGAGTTTTTTTACATGAATCGCCGTGATCTTCCTACCGAGGAAGAACATTATCAGGAATATAAATATGTTGCCGAGCAGATGGGGGATGGGCAGGTAGTTATACGTACCCTGGACTTAGGAGGAGACAAATTTCTTTCTCAGTTTGAAATTCCGCGTGAGATGCAGCATTTCCTGGGATGGAGAGCAATCCGTTTTTGTCTTGCCCGCCCGGAAATTTTCAAAGTGCAATTAAGGGCGATTTTAAGGGCTTCTGTGCATGGCAAGCTTAAGCTTATGTATCCGATGATTTCCGGAATTGAAGAATTAAGGCAAGCGAATAAAATTTTAGAGGAGTCAAAAGAGGAATTGCGCAAGGAAGGAATACCTTTTGATAATAATATTGGAGTAGGAGTGATGATCGAGATTCCTTCGGCTGCGATTACCGCAGATATTTTAGCCAAGGAAGCGGATTTTTTTAGTATTGGTACAAATGATCTTATTCAATATTCGTTGGCAGTGGATAGGACTAATGAAAAAGTCGCCTATCTTTATGAGCCGGCGCATCCGGCAGTTTTACGCATGGTAAAAAATATTATTGATTCTGCTCATAGCGCAGGTATTTGGGTGGGCATGTGCGGTGAAATGGCTAGTGAGTCAGCTTTAGCCTTGATTCTCCTGGGATTGGGCTTAGATGAGTTTAGTATGCCTCCTGCGGCTTTACCGGAACTTAAATATATTATTCGTTCTGTAAGCCTGGTTCAGGCACAGGAGATCGCGCGAAAAGCCATGACATTTTTAACAGGAAAAGAAGTAGAAGAATTTTGTCAGTTAAAACTAAGAGAAATCTTAAGATGAAGGCTTTAATTTTAGCTGCTGGCTATGCCAGGAGATTGTACCCGTTGACCAAGTATTTTCCTAAGCCGCTACTTTGTGTCGGCCATCAGCCGATCATCAATTATATTATTGATAAACTGGTAAAAGTTAAAGATATAGACGAGATCATTATTGTCACTAACTCTAAATTTATTGGCCGCTTCCGGCAATGGAGGAAAAGTTTAGCAGGTTCTATCCCTATAAAACTAGTTGATGACCTGACTAAGGATATAGAGCACCGCCGGGGCGCAATCGGGGATATTAATTTTGTCATAAAAAGGCTCCGCTTAAAAGATGATCTTTTAGTTATTGGCGGAGATAATATCTTTGACGGTGATTTAGAAAAATTTTTAACCTTTTCTAAAACAAAAAAACCGCATCCTGTCATGGGTGTGTATGATATTAAGAGTTTAGTTAAAGCTCGTGAATATGGGGTAGTGAAGCTTAATAAAAATTTACAATTAGTAGAATTTTTTGAAAAACCCAAAAAGCCAGAATCAAAATTAGTGGCAATGTGTTTATATTATTTTCCCAGGCAAAAATTAAATCTGGTGAGTGACTATTTAAAAAGTAAAGTTAATAAGCATGATGCTACAGGTTTTTATATAGAGTGGCTTAAAAATAGAGAGCAGGTTTTTGGGTACGTATTTTCCGGCCGCTGGTATGATATTGGCCGTAAAGAGTTTTACAATAAGGCAAACCGGGATTTTAAAAAAGTTGTTTAACTAATACACCCGACACAAGCGGAATATGTGTCGGTGTTGTCTAACTGACAAAAAAGGGGAGGAATGGAAATGCCAGCACGTAAGCATTTTTTTACTTCGGAATCTGTAGGTGAAGGGCATCCGGATAAGGTCTGCGATCAGATATCTGATGCGATATTAGATGATGTTTTGCGTCAGGATCCTTATGGCCGTGTTGCCTGCGAAACTTACGTAACAATGGGGCTTTTAGTTGTTGGTGGTGAGATTACAACCACAGGTTATGTTGATGTGCATAATCTTTGCCGTAAAGTCCTTGAAGATATCGGTTATACGCATCCAAAATACGGATTTGATTACCATACCTGCGCGATAATTAATACAATTCATAGCCAGTCTCCTGATATCTCTCAGGGTGTAGATAAGGGAGGAGCAGGTGATCAGGGTTTTATGGTCGGATATGCTTGCAAAGAAACCGAAGAGTTAATGCCGCTTCCGATAATGCTTTCGCATAAATTGGTTGCGCGTTGTGCCCAGGTACGTCGCGAGGGGATTTTAAAATATCTTGGCCCGGATTGTAAATCACAGGTAACAGTAGAATACCATGATGGGGTGGTAAAACGCATTGATTCGGTAGTTATCGCTTGTCAGCATACCGAAGAAGTGCTCGATCAAACCGGCCAGATGATTACTAAAAAAGCGCGTCAGGAAATTATTGATCAGGTTGGGATGCCGATTATTAAAAAATACGCTGACAAACAAACTAAATTCTATGTGAATGAGACGGGAAAATTTTTGATCGGAGGACCGCAATCCGACACCGGAATGACCGGAAGAAAAATTGTAGTAGATACATACGGTGGAGTCGCTGCACCCGGTGGCGGAGCTTTTTCCGGTAAAGATCCGACTAAGGTTGATCGTTCCGCAGCTTATATGGCCCGATATGTGGCAAAGAATATTGTCGCAGCCGGCCTTGCGGAAAAATGCCTTATCCATGTTGCTTACGTTATCGGAAAAGCGGAGCCGCTTGCAGTAATGGTGGACACTTTTGGCACTAGTAAATATTCTGAAACGCAATTGATTAAGCTGATCAATGATAATTTTGATCTTACTCCTCGCGGGATGATCAAAACATTAGACTTACTCAGGCCTATATATAAGAAGACTGCTTGTTACGGCCATTTCGGCAGGACTGAAGCGGAATTCAGCTGGGAGAATACGGATAAAGCTGTGACATTAAAGAAACAGGCGGGAAAATTATGAATTACGATATCAAAGATATTAAATTAGCTGATAAAGGTAAATTGCGCATTGAATGGTCGCGGCAGAATATGCCGGTACTTGAGCTTATTTATGCGCGTTTTAAAAAAGAGACTCCGCTTAAAGGATTAAAGATCGCTTGTTGCCTGCATGTTACTACTGAGACTGGTGCGTTAGCCGCAGTATTGCAGGTAGGCGGAGCAGAAACTTATATTTGTGCTTCTAATCCGCTTTCAACACAAGATGATGTAGCAGCATCTTTAGTCAAACACTATAAAATCCCGACTTTCGCCATTAAGGGGGAAGATACCAAGACGTATTACCGGCATATTCAGGCAGTGCTTGCGGTTAAACCCGATATTACTATGGACGATGGTGCGGATTTAGTAAGCACTATTCATCATGCAACTCCGGATGTTTATCCGAATATCATCGGGGGCACAGAAGAAACCACAACCGGTGTTATCCGGTTACGCGCCTTAGCCAAAGAAGGAAAATTACGTTATCCGATTATCGCGGTTAATGACGCAATGACCAAACATTTTTTCGATAATCGATATGGTACAGGCCAATCCACTATTGACGGTATAATCCGGGCTACAAATAAATTAATTGCCGGAACAAATTTTGTCGTTTGTGGTTATGGCTGGTGCGGAAGAGGCCTTGCTATGCGGGCACAAGGAATGGGCGCCAATGTAATTGTTACCGAAATTGATCCACTTAAAGGCTTAGAAGCGGTTATGGACGGATATCGTGTAATGCCTATCGCTGAGGCAGCAAAAATCGGAGATATTTTTGTTACAGTAACCGGCGATATTAATGTTATACGCAGAGAACATTTTAACGTAATGAAAAATGGCGCGATCATTTGTAATTCAGGGCATTTTAATGCGGAGATTGAAATTCCGGCATTAGAAAAGATGGCAAAATCCAAAAGGACGATCCGTGATTATACGGTTGAGTATGTATTAGGAAGCGGAAGAAAAATATACTTATTAGGAGAAGGCCGTTTGATCAATCTTGCGGCTGCCGAAGGCCATCCGGCGCAGGTAATGGATATGTCTTTTGCAAATCAGGCCTTAGGTGTAGAGTATATGGTAAAAAATGCAGCTAAGTTAAATAAGGATGTTTATAAGGTTCCTGAGGATATTGATGCTAAGATCGCAGAGTTAAAGCTTAAATCTATGGGTATACGTATTGATACCCTGACTGCCGAACAAAAGAAATATCTTTCTAGTTGGGAAGCAGGAACGTAATTTAAATGGAAATTAAAAAAATAGCTATTATAACTGCCGGAGGAGATGCTCCGGGGATGAATGCTGCTATCCGCGGCGTAGTTCGGTATGGATTAGCGAAAAAATTAGAGGTAATGGGAGTTTTTCGCGGATGGTGGGGCCTTATTAATGAAGAGCTTAAGAGCTTTGATCATCGGTCAGTGTCCGGAATCATTAATCAGGGAGGGACTATTTTGAAAACTGCCCGTTGCCCGGAATTCTTTACAGAAGAAGGAAAGCAGCGCGCATTTAATACCGTAAAAAAATACGGTATTGATGCTTTGGTTGTAATCGGCGGTAACGGAAGTTTTGGCGCAGCGCATGCTTTTTATAAAAGCCATGGGATTCCCTCGATGGGAATTCCCGCCTCCATTGATAATGATATAAATGGGATTGATGAAACTATCGGCTGGGATACTGCGATAAATACCGCTTTAAATGCAATTGATAATATCCGCGATACCGCTACTTCCATGGAAAGGGTGTTTGTGGTTGAGGTTATGGGCAGAGACTGCGGCCTTATAGCTTTAACTGTGGCGCTTGCCGGCGGTTGTGAAGAGGTTCTTATACCCGAACGTAAATTTAGCATAGAAAATATTTGTCATGAGATCGTAAACGGAAACCTTCGCGGGAAAATCAGCTGGATTTTGGTAGTTGCCGAAGGCACAGGAAAAGCCGAAGATATTTCCCGTCAGATTACCGAATTAACCACTCTTGAAACCAGGCAGGTTGTTTTAGGACATATTCAACGCGGGGGCCGTCCTACTGCAGCAAGCCGCGAGCTTGCATTGCGTTTAAGTAAAGAATCTATAGATTGTCTTCTGGCAGGGCAAATAAATAAAGTAGTTGGCTTATGTTGTAATAAGATTGTCGCGATACCATTAGAGACGGCAATTCAGAAAAAAGAAATCGATGTGGAAGGTATGTATCATTTAATAAAAACTTTAACCTAAGGAGCAATTTTAAAATGGGACGAAGACCGGTTGATATGGATAAGGTAGTAATGGAATTGATCAATACCGACGATGCCGCAAAAAAGAAAGAAATTGCAAAAAAAATCTTGGATATTGCATATAAGAGGGGTGCTTACCCTTCAAGTATAAACGAGCTTTACCAGGCCCGCGGTAAGGGGGAAGTTCCGGGAGGTTTTACGGTACCTGCGATGAATTTACGCGTGCTTACTTATGATTTGGCTAAAGCGATCTTTCGTGTTGCCAAAAAAAATGATGCCGGAGCTTTTATATTTGAAATTGCAAAATCAGAAATGGGTTATACCAACCAGCCGCCGGTAGAATATGTAGCAGTGATTTTAGCAGCTGCGGTTAAAGAAGGTTTTACGGGCCCGGTTTTTGTACAAGGTGACCATATACAGGTAAATGCTAAAAAATTTAAAGAGAATCCCGAAAAAGAGCTTGATGGGCTAAGGGCGCTTATTCAGGAAGCAATTGAAGCAGGTTTTTTTAATATTGATATTGATTCTTCAACTTTGGTTGATTTAGAGAAAACAGATATTAAGAAACAACAACTTTTAAATTATGATACTTGCGCAAAACTTACGCAATTTATTCGTCAGATCCAGCCGCGCGGAGTAGAAGTATCAGTCGGCGGTGAGATCGGAGAAGTAGGGACAAAAAATTCTACTCCCGAAGAGTTGAGGGTATTTATGCAGGGGTATAATGACAGATTACGTAAGGGTAGGGCCGGTATCAGTAAAATTAGCATACAGACCGGGACTTCTCATGGAGGCGTAGTTCTTCCTGATGGAAAAATAGCGCAGGTAAAAGTTGATTTTGAAACTTTAAAAGTACTCTCAAAGATTGCCCGCGAGGAATTTGCTATGGCAGGAGCAGTCCAGCACGGAGCTTCGACACTGCCTGCTGAAGCTTTTAATAAATTCCCTGAAACAGATACTGCCGAAGTGCACTTGGCAACCGAGTTCCAGAATATGGTTTATGAAAGCCGTCATTTTCCGCAAGAGTTAAAAACAAAGATTTATGAATGGTTGAAAGTTAATGCCGCAAGCGAGCGTAAAGAAGGCGAAACTGACGAGCAGTTTTTCTATAAAGCGCGTAAGAAGGCGCTCGGGCCTTTTAAGAAAGAGATTATGGGGCTTCCCCAAACAGTACGCGATGCAATTGCAAAAGAATTAGAAATAAGATTTGATTTTCTTTTTAAACAGTTAAACGCCGTAAACAATAAAGTTTTAGTTGATAAGTATATTACCTTAAAAAGAGTGATCAGCCGTAAGCGTCAGGAAAATGCTGCGGTTGTGCATGATGGAGAAGGCGCGGACTAAAATTTAGTCATTGCGAGCGAAGCGAAGCAATCTAATAAAAAGATGTGATTGCTTCACCCCTTCGGGGTTCGCAATGACAGCGAGGTGTAATATGAGATCAGACAATATTAAAAAAGGCTTAGAGCGAGTTCCGCATCGGGCGCTGTTACATGCCACAGGCCTTAGCAGAAAAGATTTGGAGCGCCCATTTATCGGGGTAGCCACTTCTTTTACCGATCTTATCCCGGGCCATATTGGAATGCGGGATTTAGAGCGCTTTATTGAGCGCGGTGTTTGTTACGGCGGAGGGGTTCCTTTCTTTTTTGGGGTTCCAGGAATTTGTGATGGGCTTGCTATGGGGCATTTAGGGATGTGTTATCCGCTAGCTCTGCGTGAGATCATTGCCGATACTATTGAATCCGTTTGTAACGCTCATAGCCTTGATGGTATTGTTTGCCTGACTAATTGCGATAAGATCACTCCCGGTATGCTTATGGGAGTGGCGCGTTTAAACATTCCTGCGATCATTGTTACTGCCGGGCCGATGTTATCCGGCCGTTTTAATCAGAAAAAACTTGCCTTTGTGCATGATACGTTTGAGGCTTTGGCGCGTGCCAAAAAAGGAGAGATTTCAGAAAAAGAACTAACTTGTCTTGAAATGGAGGCATGTCCCGGCGCTGGTTCTTGCCAAGGATTATATACCGCAAATACAATGGCTTGCCTTACTGAAACAATGGGGATGTCTTTGCCGGGTTGTGGCACCGCTTTAGCGGTGTCTGCAAAGAAGCGTCGTATTGCCCAGGAAAGCGGTGAACGTATCCTAGAATTAGTGAAAAAAGATATAAAGCCACGCGATATTATCACGAAAAAATCTTTAGAAAATGCGATTTTAGTCGATATGGCTTTAGGCGGCTCAAGTAATACTGTTTTACATCTTATGGCAATTGCGCATGAGGCAGGGATTAATCTTGATTTAAAAACTTTTGATATATTAAGCCGGAAGGTCTCGCATATTACTAATATAGAGCCGGCAGGCCCGCATTTTATGGAGGATGTTGAGTATGCAGGCGGGATTCCGGCAGTTTTGAAACGGCTTAAAAGCAAAATTAATGATACGCCTACTTTAAGCGGAAAAACTACTTATGAGATTGCAGATCAGGCGCAGATTTTTGATGAAGAGGTAATTCGTGATTTTAGCCGTGCCTATCATAAGGAAGGCGGGATTGCGGTTTTATACGGCAATCTTGCACCTAGCGGAGCAGTAGTTAAGCAAGCTGCGGTATCTCAAAAGATGATGAAATTTTCAGGCCGCGCGCGGGTGTTTAATCGCGAAGAAGAGGCGATGAAAGCGATTTTAGGCGGAAAGATTAAAAAAGGTGATGTTATAGTTATCCGTTATGAAGGCCCTGCCGGCGGGCCGGGGATGCGTGAGATGCTTGCGCCTACTTCGGCAATCGTAGGTATGGGTTTAGCTGATGATGTGGCACTAATTACCGACGGACGTTTTTCCGGCGGTACAAAAGGCCCTTGTATAGGCCATGTTTCACCTGAGGCTTCAGCAAAAGGGCCGATTGCTGCGTTAAAAAACGGCGACATAATTGATATTGATATTACTAAAAGAAAATTAGAAGTTAAATTATCCGCGCAGGAGATTAAAACCAGGTTAAAAAATCTAAAGCCTATCCCGCCAAAAATCACTACCGGGTATTTGGCGCGTTATTCTAAATTAGTTAGTTCGGCGGACAAAGGAGCGATTTTAAAATGATTGGTGCGCAAATATTAATTGAATGTTTGAAACGTGAAGGGGTAGAGGTTATTTTTGGTTATCCCGGGGGGCAAGTTTTACCGATTTTTGACCGCCTTTATGATGCTGAAGTAAAATTTATCCTTACTCGCCATGAACAGGCAGCAGCACATGCTGCAGATGGTTTTGCCCGCGCCACTGGCAAGGTCGGAGTTTGTCTTGCTACTTCAGGGCCTGGTGCGACAAATTTAACTACCGGTATTGCTAATGCCTATATGGATTCTATTCCGATGATTGCAATTACCGGACAAGTAAAGACCTTCTTAATTGGTAATGACGCGTTCCAGGAAGCAGATGTTACCGGGATTACGCGGCCGATTACAAAACATAATTATTTAGTCAAGGATGTTAAGGATCTGGCAAAAGTTGTTCGGGAAGCCTTTTATATTGCTACAAGCGGCCGTCCCGGCCCTGTGCTTATTGATATTCCTTCAGATGTTCAGCTTGCGGATACAGATTTTATCTGGCCTGAAACTGTGAATATCCGTAGTTATAATCCGACATCTTTTGGCCATCCTGGACAGATTAAAAAAGCAGCTAAGTTTATCGCTAGCGCGCGTAAACCTGTGATCTATGCCGGCGGAGGAGTGATTTCTTCTGATGCTAGTAGTGAGTTATTTGAATTAGCAGAGAAAATTCCGGCTCCGGTAACCTGGACAATGATGGGAATCGGTTGTTTCCCCACAACACATAAATTATCCCTAGGAATGCTTGGTATGCACGGGACAGCTTACGCAAATCATGCGATTATGGAGTCAGATTTGATCATTGCGGTGGGCGCGCGTTTTGATGATCGCGTAACGGGCCGCATTGATGCCTTTGCCCCTAATGCCAAGGTTATTCATATTGATATTGATCCGTCATCTATAAGTAAAAATGTGCGCGTGGATATTCCGATTGTCGGAGATGCCAAAAATATTCTTATCGAGCTTAATAGCCATATTAAAAAATCTTCTGATACTACGGATTGGCTTAAGACTGTTACTGGTTTTAAGCGTAAACACCCTTTACGTTATAAGGAAGGCGATAAGATCAAGCCGCAACATGTTATTGAGCAGATCTACGAAGCAACTAACGGGGAAGCGATTATTACTACTGAAGTAGGACAAAATCAGATGTGGGCATGTCAGTGGTTTAAATACTCTTCTCCGCGTACTTTTATTTCTTCAGGCGGCTTGGGGACTATGGGTTTTGGTTTCCCGGCGGCAATGGGAGCAAAAGTGGGTTTTCCGGATAAGGTTGTTTTTGATATTGCAGGAGATGGCTCTATACAGATGAACATACAAGAGTTGGCTACTTGCGTTAGCAATAAAATTAATGTGAAGGTTGCGATTTTAAATAACGGTTATTTAGGTATGGTGCGCCAGTGGCAGGAACTTTTCTATAAGAGGCGTTATTCCCAGGTAAATATAACAAGTCCGGATTTTGTTAAGCTTGCTGAAAGTTATGGCGCAGTGGGTATTAAGATTACTAATCCAAAAGATGTAAGGCCAGCTATTGATAAAGCCCTGGCTATTGATAATACCGTGTTTTTAGATTTTCATATTGAACCGGAAGAAAACGTTTATCCGATGGTTCCGGCAGGAGAGGCACTTAACCGGATGATTGAGGGGTTAGCATAATGAGACACACAATTTCAGTTTTAGTAGAAAACAAACCCGGTGTATTAGCAAGAGTAGCGGGGCTTTTTAGCGCGCGCGGTTATAATATCTCGTCTTTGGCAGTTTCAGAAACGCTTGATCCGACAGTTTCTTATATAACGATGGTGATCGAGGCAAAAGATGAGAAGGTCTTAGAGCAGATCAAGAAACAGCTTAATAAACTGATTGATATTATTACAATCACGGATTTTACTAAGAAAGAACACGTAGATAGGGAGCTTATTTTAGTAAAGATTAATTACAGTTCTAAGAGTAAAGCCAAATTAGATTCGCTTTTAGATAAACAGGTAAGCAAAATCATTTATTCTAAAGGTGATTCTGCGATTATTGAGGTAGTGGGAGAGCAGGAGCCGCTTAAGCAGCTTTTAGTAATACTTAATGAACAATTTGGGATAAAAGAGTTAGTGCGTAGTGGTAGAATCGCGATGGGGTGATTAAATTAACTAATTGATTACACCCGGCGCAATCTGATTGTGCGCCGGTGTTGTCTATCTGACAAGGAGGACTAAAATGCCTAAGATTTACTATGATAACGATGCAGATTTAAACTTGTTAAAAGGGAAAACTATTGCCATTATCGGCTACGGAATTCAGGGCCGCGGGCAATCTTTATGCCTGAGGGATTCCGGATGTAACGTAGTAGTTTCCGAAGTAGAAGGGACCCCAAATTACGAACAGGCTATTAAAGACGGGTTTAAACCAATGAGCGCATCCGATGCTGCTAAGGCTGCAGATGTAATTCAGATTCTTACTCAGGATCATGTGCAGGCAAAAGTTTACAATGAGAGCATCAAGCCTAACCTGCGTAAAGGTAAAGCTATATGTTTTTCTCACGGGTTTAATATCCGTTTTAAGCAGATCAAACCGGCAAAAAATATTGACGTTTTTATGGTAGCACCTAAAGGCCCGGGCGCTTTAGTGCGCAGGATGTATGAAGAAGGAAAGGGCGTACCTTGTTTGATTGCAGTATATCAGGATGCTACAGGTCAGGCCAAACAACTCGGCCTTGCTTTTGCAAAAGGAATCGGCGGTACCCGCGCCGGAGTTATTGAGACGACTTTTGAGGAAGAAACAGAAACCGATCTTTTTGGCGAACAGGCAGTGCTTTGTGGTGGAGTCACCGAGCTTATTAAAGCAGGTTTTGATACTCTGATAGCTGCCGGATATCAGCCGGAGATCGCTTATTTTGAAGTTTTACATGAGTTAAAACTTATTACAGATTTAGTGCAGGAAGTCGGCATCGGCGGAATGCGCCGTAAAGTTTCAAATACTGCCTGTTACGGTGATTTGACCCGCGGCCCGCGTATTATCACGGCGAAAACCCGTAAAGAAATGCAGAAGATATTAAAAGAGATCCGTAACGGAAAATTTGCCAAAGAGTGGATAAAGGAAAATGAGGTTGGTAGGCCTAATTTTGACCGTCTCTTAAAAGAAGGAGACGAACACGCGATTGAAAAAGTAGGAAAGCAATTAAGAGATATGATGCCGTGGATGAAAAAATAATTATTTTCGATACAACATTACGCGACGGAGAGCAGGCGCCGGGAGCTTCTTTAAACCAGAAAGAGAAGCTTGAGATCGCAGAGGCGCTTGAGAATCTGGGCGTAGATATAATTGAAGCAGGATTTCCTGTTTCCTCTGAAGGAGATTTTGAGTCAGTTAAGGCAGTAGCGAAAGCCGTTAAGAAGGCTACTATCTGCGGCTTGGCACGCGCCAAACATGAGGATATTGACGCAGTAAGCGAAGCGCTAAGTTTAGCCCGTCGGCCGCGCATCCATGTGTTTTTGGCGACCTCAAAAATCCATATGCAATATAAATTAAAAAAAGCAGAGGATGAAATTTTACGCCTTGCAATCTGGGCAGTTAAATACGCGCGCAATAAATGTTCTGATATAGAGTTTTCTCCGGAAGATGCATCTAGAACCGAACAAGGATTTCTCTTTAAAGTCGTTGAAAAAGTAATTGAAGCAGGGGCAACTACGGTAAATATTCCCGATACTGTCGGCTATGCCCAGCCTGAAGAATATGGGAATTTAATTGCTTCTATAAAGAATAATGTCCCGAATATAAATAAAGCAGTAATCTCTGTGCATTGTCATAATGATTTGGGGTTAGGAGTGGCAAATTCTCTTAGTGCGATTAGAAATGGCGCCCGCCAGGTGGAATGTACGATAAACGGGATCGGTGAGCGTGCAGGGAACGCTTCGCTTGAAGAAATTGTCATGTCTTTACGCACCCGGCATGATCTTTTTAAGGGCGTATCTACAAATATCAAAACCGAAAAGATTTATAAAACTTCTCGTCTAGTTAGTAAATTGACCGGATTTGTGGTAGCGCCCAATAAAGCGATTGTCGGAGGTAATGCTTTCCGGCATGAGTCAGGAATTCATCAGGATGGCGTGCTTAAAGAGCGTACAACTTATGAAATTATCCGTCCCCAAGACGTAGGATATTTTGAAAGTGGTATAGTACTTGGAAAACATTCCGGCCGCCATGCTTTTGGAGATCGCCTTAAATCTTTAGGTTTTCATCTGAACGTTCAGGAGCTTGATAAGGCGTTTGTACGCTTTAAGGAGCTTGCGGATAAGAAAAAACATATCTTTGATGAAGATTTAATGTCTATAGTTGAAGAAGAGATCAAAGTTGTAAAGCCGATTTGGTTTTTAGATAGCTTTGAAGTTAATTCCGGAACAAAGATCGCGCCAAAGGCAAAAGTATTTTTAAAGAAAAAACAGAAATTATTTTCTGCTGAAGCTACAGGAGACGGCCCGGTAAATGCCTGCTATAAAGCCATAGATAAGATTACCGGTTCAAAGCCTGTACTTTTAGATTATCGCCTGGAAGCGGTTACATCCGGAGATGACGCATTAGGTGAAGTAAACCTTAAACTCCGCGTTAAGGGGAAAACTGCCTCTGGCCGCGGCTCAAGCACGGATATTGTGGAAGCTTCAGTGCGGGCTTACATAGCCGCAATAAATAAACTTCAGAATTAACATCCTTCTATTAATCTTATGCCCTCGTCGTTACTATTCGGGCTCATCGGGTATCCTGTAAAACATAGCTTTTCCGCTGCTATGCACACTGCGGCGTTTAAAAAGCTAAACATCAATGCCGAATATCGCCTTTTTGAGGTTCCGCCGAAAGATCTAGAAGGTTTCCTACTCGGAAAGATTAAAACCAATGATGTAAAAGGAAAAGAATTTTTGTCTTCGGGTATTTCTTTTTTTAATATTACGATTCCCCATAAAATTAGAGCTAAAGAGATTCTGGAAAAAAATTTCCCGGTCCAAGAAACGCAGATTACATTAAAAGATTTTTATTATGTTAAGCTTTCCGGAGCAATTAATACAATTAAAAAAACCTGCGGAGAAACCAAGTATTACAATACCGATGCCTGGGGTTTTTTGAAGTCATTAGAGGAGGATCTAAAATTTGATCCTAAGGGCAAAGAAATATTTGTTAATGGATGTGGTGGCGCAGGCCGGGCAGTTATTGCTGCCTTAAGCTGGAGTAATGTCGGAATAAAAAAAATCTACGTAAATGATATTAATGAGCAAGCGATTGATTCTGCAAAAAAACATTTTTCTCATTTACCGCAATGGAGCGAGTTAAAAGATAGATTGCAGTTTATTTCTAAAGATAGAATCCAAGACTTTATTAATAAGGCTCAGTTGTTTGTAAATGCTTCTCCTATCGGCATGAAAGAGGTAGATATCCCGGCAGTAAAGAAAGATTGGCTGCATAGAGATCTTTCTATATATGATGTTGTATATAATCGCGTTACTGAACTGGTCAAATTCGGCAAAGAATTAGGTATTCCCGCTACGGGAGGTTTAGGGATGCTCTTGTATCAGGGAGCTGCTGCGTTTGAGATTTGGACCGAGAAACCGGCTCCGATAGAGGAGATGCGTTATGCGCTTAAGGAGGAAATGAATAAATGTCATTAATAGCTAATATATTTGTTTTCTTTTTTGGTTCTATTGTCGGGAGTTTTCTTAATGTTTGTATTTATCGCATACCGCGTAATGAATCAGTAGTCTGGCCGCGTTCGCATTGCCCGCTTTGCAATGCTAATATCAGAGGCTATGATAATATACCATTTATTAGTTACCTGGTTTTACTTGGCCGTTGCCGCTCCTGTAAAAAACCTATCTCACCGCGTTATTTTACTATTGAGTTCTTGACCGCTTTATCAGCATTGTGGTTGTATAGATCTTTTGGCCTAAGTTTTGATTTCTTTTTTTATTTTGTATTTTTAAGCGGATTGATTATCGCTACTTTTGTAGATATCAGCCACCGGATAATTCCCGATGAAGTTTCTATAGGCGGAATCGGAGTAGGTTTACTGCTTAGTTTAGCGCGTGGATTACATTTTCCCGGGCCTTCGTTTAATGCCCGGCCTTTTATTGATTCGTTTCTTGGCACGATAGTTGGCGGAGGGATAATTTATCTGACCGGATTTATTTTTGATATGGTTTATTTTAAGCTGCTAAAAAAACCTCCTGTGCAAGGAGAGACTACTTCTATGGGGGGTGGAGACGTAAAACTTCTGGCTATGATCGGCGCATTCTTAGGCTGGAAAAAAGCCCTGGTTGTTTTTTTTATTTCGCCTTTTTTTGGGGTAGTAATCGGGTTAATAAATTTAATAGTAAAAAAGGATCATGTTATCCCTTATGGCCCGTTTCTTTCGCTTGCGGCAGTGCTTTCAATATTTTGGGCGGATAAAATTTTAGTTTTATTTTTTCTACGTTAATTTTATGCTACCAGAAGAACTAGCTCAACAGCTCCTACATTCAAAATCTGCTTCTGCCTGGAAAAAATTTAAGGTTAAGCGCAGGGCCGGGGTTTTAGTGCCGTTATTTTCAGTCCATTCCAAAAATAGTTGTGGTATCGGCGATTTTAAAGATTTACATCTGGTGATTGACTGGGCAAAAAAAACCGGGAACAGCATTGTTCAGCTTCTTCCGATGAATGAGATGGGAGGAGGAATTTGTCCCTATGATTCTATTAGTTCTTTTGCGCTTGAGCCGGCCTATCTTTGCCTGTCTGATTTAATTAAAGAAGAAGGGAAAGAATTCCTTTCGGAAATAGAATCGCTTAAAGAAAAATTTGCCTTAAATAATAAAGTGCATGTTGATTACCGCATAAAACAGGAAAAACTCAGCCTTCTTAAAAAGATTTATTTAAGCCAGAATAAGAAAGCGCAGAAGAAGCTGGAAAGTTTCCTCTCCCAGCATGAATATTGGCTGCGTGATTTTGCGCTTTTTAAAGTGATAAAAAGGCATCAAGAGTTAAAACCATGGTATGAATGGGAAGCGGATTTAGAGCATCGTAAGAAGCAACTGCTTGAAGAATTTGTTTTTGCCAATAACGAAGAGTTTTGGTTTGAAGTATGGCTGCAGATGCAGTTAAGCTTACAGTTTGGCGCAGCTAAAACTTATGCAGAAAAAAATAATATCCTGCTTAAAGGTGATCTTCCTATTCTGGTATCACGCGATAGCGCAGATGTCTGGGCTCATCCGGAATTTTTTAAACTTGATTTTGCATCGGGTGCCCCTCCTGATATGTACTGTGCTAAAGGGCAGCGTTGGGGAATGCCGCCATATCGATGGGATAATATTGCTTCAGGAGGATATCTTTACCTTAAAGAAAAACTTAAGTTTGCGCAGAATTTCTACGATATTTTACGTGTTGACCATGTTGTAGGGTTATTTCGGATTTGGAGCATACCATTCCATGAGCCGACTGTTAATCAGGGCCTCAACGGTTTTTTTGATCCCAAAGAAGAATCGTTATGGATGCAGGGGCGTGAAATAATTTCCACAATGCTTTCGGCCACGCATATGCTTTTGTGTGCTGAAGATCTTGGCGTAATTCCTCTGATATGCACTAACACTCTTAAGGAATTTGGGATTCCCGGTAATGATGTGCAGCGCTGGGTTAAAGATTGGAATAATCGGCATGATTTTCTTCTTCCTGAAGAGTACCGTAAGATCGCAGTAGCCATGCTTTCAACCCATGATACGACGAATTGGGCTGCCTGGTGGGAAGACGAAGCAGGAACTGTTGATGAGGGATTATTCTGGCGTAAATGCACAAGTAGAAATCTTGATTTTGCATTTTTAAGAGAAAAACTTTTTGATCCGGCGCGTTCGCTTTATGGCAGGCTGCGTTGGAGGGAAGAGATTGATTCAAGCTTTAAGTTTGTTGAGCTGCTTGGAAAACGTTGGGAAGAAGTAGGCGATTTTGTGGAGTTATATGAGAATAGTTTCCGTGAAAAAGAAAAACTTTGGGCGCATTTTGGCTTAGCCTCGCCGATGCAAGAACAAGCAAGCGCGGAATTAGCCAAAAAAGCCCTTGCCTGGAACCTTAATTCTTCGGCGGTATTCTGTATTGAAACTATTTTTGACTGGCTTTGTTCTTATGGGTTCATTAAAGGAGAATTTTACGCCTATCGGTTGAATAAACCGGGGACTGTCGGGGCGCAAAATTGGTCGTTATTGGTTCCGCTTGCGCTTGAAGATTTGCTTACGCATGCAAGTTCTGCCAAGATCAAAAAAATGATCACAGCCAGCCAAAGGTAATTGTATTGAAGAAAATTTCCAGAAATATAGAAGCGGTGATCTTTGATATGGATGGAGTGATAATTGATTCCATGCCGTATCATTTTCTTGCCTGGTATGAGGCGTTGAGGCCTTTTGGGATAAGGGTGAGTTGTTTTGATGTTTACGCAAAAGAAGGCGAACGTTGGGATAAAAGTTTAAAATTTTTTTTAGATGATGCGGGGATTAAGCCAACAAGAAAACTTTTGAAACAGATTTTTTCCCTGCGTCAAAAGATCTTTAAAAAATATTTTAAACGATTTATCTTTAAAGGAGCAGGGGAGTTTATAGTTTGCCTTAAAAATAGAGGATATAAACTGGCTTTAGTAAGCGGAACTCCTACGGAAGAGGTAAAAAAAATTCTGCCGCCTAAGCTTTGGCGGCTTTTTGATTGCATAGTTGCAGGTGATAATGTGAAAAAAGGAAAACCTCACCCTGAACCGTATCTTCAAGCGGTTAAGAAGTTGGGTGTAAATAAATCTGCTTGCGTAGTTATAGAGAATGCTCCTTTTGGTATTGAGTCAGCAATTAAAGCCGGGCTATTTTGTTTTGCGGTCACTACAAGCTTGCCTAAAGAATATTTACGCGGGGCAGATGTTATCGTAGATTCACTTGATGAGATTACCGGAGTGATCAATAAAAAATGCGCTATCTGATTTTAAGACAATGGCATTCTTAGAAGGCCCGGGATTTTATCTTTCTAAGCGCGTTGGCCGCGCGATGACAGATTATAAGATGCTTGAAGACGGCGACAAGGTCGCTGTTGCGGTTTCCGGCGGAAAAGACAGCCTGGCCTTGCTTAAAATATTAAAAGAAAGGCAGAGTTTTGTCCCTATAAAATATTCTCTTATTGCCCTACATATTGATTTAGGCCATCCCCGGTCGTTGGCCGTTCCTTTGCGCAGGTATTTTGAAAAAGAAAAAATCCCTTTCCATATCGTTAAAGTTGATATTTTAAAAAAAACAAAGAAAAAGGATATTGATTGTTTTTGGTGCTCCTGGAACAGGCGAAAAAGTTTATTTGAAACCGCAATCCGCCTTGGTTGCCGTAAGGTTGCATTAGGCCACCATAAAGACGACATTATAGAAACTATGCTTTTAAATCTTTTTTTTCACGGTGAGATTTCCGCGATGTCTCCGAAGCAAGAGCTTTTTAAAGGAAAAATCCTGCTTATCAGGCCGCTTGCGCATGTTGAAGAAAGTTTGATCAAAAAATTTGCCAAAGAAAATAAGCTCCCTGTTCAGGATTGCAGGTGTCCGCAAAGCTTGATTTCAAGCCGCCAGAAGATGGCTCGGATCATTAGTGGTTTAAAACGCAGTTGTCCCGACGTAAAAACAAATATTTTCCGTAGTATCCAACGGATTAAAACTGAATATTTACCGTAAATGCTCAAAGACGGCTATATCGTAGTAAATAAACCCAAAGCTGTGACATCGCATGATGTGGTAGATCTCATTCGACGTAAATTTAAATTAAAAAAGGTAGGGCATGCCGGCACCCTTGATCCGATGGCTACAGGAGTACTAGTGATTCTTTTAGGGAATTGTACGAAACTATTTGATAAATTTTTAACTTTTGAAAAAGAATATTGCGCCTGCCTTCATTTGGGCTCAAGGACGTCAACCGGAGATATAGAAGGCGAGGTTCTTGAAACCAAAAGTTATGAATTTCTAACAGAAGAAGCAGTGCTTAAAGCGATGTCGGGTTTTGTTGGTGAGGTAATGCAAGTTCCGCCGATGGTTGCAGCGATAAAATATAAAGGCAAGCCTCTTTATGAGCTGGCGCGAAAAGGTATTGAAGTTCCGCGTAAAGCGCGTAAAATTATGATTAAGGAGCTAAAACTTTTGAGCTATTGCCTTCCTGACATTCGTTTTTATCTTAAATGCTCACGCGGTACTTACGTGCGTCAGTTAGGAGACGATCTGGCGCAGAAACTTGAGACTTCAGGCTGTATCAGCGAAATTGAACGTGTGGGTGTGGGAAGATTTAAATTAGTTGACGCGCTGAAGCTTGAAGAGATAACAGAAAAATCTGTCAAGCCGTGGGTTGAGATTTGTTAAATCTCTTGTCAATTCTGCTCGCTCAGGTAGGAAAACTAGGGGACGCTTCGGTAGTTTTTGTCACTTGTTACGTTATTACCTTATGATTATATTATTGATTGTTATTCTATTTCTGGTTATCGGAGCATCGTTAATTATTTTCTTTTTTAAGATTTCATCTTTACTTAATGAGCGGATTGCTAAGATGGAAAGTGCTTTAAAAGACGCGCAGTCAGCTATCAGTAGCGGGTTAGGTAATGCTACAGGCGTATTCGGCTCGGTACAGAGTTCTCTTGGCCGGCTTGAAGAGACTAACCGTCAGATTCATGAAGTGGCAAAAGATATCTCAAGCCTGCAGGAACTTTTGCGTGCGCCGAAAATGCGCGGTCAAATCGGAGAAACCCTGCTTGAGAATTTTTTAAGCCAAATCCTGCCCAAAGCATATTATTTGATCCAACACCGTTTTAAGAATGGCGAAACGGTGGACGCAGCGGTAAAACTTGGTGAAAAGCTCGTGCCGATTGACGCGAAATTCAGCCTGGAAAATTTTAAGCGTATACTGGAAACTCAGGATGAGCAGGAAAAAAATTCTTTCCGCAAAAAGTTTTTTCAAGATGTGAAAGCGCGTATTGATGAGATCGCCTCAAAGTATATCTTACCTCAGGAAAATACCTATGATTTTGCCCTGATGTATGTGCCGGCAGAAAATGTTTATTACGAAATCATCACAAGCAATGAAATTTTTGTTTATGGAATGAATAAAAAAGTTTTGGCCGTTTCTCCCAATACATTTTATGCGTATTTACAGGTGGTCTGCCTTGGCTTAAAAGGCTTAAAAGTCGAGGAGAATGCTAAAGAAATTTTGCGTAGTTTAAGCGCTTTGTCGGTTGAAATGACGAAATTTAAGGATGATTTTTCTGTTTTAGGGGTTCATATTTCAAATGCCGGAAAAAAATTTGAAGAGAGCCAGAAGCGGATTGAAAAAGTAACTGATAGATTGCAGAATATTCAGGAAACAAAGGTCATTGAGTAGGATGATGCGCATTAATATCCGCGTTGTTCCTAAGGCAAGCCGTGCTTTGGTAAAAGATGAAGGGCAAGGTTTAAAGGTTTACTTAACCAAACCTCCCCAAGATAATCAGGCAAACATGCAGTTAGTGGAAATTTTGGCCAAACACTTTGGAGTAAAAAAGAGCGCAGTAAATATTTTACAGGGGGAGAAATCCCGGAATAAAGTAGCGGAAATTAAGTTATGAAAAAGTTACGAGGTTTAAAAGAAGAGCTTTTTTTAGTGCGGGTTTTTCCTGAATTTCCCGATGTTAGCGCAGGCTTTAGCCATCGGCCACAAGGGAATATGTCGTTACATCATGCGGATAGCCAAAATGCACTCCGTGACCGCAGATTTTTTATGAATCAGCTGGGTATAGATTTTAAAAGGCTTGTTTGCGCAAAACAAGTGCATAAAGATAGAGTTGTTTGCGTAAGCGAAAAAGATGTGGGACAGGGTGCGTTGGAATACTCTAAGTCTCTTGATGATACTGATGCTTTAGTAACTGATATAAGGCGTTTACCTGTGGGGGTGTTTACTGCTGATTGCCTTAGTATTTTTTTCTATGATCCGAAAACTCCGGCAATAGGCATAGCGCACGCTGGTTGGCGTAGCAGCACGCATAAAATCGCCATTAAGACGCTGGTAGCCTTACAGAAAAATTTCGGGACTCTTTTTAGGGATGTTTTAGTTTCTTTTGGGCCGTTTTTAGGGCCATGTTGTTATGAGGTAAAAGAAGATGTTCGTGAAGTTTTTCCGCAATATACGCATTCCCGCGGCGGGAAATGGTTCCTAGATTTAGCCGCAGTAAATTGCGATCAATTGCTTAATGTCGGAGTAAGAGCGGAAAATATATTTATTACCGGAAGCTGTACCTCTTGTAATCACGCGCGTTATTTTTCTTTCCGCCGCGAGGGCAAGGTTTGCGGCCGGATGCTTTCGGTAATTATGTTAAGATAAATTATGCCAAGTTATTATTTAGAATTTATTCTTTGTGCACGAAAAGAAGATATCCAAGCGATAAAAGATACTCTAAAAGATTATGTTCGTAGTATAGAGGTACAACACTCAGAATCCTGCGATCAGGCTAGCGATGAATTAAAAGTAACGCTTGAGGCTCCGGACCCTACTTTGATTTTTGATCTGTGCCGGGAATTCGGGAAAATGAAGTCAGTAAAGGTTGATGAGATCCATGCGCCTTATTGTAGTAGGCCACAAAAAGACGATATTTAGGGACACTTTTTAAAATTTAAACTGCATGTTAAAAAGTGTCCCTGTAAGATGGGCATGAAATGTCCCTGACAGAAAGGTTTGTATGTATATAGTAGTATTTGTAACCGTCCCTTCAAAAGAAGAAGCGCACATGATATCGCGTAAGCTGCTTGAAGAAAAGCTCTGCGCGTGCGTGAATATAATCGAGGGTGTAAATTCTTTTTTCTGGTGGGAAGGAAAAATCGATAATGCAAATGAGTTGCTTCTTGTGATAAAAAGCAGCAAGGCAAAGTTAGCTAAACTTATTAAGACCGTTAAAGCTAATCATAGCTATACTGTGCCGGAGATTATCGCTTTGCCGATCATCGGAGGTAATAAGGAGTATCTTGACTGGATCAATTCTTCTATCAGGTAATTGGCAGGATTATATCCTAGTTTTTTTAGGCGGGGTGGGGGTGAGTTTTTCACCTTGTGTATATCCGTTACTTCCTGTAACCGCAGGTTTAATAGCAGCAGAGGCCGCTACATCGCGCTTTAAAGGTTTTCTTTTAAGTTTAATTTTCGTAACAGGTATAGCTTTTACTTATGTTATATTAGGCATTATCGCTTCTTTTACTGGTTCGCTTTTTGGTATAATAAGTGCGCATCCTGTTACTAACATAATAGCAGGTTTAATTATTGTTTTATTTGGATTATCGTTTTTAGGATTGTTTTCTTTGCCGGTTTTAAATTTAGGCAAGGTTTCTTCTCCTGGTAAAAAAAATGGTTATTGGGGCGTATTTCTTTTAGGCTTAGATTCGGGTTTAATTATTGGGCCTTGTGTTACGCCTGTACTTGGCAGCATTCTAACTTATCTGGCAGCGCGGAAAAATATTTTTTATGGCGGCAGCCTTTTACTTGTTTTTGCTTATGGGCTTGGATTTACTCTGATTCTGGCAGGAACTTTTAGCGGTTTTATTAGCAGCCTCCCCAAATCCGGGAGATGGTTAGATATGATTAAGAAATTAGGCGGAGTGATACTTTTAGCAATGGGAGCATACTTTATTTTTATTGGCATAGGGAGGATATAGCATGCCTAAAAAATCAATTTTTTTAGTTTTTTTTATTTTGACGTTTTTTTCTTCGGTTATGGCTCAGGAATTATCTGCGCCAAATTTTGCGCTTAAGGATTTAAATAATAACGCGGTAACATTAAGCTCTTTTCGCGGGAAACAAGCAGTAATACTTTTTTTCTGGACTACCTGGTGCCCATATTGCCGGATTGAAATTAATAAGTTAAGTAAGAGAACTCAGCAACTAAAAGAAGCAGGGACAGAAGTTTTGCTTATAAATGTAGCAGAAAAACAGAAAAAAGTAGAAGAATTTTTAAAAAAATATACATTAACTCAAAAAGTACTTTTTGACGGAGATGGTACGGTATCGGATTTATATGGGGTATCGGGACTACCTACTTATTTCCTAATTGACAAAGAAGGCAAGCTGCGTTATGAAGGTCATTATTTTCCTGATGCCGAATATAAACAACTTTCCCCTAAGTAGAATTTATTAGTAATCCAATGGAAGAAAAAATAATAAAGATTTTAGATAACTGGAAAAAGCGTAATATTGAAGGGGTTTATTGTCCGGATAAAGTTGCTGCGCAGGAAAAGATAATTTCACTTATTCCGGAAACTTCTTCCGTGGGTATTTCTGGCTCAAAGACGCTCGATGAATTAGGTGTAGTTTCCGAATTAGAAACTCGGGGGAGTTTAGTGTATAATCAATACAAACAAGGTTTGAGCCGGGATGAAAGCCTTATGTTGCGTAACAAGGGCGCGCAGGCAGATTTTTTTCTATCATCAGCCAATGCAGTAGCAGAGAGTGGTGAGCTTATTTTTTTGAGCGCTTTTGGGCACAGAATAGCAGGTATAGCTAACGCCAAAAGATGCATACTGGCGATAGGAAAAAATAAAATTACATCAGATTTAAACCTAGCGTTTAAACGGGCAAGAAATTACGCCACTCCTTTAAATTGTAGAAGGTTGAAATATGCTTCAGCTTGCGCGGAAGATTCGGTTTGTCATTATGATCAGTGTCTGCCTTCTGATTACAAAAGGATGTGTTGTCAGCTGTTAGTAATAGAAGCTGAAATTTCACCGGGTAGGTTAACGGCAATAATAGTAGGAGAAGAACTAGGATTTTAGGAGGTTTTCGTGTTTGTACTTTCCAATTTTATGATTGCTATCGCAAATGTGCTTGATACGGCGTTTAATATTTTTTACTGGCTGATTCTTATTCGGGCGCTTATTAGTTGGGTAAATCCTGATCCATTCAATCCGATTGTGCAGTTTTTATACGCTGCTACCGAATGGCTCCTGGCGCCGCTTCGAAAACTTATACCTACCTGGCGCATAGGTATAGATCTATCGCCGATAATTGCATTTTTGTTACTGATATTTTTAAGATCGTTTTTAGTAATGACGCTGCAGCAATTAGCACTAAGGTTGCGATAACGGAGGAAAATCAATGTTTGACAAAATGAAATCCTTAATGGATATGCAGAAAAAGATGTTGGATATGAAACGGGATTTGGATAATACTACTTTTGAAATTGCCAGTTCCTGCGGCCTTGTGAAAATAAAAATGAACGGTTCGCAGGAGCTCAAAGAGATTTTTATCGAAGGAGAGTTGTCTGTGATTCCAAAAGATAAACTTGAGCGTGCCTTAAAAGATGCAATTAGCCGCGCTATTAAGCGCTCGCATGATCTGGGAGCGCAAAAGATGAAAGAGCAGATTGGTTTCAAGTTACCTGGACTATGAAAGAACCAAGTTTAAAGGGCCTTGCAACTGGAATCGGCAGCCTGCCTCTAGTAGATGCAGAAAAGGCTGTTGATTTGGTATTAAAATACCTTCCTGAAATTCCTTTTTGGCCGCAACTTCCCAAAAAAGATCCGCGCGAAGGTATGACTACACAGTTTAGCCAAAATCTTCCTCTGCTTAAGCTTACCTCCGAAGGTTTAGTTTTTAATCCTGAAAATAAAGAGAAACAGCTCGAGCTTTTTTATGAACGGATAATTTCTTCAGATACGGATTATTTTGGGCTTTCGCCTGAATACGCAAGTGGTTTCTGGGAATTTTACAAGCGGCTTAAAAAAATCGATTTATCAGGAATAAAATTTATAAAATGCCATATTACCGGGCCTTTTACTTTTGCTGCTTCATTAACGGACGAAAATGGTTCTTCTTGGATGAACGATCCTGTGCTTTTTGAAGTAGTGCAAAAGGGGTTGTTATTAAAAGCTAAATGGCAGATTGATAAATTAAAAGAGTTTAAAAAGCCGCTAATTTTATTTTTAGATGAGCCTTACCTTGGTTGTTTTGGCTCTGCCTACACTCCTTTAAACCGTGAGCAAGTTGTGTGTGCTTTAGAAGACTTTAGCATTTCTTTAAAAGAGGATGGCCTTAAAATAGGTATACATTGTTGCGGGAATACTGATTGGTCAATTTTTACCGAAACAAAAGGCATTGATATTATTAACTTTGACGCATTTGGCTTTGCAGAGAAAGTTTTCCTTTATGCGCCTCAATTAAAAGAATTTTTTAAAAGAGGCGGTTTGCTCTGCTGGGGGATTATCCCTACCCAGGATTTTGATAGTGAAACCGATGTTGAATTTTTATTTTCACATTTGCAAAAGGGTATAGAAATTTTGACTAAAAAGGGGTTAGATATAGCTGTTATTAAAGAACAGATGCTGTTAAGCCCTAGTTGCGGATTAGGCACTTTGTCTGCTGAAAAAGCAGAGGGGATTTTAACCACCTTAAAACAACTTAGCTATAAAGTAAATGCTTTATGAAGTAAGTTTTGCGCTACCCGTAAACCAATCGTTAAAAGCTGAAATTTTAATTCGGGTAATTAATAATTCAGGAATTCCCGCAACAGAAATTACTGAAACTGTCCAAAAAAACCAGATCCGCATCGCTTTTTATATTTCAGGGAAAAACCGCGCGCTGAAGATAAAGAAAAATATTCATTTCAGAATCAAAAAGCTTCCTTCCTCTGAATGGTTGACTAAATGGAAAGAGTTTTTTATTCCGTTTAATTTTACTAAGGGGTTACGGCTTATTCCATTTGGGCAAAAAGATACAAAAAAGGATAACACGCGCCAAAAGATATATATTGATACTTCCGTTGCTTTTGGCAGCGGCTTGCATGCCACTACCCAGCTTGTGGCGCAGCTTATTGAGGACGAAACCGGTAATTTTAAGAGTTTTCTTGATGTAGGAACTGGTAGCGGTATACTAAGCATTGTAGCGGGTAATTCCGGAGCAGAAAAGATTTTGGCAGTAGATTTCGATGAAAAGGCGATTATTACAGCCAAACGTAATTTCAGGCTTAATAAAGTTCAAGGCGCTTGTTTAAAAAAAGGTGATATCTTGGCATTTCCCATAAAAGACAGGTATGATTTTGTGGCCGCCAATCTTCTTACCGAGGAGTTGATTTTAGCAAAAAAAGCGGTGATTGGTTTTGTTAAGCCGGAGTATTATTTAGTAGTTTCCGGAGTTTCGCTTCTAAACCTTAACCGCTTTCGGAAGGTTTTTGAGGCAAAAAGTCGCTTGAGGCTGTTAAAGTTAAAACAAAAGCGCGGCTGGGTAGCGTTATTATATGAAAAAAGAAATCATTTGACAAAACACCCAAAAAAAGTATAATGAATTTCGCTTTTTTCACTAGGTAAAAAAATGAGAGAAATCAGAATCCACGCCCGCGCCGGCCAAGGCGCCATAACTACCGCTTCCCTTTTAGGGCATACCTATTTCCATAAAGGGATGTATCCTTATGCCTTCCCGCACTTTGGGGCTGCCCGTATGGGAGCGCCGATGAATGCTTTTGTGCGGGTTGACGATAGGCCGGTACGCCTACGTAGTCAGATATACGCGCCGGATTATGTGATTGTAGTAGATGCTACCTTAATGCGTGGTTTTAACTGCTTCTCCGGATTAAAAGAGGACGGCATTGCGATAATCAGTCAGCGTGAAGGTGTGGAAATACCTAAATTTAAAGGAAAGCAAAAAGCTTATGTTGTCCCGGCTAATGAGATTGCCATGAAACATATTGGCAGGCCGTTGGGTAACACAGCGCTTCTTGGCGCGTATGCGGCAGCTACAAAAGATATTGGTTTAGATAACCTGCTTGAGGCGATCAAAAATCGTTTTAGCGGTAAAGCTCAGGAAGCGAATATCAAGGCAGCGACAGAGGGATACGAATTTATAAATAAGTTAAAATAGGGGATAGACACCCAGCGCAAGCGGAATATGCGCTGGTGTTGCCTAACTGGCAAATGTTCGGACCTTTGATTTGTAAACCAGGCTCAAGTAAGAATAACAAGACCGGTTCTTGGCGGGTTGAGGTAAAACCTAAATTCCTGCAAAAGAATTGTATAGCTTGTAAGATGTGTTTAGTTATCTGCCCTGAAGCCTGTATAACCGGAAACGAAAAAAATACCTATATCTGCGATTATCAGTATTGCAAGGGTTGTGGTAACTGCGCGGCAATCTGCCCTAAGCAGGATATTGTGATGATCAAAGAAGATTCTAAGGAATAAAATGAAAGAATTTCAAGAAGGATCCTTAGCAGTAGCTGAAATTGTAAGAATGTGTAAGCCCGGGGTAGTTTCTGCGTATCCGATTACTCCCCAGACTCATATTGTAGAAGAGCTTGCCCAGATGGTGGCAAACGGGGATCTCAAGGCGCAATGTATCAACGTAGAGTCAGAACATTCTGCAGCTTCTGCGGTATTTGGCGCATCTGCTGCCGGAGTGCGATCTTACACTGCTACTAGTTCCCAAGGGCTTTTTTATATGGCAGAGGTGCTTTTTAATATCGCAGGCGTGCGCCTTCCTATTGTAATGACTTGCGCAAATCGTGCGATTTCTGCCCCGATTAATATCTGGAATGACCAGCAGGATGCGGTATCTTTGCGTGATTGCGGTTGGGTGCAAGTTTATGCTGAAGATGTCCAGGAAGCCGTAGATTTACATATGATCGCTTATCGTCTTGCTGAAGATAAAAATATAATGCTTCCTGTTATGGTAAATATGGATGGTTTTGTGCTTACGCACGGGATAGAAACCGTAGATATGCCTTCGCAGGAGCAGGTTGATAAATACCTTCCGTCCTACACTCCTTTATATAAACTTGATATTAAAAATCCGATGACTATAGGGCCTTTAGTGGATCCGGATTATTATATGGAAACTCGTTACGCTATCCAGGAAACGCATAAGAGTGTTTTGGGGATGCTTCCGAAGCTTACCGAAGAATTTTCTAAAGTTTTCGGCAGGACTTATAATGGTTTAGTAGAAGGATACCGCCTTGATGACGCAGAGAAAGCTTTTGTGGCGATGGGTTCGGTTTGCGGTACGACCAAAGAAGCAATAGATTCCATGCGTAAGAAGGGCAAAAAAGTCGGGTTGCTGAAGATTTCCTGCTACAGGCCTTTCCCGCACCAGGCAATTTATGAAGCTTTAAAAAATGTAAAAAAAGTAGCAGTTCTTGACCGCGCTTTATCTTTAGGATCATATGCTCCGTTAGCATCAGAGATTAAATCGGTATTTTTCGGTAAGAAAAAAGGCCCGCAGACTATTTCCAGTTTTATCGTCGGCCTTGGCGGTCGCGATATCACCGTGCATTCTATAGAAGAAGCTTACAAGCTTATAGGTAAGAAAGAAACTTGTGAATTCATTGATTTAAAACCTGAACTTTTAAAGGAAAATTATGCCTGAGCATCTTTTTACTAGCGGTCATACAGCGTGTTCCGGTTGTGGCCAATCATTAGCCGCGCGCCTGGTTATTGATACTGCTGGCCCGAATACGATTGTGGTGAATAATACCGGATGCCTGGAAGTATTTTCTACTAAATATCCTGAATCTGCCTGGCAGGTTCCTTGGGTTCATTCGCTTTTTGAGAATGCTGCTGCAGTTGCTTCCGGAGTTGAAGCAGCGCTTAAATATTTAGGAACAAAAGATACGATTAATATTATTGCCCAAGCTGGAGACGGAGGAACCGCGGATATCGGCTTGCAGGCGCTTTCCGGCATGCTTGAGCGTGGACATGATATTCTTTATGTTTGTTATGATAACGAAGCCTATATGAATACCGGTGTGCAGCGCAGCGGTTTAACACCGTTTGATGCTAATACTACCACTAGTCCGATCGGAAATAATTCTAAGGGTAACCCTAGGCCGAAAAAACCGCTTCCTGAAATTGCGCTAGCTCACGGGATTCCTTACGTAGCTACGGCTTCAGTAGGTTTTCCTCAGGATATACAGCGTAAAGTTAAAAAAGCCCTTTCAATAAAAGGCCCTAAATATATGCAGATCCATGTGCCCTGTCCTTTAGGGTGGAGGCATGAGCCGCAGTTGACTTATGCAATAGCTAAACTTGCTGTTGAAACCGGGCTTTATCCTTTGGTGGAGTTTGAGAACGGAGTAAAATCTGCACGCCAGATTAAGCCAAAGCCCGTAGAAGAATATTTAAAAACCCAGGCAAGATTTAAGCATCTGATAAATAATCCCGAAGAGCTTAAGCGCGTTCAGGCAGTTGCAGACAGCAATATCGAACGCTATAATTTGAAGTTACAGTAGATAATTGTATAAAAGTGCGCTAGGCGCAATCGGCGCCCGGCGTTAATTGGAATTACGCCGGCATGCGCTAACTGCGCAAATGTGCGCTGGTGTTGCTAACTGTCACACCCGCTGCAAGCGGAATATGCAGCGGTGTGTGCTAACTGCACAAGGGGGTAATATGGGAAAACAAGGACGTGCTATTGCGGAAGTCAGCCTGAAAGAGCTTATTAAGGATCTTCAGAAAGCATATGCTGATGAGTGGCTAGCTTTTTATCTTTATTGGTATATGGCCCAGACAGTTTCCGGCCGCGCTTATGAAGACATGAAAGAGATGCTTGAAAAAGTTGCTAAAGATGAACTTGAGCATGCAAAAGAATTAGCGGATTTGATTACAAAATTAGGGGATGTTCCTCCGGCAAATCCTATGGAGCTTGAAAAGAATGCCAACGCACCTTATGTATTACCGCCGAAGAATACCGCGGATATCAATCGTATTATTCGCATAGTTACCGAGGCAGAAGCGCAGGCAATCGAAGTTTATCATAAGATAGCTAAAAAGACTCAAGGTAAGGATCATGTAACATATCAGTTAATTACGCATATCCTCTCGGAAGAAGTGTCGCATGAGGAGATGTTTGAGAATTTACAGGAACGTTAATTAGGGGGTTTTTATGGCAAAAGTTACAGTTGATGCTTCAACTTGTGTTGGTTGCGGTTTATGTGAACAAGAGTGTCCGGAAGTTTTTCAGGTACAAGGAGACGGCCTGGCTCATATAAAGGCGCAATCTTGCGCGACGCATAATCTTCAGGATATTGCCGAGCAGTGTCCGGTAAGCGCGATTGTAGTAGCGTAATTGTTACAGTAATAGATTAAGTACTAAAAAGCCTAAGGATAATTTCCTTAGGCTTTTTTCTTTAGCTCGTTTAAGAATTTCAGGAATTGTTCTTGTTTTTTGTTTTCGGTAACTTTCTGCCGGAAGGATTCTTTGTCTTTTGAAAATTTCTCTTTATCATAGGGTGTTTTTTCTTTGCGCCAGACAATATAGAAATTGTCTTCTGTTTCTAAGGTTTTGCTTGGTTCGTTATCTTTAAGCGCTTCAATAGTATTCCAGAAAAGGCTTGAAGCGCCTATTCCTTCGATATAACTTCCGAATTTAAAGAGAGCAGTTTCTCCTGATTTCAGGCCAAATTCTGTTAGATAATTTTGTGCTTGGATTAATTCATTTGGGGTAAGGTTAAAATTATCTTTTAATTTTTTAGCACAACTATCAATTTTTTCTTTGGCTATTTTTTTTGCCTTTTCTTTACTAGAAGCATTAATGGCTTCAGTTTTTGCTTCTTCAAACTGCGGGATATAGGCTTCACGGCGTTCTTTTATCCGGATTGCATAGTAAGCTTTATCAACAAGCACAGGGCCGATTATATCAGTAGGTTTGCTTTTATTAAGCTTTAAAATAATATCCTGTGACCATCCGATTTGCGGTATTGCTTCTCCGTAAGAAAATAATCCGGTTTCTTTTAATTCTAACCCTAAATCCGCGGCGATTTTATTTAGATCTTCTTTTGCTGCAATCTTTTTCCCAAGGGCTTCTACCTGGGTATTAAGAGCGGTTTTGTCTTCTATTTCTGTTTTGATCATCAGGTATTCCAGATTAAACGAAAGCGGTTTGCGGAAAGAGTTAGGATTTTGATTGAAGTATTTCCTGGCTTCGTCTTCGTTTGATGTTATGTCTTTTGCAAAATCTTGGTTTAAAGCTGTCAGGTAATACATGCTTACCTGCTCATTTTCCCGGAGGTATTCATTCTTGGCTTCTTCATCCGTAGCGTATACCGGATTAGTAATTACTGTGTATAATTTTGAGATTATAATATCTTGCCGGGTTTGTTCTTCAAATTGCCGGGGTTTTAGGTGCAGGTCATAGTAAAGAGTGCGCTCGTAAAGCGTTTGGTTAAAGGCGTTATTTTTTTTGAAGAACCCATAGCTTTGGATTACATTAATTACTTCCTGGTCATTAGCGCGGATTCTTCTGTGCTTTGCCTCTTCAAGTAATATTAATCGGTCAACGGCCTGGTCTTGAAAATTTATATAATTTTTTATTTCTTCAAGCTTCTCTCCATATTGCATACTGGCCTGAAACATTACTGCCTGGTAGGCTTCGCGGAATTCATTGATGGTAATATTCCTGCCGAAGAGTTTCAAACTAAACTGTTTTCCTGCTTCTTTTTTCCCGCTTGTGTAGCTTCCCGCTCCCCAGAGTATAAAAGAGGGGACGATAATACAAGCTAGGGTTATCCAAATTTTTCTGCTAGTCTTCCTGTCGCGTAGGAATCTCAACATAAATTTTCTCTGCCTTTCTTGTCGGAAAATCACCTTCCTATTTTTTTAGGTTTAACTCTATCTAAGATTATATAGAAAGAGCTAAACTTTGCAATAGAAAACTAGGGGACGCTTCGGTGGTTTCCGAGGATTCTGGTGAGGCTCCGAAGAATTAGAGGAAGTAAGAAATTCCAACTTGACATACTTTCATACAAATGGTAGACTTTCTTTGGAGGTGGCAAAGATGACTATCACAAAACTTAAGGCAAAGAATCAGGTAACTATCCCAAGTATTATTATGAAGCGGCTGCGTTTAAAGCCAAATGAGCTTTTTGCAGTGGATGTTGAGGAAAATTTTATTAAGCTTATACCTGTCAAAGTAGAACCGAAATACACCGCAGAAGAGCTTAAAGCAGTAGACAAGATTGTGGCGCAGGAAAAATCCAGAGGAAAAACAGTCAAAGCCGGTAAGGATTTCTCGCATTATCTCAAGAAGGTTTCTGGTTAATGAAAAAGATCGTTATACTGTCTTCTTTTGAGCGCTCTCTTAAGAAGCTTTCCCCGCAAGATAAGAAACAAACTGCCGAAAGTTTAGAATCTTTTAACTCCATGTTAGTTTCCGGCTCTTTCCCCGCAGGATTAGGTTTCAAAAAGATTAACCATGATAAATACGAACTACGCGTTAATATCCGCCTGCGCGTAATTATTAAGTCAGAAGGGGATACTTATTATTTAGTTTTAGTCGGCAGCCATGATGATGTAAGAAGGTATTTAAGAGATTATAGATAAGTATTATATTTGCAACTCTTTGATTTTTATGGCGGTTGTATAAAGCGTCTTGTAACTTTGCAATTTGCGACTTCAAGTTTTAGGATATATAAAAAGGGGCCAGGCACTTTTTTTCAAAAAGAGCCAGGCCCCTTTTACC
>ERZ1292633.619-Hain-H41-02um-R1-619-length-40491-cov-6_pt3 | contig 34719 bp, 11 predicted proteins | sample MGYA00564406_ERZ1292633 | MGnify/ENA primary metagenome ERZ1292633 (study PRJEB36523, sample SAMEA6512639) | groundwater metagenome | collected 2019-01-08 | study: AquaDiva: Metagenomics assemblies of 32 groundwater samples
CCGCCGCGGCGGCAGGCCTGACTTTGACAACGATCCGCGGTCCCCGCCGTGGTGGAGCTGCCGATGTTAATGGCGTCGTCGACTGAGCTGTTCGAGTGTCGTCTGTTGCCGCTATCGGGAAGGGGCTAAGATGAGACGGCTCTGTCGTCGTGCTCATCGTCGCCGTGGGGGTGCTGTGCGATGCTAAAGGTCGATGATCACTGCTCCCACCGACGGTGCCTCCCGCTGCTGCTGCTGCGTCGAAATCACCGTCGATTTGTGAGGCGGTGACCGTCGACTCAGAAGCTATCCGCTGCAGGGGTTGGGCTGCCTTGTTGGGGGATTCCTCGGTTTTCTCAGCGCCCATTTCGGCGCGCGGAGGCCGAACACGCGTGTTCCCCCCGTCGTCAACCGCCGCTCCGGAGGAGGAGGCGGTCGTGGTGGTGCAGTAGCGAACACCCCCAACATCACAACGCCGCGGCGCTCTGGAGCCGCCGTGAGCCAAAGAAGCGGTGGCCGACGACCGCAACGCTGTGCTACCACCCCCACCACTGGCCGTGGTCGTCGTGCCCAGACCCGAGCGGGGAGAATGGCGGGAAGACATCCGCCGAAGGGAGAACGACGGGGACTGCGTGGTCGCGGCCGCTCCGATCCGACGGCGGGAGGCAAACATGAGATCACCCATCACTAGCATCGACGGGGGTGGTGCGAAGAGCATCGCGGATGACGGGAGTCTCCATGCCACAAGGAACAGCCCCCGTGTGCCGTGAGCCATGATGCACACAGACGCTCCACCAAGAAAAAGTGATATGACCTCCTCCCCCTTCTGCACGTGTGCGCAATACCCCTCGATAGAGATCGAGTGGAGAGATTAGCTGCAAAAGTCAAACTAGAACTGGTCGAGTCACGCCCCCTGTATTTCCACCACTTTTCTTTTGAGTAGTTCTGGCGTCGTTCGGTATTGGGGAGGTGAGAGAAAGGAAAGGCCGAAGCGAACGGCAGAGAGATAGAGAGCGTTTCGGGGGGAAATCTCCCACGCGAATGGAATTGTGTGTGTTGATGTTGCCATAGCCCATAGCCCTATGATAGAGGGGGTTCCTGAGATGCCACGTTACAAAGTTAAACGGAATCATGACGGGAGAAAGGGGGGGGGGTTAGGGTCTGGGCGCGCTGAACTCCTCAGGAGAGTTATACTTGTCTGGATGACCCAATGCCCCTTGGGTTGACAGTCGTGGCATTGACTTCCCCTTCTCCGACTTACCACCCTCTTCGCAAACATCGATGGGCGCTACTGCAAACCGGCGCGTGAATCATCCATCGGCACCTCCTCGGTGCTGCGGCCGGCGGTACCGTTGTCGTCGCGCAGCAGCGACGTTTCAATCGTCGTGCGATCAAACGAAGAAGCCGTCGCGGTGCGCTTAGGGGCGAACATGTCCGGGAACTTCAACTTCACGACCACGGCTCCCACGATCAGGCCTAGCACGACGACCACACCGACGGCGATGCCAACGACGGTGCCAGTTGGCACAGCATCCTTCGGCGGGGCATCGCCTGCTGATGGCGCCGTTGTCGTCGTCTCGTTTGTCGAAGAGTTTGCAGGAGAGAGCGTGTTCGTCCCGCTGGCGTCTGTCGTGGACGACAGTCTGGGCGGAGGCGTCGTGGCCGTCGACGACGTGAACGCGGCGCTCGTCGTTCCCGAATCTGTTGCGGTGGCACTTCGCGGCGCCGTCGACGTCGTTGTTGACGTCAATGTCGTCGTGACTGCGGTGGTCGTGGCCGTGTCGGTTGTGCTTGGCGTCGCGCTGGCCGTGATGGTCGTCGAAGTGATGGTGTTCGTACTGGTCATGGTTGCCGAGAGCGTCGTGGTCGACGTGCTCGTCACGGGAAGCGGTGGCAGGTCCGATTCCGTCGACAGCATCGTCCACGTGTCGCCCGACGACGATGTGGTGTACGCGACGAGCTGCCGCTTTCCCGTCAGCAGCGCGGCCGTTGGGGTGTGAGACAGGAAATACTGCTCGACCACGGATCCGGTGGATAGCGACCGGATGATCATTCGGCTCCCTACCGTGTAGGAAAAGGTCGACTCATCCAGCGCGCGTCCTAAGCGAGCCGTCGGAGAAACGCGAACGCGCCACAACACGACGAGACTTGGAACGAGAAGTCCGATGAGATCCCCGTCACTGGTGAACAGCACCGTGAGGTAAAATATACCTTGGGATGAGGGAGTGGAGCTGTTCCGTACGGCGGCCACCGTGGCGCCTTCTCCGGAACCCACTGAGGCGTCGGTGGAACTCGCGAGACTGCCCACACCACTCTCCACGAGGCCCGTGGTGCGGCTCGTACCGAGGAAGAACCAAGCGGTCGTGCCGTTCGATGTCTTGAACATCGCCGGCGCAACTGTGGCGTTGGTCATGCTGTAGCTGCAGAAGACCGTCTGACTGAATGAGGGTAGTTGTTGTTGTTGTGACGCCGTTTCCGCCACGTAGCTGTTGTTGACGCCAATCACAAAAATGTCTCCGTCGGGGGAAAAGGCAAGCAACGGAGGGGTGTTCGCTGAAATACTTTGCCCTTGCCGATTTCGGCTGTACTCGTTGCTCACCGCGGGGAGGACGCGGTGGAACGCGATGCGGCCCGTCGCTTCCTGGAAGCCAACGACGGCGTCTTGGAAGACGGCCACAAATCGCGTCCGGTCGGGCGTCGCAAAAATGGGGACGCCACCTGGCCGGTAGCCGCCGGTGAAACGCCACGCGACGGGCACACGCACACCCAAATCGGTTCGAGCCGTGGCGAGTTGCACTTTGTTGTAGGCATAGAGGTGACCCTCGGGGTCGGTGGTGAGCACGCATCGCTGCCCCACGACGACGGGCCCGATGCGAGAGACGGTGTTTGTCACCACAGGTCCTACCGAGGTTCCTCTCGCGGTCATGACGACCGCGTCGTTGATGCCGCCCCCCGCTGACGTGGCGGCAGATACGATCGTGATCATCAGCAGACAGGGAGAGTTCAGGACCGTCAGATACGCGACGGACATCCGCGGCGGGTATCCAAACAGGGCGGGAATTTCCGGAGGCACCGCAGGGTCCGCGACGATCGTCGAAAGGCCGTACATTTGCGGGCCCCCAGGACACACGGCCGCCAAGGATGTCACGTTGCGAAACGCACCGCTTGCCGCTGACCCATCGCGGATCGCGCGGTTGATGTCAAAGACCAAAAGAGCGGTCGTCGACGACCACGGTGCGGTCGCATAGTTAGTCGACTGCCGCAACGCAGCCGTGATTAAGAACCCCTCTGCCGTCACTAGCGTTGGCGTCATGCCGTAAGCGGGCGACATCGACGTCGGAAATGACACGTTCGACGCGAGCGACCATCCGCCTCCGCCGCTGTTGCTGGAGCTGCTGTTACACGCCGCCACCATGACGCCGTGCGACCCGGCGGTGGAAACCACGGACACGACGTACGTACCGGCGGCAGCGAAGGTGCTCGGCGATGCGGAGGCGGCAATCTCGTAGATGGCGGGTCGTGACGACACGGTGGTTCCCGGGAATTGCGCGGTCGCGGCGCCATGAAGACTGGCCGGGGAGGCGAACGCCACGCTGGCGATTTGACCACAAGAGAGGGCAACCATGATTCGACCGTGAACGGTCGGCGGTGGCGGTGGGGGTGCGGTGGGCGGAAGCGTCCAGTTCGACGCTGTGAACAGCAGTGGCAGGGTCTGTGTATAGGGCGAACAGCTTGGATCGAAATCGGAGGAACGCCAGAGCGCCTGGGCCGCGAGCGTGGCGCCACCATTGCTCGTTGACGAATACACGACGACGCCACCAGGCGACAAGGTGAAGGTGAGAAAGATGGGTAACCGCGACAGCGGGTTCTCGGCGCTCCACCCCTTGGAGGCGGCGAAGGCCGACGTGACCGACGCGGGCAACCCGGCCATGTCCACGAAGTTGACCGATGATATCATGGACGTAGCGGTGGGTAATGGCAACGACCAGTTCACAAAGTTTGTGCCGTTTTCCCAAGTCATCCACATCAACGTTGGCACTTGCGTGTTCAGGACCACGGCGAGCAACGGGTGCACCTCCACCGTCGCGCCTGCGAACGACGACTGAAATGCGGTGGCGAACGGCGGCAACAGTGTCGTCGGTGAACCGATCGGCCTTGCCCACACCAGGGACATGCTGCTTGTATCAAACACCACGACGACTTGTTGACACACCACCGCCAAGGTCATCGCGTAGGTGGCGGTGTAACCTCGCGGGTGGAGCAGCACGCGCAGGACGAGGCCGTGCCCTGCCCCGCCGGGGATGCTTAACGTGCCGATGGTTTGCCCTTCCCCAGCGTCCATGAGCAGTTTCACATCGACGAAGCTGCCAGAGCCCCAAAAGACTGGTCGACACCAGCCAAAGTGATTCGGCACCAAGTGCAATTGACGCGTTCCCGCGTCCACAAACAGATTTCCATTCGCGAAATCAAAGTCTCCGCGGTTCAGGAGCGTCGCGTTGCTCCAGGCTAAGGCGCCGGTCGCGACGGAGTAGGCGCGCACGACGACGAAGCCGTTGACCATGTCTGGGGCGTTGTTGCATACGCCGAGGAGCAGCGTGGAGGGCGACGTGGGTGCGTCCTGGGCGCTACACAAGGCCGTCAACGTCGCTAAGTTACCCGGGTTGGCATAGTCGTACGTGACCCTGTGCAATGGAGACGATGTGACGTTTTGGCACGGACCCGCTCGGACCCAGAATCCGGTGGTCGCGTTAGCGGGGGGCCACGCGGCGGAGGCACCGGATCGCGGCGTCACCACGGGCACGCGGAAAACGAAGTTGGCGGTGACGATCACTGCCGAGAGGTTCCTTACCGCACCGTCACCGTCGATGTGCAGCGGCGACTGCACGGACGGAGGGTCGACGAACGCCCACTGATGAACGAAGGCCGAAGTGTTCGGGAGAAGGCCAGCGTCGAGGGTCGGCAGCAACGTGACCCAACCGTGGGGGTCGATGAACGAGCCGTTGACGGCGAAAACGGCGGCGTAGGCGGTGACGGTGATCACTGCGGCCTCGGCGCCGGCGGCTCCCCCGGGAGGTAAGGTTAACACGGACGGGGCAACAACATGAAGCACGTCACATTTCGGCGACCAGCCGAAGTAAGGAGGCGTGGCGGGCTGGTCTCCGATGGGCGCCGCTGGCAACGTCAGCCTCCATAAATCCGGCACGCCGCGCTCCGGCCCGCCGGATGCATCGACGCCAGTGACCACTCGTCCTCCCTTGCCCGAGAGCGTGACGGCGATGGCGCGCTGTCCGTAGGTGCAAATGCTATTCGGGGGAGCGGTGACGGTCCCGCCTGCCGATGACGACAAGTTGAGCGGCATCGACGGCGCATTATTGACAATCACCACTTGCTGTGGAGGCTGAGGATATGAAGGTGGCGTCAGCGGCGGGGGCGTGAAGCCGGGAGGCAGCGTGTAGGGCTGCACAGGGCTCCGTGCGGGCAGCGTGGGTAAGCTATGCCTCGGTGGCGGAGAGTTGGGGCCAGCGACGTCGAGTAGCGTGAGGTACTGCGAATTATAGACTGAGGGCTCCGTGAAGGCAACGGCCAAGAAGGTCGTGCTCGTGGTGGCCGGTAATGGGGGATTCAGTGGAAGCAACTCGAACCGGGTGACCCCGGGTGAGCGGCTAAAAAGGGTCACGACGGTGCTTCCGTCCGCGAGGGACAAGGAATACATGCCGCTTTGGCAGTCCACGATGGCGAGTTGACCGCCCGTTCCCGTGACCACCACGCGAGCCTCCGTGCATCCGAACAAGTCCGGCCGGGACCAGAGCACCGCGCCCGTCGAAAGCTGAATCGCCAAGGCGCCACCCAAGTTGTAGAACGACCCGGCGGGCCACGCGCTGATGACGACGACATCGAGGTCAGCGGCATAGGCGTAGCTATCTCCGCCGCCGGAGGCTGAATACCAAAGAGTGCGATTGGATATCGCGGCGGTCGGCTGGGCCGTGTTGAGACGCATTAAGACGCCATTGGACTGCACGTAGAGTGTCGCGTTCTCAACGAACTGTAGATTCGTAATTTGGAAGTAATATGCCGCGAAGGCCAACGACTGGCTCCAAATGACATCGCCGGTATGGGCGTAAAGGGCGAAGACGTCCGTGTTCGATGCCACGAAGAGGGTGTCCCTTCCATCCGTCGCGACGGGGCCCAGCGCATAGGACAAGAACTCAAAATAGCGGCCCCAGAGGACGGACATGTCGGCCACCGCAAAGCCGCTAACCCATCCGCTCGCGTCGACGACGCACAGGACGTTGTCGTTCACGATGACAGGTTTCGATAGCACTGTGAAGGCGAGGCTCGCCATTTGCACCGCCGTCAGCGTGCCGCGGCCATAGGCACGTCCATCCCAAGCTCCCAGACGATACTTCAGCAGGCAGCGACTCGTGAGAAAGAAGACCGCGGCCCCATCGGCGCTCGTCGCGTAACTCGGCACCGTGTACGAGATGGGCACATCGATGAAGCAGCCATGCCTGGAAATGGAAAAATTGTACAGCGACGTCGTTCCAGGAGCGTTGGGCTCGTCGAATGAGGCATTGTTCATCACCTTGGTGACGTCAATGTCGTAGACGAATGAACCCGCGATCAGGATCAACCGCGTTCCGTTGCCGAGCAGCGCCCCCACAGGGTACGTGATCGATTGCTGCCCGGTGAAGGTGATGTCGTATTGAGGGAGATACTGCGCTGTGAGCACCGGGACGGCCCCCGCCGCGTTATTGTTCAGAGCGAAGATCAAGAAGTTCGGCGTTCCAGGTACCGTGCCGTAGTAGTACGAGGAGTAACCGTATCCGATGATCGTCGTGGCCGTGGTTGTGCCATTATTATTATTTGCGGCTGTGTTGAAGATGTTTGCGGACGCGGTCGCCTTCGACGTGTCGTCACGGAGAGACACGAAACGAATTTCATGAAACATTTCAAAATTGGAGACCGCGGTGTTGCTCGACCCGTCGATGGCGGCCGCGATGACCTTCGAGGATTGCGTGATCGTGACGAGACAACGCACCGGACGGCTAAGACTCGCCGGCTGGGCCAACACCAGCGCACTTCCCGCCAAGGCGGTGGCGGATGGGTTCGTAAAGTCGACGCCCCACTTGAGAGTGGCGTTGTTGTTCATCGGCGCATCGTTGTCGACGCCGATCAGATAATTAAACACGGCCCATCCGAAGGAAATTCTCCGCCCGGCGGCGGTCATTTGAGTGGGCGGATACGGCGCGTTGGCCACCGAAAACGGCGCCAGGAAGTGACCGTTGTTGTTACCAAGGTTCGGCATCGTCGCCCCTGGGAGAGCGATGGACGGGAAGGCCGTTTGACTCGTGACGTTCAGCGCGGCGATCGTAGGGCTGGTGGTGGTCGCGAGCGGTTGCAGCACGACGAAGCACTGATGGTCCGCGTCGAAGGCCGCCGACTGCCAAGGCGGCATCCCGCCTGAAACGGCAACCGCACTACCCGTCGGCCATCCGTTTGAAGCTGCGTTAGGTGGATCGAACTTCCAGACGAGGCCGAACGAAAACTGATCTGTGGCGATCACCGTGACCGATGTTGGCGTCGAAAGGGGTGGTGAGGAGGACGGCGACGAGGTCGATCGCATGCAGAAAGGGTTTAACACGTTGGCAATGATCGGTATCTGCGTCAGGGGAACCGCAGACACGGCTCCTGTCTCCACGTTGATGTAAGCGAGCGGAACGGAGCCGCTCTGGTTCTGGCAGGCGACGAGGGCGAAGTTCAGGGGGGACATTGCGTTGGTAGCGAAGGATAAGAGCTGTACGGACGTGATCGACCAGGTTCCCGTGAACGCGGGTCCGCAGGTCGCGGCGGACGTGACGTTCCACACCACCGCACCCGACGTGCCATTGAAGCCCAGGACGTGCTGCTGCCCTGACACAACGAACAACGGCGCGGCGGACGAAGGCGCTTCGAAGATGCCACCCACAGAATACTGCGACGGACCCGTGACGTTCCATTCCAATGTTGCCTGGCCCGACACGAGTGACCCTGCGGTGTCGAAGCTGGCCACCAGCCCGAGGCAAACCAGAAACAGCTTTCGCGACGCGGGCATGAACGTGAGACTCGGCGACGAGCAATCTTGCACTACCGTGGAGTTCCACACCGGAGCGCCTGTTTGCATGCTGAAGGCGAAGAGCTGTACGGACGCTGGCTGATACCCTTGCGAATTCGTGCACACAAAGACGTTGGTCACCTGGTCCGCGAGGAGGCCCAGTGTGTTGTACTGCTCGTCGGGTTGGCACGTGCCGTAACTAAGGGTGGTCAGCGCGGTGCCGCCAATGAGGTCAACGACACTCCCAGACCCATCGTTGCTCGACACCAAAAAGCTGGTGCGAAAGGAAACGTTGCGAGCGGTGGGGTCGCCGCTGTCGATGGCGATGACATCGTATGCATTGCTCGTCAGCGTGTACAGGCTGCCGGTGGCGTAGATGGGTGCCGATTGTGGCAGCGGTGGCGGATGGGACGCCGGTGGAGGGGGCGGAGGGGCACCAGTGGGATATTGAGGTGCGGCCGTTGTCGTGTAGCCAGCTGGGATCGAGGCGCTGGGTGCTGGCGCAATGGACGCGGGCGCGACGTTGGGCAACGGTGGCGTGTAGGAAAAGAAGGCCCAATCAACGGTCGACGAGGAACAAGCCGCGAAGATGGCCACCGGCTGTAACGATGACGCGGATGCGTTGAACCGGTATGATTGGAACGGTGTCGCGGTGTTGCAGCTCGAGGAGCCCCAGCGGAACCATCGCTGGGCCGTTAGCTGCGGCGGTGCCGAACCATTCGTCGTGACGCTGATCGCAGCCAAATCTGCGGAGGGCGTGCGAATAATGTACAATCCATCCGCACCCGTCATGGTCTGACCTGTGGTTGCGACGCCGTCAAACACCCCGAGGGAAGTCGGCAGGACGCCGGTCATGAGCATGTTCGGACCGTAGACGTTCGCGTAGACGTTGCAGGTCTGCGAGGGATAGGATTGTGATTGTAGAATACACACCATGATGGTCGTCGACGCGGGAGAGAGTTGCACGCCGGTGACGACCAGTGGCCGAGTTGGCGTCGGATTTGGCAGGGTCCAGAGGATGCGAGTGACGAGGACGGCGCCAAGGGGAGGCACGGTGTCCCACAACGCGATCAGGGAGACGTTGTTCATTATCCCGACGAGTAGATTACCGTCCATGAGGGCGAAGGCAGTCACCGTCGTGGACGGAGCGACCATTGAATTCGATGAAATGGTCACGTTCCAGAGAGGTACGCCTGTCGCGCGGTCCAATGCAAAAACGATGCCCATCGGCGTCGGGTAGGAGACCGTGACGAGGACGAACACCCGCGTGCCCGACGCGAGGGCAGCCACCACTGGGGTGTTGCCGAACGGCGCCGCCGGGACGGGCACAAAGCTGTTCACCACCCACGTGTTAGTGCTGAGGTTCAGCCAGCCGTAAAAGAAGGTCGTCTCACGCTGAGACTCGGCAACGATGACGCCATCGGCCGAGGCGTATAAAAAAGGCCCGATCAGAGGTGAGTAGAAATTGCCGACGTCGACGATCGCGGGCACGGTGATGCCGTGCGCGGCCATGGGGATGGCTGGATTCGTGCCTGGATAGGCAGGGTTGGCTCGATAGAGACACCAAGGTGCGTTCTGGAGAGCGAAGAACACATCGTTTGTGGATGCCACGGAGGTCGCGGCTTGAACCGCGTTCGGCGCGTCGTTGCCGAGTTGGCCGCAGCGACCGTCAATCTCAAAGATCCGGGGGTCGACCGCACCGGTTAAGATGCTCACGAATTGCATCGTGCCCTGCGGCGTGAGCAAAAAGGCGTAGTCCTTAGTCACGATCGGCTGGGATGCAAACAGCGAGGTCACTTGGTTGAGCTCGGCGGACCAGAGCGGCGTGGGAACGGTCACCGCCGCCGCTGCCGACGCGGCTGCCACGTCGTACGCGGTGAGAACCCACAGAGTACCCTCCGCGTTGTTGACGCTGGCGGTCGTTGGCACGAGCATCTGCAGCGACCCTGGGTTGCCGCTGATATAACCCGCGTTCAAGACAAAGTTCCATTGCAGCGACACCGCCGCAGTGGGCACCGATCGAATGTTTGCCGCGGCGCTCACGGTCCGGAAGTACGCCACGATTGAGGCGAGGTCGGTCATGACCACGAGCGGGGAATAGTCGTACGGCAAGGTGTCCGAGGTCAGCACCGTGACGAGTGACGGCTGTCCCGACGGACTTGTATACTGTCCGGCGAGAATGGACCAGACTCGTGGGGGCACAAATGCCCCTTGGACGGGGGGGACGATGGCCGCGGTCTGAGATGCGTTCAGTGCCGTGAGACTGTACACGTTACTACCGGTAGCGACGAAGTAAAAGGGAGACGTGACGCCGGCGGACATCGTCGACGGTCTCGCGAGGCGCACATCGGCGAGCCAAAAATTTGGAGAGGGCAAGAGCCATCCAAAAACGGCCGCACTGTCCCCCGCGCAAACGACCGCGTGGCCGTTGCTACACCAAATCGTGGCCAGGGACGGATCGACGTGAGCAGGGGCTTGACAATTCGACTGCGACAGCACACTGGACGATGTGACGAGTTGAGCAGAGGTCGCGTCGGCGGAAACGCCAGTGAACACGATGGCCTGGGCAAAGTTCGACGTGGAAAACAGCAGCGAGAAGGTGCTTGGTGCCGTTGCGTACAATAGGGCCGCGGGGGCCTCGTTGACGAGTGATGCCCCTGTCAGCGGTACATTCGCGGTCCCGTTGACCATGACACCCGTTGCGGCGTTGAGCAAGAACAGCTGGGGCAGTCTCCATGGCGACATGATCGACGTGGGCACGACGACCGAGATCACCCGACTGACGTCGACCTGCGGTGCGGCCGCGCCGTAGACGGCCGGGTTGAGAATACCTGGGATTTGAATGGTGATGGGAATCACGTCGTACATCAGTAGGGATTCTGGGAGCGGCTGCGTCCACAGCATCGCGCCCGAGTCCAGGTTTAGGGAAACGAGGCCGACGCCAAAGACGTAATTCAGGACGACTTGACGCGACGGTCGCTGCAACGCCGTGGCGGTTCCCGTTGGTGCGGCGGGGATCACCGACATGGACGCGATGCCGTTGACGGCGGCTGGCCCGAATGAGGCAATCGGGACGGTCCACGCCACGGCGGCAGTGACCGCCGACGCGGACGTCGAGTTAAAGGACAAGGCGAAAATCTGCGTGACGGCTGCACACGCTATGGAAAAAGATCGAAGGTCCGTGACGCCGAAGGTGGCAGCGACCTCCGGCGGCGACACCGCTGCCGGCGTGGACAGCCACGTGTTTGAAATGGGTGGGCTGCAAACAGTGATCGGCTCCGACTGCACCTGGGAGGACACGTTGTATGCCTTGTTGACGCTGCCGCTGGCCGTGTCGATGAAGTAAGCGGACCACGACGTCGCATCGAAGCAAAAGCACGTCTGGTTGCCGTCGCACGTGAAGTACATGCACGACCACGCAGGCGTGGGTGCCACGCTCCACCGCAGATCGCCACGATCAACCGAAAATCCAAACCAGCCTCCTGACGTGTAGGAGACGAGTGCCGCTTGACCGCCGCTCTCGGGGCCATTATTCGTTTGACGCCAGGCGTCGACGCACTCGGCCGCCGTGATGAGCCTCGTGGCGCTGTTCGGCGTGACGCACACCGCAGGGCCGCCGGCCGTCGCCGGTGACAACGTGTTGAAAAGTTCAGGGTAGGACGCCTGGAAGGAGAAGCCCCGCACGCAACCCACCTTGGCTGTGGTGGCGATGATCGTCAGCAGCAGCAGCCAGCGAGTGGACCCTTGCATCGTGTTCCGGAGCCGGGATCGCCTTTGTGTTAATGAATGAAGAAAAAAAAGGGGGAGTATAATTCCTGCGGAGAACCGAAGCCGAACGACTCACAAAGAGGGAGGTGAAATACACGTGAAAACAGTCTCTCTCAACGCTCGGCCCATGGGCGAACGCTCCCCCCCTGGTGAGACGGGTCGGCTAAAGTGGAACGCTGTCCGCGGCGGCAAAGTACCCATCCGCGCCCATTCGCGACGAAAGGACCGAGAGGTCCAGTCGCTGCAGTTTATGTGTGCCAAGTTTAATCTGGCCGAACTTTTTGAAGACGTCGACGGCGTTGAACGCTTGTCGTGGTGGAACCGCGCCGCCGCCGCCGCTCCTTCCGGTCGTTCCGGTGTTGGGGGCCGCCCTCCATTTGGAATTCAGGATCGTCGCGTGCAACTTTTCGTTGTGGGCGACGTCCCGCTCCGTGGCGAGGCTGGCCTCGATGAAGGATGCGTTCACGAGTTGAATGACCTGTTGCAGGCGGGCGAAGGCGGCGTTCTTTTCCAGCTCGAGATAGACCACGTGCACTTCGGTCGGATCGTCGTTCATGTAGTTCAGGCCTTGGAGGGTCACGTGGTCGTTCGGTGGCGCCAAGGTCTCTCGCAACAACGGTGCCAACGATTTCAGAACGTCTTTCGCTCGGGAGGCGTCCGCCTCTGTGTGCAGCCGCAGCATCAATAAGGTTAAGTGCAGATGGTCCGGGTTTTGCACGAGCGACGGATCCAAGTGCCTCTCACCCGCCACTTCGCCATCGTCGTTCCCCATCGTCGTCGCGCTGCACATGTCCCGCAGCATCGCCATGAGTCGGCCCAGCGGATCGCGCAACGAGGAGATCGTGCCAAGTGGGATGGACAGAAAATGGGTGTAGTCGGCCTTCTCCTTGCACCCCTCCAGCACGCTCTCGAGGCGGATGACCGCCGCGGCGATGGCGGAGCGACTCGCGGCTTTTAAGCGAAGGGTGGCAATGTCGGGTGACGCGGCGGCGTGAGCGTGGCGAGACGACGAAGACGAAGGGGTTTCAGTGTCCAGAATCGTGATCGTCACGCCCGTGAGGCGCTGTGTCTCGATGAGCGCCGCGCCTTTGCTCCCAATAACAAACTTCAAAAAGCGCGTCGGCACCGTGCATTGACACAGAAACGAGGAGGTATGGGTCGAAGGGCCTCCTCCAGCGGTCTCCTGCAAGATGGCTCCTTGACACAACCCGTGCAGCCGCCGAGGATCCTCGTCATCGACAAAGGAGGCGGCCCCATCCTCCGCGCTGGTGGTGGCCGTAGTACACGGCGGTCCGTCGTCATCGTTGTCGTCGAAGTCGTCGTCGTACCGGCGCGGTGCGGCCCCCGCCGCGGCGAGGGTGGCGCGCTTCGATCGGTGTGATGAGCCCTCATCCGTGCTGTTGTTGCCATTCCACGTACGGTAGCATCTCCCCATGACGTGTTCGATTCGGCAGTTCGTCGCGTCTCCCGTGGTGCCGGGGAGGCGTGGCGTCGCGGCAGCATGCTCCACTCCCCCTTCCCCTACTCTCCTCCGTCCCAACTCGCCTTCGTTGGGAGCCAGACACTCACCGCAAACCATCCTGGAGTCGTAATTTTGGTAGCCGCACTCTCCGCACTTCCATCGTCGCATGCGACCTTCATCTCGAAAATTCGTGCGCGCGGCCCCATAGACTTCAGTCAATCGCTTGTAAGCGGACTCGTCGGCTGTCTTCTCCTTGCGAACGAAGGCTATCTCCGCGCGTTTCTCGGCGTCGTCCGCTGTCGCCGTGCTGAGCGATGTGGCAGCCACATCCCCTCGCGGCGGGCGACGTTGGAGACTCGCCATTGACAGGGCGCAGTTGTGTAAGAGAAAAGATGGGAGTCAATCGAACAAGGTCAGTGTTGAAGCAATTGCACTCGCCAAAATGGGAAAACAAGTCGGCCTCGCCATTCCGCAAGGTCGCTCAAAAATAATAATAATCGGGCGACTCCCACCTCCTAGTCATCGTTGCCGCTCTTCGGCCCAGAGGGACCAAGGCGCCAACAACCGCTCGCGAAAAACAATGCCGCCGCCTTTCCACAAAAAAAAAATGCCAAAAAGAAAACAGCAGCATGCATTGCATCAGCCAACACCTCCCCCGGGGCTCACAGCGACTCCGACCGGCAACCCGAGTAGCGGCACTCAGCACTGGTTGTGTCCCCTTTCGTGCCGGGTTCCGCAATGGCAACGTCGCAATCACAAAAAAAGCATTTAGTCAAGTGGTGGCTAGCCGCGGCGCCACCAAGAAGCAAGGCCCCGGCTGCAGGGCGCCGCCGGTCAGCATTCGCGAACTCACGGAGGTTGTCTGGCAGGGGGCGAATGGTGCAGTCGGATAGCCGTGCGACGGTGGACCCCCCTTCGCATCGAACGACTTCTTGCGAGGCACCGAAGGACACGCCTTCACACGTGACGGTCGAGTCGCGAACCTCGAGGCCGTACATTTTTCCAAAGATCCCTCGTCCCATCAGGCTGCTTCCTTCCTGTGACGCCACGATGTTCGACGTGCCCCGAGAGAGCACAAACACGCCCACGTGGCGGGCCCGAACATCACAGTCCGTTAGATTGACGGCGGATGCGTCGACGGTGACGCCGTTGTGGCACAACTGAAAGTCACAGCGGTGACATTCCGCCTTGGCCCCAGCAACGGCCGCGACGCCAAAATACGCATCGTGGAAACGGCAGTCGGTGAGCGTCGCTGTGGAGTTGGCAGAAAGTTGGACCACGCATCGTTTCTCGCGACCCGTGTCTCCTTCCTTGTTGCCGTTGTCATCTAACGTGCAGCATGCCTCGCAGTGGTCGGCCTCGAACGCGACCGGTTGCTCAGGGACGCCGTCGCACCGAATCGCGAGCGTTCCGCCCCAAATCCGGAGGGCGCTGCATCGCACTGTTGCACCGCGCACTTCGACGCCGCACGCACCGCCGCGAATGTGAGGTGGCGGGTTCCCGGGTGAAATGGCTACCGCCGGTTTGGTCACAGGCGAAGAAACACCGTCCGTTGGTAGGGGGAGGGGCTCAGCAGCCGTCGTCGTGTCCGTCGCGACGATGGTGCAGTGTGAGCCATTGAGAACAAAGACACCCACGTGGCGGGCATCCGCGCGACAATTCGTGACGGTGGCGGCGACCGTGGCGTCAAGGGTAAACCCATTCGTGCTGTCGCTCACCACGCAGCCATCGCAGCGCAACCGGGCGGCCTTGGCGGCAAAAATTCCGAACGCTCCCCCGGCCACGTCACAGTCCTGTAGCACAGCGGTGGCGCCCTCAAGGATCGTCACACCGCAGCTCTCGCGGTTGCCCGACGACGGCCCACCGGTGATCTTGCAGTTTGTCAGTTGTAGCTGGCTGCCACTGTCGCCGCGCACGGTCTCTTTTCCCGCCTTGAGCGTGACGTCGGTCGCGCGCAGCACGGCGGACTTTACCTCGACGGCGTATTGTCCGGCCACGATGCGGCGGTGTGTGACCCGACCACCGTGGTCATCCTCATCATCATCATGAATGATTCCGTTGTCGATGACGCAAGTTGACCCATTCAACACGAAGATGCCCACGTGCCGACAGTCGAGGTCGCAACTTCCGTGCACCCAGGCGTAGGCGCAATTGTCCAGCGTGTAGCCGTTGTGGCACTCTGAGACGGTGCAGCCCACGAATTCCACTCGCTGCGTCGTGCCGACGACCGACACACCGAAGTAGCAGCCTCTTACTTGGCAGTCAGTCGCGACCACGCGTCCATCATGCTGCACGTGCACTCCAGATGACCGCTGGTCGCCTTCGCCTGCCGCGTCGATGCCGCGTCCAGTGACACCGCATTGCGTCAAGTGAGCCTCACTCTTCGCGCCAGCTACACGCACGATCTGCCAACCAGCGGCGAGCTGCTGACCGTCGCAAACCACGGTGGCTCCGCTGCTGACTTCGACCGCGAGCGACTCGCCCTCATAGCTCCCCCGTTTATTGTTTGCGTCTCCGGGTTGCGCCGGGTCGTTTGTGAGCCGGCACAACCCCGCGTGGCTCGCGTACACCGCCACTTGGCGGGCCTTCACACGGCAGCTGACGAGGTGAGCGACGCTGCCGTTGACCGTGAAGCCGTTGGTACACTTTTCCGCGGAGCACTGAGTACACCGCATCACCGCTTCGGCTATCGTAGAAAAGGCGAAAAAAACGGACGCGTTGTTGAGGGAAGCCTCGTCCCCTTCGACGGCGCACTGTTCAAAGGTCGCGGATGCCCCGAGCTCCACTTTCACGCCGCTGCACATGGATCCTGCGGAATGCGCGATGAAATCCAAATGGATCCGAGCCCCTCGAGCAAAGCATTGTGCCGTGTCGCCGAGCACCTTGACGAGCGTGAAGGAACCCGCACCGCCCCCTGCCTTTCGAACGTGAGAGTCGGATATTCGCAGCGTTGCGTGATCACACTCTATTTCTGTTCCTTCACTAGGCTCCGCACTCCGGCAGACCACTACGGTTTTATCCACGTCCAGGGACGCCCCGTTCGCCACGCGCACCGAGGCGTGGGTGCTCGCGTGGCCCACGAATCCGCCGCTCCAGTCATCGTCGAACGCAACCGACGTCAAAATGCAGTTTGCGTTGTCGTACACGCCCAACAGCGGCTCACTGACGGTGCTGCCGTCGTCGCGGTAGCATTTGCAGTCCTCCAACGTGGCGAGGGCGCTGCCGGACACTTCCATGGGCCCATGAAAACAGGAGTCCTTGGCGGCAAACCGCGCATTGCCCCCGATGGTCACGGCCCGGCCGCCAGGAGCATACGGCCTCGTCGTGGCCCTCAAAGCGCGCACGCGGCCTCCCTCATAGACCACGGGGTCTTCCGCCCCTCGCGGCGACCCGGCGTCGCCCATTGCTTCGAACGCACCCTGCAGCTGCAACCCGCACAAGCACACATCTGGAAACACCTCTTCACTTCCCGGTAGTTCGGCGCCACGGAGTGATCGGTCGAAGAGGACGGTTAGCCTCGGTACTTTCACGACAGATGTCGAGGCCGCGCCGCTGGAGGTGTCGAACTCGATGGTGACGACAGGTCGCTGCCGGCTACTGGACGACGGAGGTCCGACGAGGGGAATTCGCAGTGTCAATGCGGACGAAGATGACCACAACGCCGCCGAGCCTTTTGACGCGCATGCATTGCCTTCCTGAAGGAAGACAGCCGAAATGTTGAAGGCATGGCCCGCGTGACAATCGTCGATGAACTTGGCAGACTCGAAAACGTGCACGAGCTCCGACAAAGACGAAACGCGGCAGAGGGTGACAGGTGGTTGGATCGCTATAGTGTCGACGGGCGACAATTGTTGCGGGGCAGCGGGAAGGGGCGCGGAGGCGGGAGCGGCGGCGGTGGGGGGCGCCGCAAGTGCCAGCCGCGGCCGGAAATAGGTCGGATGCGCCTCCCGGATGTGCGCGATGCCCCGCTGGTGCTCGGCGCGCGTGTAATTACCAGCCGCAAGCGCCACAGGCCGCTGTTCGGCCAGCAAAGGAGTGATCGTAGCCGACAAGCTCTCGATGAGCAGCCTGACGCTGTCTTCGCTCAATGACCACGATGACCCCTGGGCGCGCAGGCAGAGCGCCCCGCTGTGGATGAACTCTCCCGTCAACCGTGGTGAGATGATGAAGCACAGCGGCATGCGGCTGCCAGAGTCGCTCGCAAAGTCGAGCCGCAATGAACAGGTCAAGCTTTCGTTCGTCGAGGTAGGGGCATCGTCGATGCCGCCCGTCGGCAACGCCACCGCAGGACGTACCGACGTGGCACCATCAACAACGTGCTCGACAGGCGCATGAAGTCGAATAAACCATTCGAGGATGCTTTGCGCGTCGTCGTCGCCGTCGTCACCACTGGTTAGAGCAACAGCAGAAACATTCCGCGGAGGGGCCCGACGAATCGCACGAAATATCGACAGCAGTTGCCGGTGACTGTCTGTGCTGCTCATTCGGTGTGGTGATATGTTCGGGTTTTTTTTCCCCAACCAAAGGCTTTACCCTTTTATCCGCCCGCTATTGGTTTACGCAAGGTCAAATCGCTGGTTTTGTTGCGTCGTTGGGGTCAGCTCCAGAAGAGAGAGAGAGAGAGAGAAAGACAAAAAAACGGCGACGCGGAGACCCCCAAACCATTCCATTGCAGGGCACCGCTCTCTGATGGGTTGACGGCTCCGTGCGGTTTCCACGAGCGACAAGCGTGCGATATAGATTATTGTGTGTGATGTGGTGCCTTTGGTTGATGTGGTTGTCACATGGGTGGTGTTTATGGTTCTCGTGAAAGAAGGCGGCCCTTTGGTCAAAGTCCAAGAGGGAAAAAAAAACACCAACGTCTCTCGCCCTTATGCTTGCGCCGCCTTGGCGGGAGCGCGCGGAAACGTGATGTAGCCATCCGCGTCGGTCTTCAGCCACCAATCGGGGTACTGCGGCGGCTCCGCGAGCGGCAGGTTGTCGCGGAAGCGCTCGGGCAGGTCAGGGTTGGACATGTAGTGGCGGCCGATGGCGATGAGATCCGTGTTGTCGGCGGCGATCTCGCGGTCGGCGCTCTCCTTCGTGTGGCCGGCATTGCCGCAGAGCGCCGTTGACCCGTCCGGGTTGGCCGCCTTGATGACGCCGCGGGCCCGCGCGAGGGTGTACGGGGCCGTCTTCTCGTGGAATCCGAAACCAAGGCCGTCCAGAACTTCGACGCAGCCGATCTTGAGCGACGCCGCCAGCGTGATGGCGGCATCGAACGTCTCGAGATTGTCCGCCCCGCCCATACCGTTGAACGCGCCGTTCGGCGAAAAGCGAATCCAGACGCGTTCCTTCGGCACGGCGGCCACCACGGCTTCGAGGACTTCGCGCAGAAACCGCAGGCGGTTTTCCAGCGACCCGCCGTAGTTGTCGGTTCGCTTGTTGGAGACGGACTGCAAGAACTGGTCGACGAGGTAGCCGTTGGCGCCATGGATCTCGACCCCGTCGAAGCCAGCCTCCAGCGCGTTGCGCGCCGCGTCCGCGTAGTCCTTAACCGTTTGGCGGATCTCCTCCACCGTCAACGGTCGCGGCGTCTCATACGGCTTCTTCTCGCCGCGGCGGCCAGTCGCCTCGCCCTCCAGCGCGATCGCCGACGCCGACACCGGCTGGCTGCCGAAAACATCCGAATGTCCGGCTCGGCCCATGTGCCACAGCTGCAGCAGGAAGAATCCGCCCGCCTTCTTGACCGCAGCCGTTACCGGCTTCCACGACTCGATCTGCGCGCGCGTGTAGATCCCCGGTGCGCCCCACCAGCCGAGGCCCTGCCGCGACACGCCCGTCGCCTCAGTGATGACGAAGCCGCCGCTGGACCGCTCGGAATAGTACGTCGCGTGGATGTCCTTGACGCAGCCTGATTCCGGGTCCGCGCGTCCTCGGGTGAGGGGCGCCAGACCGATGCGGTTCTTCAACGTGATGCCGCCTGCGGCCGCGAACGGCTGGAGACACGGCGACGACATCTATGCCTGTGGTTTGAAAAAAATCGTGACGCCCATGATGATCAACACGTCTCGACCATCACGCAAAACCACACGTGGGAAAACGAGATGTTGTTCTCCCCGGACACTAAGAAGAGAGTGCTTCTGCGCTTTGGCTTCTTTTCAAAGATGGCTAATGACGAGGTCATCGTGCACCGGCACCAGCACGGCCATGCCTCGTAGGACGACGATGTCGCTACGGGCGGCGAGAACCGCCAACTTCGTCCCTCTGTCGACGATGCCAATAACCCTGAAGAATGCCGCAATGGGCGAGTCGCGAATCGCGATGTCATCGACGAAGTCACTGTTTTTGTCAGCGCCGTCAGCCCCTCCCGAAAACTGTTGGAGCAAGCGACGTTCCGCGATCGCCTGTGGATCGGGGATAGCCGACGAGAGCCCCACGATGCGGTCGCGCAGATCCATGTCCTCAGGTCTGATATCGCTCACAACAAGGTCCGTGCCGTTGGAATTTTCAACCTCCGCCCCTTCGTACGAAGTGGCAGGGCTGCTAACACCTGCTGTATCCCGACCGTCGTCTGACAGCGGGAGGAGTCCGGCGAGTGCCTTGTGGCTAACCGCGTTCAGTGATACGAGCCTCACGTCGTCCAACGAAATCGTCACCACAGCGGGCGTCAAAGGCGAAGTTGGCGTTCCGTAGAAATATTGCCTCCACTTAGCCCGGATGAGAGTTGCCCGGTCGAGCGGGAGCCGCACCGCGCAGCCGCTCAGGGGTGGCACGACCCACAACCGCACCGTCATGCCTCCCTGTGACACCACTGCTGTTCCGAACGTTGTGGCCGATGCCGGCGGTGGGTTAGCGTTGTGCTCTGGCGCTTGGTCGACGAAAGAGGCGCGCAGTGCATTCCGCAGACGCTCACAACCGATAATGATGACTGTCTCCGCGCCGATCTGTTCGATTAAAAAGCGCAGATTTGCCACGCTTTCACTTTGGTAGTTGCCGGCGGCATCGGCATCGACGGTGGGCGTGTCCACAATCGCGCCGCCGAAGCGGCATCGGTCGTACCGAGTCGTGCGCTCTTCCGCTGCTTCGATGGCGCTTAGCAGCGCACGCCGGTACATTGGCGCGTTGCGCCTTGGGTCCGTGGCGCCGTACCAAAAGTGCAGCTGCGGGACGAAGCACGCTTCTTCTTCCGGGTCAAACGTGAACTGCGCGGTGGTGGCAGAAATGACGCCAGGTAGGCCGAGAAATGGTGCTTCGGGATCAGTGTTGAGTAGCAACGGATGGTAGCCAGACCGGACGGCGTAGTTGGCCAAGACGCGGCAAAGCGTGGATTTGCCGCAGTCACGGCGGCTGCTGCAGACGACCACCCGTGGACCCAGGCCACCCCCCGCGACGCCATCGGCGCTCCCTCTCGCCTTCCGTCGAAGAACGTTGAGTACGTGGTGCAGGTCCACAACTCCCTTCCAGTTGCGCGCGTGCCCGGTCGGCGAGAGGCATACCGTGCCCACGCCAACGGCAGGCGTCCACATCGGCAGCCCGGCAGTGACTTGCTTCACGTAGTCGGCGGCGATGGCCGATGCGTCCCCGGTCGGAGCGGCCGCAGACGCAGCCAACGGTTGTGAAGTTTCGAGCGATCGGATGAGCTGGTAGCGCTCCTCCTCGCTGTAGCCGATCGCGACGACGGCGGCGACGAACGCCAAGGGAGGCTGAAGGACCGCGTGGACTTGAAGCACCACACGACAGCCTTTCACCGTCGAAATGCACAGGGATCGCGGTGCGCCATCGGCAATAAACTGATAGTCGACATTGGCAAGAAGTTCGGTGCCGAACACTTCGGCATCCGTTTCCAGTGCTGCTTCGTCGTTGGCGGCGGCGTCGATGGGGCTTATTCGATACGTGACGCAAGGGCAGCCCGCCCCCGTAGGGAGCGGCCTCAGGGTGAGCCGAAGTTCCCCTCGAGGGGGCAGCACAAAGCTGCGCGACAACATGTTTCGTTTTATTCTGTCGAAAAACCAACAAAAGTCGTTGCAACAAAGGTCGTTACAACAAAGGTCGTGACAACCAAAGGTCGTTGGAATGGCGGAAACAATAACAGCACAGGACCAAAGGTGCAAAAGTACATCGGGGATCAGATGGTGCGTCGGTCACTTCCCGCTGTTCTGGATGCCAGTCAGTCGGGAACGTTGAAAACTAACTGGGTGTTTTTTAAAAAGAAAACGGATGTAAGTACACGACCCACTGAGTGTGTGGACAGACTACTCGGACGACCGACGTTGCCGATTGGACGACGACTAGTTTGCAAGCAACGGAGGTCGCTTGGGAGACGGTTGAGATTCCACTAACGAAAATGAAAACTCTGGTCGTCGCGCAGGCGAACTCGGGGCAGCCTCATCGGTCGCGCCGCGTGGAGATGCACCGTCTTCGCTCAGCGGTGCCACCGTGGTTGACGGGCGAGCCCTGGGTGATGTGAAGAGGGGTCCCCTGCCACTTCCTGCCATCCGAGTCATTTCAAGCGAATCATCATGCCCGACCGGGACGACATTTGCCGCTGGTTTGGTCGCCGCGAAGCTACTCGACAGTCCGCGGCTGCCACTACTGGAGGCGTACGCCTTGCTCGATGTCCGCGTCTTGATCAGGTCGTACCCTGTGTCGTCGGCCGCGTCCTGTTCATCCAGTGTTTTTTTGCTACAAATCTCTGCGGATGGAAAGCGTGCGTCCGCGGCTGGTTCCACGGGGCGCACTTCCCCGGTGGCATCATCACCCCCCGCTTTGTCCTCCTCTTCCTCAAAACCACGGTACATTTCCCCGTTGCTCTTGTACACCAGCGGCGCAAACACCGTGGGATCGTGGTCGAACTGCAGCAGGATACGGCCGGCGAAGGTGCCCACTCGGATGGTGACCGGATACCACTCGCTGTTGGCATCTCGGGCGTGTTCGCCGTGTTCGTGCATGACGAGTGTCTGGGTGAGGCTCTGATACACGAGCCACGGAGGGAGCTGAACGTCGTTTGGCAACGGCCGCAGCAACCAGCTTCCCCAGAGGTATTCCGACACCCACCGTTTGTTGGCCAGCCAACGGGGTGCCCCAGCACGCACAACGAACGCCTTCACGTAATGAACGGTTCCCTGCGCGAACGGCAAAGGGTAGACATCGATCTTCTTGAAAGGGTCGTCCACCACGTAACCTCTGCCTTTGACCAGGTTGAACAGGATCCAACGAAATCGGTACAATGTGAACGCAGGGCCGACGAATCCAGCGATGGCGCCGAGGATGGTGAAGGCGAATAATAGCTTCTGGACGTCGGTGCGAACCACCGTCAGCGTCACGGATTGGGATGCGGTTATTCCCAAAATGTCGGTCGCGGTGACACGCAGCGCGATGGCACCAAGATCGTCCTCGGATGGCTTCCCGGATAGTATCGCCGTGGCGACATCGTAGCGCAACCACGACGGCAACGTCGTCCCAGTACCGCGGCTGTCGTCGATTGCAACCACGATTGCTAATGTGTCATTTTCAGCGTCCGCGAAGTACTCCTCACGCGTGAAGTCCGCCAATCCGTCGACGGCGGCGTACCACGTCAAGGGGAGAATTCGCAGGCGAATATGCGGCGCGGTGTTGGTCGGCACGACGAGGGACGCCGTGTCATTCGCGATTTTGTAGCCATCGGAAGCCGTTATGGTGATGTTGTAATACGCACCTTGCGCCGTGACGGGGACGGTGCCGAGAAACTGCTTGGCGACGGGGTCAAACCGCGCCCACTCTGGCATACCACTGGTGGCTGTGAGCGACAACGCATCACCATCGGGGTCGTAAAAGACACTTCGCAGCGGCACCTCGACGCTCACGGAGGCCTTCACCGTCGAAATACCATGTCTGTGCGACACAATCGGGCAATTTTGAAATAGCACAACGGGCAACGTGACCGACGCCGTCGCGATGCCATCGGAAACCGCCACGCGGACCATGAACGTTGCGTTGTACGCCAGAAATGCGGCCGGCGGGATGGTCTCCACGTACGGCAGTGTGGGCGTTCCGTACAATCGGCGTGTGAGGGGATCCACTCGCAACCATTCTGGGAAAGCCATCACCACCGACGATGACGATGACGGCACGACGGCAGCAGTGAGCGACAGTACGGTATCATCTCGATCGGTGAACACGTCGCTCAATAGAACTTCGAACGGCCTCCCTGCGTGGATCACCACAGCTGGCAATGGCAACAGCTCTGCCCGCACCTCCGGCGGCGCGTTGGCCACCGACAAGGAGAAGGCAGCCGTGGCGGACTCCAATCCGTCCGTGGCGGTGACCAAAATGCGGATGGTGGTGACAACGGGGCCAATGCCACTGAACTCAGCGGACGACGCATCGAAGGCAATCCACGCTGGAAGGATCGTGAGCGAACCCGCTCCCGCGGGATCCACCTGTTGCGCGGTCAGGGAGAGCGAATAACCCTCGGCAGCTTTAAAGTGTTTCGAAACGCGAAAGGCAAAGGGCGTACCAGCCTTGAAGAGCCGGTCTGGGATCTCGCTCGTCACAGCAGGTCCCACGTGAGTGAAGTTAAGACGTACGGTCACGGTCACGGAGGCGAACTTGTCGGACACCACCACGTCGATGTTTAACGCTGAAGCCGCGGGAGCTTTTCCGGAAAAGACGGCGGTGGTGACGGCACCTGCGGCATCGCTGGTGGTCGTGAACGCCAGCCAGATGGGAAGCGACGACGGCGCCACGGTCAATCGAACGGGATCGAGGTCAGGGTCCGAAAAGGCACCCACCGGCAGATTGATAGTGAATGCGCGACCCACCGGCTGAGGCGCATCGGCGATCGCTTTGGCAAGTTGTTCCTCGTTGACAGTGGGTGCTCCGTTTCGGCGCAAGGACCGCACTGGAAACGTGACGGTGACGACAAGGTTGCTAAAGTCATCGATGGACGCCGTGTAGTTGCTGTTCGCATTCTCATCGCACGTCGTCGCGGCGACGCCGCCGCCCGTTGTTGGGAGAAATCGCACCCTCTGCAGCATGGCATTGAGGCTTTCCACCGGCCCGAAAGCCTCCATGGTGGTCGCTTTCACCGTGCTGACGACTCCCCCGAACGGCTCGTCAAAGAACGAGCCACAAGGAAGCATAATCTTCACGTAAGCACTTGAACTTGGCGATGAAACTCGAAGACTCGTGATGAGCTGGCCGTCAGCCGCAAGCCGCGCGAGGCCAGTCACGGTCAGTGAGCCGGAGATAGGGAGGGTGAGCCAGACGACGTCCACGCTGGACAATACGCTCGCGATGCCGAGCTGCAACAGGGCACCAGCCGTCGCGCTCGGCGCCAATGCTGAAAACTGTCCCGACGCTGCCAACGAAAACCAGGAAGGTAATCCAGACGTAATGGCAGCGGTGGTGATCGAGCTTCCTCCTCCCGATGACAGACGATACAAACAGTTCGCTTCGGCGATGGCGATATTTTCTCCGCTTTGAGAGTCAAACAACTGAATTTTTCCAGTGAAGGCAACGTTGGTACTCAATCCCTGCGGTGGCCCCGCCGCAGCAGAAGGTTGACCGCCGTTGCCCGAGGAAGGTACGTCAAGCGTAAGCCGTCCCGTGAGAGAAATTTGCGTCTTGAAGGTGGAAACTTGAAACTGCGGCGGGACCGCAGGTAGCACGAACGTCGACGTAAAATTTGGCAGAACGGTCACGAAGGTCTGAAACCCGCAAGGTGGAAGCGGTTGTTGCGAGATGAGTTGTAACGAAGGGGTGGAGTCGGCAGCAAACGTCAATCCAAGGACCTGTAATGTGTCGGCGGCGCGGACGCTGAGTGGACCGCATCGGGAAACGAGGGCGATCCGAGGGTGGCCTGAGATGGCCGCACTGGCGCCAACGAACGGACACGAGTCCGTACGGGAAAACAAACCACCATCCTTGACGCGCAGCACAGACATGTTCTCTTGAATGTAGGAGTAGAGAGAACTCGACGTATTCGCGGCGTTGGTGGCCACATACCCGGGCGACAAGTCTTTCCAGATGGGTGTCGGGTCGTTGGTGGTGAAGTAATAGACGCTCGTGCGACCGCTTGGTACGTGCACCACGTTGGAAAAGGATTGCGAGAAGGACCACAGTGCCCAAGTGAGCGTTAAGTCGGTGACAATGAGGTTGCCTCCGTCGAGCGACTGAACAAAAAACTTTGGATAACTGTTGGTGTAGGAATACGGATAGCCTTCCGTTGACGCCCTTGCCGTTAGCCACGGCGCGAGCGTTCCTGCTACTTGGAAGACAGAACTTTGGATTGAAAAAAGTTTCCTCGTCATTGGAAGCGTTGGCAAGCGTGCCGGTTGAAACTCGACTAACAAGCCGGTTGATCCATTCACGGCTATCGCCAACACCCACTTGAAGTCCAAATAGGCAGACGTTGTGAATTTGTTTGGACGAATGGGTCGCCAAATACGCGGACTGTATGGATTCGACACGTTGATGACGAAGATGACATATTGTTCGATGCGCTCTGTACCAACGTAGCCAGAAATGAACGTCTGCGTGTACAAGACCGTTTGACAGTCGGGAGTGAATGAAAATCGGTCCCTCTGCTTGGCGTTGTAAAATGCGGTGCCTGCGACAACATCCCCGGACGCAACGTTTACTGCCACGTCGGCTTGCAGTCGCTGATATTCCGTGAGCAGCGCGAGGACCTGAGGACCTCGAGGGGTCCCATCCGAACCAAAAAAATGTTGAACCAGCTGAACCACCGCATCCGCGGAAATCGGTGTACGGTCCTTGACTTGAATCGCATAGGATCCGCACGATTCGAGAATACCACGGGAACGCACGCCGTAAGAAACGCACTGCTGCTTCAATTGCATCCCACGAAACTGAGTCGTGTTTTCCACCGTAACTTTTTGGGACGGCGGTGGCGGAAAGGAAGGCATCGGCACGTATGGCACAATCACGTCGGCGACAGGAGGGGGAATCGCCGGTGGCATCGTCGGCGCAACGAACGCGCAAACGCCATTGAGCGCCGCGTTCACGAAGTAGAAGGATAAGCTGTCTGCGAACGATTCACAAGTGTATCCGCACCAGTGGGTGAGAATGACCTTTGCCCACCTCGCCAGGGGCGGCACGATGAAGCCGTATTGTCGAAAATACGTTCCGGTGGCGCCAGGAATGTCGTTTTGTGATGACGTGATCCACCCGCTCGAGAACGAGTTGCCAACCGAGACGTTCAGGGCGTCGTAGAACGCGACGTCAACGCTCACCCAATCATCATCTGTGTTCACCTTGGAGCCAAGATACGCGATGAAGATCGCCTTCTGATCTCCCGCATCGATCGCCGTTGACCAGGGGCATAGGGGCACATTCTGGTAAATGGCGTTCTTGATTGCGGTGCCGGAAGACGAGTACGCAGCGGAGAAGAATCGTCGTTGCTTGTCGGTCGGGCCGGGGTCTAAAATGTACGTGTAGTACTGATACGTCACCTCCTCGCCATAGTCTCTGGTCACCGGTGTGCCCGATTGGACCGTCCACCGGAACATGCCCCCCTCCGCGTTGCCGTTCTCGAGTAACGAAGGGCCGACCATAAATGCGTCGCTCAAGATAGGAACACCGCCGTCGGCGCATCCGATCACGAGCTCCATTGCATCCACGTAGCCGTCGTTGTTACCGGTGCCCACCCTCGTCATGGTCACGGTGACAGTCCACGTTGTCGCGAGAGCGGGAATATAGAACGACTGTGACTTGTAGATGAACACGTTGGCGTTGTTACGGTCAGTCGCTGTAGGACCGACGAGCGTCATCGCCGGGCCCATGTCGGTTGTAATTGTGATCGTCGCGGAGTCCGTTTGCGATAACCAGCCTCCGAAGTAGGCCGAAAAGACCCCATAGCGAAACCCGTCGACGTTGTTGGTGCCGTAGCAATTAGCTGCTGGGATCGCACTGGATTGCTTGAACGACGAGGAAGCTGACGAACCCCCATCGAAAAATGATGTCTGCGCTCGACCTGCCGCCTGAAATGGAAGGCCACTGATTCCATACGACGCGTAAGTGACTTGCGTCGGCGTGCCGGTGATCACCGTCCACCCAGAAAGACCTGCTTCCGCATCTCCATTCACGAGCTGGTTCGTCAGAGCCGATGACTGGATAATCCAATTGAGGCATGCGACAACGAGGAAGAAGATCAGTCCCATCGATGGGCGCTGGTGCATTTCGAAAGGGTAGAGGGGGTGGCCTGTCTTTTGTTGAGAAAAACATCCATAGATCAAAAAGAAAAAGAAATGTGAAGGTCCTACAAGCGAATCAATCGAGTAAGAAAGGCACATTTTTTGTGTGTGCTCTTTAGTTTTCAATGCCAACTGCGAGGCCGTTGAAAATGTTCCGCTGGCCGGGTCCACAGTGTGGGTAGTCCGTGCAGGTGACCAGTCCATTGCCGTAGGGTCCGAATGGGCTGTCGGGTCCGAGTGCGGTGGACTCCGTGCGCACCACCATGGTTGTGGACCCCCCTTGGTCCATGTTCATGGCTTGTTCCACGTGCAAGTAGTCTTTCATGAAGTACGCCAGCGGCCGCGCGCTCACGCCACATGTCGGATCAAACAGGCAACCATCGCGCCCGTCAAAAGTCACCATGTACATTGTGTCAAAAGTTGTCAACGGCCCACTTTGATTGACGTTGCGTTTATTCGTGAGCCCCACGGCGGTGTTGGCGTTGGTGCCCAAGATATTGAGGTTCTCGTCATCCTTTGGAATGTGAACTTCGGTTGTACGCGTGTCGTTGTCTTCGTTGTAGAACGTGGACACCAAGTTTGGCCCTGCTGTGATAACGTTTTCGGCGCCCAGTGGAGGCGTGGCTCCCTTTGTTTGCAGCTGAACGTAGGACAACGTACCGTTCACAATCAGCGCCGTGGGCCGGTTGTACCCATATATCGGATCGCACGTGCTCGACTTGAGCACTCCGTCAATGACGGTCGCGCAATCGCCGATTCCTCGGTTCGGATGCGACGGGGTGGGGGGTTGCTCCGCCTCTTCACGACTCTTTCCAAAACATACATCGTCGAAGAATCGCTTGTCATCGAGTCGGAAAAAATAGCCCCCATTGATCGCGACCAGCAGCTTGCGGCCGTCCGCCGCCATCATTTGCGTCAACGTTGACAGTCCGTCTGTAGTGTTCGCGATGATCGGTGAGATAAAAAGCTTCGTCGTCGGTGCCGACCGACCTTCACCTTCCACCGATCTCGCTCGCCGACGGTGGCGAACTGGATCCACTGCTGTGAGATCAATTGAGACGATGTGAACGCGTATGGGGCCAACGGTCGAGCCTTCGACCTGCCCGGTGCAGTTCATGTCCTTGTAAACGACGCTGCCGTCGGGAACGAGTGTTCCATTGTGCTGCGACGTATTTGTAAAGGGATTTGGGATGCAGCTCCACGTGGACACCGAGGAGGAGGTGACTGCTGCCACCGCCGTGAGGGATAGCACGACGATGAAATAATTCGGCTTGAAAACAGAAATGATCATTTTCCCTGTAAAACGGGTAAAGAAAGGAGAAGGGAACAACGGCAAAATGACCTCAGGAAATGCAAATCTTGCGAAGGCCGTTTTCGAGTCCGCACTGAACCTCAACTTCTACACAACGATGGTAATGTCACCCGCTCCACAAACGAAGCCATTGTTGCGAACCAACGTGTTTTGCACCCAGGGACTGGAGACCGCCGTGACGATCATCGCTGGAGTGCGGTCATCACCGGAATCCGCTGATATGGTCACGACGATACCGAACTGTTCGGCTGTGAAATTGTTGTCCCTACATTCTATCAGGTTGCTGTTTCCTGCCGTCGTGGATGCGAGAATCGCCGCGACAGCAGGTATCAAGTCGATGGATACCGCCACTACGCAATCACGAATTCGATTCTGCGTCAGCGTGAAGCATGGATGGGTCGCAATTGCCGACGTTCGACAGATAAATAAAACACCCACACGGGACGTGATACTTGTTGACCCATTCGTGATATCGCAATTGGAGATTGTGGTAGTGAAATCATTGAGCTTCGCCTCGGCAACGGAGATTGCGGCAGGTGAGCAATCATCGAATTGGCAGTTCGTCACCAGTAACGTCACCCCGATTTCAGGTTTGCATTCGATGCCGTAATCCTTGCATCCTACAAACCGACAATTGCGGATCATGACGCTGACATGGGTGCACCGTGTCGTCGACCCACCGCCGCCGGCAATGCGGATGCCAGAGCAGCAGTTAAATGTGCAATCGTCAACGACCAGTGAAAGGTGTGTGCGGCCGTCTTCAATGACGACGTTTGTTACATCCAGGTAGATGCCGCATCCAGGGGACTCGAATTGGCACCCATGGACGACCACACGCTGAGGACGGTTGGCTGCCACCGAGACAGAGCCTTCGTGCGTTGGGATGCCCGTGACAACCGGACGATGGGCCGCTACGATAAGAGCGTGAGCGTTCGAAGATTTGATGACGCAATCGCGAAACTCAATGATGTCTCCATCATTGTCGTCGGCCGGTTGAGCACGCGTCAGACACAACAAGGTCACTCGGATCGCCGCATCGTTTCGCTGCATTTGCAGCAATTGCAGCCCCGACACGGAGATTCTTTGCACTCCAACGATCTGAAGAATCGATGATGACTGTGTGGCGACATCGGTATGTGTTGGACGAACTATTACGGTCCCGGCAGGCGATGACCCCTTGATGTGAACGTCATTGTGACGGACCACGCAACTGAAGGGGACCTCTGGCGACAGCGGAACCGCGAGAAGGTCATATCGGCCAGCGCGAAGGTGAATCACTGCGCCTGCCGGCGCATTGCTGATGATCGTCGCCACATCAAATCTGGACACGCCCAATTCACTAAAGAGGAGTCCCTTACTGAGCTTGTCCAGACGAGGACGGACAGCGTTCAATTCGGCCGACAGGCGAAAAATCGCGTCGCGTAACTCGTCGATGTTCGGAATGAGAAGCGACGAATTGCCGACAGCACTCGCGCTTTCCAGTTTCACGGAGTCAATGTCACGTTGTGCACTCTGCAAATCTTTGATCAAGGTGCGCTCCAACTCCAGCTGGGAGCGCCACTTCATCATCCGCCACAATATTTATGCTTCGAAGGGCTGGAATGAAAACAGCTGATTCTTTCCCCCTTTTGGTCTGCGACGTTGAGGATATGTTCATTCGAACAGACAGGGCAGTACGGCGGAGGAGGAGGAAAATGAGAAAAGGAACACAGTACAGCGCAGCTACACTCCCCACACAGGCGCCCCCCTACGCAATTCTTGCACTCCCACACGCTGGCGCACGGGAATCATGGCGCCAAAGTCGAACGACGACGAAGGTGACCGACTCGAAGCGGACGTCCGCGAACTCGCCGGATGGCGAAATGGCGATAAATTTCTTTCGCTCTGGCGCGAGCCTGAACGCGCCGCAACGATACCAGTCAAATCGCTCGACAAACCGCCCGCGCCTTGCGGATGCAAAAAGGTTTTCACCGCTGGAGGTGGTGATGTGTTTTGTGACGGTGGATCCAATCGGAATGAAACCGTCGACGATGGTCCCCGTCCGAGCGCATGCGAGGCACCCATCAATGCCTCTCTCGGAGGTGACGTTTTTTTGGAGCTGTATGCGTCATGAGACAAGACGAGTAGTGGCTCCGGTGTCGTGACGCTTGGAACTGGAGAACGACGCGATGGAAGATCTATTGGTGCGTGGGGCGGAGGCGTCGGATAATCGCGGGAAGGAAAGCCCTTCGTCGACGTGGTTGCTCTTTCGGACAGTTGCTGACGCAACACTGCAATCTCTTTCTCTCTTTCGTCGATGATGTCTTCCAACTCTGCAACATCCTTAATGAACTGGCTTTTGACTTCTTCGAGTGTCACTTGAGAATCACGCAAGGCACTTTTCATTGCTTCCCAAGGTCCTCGCATGGCCAAAAGGTCGTCCTGAAGTCGCTTTTCGTTTCGCGTGGCCTCTTCACGTTCTTGTTCCATTACGGCTTTGAGTGCCCGTGCTTCTTGTTGCAAAACGGTAAGTTCCTTTGCCGATTCCTCCCTGTGAGCATCAATGGATCGGTCAACCTCATGATATGATGTAGAACGGTGGATCTCTTCTCGTTGTTGCGTCAACTGTTGTTGCAGCTCGGACGCCATGGAAATGGAAGAGGATAATTCGCCGCGAAGTCGCAATATTGTTTCGTCACTACATCGGAGTTGCTGTCGAAGGTCGTCAGCGTCCTTTTTAGAATGAGAAAGTGACGTGCGAATTGCAACCAGTTCCATTTCCGAATCTCGTTGGAGAGTCGCTAAAGATTCGTGAAGTTGTCCCTCGACAGTCGTCAGTTTATTTTGGACCTCGCGAAGTTGCAGCTTTAATGTCTCGACTTCGTTTGACTGTTCCCTTGTTTTCCGCTGCTTCAGTTCGTCATATGCACTGCCAAGGCTGTCTTTGTCTCTGCGCAGCAAAGCGAGGTCTGCTTCCAGTCGCTGCCGATCCTTTCCGAAATACTCACGCATCGTAGAAATTTCTCGCATGCGATCGCTTTCGACAGCATGCAATTGTTCGGCATGTTTTTGTCGCAGCTGTATCAGTTCCTCCGTATGGGCGTTTTGGGCATGGTGCAATTTAGAGTTGAGCTCGGTGATTGTCGCGTGCAGCTGCTGGATTCGACTGCTTTCGTCGCTCCGCTGAGGTGACGTGGCAGTAGACTGTGCCGCAGAATCAACTGTTTCGCGAGAGAGTCGTCGATCGCGATCAGTCAGTGCCACCGAAAGTTCTGAAGCCGCGGCTTTGCTTTCTTCGAGATCAACTTGCGTTTGTTGAAGCATAGCCTTCCAGTATTCCGTTTCGCGAGAACACCGTCTCATCGTTGCATCACCTAAGATCATGGTGTGTGCAAAGCTCTCGTCGAAGACTTCATTCAGTACGTCAAACGCAATAGCCGACAGCTGGCATCTCGAAAAATGCTCGGCATCTTCCATTTCAAGCAAAGCCAAATCAAAGAAATGGTTAGAATGTAGCTGCGCATCTTCCATATTGTCCGCGTTCGCATGATTTTCGCGTCCTTGAAGCAACATTTGCGCCTTCATATGCGTGTTCGCGACTTGCAACTGGCGAACGGTGGCCTGCAAGTTGTCGATGGTCTCCAGGGACATATCCAGCCGGCGGGTGACGTTCCCCAGGGTCTCGCTTTGTGCTTTCGGGGACAACAATGCTGCCGGGTCATGAAACAACTGTCTCCTCTCCGTTGCAACAAGCGCGTCAGCACCTTGACAAAAATAAGCCTTTGACGCTCCGTCGGCACAACAAATCCACATCCGATTCATCACAGTGCTGGCGGTTTGTACGATTGTGATCACGGGATGGTGCTGCTCAAGTCGATACAATGGTAAAACTTGCAACGCACTCCAAACGATGATCGTCCCATCAATGCTGCCAGACCATACCTTTGACGGATCGCTGTTGCGGTCGTGAAATAAACAAGTCAATGAATCTCCGTGAGTGACTTCAGGAGACACCATGATGGAACGATGCCGCAGATCCCAAACGGTAAGATGACCACGACTGTCGCCGATCCACAATTTCGGGACGGGATCTTCATTTTCAGCAGTCAAACTCAAGGCGAAGCACCCCGACAAAACTGACGTGCTCGCTTTCGTTAACTTTCGTTTCCAAACGAGTTCCAATGGAACCTGTTGTTCAGTGAGCTCATCGGCAGGTGGTTGCCATACAGCTAGTTCCCCTCTATCATCTCCAGTGACGACAATTGAGCTTCTATTGGCATCAACGTAACTCGCCAGACACGTCACGGCGCCATCATGAGCCTCTAAACGCTGAATTGGTCGCCTTGTGGACTTCGACCAAGCTGAAAGTCGTCCATCCGTCCCGCCGGTAAAGACGAATCGACCACAAGCTGAATTACACATGCAAAGAGCACCCCCTGGGACAGCGATGGTAAACAAACATTCCCCGGTCTCGATTGAAACAACCAAAATCCCCCGGTTTGCAGACGCTATCCAGATGACGTTTTCCCCCAAGATCAACGCATTGATGGGGCCGTTTCGAGGATCACTCACGGGTGCAGTTAAAAGTAAATCCCCACCGCGCGATGCATGAAGTGACAAAGTCCCGTTGGCGTGTCCCACCCAACAAGCTGGAGTGCTTTTTGGCAACTCGAAAGAGAGGGCACACCGAATGCCGCTTAATGCCATCACCGGCAGAGATCCCGCGAAACTGACGTCACAAACCAGTGGTTGGAGTTCGTGTTCTGGAGACGCTGACCGTGGTGGTGTCGACTCTAGCGCTCCTTTCGCCCGGCGAGCACCAGTATGCGGGGAAACGGGCAACCGTTTCGATGCCATAGTGCTAACGACCCAATCTGGAAGAAAACACTTGATCCCACAACAAAGGCATACACAAGGCGCAAAGGATTGTTGATAAATTCGAAAAGTAAAACCCCACAGCAAATTATGAGAATGCCGCCATGTCAAGCCGACGCTAATCATTCTCGCAAGCATTCACACAAACACAGAAATTCCTGTCAATCTGACTTGATGCTGCGATAAATTTCGCGAACGAACGTCAATGATGCGAAAAATCCAACGGTTCCAAGGGTCAAAAAGAAAGCGTAGCACAAGACAGCCATGTAACCGAAATAAAAAGCAAGTTGCAGAAGTCCAGACATGGATGACTCCACCGTATAGAAGTAGAAGCAGTACAGCCAAACGAATCCTGAAGTTGCGCCGCCGCTGCAAATGGAGAGCCACCACCAATCGTGATCTTCTGTGCTGAGTTGCAAATACGTGAGCGACACGTTGATGCAAGCGGTCACGACCAAGAGGATGATGAATGCCAAGTACAAAATTCCAAAAGGTGTGAAAGTTTGGTGACCCCAAATGGAAATGAAAACGTAGTAGAGTTCCACGTAAATAGCACTGAACGGAAGAAATCCGGCGACGAACAAATGCACCGGGGTCTGTCGGTACCAAGGTGCAACTGGAATTTCACGCGGGTTGAACTTGGTGCGTGTCGGCGCGTCAAAGTCCCCAGCATAATTCTTGCCGGCGATCGCGCCTGCCAGTGTCAAAGGAAACGCCACCAAAAAGTACAATGCGAAAATGGCGCAAATCGTGCCGAAAGGTAACGCTGCAGTCGAATCGTAGAATATTGCGATGGTGTTCAAAATCGACCAAACCACAAATACAGGACCAACGAATAGTGACACTGTGGTCAACACGTTGTGAACCCAAGCGGCCCCCTGTAATTTTTTGTACATTGCGCCTGAAACTGCGCCAGCGATGACTGCCGTCAGGGCATAAATCACGATAGCAGCCGCGTATGTGGTGCCTCGGCCGTAGGGGTGGAAAACACCAACCACAGCGAGCGTCAGCAAACTGATGAAGATCAACAGCAACTGAACGCCACATCCCAAAATCGAAGCGAACAGCGACTTGTAAG
>ERZ1292633.821-Hain-H41-02um-R1-821-length-34711-cov-6_pt1 | contig 34711 bp, 18 predicted proteins | sample MGYA00564406_ERZ1292633 | MGnify/ENA primary metagenome ERZ1292633 (study PRJEB36523, sample SAMEA6512639) | groundwater metagenome | collected 2019-01-08 | study: AquaDiva: Metagenomics assemblies of 32 groundwater samples
GGGCTCGGGCTTGTGGATCATGTAGTGCCTCCAACCAATGGATTGCTGCACGCCTAACTGCCGCCACTCTGCCTCCTCCATCAGCCGGTTGCGAGGCACGAGCTTGCCGATGTCCTTTGGCAAGATCACGTGACGGTATTCACACTCGTTGTCGTAGTACTTCTCGCTGTAGAGGATCTTGCTCTGCAGCTTGACGATCATCTGGCGAGCGGTGTCCTTCTGGACGGGGTCCACGATGGTGAAAAAGTCGCTGCGGCTGGAAGAGGACATAGTGGGAGGGGGTTGATATTGTCTCCCTTTTTTCTCCGGTGAGTGATGGTCTTGCTCTCTTGAACGCGCGCGAAGAGATCTTTTCTTCCTCTCCGTGTGAAAGCGGCGACGAGGGGGGGAAGCATGTGTGGACATCCATACCCAGCGGTCCTTCTCGTTCGACACGACGAGTCGAGTGATCATTCCACGCGAGAGGTAGGGAGACACACGAATAGGATACTACGACTGGGACAAGGGCGTCGACCGACTGGGACATCGTCGCTCCCGAAGGCGGAATGGAATTACGAGCGAGAGAGAGGAGAGAGTTGCGATACATTTCTCAATCAAAACGGGATGCGCCCCCCCCCCCCCACGGCACTCACTACTATTTGGTCGTCGTCGACGGGTTCGTCACCGCCAACGGAATGCTTCGGATACCAAACGATGTGAAGCCGACGCTACCTTGCGCGGCGAGCACAGGCGGTAACGTGCGACGTGGGCGGCCGGCTCGAGTCGCTGGTGCGACGGCGGCGGCGGTGGCCTGTGTGCTGCGAACCGGGAGACCGCCGAACAGTGGCGAACGCGTCGCTTCGCGGCGGGACGGACCCTCCGCCGGCACGACGGACGGCGGCGGCGGGGGCCGAGTTCCGAAGAAAGACGCATCTTCATCGGGGTCCCCGGCAGCCGCGGCGGAAACATCGGCGCTAAGTGGAGGACGATGCCGTCGGTCAACGCGGCGCGGCGCCTCCTCGGCCGTGGCGGTCCGACTGCCGTCCAAGCCGTCAAGAAACGTCATGGCGTTCGTCGCGCCGTCATCGGGAGCTGTCGGCGACATTCCGAGCGGCGGAAGTTCGATGACTTCGAACGACTTCAACTCTGACGCGCGACTCCCTGCCCCCGGGTTACTAGGATGGTGGTGGTGATGCCGTTGTCGCTGCTGTTGTCGTAAGGCGTTACTCGCCCAGTTAGCGTCGTTGCGGGCGGCGAGCGTGGCGTTTGTCGCGCCGGCGGCTGCTGTTTTTGGCGGGAGCACACGGGCGTTGCCCACAAACGTGTCATACTGTCCGGGTAGTGGCGCAGGCGTAAAGCAAGCCGGCGCACCTTCGTTGGCGTCGACCTGCGCTCCTCCTGGACCCGGACTGATGGGCTGTGGGTAGTAAGCGGGAAGCCGATCGTGGCTGTCAGGGAACAAACTCGAATGACTTCGTTGGACTGGAATCGTTGACCGCAGCGCTCCTGCCGCGGCGGCTTCGGCCGGTGCTAGCAGCAGCCGGCGACGCGTCGTGGTCGACGTGACGGCCTGTGTTCGATCCACGTCGAAGGCGACGACGTCGGTGGATGCCATTCGACCCGATGTGGCCATCATTCGCTGGGTCAACATTTGAGACAACTTCGCGTCGTATTCCGCGTCGGTGAGCGACAGGACCGTCGTCGCCGAGCCGATCCCGTCGCCTTCTGCGAAGGGGGGGTTGGATGGACCATACGGCAGGGGGTCATTTCGCGTCTCCATCGGCACATCGACTGAGACGGCGATCAACGCCTGCGATCGACGCCCTCCGTCGTAGTGGTCCGCGTCCGCAGACGTCGTCCATCGCTTCCCCCCAACTCCTCCTGCTTCTGCGGCATGTGGCAACACCGCGCGCCGCTTTTTCTCGCTGTTGTGGGCGAGTCGCATGACGTCGAGCAACTGACTTGGTAGCATCTGTGACAATCCTCGTTGCACAATGCGGCTGACTTCCTCCTGCGTTCCCAGCACGCTGCCGATCAGCGAATGCTCGCGGCTCGCCGGCGTACCGCGACGCATGGGTTGCTGGCGACTCCCAGGGGTCGTCGATTTGGTCGATGGTGAGGTCGACCTGCCCCCGCTGCCTCCGTGATGCCTTTTTCGTTGCCGAGACGCCTGTCGGGATCCCACGGTGCGGCCGAGGAGTCGCCTAACAACGGCCGGCTGCGCTTCCAGCTTCGGCGGCGAATGGGACGGAGGGGCCGACGAGTAGGACACGCCATCGGTCGGGGGACTGAACGCCTGCTGGTGGAGAGCCGGTTGGTTTGGCTTGAAGACAACGGTGCTGGACGCAACCGTCCGGTTAGTGTGAGTGGAGCCGACGGCCCACGGCGTGGCGCCGCCAGTTGGCGCGACTTGACTGATCGCGGCGACGACCTTGGCACCTGCTTCCGTCCTCGATAGGAGGGCGCCGGGCTGGGCATCCGTCGACGGCCTCAGGGCGGCTCCTCCTCGATCGGTGATCGACTGAAATGCGGTTTGTGGGGCATCACCTGCCACGTCCACAAGTGCGAGTTGAGCTTGCAGCGCCCTGTCCTCCAACACTTCACGGTCCCGGGCAGCGGCCATCGCTTCCGCCTCGGCCTGCGCCGCTCGCGCAGCGTCCGCTTTGTCCTTGGCATCCTTGAGCCGCCGCAGCTCGTACTCGCGCTGGTCCCTCGCCTGGACACTGGTGGGATGGTCCATCGTGACGACGAACGGCACTCCACCCCGTTGCTGCTGCTCCTCCTCCTCCGCATCCGCGTCGTTCCCGCGGTCGGTGTGATGCGTTGAGCTGTGGTATGCAGGGTGCCTCTGCACAATCGTCCGCTTGGCGCGAAGGGGCGTGGACGGTGTCATCGTCAGTAGGGTGTGAAACTCCACGCCGGTGCTGTTGCAGGACGCGAGGGCCCCCAGCTGCGGAGCCCGTACGGCAAAAGACGTTGTTGAACCTTCCTCGTTGCCCATCCCCCCGACACTCATCGTGCCGCCGCGAGACAATATCGCGGCGCGGCCGTCCCCTGCACCCCAATTCGGCAGGTGGCTTGGGAGCTGGCCGGTGGCCATGCCGCACGAGACCGATCGCTCATCCGCCGTTGGGGGCCGTGTGAGGTACGTCGCCATCTCAACTCCCGCCGGGCGGCTGCGGAGGGAGGGCGCGGCCGGGGACGGTGTGTGTTGAGCATCCCGATCGCGGTGCGGTGACATGGGTTGGCGGCGGTACGCGTCAGCGGCCCCTTCCACAGCACTTCGGGGGCTCCCAGCGTCTCGTCGCTTTTGTACGGGGACGGTCACTTCCTCAACGGAACCGAAATGTTTCGCGGTTGGCAGAAGCGTTTGATCTTTCGCAGAATCGAACAGCAACGTCGCCATCGCGGACGTCGTTCTCGTTGATGCCGCCTCCTCATCGTGGAGGGCGCCGGGCGCGGCGACGGTGTCAGGGTGCACGAGGTGCGCGTCCGACACCTTGGCATAGCGGTTGGTGGTGACCGACACCTGAGCGGCGGGCGCCGCCGCCACAACGGCTGCCGCCGCGTTGCCGCCGCCATCGATCGAGAGATGTAACTTTTGCGGTAGCAGGTGGGAGTCGTCGCCCGGCGGGTGGTCGTCCAGATCCCGCTGCAGCATCGCGTCGCTCCATCGCCCAGAGGTCGACGGAGAACCGCCTAGATGGCCGCCGAGAAAGCCGGCGTCCGAGCTTTGCGGGTCTTCGCCCGTGAGCGCGATCGATCGGAGCAGTTCGATGTGGCGCGGCGGTCCGCTGACCGGCGCCGCATACTTGCCAGATGGCTGCTCGGCGTCCAACTCCCCGCGCAACGTCAGCGACAGCGACCACACCAGCGTCGACCGATCCACACTGGCGGTCACGAGCGACGACGAGTTGGGCACGAGTCTCAGGGACAGCAACACATCGCGGTGCGCTTGGACGACTTTGCTCACCGAGAGCTCCTCGACCCAGCGGGGAGCCGTCCCGGCGCGGCCGGCCGTCAGCATGAGTTGGCGCCAGTTGACGCACGCCGTTCGCACATTGACCGAATTGAGCGCTGCAGACACGTCCATGACGCCGATCGCGCCCGTGTCGTCCGCGAAGTACAACAATTTCGAAGGAGTGAAAAAAGCCAAGTGGGTGACGCTGCGCCCGGGCTGCATGCAGACGGCGCCTATCGGACGGTCCGGGAACGGATGCGGCGGTGTCGTGAAAAGGGTGATCTTGCCATCACAGTCCGCCACCGCGACAATCGGAAAGCCTTGCAAGATGTGGACCACTTCTATGTCCGCGCTCCCTGGCGCGCTGCAATTCGCGACCGTGCGCACCGACTCAAACGTAAAGCGGTCCCGTCGGCTCTCAAACAAGGCGAATCCACCCGTGCGGTAGCCGACGCAAAACAGACCGAGCATGCTGTCGTAGTGAACGGCGCGGGCAACGTGCGCTTTGGCCCTCTCGGGAAAGAACGTTTCCACCAGCGTACTCAGGCCGCCGCTATTCTTATTGTTGTTGTTGGCTCCATGGCTGGCTTGAGTCGCGGATGATAATGTCACATCGACACCCCCAATCGCCGGCAGCTTGTCATAATATATCAGCGATCTGTCCCAGCTCGTGACAACAAAGGCACCCGTGCCACGCATCGCCAGCATCGCCGTAATCTCAGGGCCCCCGCCGTCGGTGATCAGCTCGAACACTACCACCCCAGTCGAATACGCGTGGGCGGTCAGGCGGCCAGAGCGATAGCCAAGAAAGAACAGCCGTCCGCTGTCCGACACGCATACGGCGCTGATGCGAGATGCGTCTAATAGCATTGTTGGTAGGTGGTCGAATCGCGTTTCCATGTGGCCCGTGAAGACGTCCCAAATTTTGACCTTTTTCTCGGACGCAGTAATAATCGTGTGCGTCACGGGATTGATGTCAATACCGACCAAAAGGAAGTCATCCGCCGCGGTGCCCAGGGCGGCCGACACACTCTTCGACGACGCAGAAGGAGCGCCGTCAAGAGAGGGGTGGTTGTTGCCGCCTGAGTTGGGGGCGTCGCCCCCCCGCGTCCCGGCGGGCGCGGTACCCGTACCGGGAACAAACACGGCGTCGCTAGCGGCCACGAGGCTTAGGGCGGAGCCCGCCCCAGCCTCCATTTCTTGCGCGCGGTCCTCGGCGCTGTACCTCTTGAACAGCTGCAGCCGACGAGAGCTGAGAACGCAGAAGCATTTCGACGACGTGTCGTAGATCAGCGTATGCCACACGGACGGCAAGGCCTTCTCGGCCCGTTTCGCGAAGCCGCCAGCTTCGTTGTTGCCCGCATCCCCTCCCTTGTGAGTGCTGCGGTTTCCCGTAGTGGTGCCGTGGTGGTGGTTGCCACCAATGTTCTGTCGGTCTACCCGCAGCGTTTGGCTGCACCGAAAGGATCGCAAGTCCCAAATTTTCACAGCGCCCGAACGGTCCAACGAGGCCAGAAGTGGGGTCCCAGGAACGTTCGCGAGACCGGTGATCAGATCCGTGTGGGGCGTTTCCGCGTCCGCTAGGCGAAAGCAGTCCGCTCGCGTCGACAAGGCCGACAGCATCCACACGAGCGGTTCCTTCTCACTCCCGCTGCTGACCATGTAGGCCATCTGAGGCACGAAGCACATCGTCAGCACGGCCGTGGCGTGGCCGACGAATCGCGTGAGCGCGACACCAGAGGTCGCGTCCATCACGACCACCGAGCGGTCGAGGGACGCCGTCGCCACAAGGCCACCGCCGCCGAGCGGGACGATGTGCGACACGAAGTCGGTATGGTGCTGCGTCACGATGCCTCGCTCGACGCGGTGGTCCGTGTACCTGTGCTGCGGCACAACGTATGGCGTTACGCTGAAGTAGCGGTTCGTCGTGAGCAGAAGGTTTGAGCTGCGGTCGTAGGCCAACTGGGTGCACGGCTCTTGCAGAGGAATGCTGAAGAGGAGGATGGACTTCTCGCAGCAGATGAAATGAATCGCCACGTGGATGCCTGCGACGGCGATAGCGTTCAGCTGCGGCACGTAGTCGACGGAGTAGACGCACGGCTTGCCGGTCGAGGAGCGGCTGTGTTGACGGCCGCCACCGACGGCCGTGCCGCCAACGCTTTTGTGACTATTATTGGCGGTGTGGCTGTTCGACGTCGATGACGAGGCGCCGACGGCCGCCGCGGCGTTGCCGTTCGGTGCGGATGGAGCGTAGCTTCCCGCCTTCGCACCACCTCGCGACGCAGTCGATGAGGAGGGAGATGAATTGGACGACGACGACGACGGCGCCGGCGCGCCCTCTCCCGGGTAGGGCAGCGACCGGGTCATGAGCGAGGCCGTGTCCACCATGCCGATGGCCCTTCCAGCGGTGAGGGTCACGTGAAGTTCCGGGCAAAAGCGGCCGAAGTTGACTTCGTCGAGGTACTTCAAGTAGCAACTGCCGGCGGCCGCGTAGGGTGGGATGGCCTCCAGAAGGTTGCCGACGTGGCCGTGCATGCTGCACTGAAGCACGTGCTCGAGAATATCATCGATCGACAGCCGTTGCAATCCCTTCGTATTTGCGGCGTCGTAGATTTCGCCAAGCCGTTTGCGGAGGCTACTTGGTTTCAGTGTGGACAGCGACGCTAGCCCGCTCGGCGTTTGTACCACAAAACGCGCCAAGATGTCGATCGCTTGCGACTTGGTCACCGCTCGAGCAACGGGCGGCGCAGAGGAAGTGGAGGCCCCGTTCGGCGCCAACGTTGAAGTCGCGTCCGGTGTCGAGATGCGATTGCGGTCCAGCACGAACCCCGTGCTGCTACTTTCCACGGCGGCAGCATGAAACGCCTTGCGCAGCTCGACGCCAAAGGCTTCGAAGGTGGGCAAAAGTCGGATGGCGGCGTTGTGACCGACAAGCAGGCCCCCGCCGATCGCGCGCAACTTGGCCCTTTGTTTCATGCGACGTGTGGCACTCGCGGGACTCAGCGGCTCTCCGCCACCGCGATCGTGCCGTGACAGCGCCGTCGGCGTCCGCACTTCCTCGGCATGGGCCAGGAGCGGCGAGAAGAAGCTGTCACCACCGGGTGCCGATAGTTGAAGCGCGGCCGGTGCACGGACCACTGTCGACGACGATGGAACGGCGAGCATGTCGCCCAGCATCGTGCCCGACATACCCAAAACATCCGACGCGCTCTCCGGCGTTCCCAGGCACGCCCCATCGGACGCGTCCATCGTCGTGAGGTGCGCCCGGGGTCGGTTGAGGTGCGCTGTGTGGCCTCCAGGGAGTGTGATGACGAAGTCTGCGTCTTCCGAGTCGCTACTGGCGTCGAAATCAGAATCACTTTCGCAATCATGGCGCCCGGCGGCCGCCAATCCTTTTGTTCCTCCCGCGCTGCTAGGGTCACGCGGCGGCGAATGGTGGCTTCGCGGTGCGCGAGAGCGTCCCACGAGCGAGGCCAACTTCGTCTGTCCAATGGCCCGAGCTTGCGTGGCATCGCTCGGGAAAGCAGCCGGACCCATCCCGTCCAAGAGGCTGGAAGACATCTGAAGAGGGAGTCGTCGTGTGCAGGCACACACAGGTGTGAATCCTTGATGTGCGACCACCGTAAACACAAACGGAATCAAAAGCCATCGACGACAAAACCTGCGGGGAACACCTACAGTACTACTGTACATCAGCTGCTCGAAACGACGTTGTGTCTCATGGTACCATCATGACGGGTCGATGCCGCGTACTGCCGCGGCGATGCCAAAGACGGCAATCTGCGACAGGTGCATCTCCGGGGAAAATGACAGCCGGGCCCGGAGGAACGTGAAAACAACCTCGCGGCAGTGCCTCAATGGCTGACCGTCCTCAGCCCGGATGGCGCCCATGTACGGCCACCAAGTACAGCGGTGCGAGCGTTGATCGAGCTCCGCCGCGCGGACACGGTGCACATCGAGGCGCTCACCATCGTCGAGCAGTACGCTGACCAGCCACGACGTGGGGTCCCGGTGGGGCGCGTCGCTCGCCAGTTTGATCGCGTAGCCTGAGATGGCGACCGGTACGGAATACCGCATGGTGACGACAACGGGAAACCCGCCGGCTGCTTTCCAGTCCACGTCGTCGTCGCGCTGAAGGCATCCGAACGGCGTCGTTGATGATGTGGCAGCAGATGCGTTGACCGCGGTTAGTAGCGTGCGGGGGACCTCCAGGTGTGTCTCGCAGTCCGCGAGGGCATCGTACACTTGCACGCCCCTCCGCCACCGGCGGTTCACCAGCGACAGCGCGACTGGGGCGATGAAGCTGCATCGCAACCGCCATGATGCCTCCTCGTTACCGACGACTGTGGTCTCGACGACGACGTGACCTGAGTCTGTCGTCGGTAGGGTGGCAACCAGTCGGTTGCGGCTGCACTCAGACGCAGCTTCGATATCGGTCGTGTGTGGCTCTCGCAAAAGGCAGCGTCGACCGAGGAACGAGCAGATGGTGGCGATGACATCCGCGGTCAAACAACAAGATGGGCGCCGACAATCGACCGAAACGGTGGGCGGGGTGGACATCGTCGAGTGCATCCCATCCAGCGAAGTGCAAGGCAGAAAAGGTTTCGCTCTCCCCCACCAACCTTTTCACTCTGTAGCTGGTGCAGCCGTCAAACGGGTTCGTAAGACGTGCACACATCTTTCGATCGGCACGACACCAACAATTTGGACAAACGAACGCAGCAGCAAAGAAAAGACGTAACTTTTTTGGCACAAAAAAAGGACTTTGGAAAGTCAAAGTGTTTCCCCCACTCACCACATACATAAGCCGCCGAGCAAAACTCCTCCTGCAAAAGAGTCAACGACAATATTGCATACATTCATTCTCAAGCGCGAAAAGCATCCGAGTCGACATTCCGCGCTTTCGTCCTTGTGTAGGTCAGACATCGTCCAAGCAGCTGACGGGGGCTACGCCGAAGACGACGATTTGGGACAACTGAAGCTCTGGTCCCGAAGAACGCGCGGCGGTGAATGTGAACGTCACGGCCTCGCAGTCACTCACGGGACGCGGGACGACGGCACCTCCGTCAAAGGCAGTCATATGGTAGGACGGCGCCCAATCTGGAAAGACCCACCAATCGTACCGCGAACCTGGTAGAGGCAAGCGGCGAGCGTCGGCCACTGTGTGCACCACGAGGGCGTCGTCGCCACCAGTCGCGGTGGCGACGCTGACTTGCCAGGACATCGGATCTCGGTGGCGGCAGTCGTTTCCCAACTTGAAGGCGTAGCCAGTGACCGTCACCGGTCGTCGGTACTTGAACGTCACGGATGTCGGAAAACCAGCGGTGGAGAACCACTTATTCCACACGTCACTGCCATCGACGACCAGGTTGTCGATAAACTCCCCTGCAGTCCCTCCGCCGCGAACGTCGGATGTCGCGTGAACGGTCAAAAGCAACGAGCGAGGAATTTCAAGGTGGACCCCACGCGGTGTCAACGCCATCGATAAGTCCGCTCCTCTCCTCCACAAGCGGCTGACGAGTGCCACGGTGTCGAGCGGCCGCACCCCCCATTGAACGCGGCCTGTGCTCTTCCTGCGACGCTCCTCCCGAAACGGATCCGTCAACGTTCGATCGATCGTGTATCCCGGTGCCAACGTCGACGTCTGCAGGCACGGGTGTGCCAGAAAGGTGCAAATCGTGGCAATGACATCCACGGTCAACCGGCGAGCGGCCCCGTGGTGATACCCCCACATGGTGGCCAACTCACCTGGACAGGCCTCACATCTGGACGCGTTGCGTCCGTCATCACTTGGCTCCCGCGATAAAATCGCACCCCTCGTTTCTGACGACGCTTCCTTCGTTTCCGGAATCCACTCCCTGCCGCCGCCGCCGCATTCACTCGCGGCATCTCTGGCGGCGACATTATTCCATTGGCCGCAGCCGTCCGTTTCCCCCTCGTCGTACGGCTGGCCGTCGTCCTCGTGCCGGCATACGGGGCACGTCTCGCCTCTGCGATTGAGAGTGAGGTAGCGGCAGCTAGGGCACTCCACGGTGGCCGTTTCAATATCACACATCTGAGAGGAAACACGCTTCTTCCTTTTTTTACAGTGCAGCAACACCGGCTGAAAGGAAGTTGGCGGTGCGCACGATGCATGTCAAAGGCACGAGGTCCTCCTTCAGTCGTCGTTCCGGACACAACGCGACTCCACGTGACGCCACTCAAGGGACTACACCGCGGCATTCACCGCGGCATTCGAACAGAGGAAAGAGGGACGTGGACCGCCCCCATCATAGGTTCAATTTAGGAAAGGAATGTTGGGGGGAACTGTCAAAATCGAGTGTTGGGGAAATTAGATTCGTCGGCACTCGATGCCGAGGCATGCTGCTGATGGTGGGGCGACGCGATGCGATGCTCCACACAACCAACCCTACGGATCGGATTGGGCCGGCAGCGGCGACTTTGTGGTGTCCATTCATTTATGGGGGTGATCGGTGGCGGTGTGTGACCGTCGTCACGTCGATCGGCCGGCGCGCAAGGGATTGTCAGGACGGCCGCCTTCACGCTTGGAGGCGCCCGAGTTGGTCCTCGGGCTCGACGGCGGCAGCAATGGCTGAACGAGCACGGTGGCCCCCTCAGCCGCGTCCGCGGCACCATTGTTGCTCATCGTTGCCTTTCTCGCGGCCGCCCCCTGGTGAAATGCAACATCGAACACCACCAGCAACCGGCCCTGGCTGTCCGTGATGTGCACGCACACCGACTCCGGCGCCCAGCGGCTCATCACTGAACGCCATGTCGTCATGCCCGATCGTCAGCCAGGTCGGCGCCGGGTCGCCGTTGTCCATTTCGTGCAGTGTGATAAGATCGTAGGCGTACCGCGAGAACAATTTGGCCGCGGCGCCCGCGACCGCCCACGGCAGCGGCAGCTCGTCGAACGTCCGCCGCGCGTACCGGCGGACCTCCGCCGTCGGATGCTTCACTCGATAGGCACACCGCACCGCCCCGCGACGGTCGTCGGTACGGTCGGGTGAATCAACTCCCAGAGGGGAACACGACCACGGCGAGCATTAAGGATGACAGGTGGCGCATTGTAATTGAAATGGAGGGGTGCAATGCTGATCGAGAGGGCACCATCGATCGCAACTCCGCCCATCGTGCCCAGCAACTTGTGCGCCGCCCCCCGTGGACACCAAGTCGTATCACGACGTGAAGAGGCGTAGCATCAGCAGACAGAGGAGGATGCCAAGCGCCGCCCACCACCCTACGGACATCCACCCATTCGATTCGGCGCCCGCATCGTTTTCATCGAATCGTCCAATCCTCGCGCGCGAAAACGAAGAAACGTCCGCCGCACCCGCAACGTGTTCGTCGTTCAGGATACAAAACCGCTTTAAAAATTCGCATTGAAAAATGTCCTTAGGATCATTTTTATCGAAAATCCGCACGGCATGGCGGAACCCTGGAAGTTGATTCCTCGCAAATTGGAGCCCTTCTGCGTCGGTTTGAGGTCCACCTTCGGCCGTATACGCCCACCCTTTAGAGTACTCCACACGCAATTTGGCAAACGGCGCGCGGTATGTTTTGCGCAGCTCGCCTTCCAGCTCAGCATAGAATTCGTTCACACCGAGCGCCCTCGGAAGCGACAAGACGTTCACCCAAAGGACGCAGTCCCAGCCGTTCGACGCGCAGTCCGGCTCCCATGCGGTTGCCGTCAAGAGCGGCGCGCTGCTCGGAGCCATGCCAGGGATGTCGCCCCCTCGGTCGAGGCCCGACACCCGGGCGTCCATGATCATGAAAGGGTGCCACCCTTTGGATTCCGCCAGCTGCCGAGTCACGCGGCGCAGCACCGACACGAACATCGCGAGCGCCCGTTGAACATGATCGCGCTGCATCAGCAATCCATAACCGTTGGTTGTCAGCCGCATCGTCTGCGTGTCGAAGGCGATGAGGTGGTGACCGGAGGGGCCCCACAGGTCCGTGACCTTTTCACGCGCGTAGAGTTTCGCGTTCTCCGCCGCCATCGTCGTCGCAATAGCCGGCATCCGCTTCTGGGCATTGAGCGCCCTCGTGAGGCGCGTGACGCACCGCTGGAATAACATCAGCGGACCGGTCAACAAATATCCGCGCGGCGGTTCTTGCGGACAACCTCGCAAGCTGTCGCCCTTCGCGTCGGTGTCTGTCTTTCTGTGGATAGCGAAGGCGCATAGCTTCGACCATACGGCCCCCTGCAGTAGCTCCATGTCATCCTTCAGTTGCGCCTTGCCGACCGGATATCCCACGGCCATCGAGAAGAGCGACGTGAAGAAGCTCGGCGACTGCACCTTGCGGTAGTTGAGCTGGTGGGTGACCTCGACGGATTCCCGAGGTCGTTCCGAGCAGTCCTCCATTGTTCGTAGCCACGGCACATTTTTCCCGGGGTCGACGTGATTGAACCAAATGATGTCAACGCGTCCGGTGCGATTGAAATACTCCTGGAAGCTACCTTTGGGCACCGGATCGGCGGCGGTGGGCTCAGCGAAGACTTGAGACTCGGTCAAATGGAAATAGCTGCGCCCCCTGATGAGCCTGCTCGGTTCGATCGCGAGCACGACGTGCAGAATAATCGTGCGACCGAGGCAGCACATGTATGCGCGCAGCTCGTCGTCCTCGTCTTCGTCGCCAGTCGCCGCGGGGGCACGTCGGCGGCGCCGTAACGTCTTCGGGCGATATTGCCCTTCTGCTGGATCGTAGGCGATGATGGTCATTTCGACAATGCGGTTGCTGAGGCAGCCGTGGCCGCCCCCTTCGGTCGCCACATCTGCACCCGGCATGACAGGGCGTGGATCCAGCGAAGTGCCGTGTCCACCGACGGCGAGAACGCCACCCACTGTGAGCGAGGCGAGTGAGGGTGTGTTTGGAAAGCTGAAACCCGTGGCGGCGGTAGACGTCTTGTCGGCGGTTCCAGCGGCAGTGCCTGCTGCCTTCAGCGGCGTGGCCTGCAACCGTCGAATGAGATCACAGAGCAGCACACCGCTGCTGCACCGCACCACCGGACAAGGAAACTCCGCACGGCTTTGGTCCACCTCGAAATCATGCGTCAATCCAGACATGTCGATCAACACGATACGGTGCGCGTGCGGCCGATCGTCCGGTCCCAGAACGAATGGAGACCAGCCATGATTCACGCCAGACGGTCGAACCCAATAACCACAGGACGCCGCCCAGTTGCACACTCGCACGATCTCGTCGACGGCGACGGCGGCGGTCGCGGTCGTTGTCGGCGAAAAGACGGGGACGTTGGGCACGATGATCTCCGAGCACCAGTTCTCGAACGTTTTCCACCTTAGACGGTCGGGTGAGAACGGAAAGCCGACAGGGTGGCGACGGAGTGCACCCTTTGTAGAAGGCATGGCCGGTTCGCTGCTCGTTGCTGTGTGAGCCTGGGAAAAACAGAGTGGCGAAGGGAATGTGTGATCGGGGGGAAGGGATACCCCGCTGTCGGCGCCTGAACAACTGGAGTCCAGTCTGGACTGGTCGTCGACCTTTTCGTATGCACACAAACCGCCACAACCAACAATCGTTCGGGGGTATCCTCCCTTCCTCTCTATGTGTCGCTGTGCCGCTCTATGCGACCGCCCGCGTAGCCTGTTGTCTCTGTCGCTTCATGGCCGGGCGGGGGGGTGGTTGGCTACCTCCTCGAGGCTGTATGCGCATGGTGAGTGGGGGCTCCTCGGCCGGTCGCGCTATCCGCCGCCCTTGCCATGCGGGCCACGCAACTCGGCTCGTGACGTTCGTGGACGTTTGGGGCGAACCGCTTACCGCAACCTTTGCACTCCACGCGGCCGTCGTCAGTGTCGGATGCGAGGGCGTCGCCCCCGGCGGCTGCGGCGGTCGTTCCCGCGGCCGCTTCACCCCCCCGTCCTTGTCGCATGATCGCCTGAAGGTTTGATGACTGTTCACGCCACTTGGCGCGATGCTTCGCCGCCGCGACGGCTTTGCCATTGACCACCCCGCCACCACGGACGCCGCTGCCGCTTTGGTTGTGGTTCGGTGCGCCGCTGCCCCCTGCCGGGGGGCTAGGGAGCAGTAGACTCGTGCTGGCCCCGGATGCCTCGGCGATGGCGGCCGCTCGGCGACCCGCGACGTCAAAAGCTCCACGGTTTTTACGATTCGGATTCGCATCGCACGAGGCCTCGTGGCGCTCGCGCTTGTCCTCCGTGGCAAACTTTCGGGAACAGTAATCGCAGGGTATGTGGGGCTCTCCCGACGGGGCGGCGTACTCAGGGTTGTGAGACTCATCCGCCTGAGAGAAGTCGACCATGCGGTGGTGGCTAGGGAGCGGCACCGCGACGTCATCTAGACGCGACAAAATCGGGACCCCAGGGGCTGGTACGGAAACCGGCAGCATCGCTCCCACCTGTCCTTCCCCCCGTGTTCCTACCGACGGTGCCGCTCGAGCCGCCACGACATTGCGGTCGTTTTGCCGGGACCGCGGCGCCAGCTGAGACGCACCACCGTATGGGGGCTGCATTCCCCCTGAGCTGACGTGGGCCGGAGGAATTGTTGCCATCGTCAGTTTCGTTTTCACGTCAGTGGGTGTCGGACGTGCCTCCAAGCCGCGATGAGACGCCGCCGCGGCGACGTGTGACCTCGGGGCCTCTGCATTCGAACGGATCGGAACGGTTGCGGTCCTTTTCGCCGCGGCGGCAACATTCGGAGGTGGTGTATCCCCGCAGCCCTTGACGACCACGTCGCCCCGTGCTAGAATCGTGGCGATCAGCGGGTTGAATGCGACGGACGTGGGATCACGGACACCTTGCCCGACGGCCTTCAGCCTCGCAAGAGCCAGCTGCCGCTGGGCGTCGAGAATGTTCTGCCGCATGGCCACGAGAGCAGGAATGCGATCCGTCGTCGTGACGACGAGTGGCCCCTTCGCACCACCGCTGCCGCCAACCCTCATGCTGTTTTCACTGCCGCTTGGCGTCGCGGAGGCGTTGGTGGCTGTCGCGCGGGGGCGACTCGACATTTGACTGTGCGTGTTTTCTCTTCGTCGATGAATGGGGCAAAACAAAACGATTCTTTGGAAAGAAGTCTGGTCTTTTTGACAGGTGAGGGGGGCATATTCACACATCTCCCAGGTTGTCGATTTCATGGCCGCCCGACGTGGAGGGAGGAGGGCCCCCCGTCAGATGTGTTTCGCGTTGTCCCCCCCTTCCCCCCCGCTAGCGGATGCTACGTACAGATGAGCGCGTCAAATCGAGGGAGCAATGGTTGGGGCAAAGGGTATTTCCCGCCCTCGAAGTTAACCTGGTCAAAATCTGGTCACGACGGCGACATTGATCTGGTGCTCGCAAAGGGGGGGCTGCCGGCCGAAGAGATTCCGGCGGCTTCACCTTGGCTCCTCCGAACTTGGCCGGAGGAGACGGCTTGGCTGCTGCCTTGGATGCGCGACAGCGTCTTCGCCCCGTGGCCACCGAACATGTTGGGAGACATCGTTGTGTTAGGTTCGACGCTGCCGCCGCGACTGCCCGCAGTAGCCCCTCGCTGTTTGGCGCTCGGCCCTCCCGCCGCCGGGGGTGACATGCTGCGTGTGGCGGAGGGGGACGTCGACCGCTTCGCAGCATCTACGCAGGACGAGGAGGAAGGCAATGAGGGACCGCCTCCCCGTTCCAATTTGACTTCCTCCGCCGAGGTGTACCGCTCGCAAAATTCGTCCAGGTACATGTAGCCGCCTCCCACGATGACCGCGATGTAGTCCTCCACGACCAAGAGGTCAATGATCTTAGTGCCGAACCGGAACGGGTTGCGCACTTGGGCGAGTCGGTCGTCAGCGGGTCGCACCCGGGTGAAGTTCCGCGGCACCCGGATGCCACTTGCGAGGTAGCGCGCCACTAAATTGTCCACTGTCTCGGCGCGTCGATCCTGCTCGGCGAAGATGTTGCGCGCACGTGCAGGACGAGAGAATGCCGACTGCGCGGCAAACATCGGAGAGCTGTCTTCGTACTTCTTCGCAGGCGGCAGCCGCCGGAGGGGCTCCGCGGGGAGAATGGCTTCCAACGGCTGCGTCCCCACCGCTCGGTCTTTCGTCGTACTTTTAAGCACGGACGATGCAATCGACTGGAATGCGTACGTCGTGTCGCGCAGCGCCGCCGTCAGCGCGTCGAAGGACTTCTTCGACAGGGTCTGTGCTTCCGCTTCGCAGCGGTGGAGAAGCCCTTCGATCACCGACGCGTCGTACCGGAGCACGTCGGCCGCAGATGCGTTCATCAGGTCCTCCGCCTCGGAGAGGTTCTCAGAGCCGTAGAACGACAGCAACACGAAGAGTTCGAACAGTCGCTCGGTCGTGATTTCCGCTTCCCGCACGCACTGCATTAGCTTCTTTGGCGCGGAGGAGTACGACGCGGCCGCCAAAGTGGCCTCGGAGAGCGTGCTGCGCACTTCGGCGGCGCACTCCGTCACCCACGCGAGCGATTCGGACATGGCGCACACCTCAATCCGTTTGGTCGCGCAGAAAGCGGCGGCGTCCTGAAAGGTGTTGGCCACTCCCGGGGGCACCTGCCCGGATTGCTTCGCGTCCAAAATGAGCCGCAGAATGTCCAACTTTTTGGTGACAATTTCGTGGCAAATGGAGCGCACAGGGGTGTAGACGGGGCCGATTTGACGCTGTGCCTTGTGCACAATGTCGGCCATTTCCGCCAGTTTGCGGGAGTGGTCGTCTCTCTCGGTTTCGAGCGCGGTGTCGGTGATGCGCCGAACGCGGTGCGAACGGCAATGGAAAGCCGCACTTTGCAGCGCGGGGGCGAACTGTTTGAAGATACCGACGGCGCTTTCGAGCGATTTGGAAGCGGACTGAAGTCTAGGTTCCACGGAGATCAAGCTGCAGGCCTCTTGCTGCGCGGCCGCACTAAACGATTGCGAGAGCTGCGATTCCAACTCCGACAGCCGAGAGCGCAGTTCGCGGATCTCCAGTTCCCGCTTGGTGCAGTTAATGCATACACGCTCCTTGTCGAGCACCTTTTTCACGACGTTGGACTGCTCGCGGACGCCAGAGGCGGCATCCTGGAAGCGCTTCAGCGCAGACGACTTGAGGTCCTTGCTGCGCCGCTGCGCTTCCTCGAAGGCCTTCACGACGAATTGGATCGGTTTTCCTTTGCAGATTTTCTTCATGATGGCGTAGAAGTCGTCAAAGGCCAGTTCGGACATGTGCGTGTCGCGCATGATCAAGGCCACGTCCGCCGCCGTGCCCTTCAGGGATAGCATGCCATGTAGCGATTCGATCACGGCCTTCAATTCGTTGGAGTCGATCGTGCCGCCGTTGTCTTCGTCGCACAGCTGAAATAGCCTCTGATATTGCGACCTTTCAAAGTGGCCGATCATATCGTGCGCCGTCATCGCGAGCAACGACTCGAGCGCGGAGCAGAGGCCGACAAACTCATGGGCGTCGATGTCCCCGGAGCCGTCTTCGTCGAACTCGGCGTAGATGCGCATGACGGCGTCGCTCGCAGGCGGCACCGGCATCGCATTCACAAACTCGAAGATGGATTCCAATGTCACTTTGCCGAAGCCGCGGTGGTCGATGAGGGTGAACACCCCTTGAAAGTCGTGAGTGCTGGCGGGGCTGTCACTCGCCGCTCCGGCGGTGGTTGTAGGAGCGCTCATTGACCAGGGAACTTGTCCGACCGGCAACGGGGGGAGCGAATGGAGAGAGAAAAATGGGGGAAACGGATAATTTTCCTGCGCCGTTGCATCTCAATCTGGTTCAAGTTGATCGCAGATCTCGTTGTGCAGATCGCTTCGCGTCATGTTTTTCCAATTCCGGCAATCAGGCGAATTCGGGCAGCGGTCAATCTGCAATGCTGCGGCAGGAACGTCGTGGGATGGAAGGGAAGGGAGGGAACCCCCGCTCTTCGAACTAAACTTTCGGATTTGGAAGCACAAATGTAAAAAAATTGAACAGATAAAATCGAGGATACTAAGTATCTCATCGCGGTCCTTACGACGCGAAGAACTCATGTAGGTCATGCTCCTGCTGGATTGCATCGTTCAGACATTCCGCGGGGACCTCTTTGGCCGTCGCCTGCACCCAGTACATTTCCCAGCCGAACCCTTCGTATACGACTGGGCACCGCTCCACGACGGCCTTTTCGGAAAGCTTCGCCGTGGGAAAGTAGTGTTTGTTGTTGTTGCAGCGGAGAGCCTGGAGTAAGAACTGGCAGCAGTACAGTGACACGGCGATGACCGGTGGGGTTTTGGGGATCCGCTCGTCGCTGAAATCGAATGGAGGCCATTCCGGGTGGAACTGCACGCCGTAGAACGGTGCGGTGCGGTGCTCCATGATCGAAACAAAAGCTCTCCCGTTGTCGTCGACATTGGTGCTCAGCGGCACGAAGGCCGCGCCGAGACCCGGCCACTTCGGCGACGCCGCGACGGCGACATCGCCGCCACCGGTCGTCCCCGGCGGTGCTGCTGCTGCTCCTCCGCTTTCGCCACAGGCGAACGAATCTGGCGACACTCCGAAGCGGTGAAAGTTAAGCGTCGACGGCGCGTCCGCGAAGGAGGAGATCACGTGGGCGGGCGTCGTCGCGGCGCCTAGGAAACGGCTCGCTGGCTGGTGGGCCGTCAACGACACGGGCATCATCTTCGTGGACGTTCCGACGAACCCTGGCTCAATCACGTCGATGGAGCCCGCGGCGCAGGCGCACAGCAGCTGAAATCCTTGGCACGTCCCCCAGAGGACGAACCGATCGCCCTTCGAGTTCCATTGTAACGCGAGCTCGTAAAGACGCTTCACTCGTTGAAAGTACGCGTCGAGGACATCGCCGAAGTGGTCCAGATCCCCACCTGGGAACAAAATGCCGTTGCAGCACCGTGCGAGCGCGACTTGGTGCTCGAAGGGCGCGTCCCAGGGAAGCGGGACCACGCGTATTCCAGCCGATTCTAACCAGCGAACGTAAAACGAATTGAGGCCGCCCGCCGCGGCGCAAAAGCTGTCCGGAAGCATGAAGCCATCGAACTCGCATTCGATCATCGGCATAGTCATGATCGCCATGCAGGAGATCTCCTGCGGCGGGACGGGCGTCGAGCATGGCGGAAGGACGACGCTGGCGTTGCCGCGGAAAAGCTCTCCGAGGGACGCCATATGCATCGAGGGTGTCGCGGCGAGGTCCAACCCGGTGTTCCGGGCTTGGGCTAGGCTCATTCCGCGGGGACGTACGGGAGGTGCCGCCACGCCCGCTGCTGATGGAAGGGAAGCCATTGTCGGGGGCGGAGGGTCAACAAAAAAAAGCTGCCCTAATGCCTACTGGTGAAACGCGTGTCCAACCAAACCGCCGCTACACAACACAGCGCCGCCGCCACAGCGTGTTTGGGATGAATCGGCGACGACGCATATGTTTCGAAAGGGGACAAAAGATTTCCCGCTCTTGTTGGTGAACCGATTGCCACGGGGTTTTTGCTCTTAGCCCCCGTTCGATCGGGTGTATGGGGTTAAGTGTCATCTCCTTCGACCGTGAAAAATACGCGGCAACGACGCCGCCTTGCGCCCTTCGAGGGGGACGACGTCGAGAGGTTTGTGACCGTCTCACCATGGCCACCTCTCGCTTCCCCTTCGAGCGTCGAGGGGAGTAGCGGCACCCAAACGGCGCGCGACGAGTCGAAGCTGAATCCATCAAGCAACCTCGCGAGCGCTCCAGGGTAAGGCGTTCGTTGGCTCAGCTCCCGGAACAACGACACACTGGGCATAGGAGTGGCCGCTTCGAAGTTGCCCTGACCGTCGCTGACATCGTCCCCGCCGCCTTCCCCACCCGCTGCTCCCTTCCTGCCCTGGAAGCAGCACACCAGCGACTGCTTGAAGCACCTCACCGCCGCCACGGAAATGAGGTCGTCCACCTCGGGAAAGGCAGCGACAAACGGCGCCAGCGACACCGCGGCCTGCTTGTCGTCGTGCGCGTTGAGGTGTGCATTCACGAGCAGCACACCGCCCATCGATGGGCAGCCCAGAGCAGCGGCACGAGAGGGGGGCCGTAGCAGCCTCCGGCATTGGAACAGCAACTCCGTCGCGTGCATCATCGAGCCAGCGAGTGGGTCGAAGCAGTCCAGGATGACCAAGTCGTACTCGGCAGGGGACAGCACCGTCGGATTGCGCAGCGCCTCGCGCACATCCATTGTGTGGTAGCGCATCGTTACGGGCTCTTCCGTGCCAGCACGGGAAGGCGCCAATGTTCCGAGCACGACGTTGGCGGCGACGACGGCAGGCTCCAACTCCACGACGTCGATCACACAACGTTGGCCACGTTTGTCGCCGACGTCGTACAGTTCCGACAAAAAGCGGCCGAGAACGTTCAGCCCCAAGCCAAGGACGGCGACGCGCTTCGGGAGCTGATCGGAATCACCCCCAGGTAGCCACGTGCGCTCTCCACCATCGACCCTGCTTTTTGCCTCCGGCAATTCCGCCGACGAGCGAAGACGGTACAACGTTTCGGCCGCCGCAAGCGCCATGAGGTGCTTCGGATAGCACTCCATATGAGACGACGACAACGATGAAGACGACGGGGAAGGCGACGCGGAGGTCAGGTGGCCGTAGCCGTGGGTGACGGCCGCGAATGCGTCGAGAAGAAGCGGCATTGTGGTGTGCTGTTGCAATGACGGCGCGGCGGATGCATTCTGCTCGACGGGGCGCGGAAGTGAAATGGTGCAGCTCACTCGCAACAACTCGATGGACTGAATTTCGAACCCGTCAGCGGCGGCGGCGCCGTCGGCATCGTGGTGGCCGTCAGCATCGTCGGGCGGCCGGTCGCCTCCCCCATCGAACTTCGTTGCCGCTGACGGCGCAACGACCGCCGCCGCTTCGCAAGGGCGAACGAAGTGGAGCGACTGAAAGGTAGCCTCGGCCGTAAGGTAGGACGTGGCCGCCGCTGTGGCGTTTTTCTGTCCTATTGGGGGGTTGCTCGACAGGCTCTGGAGACGTTGGTCAATTTTCGGAGTTCGGAATCGAACGACAACGTCGGTGTGGCACACGACGACGAATGTGTTTGGAAAACACTGGCACGGCATCGCGGAAACCACGCGCACCTCCCGCACCTCATGCGACACTCGCAGGCCTTGAACGACCGCGTCAGGGGAGGACAAACGGCACTTTGCGTAGGTTTTGGCGCAAACCCCAACGCTCACGCCATCGCGACTCGGCGGCGCCCACGTCGTGGACCCGTCGCGACCGAGACCACATTGCGGCGCCGAGGAGCGTCGGCCACGTTTGCGGCTCACCGCAGGCGCTGCGGACCTTGTGATGGTTATCGGTTGCGGTGACACAGTCCGAAGCGGGCTACCGTCCGCCAGCGACACATCAACGCTAGCCGCAAGTGCCCGCCAAACGCGAAACGACGTCCACGTGCCCATGGACATTAACGAAATCGCGCGAACACCCCGCTCGATCGCGGCGTGACTCACGGTGAGCGGCGGAGGGTCGGCGCGATGGTCTCCAGGCCGTCCATGAGGCGCCGATGAAGACGGGGTCCGATCGGCTTCATGCGTACGAGACGCGAGGAACTCCGCGACAACTCGTTGGTCGTCGGCGTTGGGCAGCGCTTGCTGCAGCTGAGCCAGCCACTCGCGGTTTGCGGCGGGGTTTGCCATGATAGCACCTACACGTACGTCTCGATCAAGACAGTTCCTCTCCGGACGAAAGATATTCTTACGTTTTCTAATTGTGATGTGACGCTTGTTATGCCCAAACCTTCTTCATCCCGAAAGACCCTGCCGCAGGCAATTCACTGTGTCGCACTACTCCACAATATGGGGAGCCATAAAATGATGCCATCTAAAAACAAAAGTGCGAGTCTCAGTCGAAGGGTCGCGACCGGTGGGGAGCTCATACCCAGACATGCTGCTGCGCACGGTGGTTGGCCACGCTGCGGTCGAGGAGGTCCCGCAGCTCACCCTCCATATCGTCGTCCAGCTGGTAGGTCACCGCAAACTGTCGCGCCAAGTGAGCGAGGCTATCGTGATGGTGCACCCCAATGCGGCCTCGCTTCCCATTCGGCATGTCGACGTCAACGTACAGAAAGGGTGGTGCCCCGCGCTGCTTCGCCCGCTGGTCGCTCTGCAGCTCGAAGGGGTGCGGGTGCGTGAGGGTCCTCCCTGCAGCCCCTCCCTTTTGTGACAGCCGCCTCCGGTGATGTCGAGGAAGAGCAGAGGGCGATGTCAACGGAGCAGAGCCTCCGTCCCGCGTGGCGGCTGCGCTGTCTCTCCCATTGGGCGATGGCGAAAACACCACCGCGGTGATGTCGTCGTCATCCTCAACGATTGCTGCGCCGTCGTCAGCGTCATCGTCCGCTCTGACCACCGCAAGTGTCTCGAGGGGCGCGATATGGTGGACGACGGCGGCGGGCCCCTCGCGACGCGCCCCCCGCACTGCTTGCGGTTGCGACGTGGCGCGACGTGGCGCGGTGGCAATGGCCCACCGATCTTGCGGCGTGGCGACTTCCGAAGCCGACCGTCGTAAATTGGACGGAGGCGGTCTCGAGCTTGTCTCGCCAGTGGACGCACGCGGTGAGGGGGCCGATCCGCTTCGCTGCGACACCGATCGTCGTGGTGCCGCCCCTCTGAGCGACTCTTCGAACTTCACCGGCCGGTGTTCGCGGCCTTTGGCCATGCGCGATAAGGCTTCAACCACGCCCGGTGCCAGCGCAGGCGGCGTCGTCGCCTTATCCCCATCCTCTACCGCTGTGGACGGCAGATTCGGCGACTCAACGAGCGGTTGGTGGCGTTCCCATTTGCACTGCTGCAGAAGCCGCGCGGCCTGCTTGGCTCTGTCCCGCGCCGTTGCCAGCCGCTGCACCGCATCGTCGAAGCCGGGCGGCTGGAGTCGGAGACGGAGGCGGGCGGCCTCCTCAGCATCCGCAGAGGTGGGGGCATCCCGTTGCTGCTGTGGCTCTGGCGGTGATGCCTTTTGTGCTCCTCGTGCGACCATGACGGAGGAATGGGTGCCAAGCCGTTCACCCGAGCGCCTGGGACCCCCTGTGGCGACAGGTACCGCCATCATCGTAGCCGCAGCCGGCGGGGCCTCGGCTCCACGGAGGGAATTGGGGGCCCCCGGTCCCTTACGGTGCCGCTGTTCCGTTGTACTTTGATTGGTGACGTCGATGAGCGCTTGACGACCGCCGCCGCGCCCTGCCGCGGCTCGCACCCTCTTGTCTGTCGTCGTCGTCTTCTCAGCTGCCAGAAGGAGGGGGGGAGGTGTCACCCCTGTGAATGGCGCATCTGATTTGCCCAAAGGCGGCTGGTGGTTCGCGGCGGCCGACGCAGCGCGTCGTTGAGGTATATGCCCCCCAGCGGCGAGCACCACCGGCGGCGCGGGGGTTGGTTCCCGGGCGTCCCGGCGTACAGGCACCGTCACTGTCGTGAGCTGCAACGGTGGTTCAGCAGCCCGGTCGGCCTTGTCCTTGCGGGCAGATGCCCCTGCATTTCCAGCCCCAGCCGACGGCTCGGCGGCTACAGGTGTCACGGTCGCTCGCTTGAGTACGGTGGACACCACACGAACGAAGCTGTCGTAGGTGACCTCCGCTGCCTCCAATGAGACAGGCAGCGGCGCGTGGTGCCCCGCCACCGGTCCTCCGCCGGACGGTAGCATCGCCGCGATGAATTTCGCAACGACGGCCGTCTGCGGGGAGTCTGCCGAAAGAGCCGCCTTCGAGGTGGTGGAGGGGTCAACAGATGTCGATCTACGCTGAGACGGCCCCTCGGCGGCGGCCGTACGTCGCCTCTCAGAAGGATGGGGCACCTCCGTTGCGGCCGCGATGATCCCCAGCTCGACCAAGACGTCACGCAGCTCAACCGCAGTCATCCGCGACCCCGCTGATGCGTGCCTCTGCCACAGGTCGCGAACTCTACGGGCGATCTGGGCGTTCCGCTCGGCGTTCAGTCTTGCCTGACCTTTCGCGCACAGCGTCTCGGACACGCTATTGATAAGCGGCACGGCCGGTGCGGATCTGTCTTCTGCCGCCATAGTGCGGCTCTCAAGCCCCCCCACGGCTCGTTCGTGCAGCGGCGCGGCGGGCATCGTCGTCCTCATCGCGCGGCTCGTCGCATTGATCTGAGGTGTGAAGGTCTCGTGCCGCTGTCGATCCATTGCCGCCTGTTCTCGGAGAGCGGCCAAGTGGTTCTCGCGCTCCTCCGCGACCGAGAGCGCCCGCTGCGAGAGGGGCGCCAGCGCCTTGGCGCGAGGGTCGAGGTTGTTGATTCTGGGTCGAAATGTGCACTGCGTCAAGGCGTCGCGCCCACTCACGCTCGTCGTCGCGATCGTCGCCGGGGACGACGACGCGAAGTACTGCCGCTGCTGCGGATCCACATGGCATGCCGTCACGGGGCCGCGCACGTAGGTCATGCTGATGAGGGGGGGATCACCACTTGCCTTCCCTTTTCGCTCTGCCATATGATGGGCAATTTTTGGGAGGAGGCGCACTGGAGAATGTTTCCGCTACTTCTCTCAGTCGTACAAAAGGAGGAGGACGTGTCGAGGGAGTCTCCAGAAGGACGGCTCCTCGTTGAAGGCGCTACTACTTCTTCTTCTTGTCGTCCTTGTCTTCCTCAACTGGGTCGGGAATCAATTCGAGACCGGCAGGCGGATTCTTCACGCCACTGCCGCACAACACTTTGAAGCGATTTTGCGTCAGTTTGCGGTCATTTCGCTTCGCCTTCTGCATTTGTTTGAAGGCGCTGTAAGTGTACGGCTGCGACACGCCGTGAATGGTCTCGTCGTACAGCAGCTTGCCAAACTTCAGATTCTGTGAATACGGCGCGTCCTTCCGTTCGTGTAGTTCCAGCGCGGTAAAGTTGGGCAGCCGTCTCTCCATGATCCGGTGCGACATGCCGAGCGTCTCCTGTCCAGGCCGCATGGTGCGGACGGGGAATCCGATGAAGCTGTTGAACTCTGGGCTCATGTGCTTCTCGTCTTCGAGCTGATAGGCGGCTGGTTTCTTCTCCTGGATGTACTCTTCCCACAACCGAGCCTTAGCCAGACGCAAGTCCCAGCGCTGGGCGGCGGGCACTCTCGCGGCTCGCTGGTCGGTGTAGCCGATGCGCACGGGAATGAATCCTTTGCGGCTCACTCGAAGCATCGGAATGGGGGAGGAAGGTTGGGTTGGCGTAGGCACACCTGTCTCTTCGCTCTCTTCGCGTCTGTTACGGGGTCGTGGGGGGTGCAGACGACATCAACGGGTTAGAACCGGCAAATACAAACGACAGCACGACCGCGTGGGAGGGAAGATAGGCCATGCTCTCCCCTCCAGGAGAGAGGGAATTGCACACGATCACGAGATCATTTGACACACTCGCAGCGACGACTTGCGGAGGACGTCTTTCATGGATTCAGGCGGCGTCGCGGCGGTGGAAGAAATGGTGGTTCTGCCGACGGCGGTTGTGGCGGCACGACTGATCGCGGGCGTTGCCTTTTGGCTCGCGAGGAGGGCGAGACCGCTCTGCAAGGCCGCTTCCATCACGGTGTCCCGGGCGACTTGCCACGCGCTCGCGACCTCGGCGGCAGCGTCGGCCCTCGGGCGATGCACGTTCCCCCCTCGTTCGGCTGCAGCGGCGGGTGGCGGCGGAGGCGACAGGTCGGATTGCTCTGCAACGGCGGATATCTCCGCCGCCTCGTCGCCGGTCGTCGTCGTCGTCGTTGTGGCCAACGCTGGAGGTGGAGTGTTTGAGGCCGCTTCGTCGCTCGATCGACTGGCCGCAGCGTCAGGGCTGCGGCCACGCTTGCGAGACGAAAGGGTCGAGGCGCTGGCTGCCGCTTCGACTTCTGTTGCGTCTTGCGTGGTTGCCATTGGAGCGATGCGCTCGACCTGGTCGGACACCGCCCTGCGGCTGCGGCTCGCAACCACATGGTGGTTCGCGGCAACCTGCAACGCGGATGTCACGTACCGAAGATGGTGCGCGACGGTGGCGCGGACATGCGCGCCGTCGTGGTCGGGGGACGACCCAGAGATGGGGGCCGCGCCGGGTGACATGCGTCGTGTGACGTGTTGGGTGATGGATGTCCGTTCCAAAGCAAAGGGGAAAACATTACCAAGAAAAAAACACGAGTAGCACAGCTTGAAGAAAAGGTTCCCGATCGCCCTCTCTCTTGCCGTTGACCCAGATCGCGTTTTCCTTGCACACCCCAGTCCCCTACCCTCCGGCAAACACACACACATCCTCACACGAGTCAACAAGTCCCACTTTTCTCTCCATTTCAATCCTAACCCCGCGGTGTCCCTTCACACCCTCCTACGACGACGATACTCCACTGCAAGGAGAGAGGAGATCAGTGCCACAGCTCATGCGGGTCGGGCGGCAAATGGCCACTGAAGCCGCCGTGGGCCGCGAAGAGCACGAGGAGGCACAGGATGAAGTTGGGCCCGTGGTTGATGTTCGTCCACACCATGTTGATGCCGAACTGCTTCGTGTACGACGGCACGATGTACGCGGGACGCAAGTAGTCGAATTTCAGGGGAATCACCTTGCCGTTGCCGAGCCCTTCCGAGAGGATACTGCCGGTGAGACCGCGAGACGAAACACTAGCGGCGGAGGCGGCGGACGGGGCGGCCACGGCTGCCGTGCGAAAACTGAACGTCGGTCCGGTCGTGAACCGCGGCGCGGAAGTCACGACGCGCTTCAGCATTGCTGTTGCTTTTCCTTCTGGTATTACTTTTTCGATGATCCGGCGATCGAGAGGAAAGAGGAGACGCAGTCAACAACAACGCGTTTGATTCAGCGCGGAAAATGTACACTGAAAGAACTGGCACTATGGTTTAGTTTGACCGCAAAACAAACGTGCCAGACCGGTCATGCGTGCAGTTGACCATGATGGGTGACAAAAGTATCGGCTATCTGGGCTGAAGCGAAGGAATTGTGTCTCGGACTTAAACCGAGCACTGTGTCTCCCCTTGGTCGGTCAGGTTGGTCCCTCCGCCTCAGCAACTCTTCCACGCAACAATGGCGGCATTTTCTTTGGTGACAGATGTGGGCACGAAGTGGCACAAGGAGGCCCCCTCCCACCCAGCGGCACGGAGGGCCAGCACTCGCATCCAATCCAACACCCGCTTCGCGCGACGGCCGATTACTTCCTGCTCCTTGGACACGCAGGCGTCGCCGCTGACGCCCCACGACGACAGCGACGCGAGGGCGGGAAACAGCGGCGCGGGAAACTCGACGTCCAACAGACGCCGCAAGTCCCGTTCCGCCACCGCCGACGCCGCCACCGCCACCACCGACGCCGCCGGCGGCTCCGATGCTGCGGCTGAGGCCGTTGCGTCGTCGCGCCACCACGCGCGGCCGGTGGCCGCCGCTCTGTCGCCGTCTGGTCGCCGTTTGCACTGCGGCAGCATGTGGTGCCACTCGCACGTTTGATGGCAGCATGTGGCCACGACCAAGATTCGCCGCTGGTCGGCGCCTCCTCTCCGAGTGTCGGGCTTCCCTTCCTCGCTTTCATCGCTGTCGTTGCATCCGAGTGGCGATGCGGCGAGCGTTGACCGGGTCGCCACGCTGAGTGCGAAGTCCGTGCATGCGCCGCAGAGATGCTTTCCCACGAAGCACCAACACGTCGAGCTGCTCGAGACAGGAGCAGCCGTTGGGGGGGCAACGGACGCGGGGGACCCTGCTGCATTGGTGTCTGCAGCGGCCGCAGTGATTGTCAAAAACCGATCCAAGTCAAAGTCCTTGAGGTCTACCCGACAACGGTGAAACTTACTGCACTGCGTGGCGTCATCGCGGCATCGTCCGTCTCCTTTGCGCCGAAAGTTTCCTCGGTCGACGACCAGTGTCCATGGAAGAGGGCATCCCCACTCCGCGAAGCGCGACGCCGTCGCCAGCGCAAGGCCTGCTTTGCCCGCGCCCAGTTCGATGAGGCGCAGGTCCGGTGGAAACGCCCCCGCGACGTTCCCCATGAGGGACTGCGCACCGCCACTACGCATGGCGCGTGGCGATGACAGTGGGTGACTAGCAGCAGCCGCAGCCGCCGCCGCGGGACGAGGGGAGGTCAATCTTACGAGCACGGCACGCAATAGTGCGATGAGCCCGTCGTGCTGCGGGGTGTGCTTCAACGTGACGCTCGTGCGGATGCATGCGCCATCTGGGGTTTTCTTCGTGGAGGTCGTCGTCGTGTGTTCCGTAGTGATCTCTTCGTCGACATCGTCGTGGTTTGTTTTTGCCGGGTCATCGGCCGGGGCATCGATGGTCGCCGACGTCGCAGGCCGCGCACCCCAATCGTCGATGACCACGTCGCTGTGGTAGACCCGCGCGATTCGGGCCACCAAGTCGTCGAGTTCCGCTGGGGTCAGCCGCTTATGCGGCGTCACCGTCGCCGAGCTCCGGTGGTGGTCGTCGTCGTCGTCGTTGTCGCGATGGTGGTCTGACTCCTCCTGGCCGCGTGGCTCCTCGTCCCCTACGGTGTGGCGCCGCGGTTGCTTCCGTGGGGCGACGATGTCGTCGTTCGTCACCGTGTTCCCCAGCGGTGGGGGTTGCGGCACGCGGCGCTCCTCGCCGTGTACGATGGCGGCGGCACCGCAGTGCAAGTCGCGGTGGTAATACGGCAGCCTCGAAGGGTCATGCTGCAAGTCGGGGCAAACCAGCGCGTGCCGCTCAACAGAGCGGCGGCGTACGGTGTGCTGTGGGTTCACGGGGCACGGCACCCGTTGCTCGCCCGGATCGCCGGAGTCCAGCACGTGGACGTGGCAGAAGGCAAATCCGGGACGTTTGGGAAAGTGGCAGTGGCGGCGTTTCTTGACCATAAACATGTCGCAGCTGCCGGGGTTTGGATTGGGCGCCCCGGCTGCGGGATGGGTACCCGTGGTGGCGCTCACGAAGCTGGGCGAGGAGACCGTCGCTGCGGGTGGGGCGAGAACGGACAGCCTGGATGGGCCGTTGGGCATGTTGCGGGCATGCAGCGGCGGCGGGGGGGCGGTTGACTCCATTCTCGAATTGTGTCGCGACTGAGAGCGGGAGGGGTGGGGCAACCAAACCGCCGCGTCAATGGCCATCGCCCGGCGGCGAGGAGCTAATCCCCCTCCCTTCATGCCGGTTGTTAACCTGAACAGCGCGCGATGCCGCAGAGAGAGAGGGTAATGCGACGACACCAGCGAGAGAGAGAGAGAGAGAGTAGTCAGTCAGCTTTCAACAACTTTTGCAATTGTCGGTCGGAAAAACGAACTGCCGGCCGATGCGGAGCACCGTCGTGGTCACCGCCTCTGCGGCGTCGCACGCCGCCACCGACGATGGGCGACTCCTCAGCTGAAGACTCGAGCGACGACGTTGGCGGCTGCGAGATGGAGGGCTCCCTCGTGGCGGCCGCACCATCACCACCATGGGCCGCAGCTTCAAGACGAGCCGCCGTCACGAGCGGCACCAGGGCCACGAACACCGACAGCGCGTTCTTCCTCGCAAAATATCGCTTTGACTTGCGATCGGCGATGTCCATTTTCGTTGTTTCAATTTCGGTGGCGATGGAATCCCTCCGCACCGTCGAGCGCCAACGTGGAATCGCCGACGATGACGACGACGACGTGGTTGCCTCGAGGACGCTCGGCGTGTCGGTCAGTTGCAAAGTGGACAGCGTGAACGACGACGGCGGCTGCTGCGACGCGCCCGGAACATGCTGACGTTTAGGCGACTTTGGGGCCTCGGCGACGCCACGAGGCTCGACAATACCAGCAGCAAGCAAGCGCTCCAGCCACTGTTTGCGTCGGTGTTCGTCCGCAGCACGCGGCCACAGCAGCGCCCCTACGATAGAGCTGTGCGCTGCTCCTGTGGGAGGCTGTCCGCCAGCTGTCGCTGCGGATACTAGTGTTGGAGCCGCCGCGGCTGCAACGATGGCCGTCGACAGAGTCTCATCGAAAAAAATGTCCGCTAGGGCCGCGGAATCGGCGTCGCGGAGCATTCTGAGTGCGATGAGGCGGTCAACGAGACCTGACAAGCAGTCATCCTGGAAGGATTCGCTGCGACGAGCGTTGATGTACTCGGTGCAAAGACGATCAAATGGCTCGAGCCATTCGACGAGGCCGACGTCCTCTGTTTGCGCTTCGCCTCGTGACACAAGCGATGATTCCCCGCCCGGCTCTGTTTGTGCAGTGGGTAGAACCGTAGCGCTGCGCCGGACCAGTGGTAGCCGCCCCTCGCGCTTAGCGGCTATTTCGCGAAGTCGCGACTTCAAGTCGTCCGCGGCGCCGCCCTCAATGAACCACCGCAACTCGTCGCGATGCTCACAGCGGGCGCGGGTCACTGTGTGGTGGAGCTCTCCTCCTTCGTCGTCCTCGTCGTCGTCGTCGTCGGAACGGCAAGGCGCCGGCGCCGTCCACGACGCGGAAGAAACATTTGACGAAGGCGTATAGGCGGTGGGCCGTTCGCCGAAGAGCAATTCTCCGGTGCGGTTCATTGCCTGCCCAGCTGCCGCCGTCAGTGCCGCACCCCAGTGGTGGGCGGCCGAGAGGAGCATTCTGCTCCTGCGACTGAACCCGTCCTCGCCTCGACCCACACCACCGAGTCGCAGCTGACGATTTCCCGACCACGACGATGGGTGATACGATGTATTCACGGCCCAGTGGATAGCAGCCGTAGCTCAAAGGGGGTGCGGCCCGATGACGTCGCGCGATGTGGCCCTCCGGTGGCAAACATGGAGTCGCAGAAAAAAGGTTTTGGTGACTCACCCTTCGGAGGACCAAGTCGTAGTACGGGGTTGGATTTCAAGCAAAGGTCCTCACGACAATCAACATCATTGGGCGTTCAAATTGGTAATTTCGTGGCAAACGCGAACATGTGTGTGATGTGTCGTTGACGACGGAGACTGAGCGAATCGCCTATCCAAGTCGCTTCCGGCGAGGCGAAAAACAAACGCCGACCGACGTCAGCGTGGCGTTGCAACTCTCGCATTCCGAGTCTTGATTGCAGTCCTTCCACGAACGGCAAGGTTTCCCGCATTGGGGCGGACGGTGGCAGAGTCCACCGACGCAGTCGCTGCAACCTCCGGCGCCGCATTCGGCACTGCTGTTGCACGGCGCGAGGCACGTGGGGCCGTCGGTCGGTCGCTCATGCACGCAAGAGCCGTACGACGATCCGGGGTCGCTGAAGTAACAAGTTGAGCAAAACCCTGAGATGTTATAGGGATTGCAGCAGGAGTCATCGTAGCAGCTGGCACCGCACGACGTGGGAAGCACGCAGGTAAAGTTGGACGTATCACACGAGGAGCACTCCCCGCCCGCGCAGTCCCGGTTCGTCGAGCACGTCGTGCCGCAGTGTGAGGACGCATTGGGCTCGTAGCAGATGCCCGGCACTTGCGCGTCGCCGGAGCAGACAGTGCAGACAGAAGTGCAATTCAAGTCTGAGTCGCACGGGTAGCCGCAAGTCGGAGGCGGTGTCGTGCATTGGGCATTGGCGTTGCAGAACTCGCAAGGAGGGGCGCATTGATCACTGCCGAGGCAGGACAGTCCGCACACCGTCGGCGGCCCAGGATAGGCGCCGCAATATCCGTCACCGCTCGAGCCGGAGGCGCTCGGATCCAAGTTGACGCAATAATTGCATGGCGGCGTCGTGAAGGAGCAGTCCAGCTGTCCCGAGCACACGGTACCGCAAATCGGATTAGTGTCTCTCGCGAGCTCGGCCGTGGATACGACGCAGCTGGCCGCGAGCAGCAGGGCTACCAACAGCGGTACTGGGGTCGACGTTGGCATGGGTTCGTGCACTGCAGTGCGTTAGGTCAAGAAAGGTCTGCTCTGATGTCGTGAAGGGGAGGAGGTGTTGGCCCTCTGTCGTTCGTTCGTGGATACGACGCGTTTCCTCTTGGCGTCAGCAGGTGATCAAAAGGAATCATCACGTGAAGATTCACTCTGTGCGGCGGCTATCTGAATCGAAATGGAGTGATGTTGAGGGGCGCGGCACGTGTCCGGCGACGTGCGGCAAAATCACGAATGGCGAGGGCCAACGCCAACGTGAGCAACAGGTACATCCAAGCCGTCACCCCAGCCGCGAGCGCGAAGACAGCTTCGTCGTACTGAGGCTCCAACGGCGCGGCGGCGGTTAGCAAGGCGAGGCTCAGCACGAGCAACGTGGTGCCCACATTCAGCGCGTTGTCCAGCGGCGCCGAGGCGGGGCGGATCAGCGCGGTGTAGGCAAAGTTCGCGAAGCACGCGGTGCAGATGACCGCTCCTTGAGATGAGCACGGCAGCCCGCGAAGGCCTGATGCGACGCTGACTGTGAAGGCACAAGCGAGATCGACCGCTCCGTAGAGCCGCACCCACGCGAGCGCCGGGTTGCGAGCCTCCTTCCACAAGGGGCGGTGGTGCCTGGCGAGCGTCCACGTGGCCGCGAAGGCCGCACCGAGCAACGCGCTGTTCACCACCGCGGCCACAACGGCCACCTCCGTGCGGACTTCGGACGAAAGCACCGCTGCGACGAGCGCCGCCACGTTCGGCCCATAGTAGCTGAGGACGGCGAGGTGCAGCACGGGGACGTGCGGAAAGCGATTTGTGTGCGCGCTGGAGGCTGCTGCCGCGGCCACGACCACCTGAAGCAACAACGTCGACACCAGCGCACCGATGTTGCTGCTGCCGCCAAGATCAAACACGTACACGAACTGGCTCGGGTCGGGCGCCGCGGGTGCCTCGGCACGACGGCAATCGCGCGCCACGAGGATGCGGGCCATCGTCGTCCCTTTGTTCGCCGCCATCGGTGAGGACGCGACGCCGAGAGCCGCCGCCCCTACCGCTGCCGCCGCCCCGACGGCGCGCGCCGCCTGACGTTCCCCGACACGCAGCTCCTCCGACGGCGGCGCCCCCATCGACGGAGTCCCCACGAAGGTTGCGCTCGTCGTGACCATGGCCACCGGTACCGTCCCCGTGGCCAGCGCGCTGCTGTTGGGGTGGGTGACCGTCGGCGGCGGCTGCCCGGTCGACGGCGATGCAGGGATAGTAGTGCTCATTGTCGCACCGAGAGAGGTGGTTGAAACCTCCGTTGTGTCCGGCGCCTCCTCCGCCGCAGACTCTCTCGTCGTCGTCAGCAGCCTCGTCGTGCTCATCGCAGCCGGCGTGGCCGCAGTCTCCGTCGCTGTCGGCGTGTCGGTGGCGGTCTCGGTCGTGATCGTTTCCGACGGTCCAGATATCACGCCGCAAAAGCTGAGGCGCCGCACCTGCGCGACCAGGTCGGCGGCGCGGTCCGTGGAGACTCCCACGTGGCAGCGTTCCATTGTGTGATTGCTGCACAGCACCAACCCATGGCCATCAAGCGGCGCCGACGTGTTCGCGTCGATCGCACTCGATTCATTCGCGAGCACCGACGCTTTCCACGTGCCAGGTGCCCCGAGCACGTAACCGGTGGATCCTAGCAGCGCGGTGACGCGGCTTGCTTCCATGACCCCAGCAAACACCCCGTCCCACCCACCGTCGTCGGCGCTTGCTCCGAGCACTCCCGCGCGGTTGCTAGCGAGGACGGCGACGCTCGCGGCGGCGGTGGCAACGACCACGTCGCGCCACACAATGCGTCCGCGGCTCACCACCTGCCCGGTGACGGGATCGCGGGTCTCTAAGCCGGCGCCAAGAACGCCAATGACGCTCCCTTGTCGGCACGTGATGGTAGAGTCAACGAGGAGGGCGACAACGTTCACCCACCATACGGTCGATAATTTGCCGCTGGTCGACGCGCTGCTCCCAGTGCCAAAAATTCCGACGAGGCTACCGGCAAACGATGTGACGTTGGTCCCGAGCGCGGCCGACAAGATCACGTTCGACCAGTTCGCGCCCCATTCAAAGCTCCCCGCGCCAAAGATTCCAATCCCGTCCGTGGCCTCCGATGTGATGTTGGTCCTTGCGGCGCAGACGGTCACGTTGGACCAAGTCACGCCGCCCCCACCCGCACCCAAACAGCCAACCATTCTGCCTGCCACCGACGTGACGTTCGCGCGAGCCGCTGAGATGGACACATTCGTCCAGTCCAGGCCGTTGGGTCCCAAACTCCCGACGGCGCCGAGAACGCCAACTGAATCTCGCGCGGTTGACTTGACAGTCGCATCCGACATGCTGACCGACACGTTCGCCCAGGTCACCGCGCCGGTGCTCCCCGCGCCAAGGATGCCAAGATGGTCCTTACCGGTCGACGTCACGTTGGACAGCCCCGCGACGGTGATGAATGCGTTCGTCCACGTCACCTCGTTGCCGCCCCCCGCGCCGAGCAGCCCAGCGTCATTGGCGACCCCGGAGGTGACGTGGCTAAGATCGGCGGAAACCTTCACGTCGGTCCAACGGATCATCCCGGTGCTGCTGGCGGAGCCCAGGACTCCAACGCGGTCACTCGCCACTGACGTGGCATTGGTGCGTGCCGCCGAGACGCTAACGTTTGACCACGTCACCGCGGTGCTGCTCGCCGCGCCCAAGACGCCCACCGAACTGCCCGCCTCAGACGACAGAGTCATTAGCGACGCCGCGACGGCTACGTTCACCCACATCACGTCGTTCGAGCCACTTCCGACGCCGAGGATGCCCACGCGGTCGGTTGCCTTCGACGTGAGTTGGACATCGGTGGAGGACACTTCCACGTTAGCCCAGTTTACCCCTCCGTTGTAATTCCCAGCGCCAAGGACGCCAACGAAGCTGCCCGCGGTCGACGTGACAGTCAACGAAGCGGCGGCGATGGTCGTGTTCGCCCAGGTGACCGGCCCGTTGCTGCCGGCTCCGAGGATCCCTAGATAGTCGGTGGCCGCCGACGTGAGACTCGTTCGCGTTGCGGAGAGGACGGTCACGTCCGTTGCTACGGTAAAAACAAATGTGGAGGGAAACAGTACAGCAACATGGGTGTGTC
>ERZ1292633.822-Hain-H41-02um-R1-822-length-34709-cov-6_pt1 | contig 34709 bp, 13 predicted proteins | sample MGYA00564406_ERZ1292633 | MGnify/ENA primary metagenome ERZ1292633 (study PRJEB36523, sample SAMEA6512639) | groundwater metagenome | collected 2019-01-08 | study: AquaDiva: Metagenomics assemblies of 32 groundwater samples
ACGGCGCGGCCTCCGGGCGTCGACGCTCGTCCACTCGCCATGGCTGTCACCGCGCCCAACCGGGGGAAGGTCGAACCACAATCTCACCCATTCCATCGCCTGTGCGACCGTCCATCGGCACGATTCGCGTTTCCAAAAGTTCGTGACGAACGCCTCCGCCTCTTCCTTCGTCAACAATCCCGTCATGGATTCAAAATTGAGCTGTTGGAACAACCGGAGAGCCTCCAGGTATCTTGGCATCGTTGGAATGTCGTACGAGGTCAGGGCGCTCGCGGTCGGTGGAAACGTGGCCACGGTCAATATGACGTCGAGCGACACGGACGGCTTGGGCGCCACGTTGCGCAACCACTCGCGGGCGGTGTCCGCGTCGCCTAGATTGTTGTATCGTACGAGGCGAACGAGCTGAGGGAATTCCAAACCTGCCGCTGTGGCGCCTCCCGACTGCTCCACGAGGGTGAAGTAACAGGCCGAGATGGCATCGCGGAGCTGTGCTCGCACGGGGTCAGTGTCGGCGTGAATAACAGGGGCCGCGGTAACGTTGGTCGATACCTGGGCGGCCTCCCCGAGGCCGCGAGAACTGTTGGCCTCATCCTCGGCCACGGCGGCTTGAAAAAAGCCCAAGAAAGACGATGGATTACGCTGCGCGACGACTCCGTCCGACTGAGGAGACGCGGGGGGGGACGGTTGCGGGGTGGAAGATGACGCCATGGGGACCGCCTTCTTGACGTCGCGCGGGCAGGCGGCTGAGTGAGAAATTCGGAAAGCCTCGTACGTGCCGGTCCAACCACCTTTGCAACCTAGGCATTTTCCCGTCAGACTTCCAACCATTTGACCCAGCACGCGATGGGGCGGCTGCAAACTGGCCACCACGGAACGGCACGTCGGGCACGTCGTGGACCCAGACGAGGGCTTCCCGGTCCCTGTTCCATTACATTGACGCAAGCAGGTCGAGCAGAAGATATGCCCGCATGGCCGGGCCTCGACCGCCTCCTCCCAGGGAAGCAGGCAGATGGCGCATTCGAGATCCGACGAGTACGCCGTCGTAAACTGAAAATTACCTCTCGTGGAGGATGCACTGCCTTCTTGCGACATTCTTGCAACCTGAGAATTGACGCGGTCTCGACTTGAAAATAAAGAGAGGAAGAGAGCCGCGCCTAGTCGTGCTCGGTTTTCGGACGCCCCCCGGCGGGGGGGAAAGGAAACAACGTTACAATTCTCCGTTCAGTGGAGCGGGAAAGCCCTTCGAGGAAAAACACTAATCGATCGGAAAAAAAATATTTCTTCTTTCGCTTCCCTGCGACAGCCGTCGACTCCTGTCTTTGTTGGCACCGCAGTCGTCGTTAAGGCTCTACGGAACTGCCGCTACACGCACGTGGTTCGCTGCTTGTAGGCGCCGTAAGCGTCGATCGTGATGGCTCCCTGCGAGAGCAAGAAACTACGCGGCATGCGGGTGATTGGCATCCGGTTCACCGCCAGTGGAACCCCATTTATCGGTGATTGTCCGCTCAAGCTGACCGATACTCGAATGTCGTAGTCCCGCTGCTTTCCAGCGTGTATCCTACCCGGGTGACCGTGCCGCGCCGTGCGCCGATATGCCACATCGATGAGATTGCCAAGATAAGAAAGCTTCCGGAGTTTCAATCCGGTTACGTTCGCATCGGGGAAAAAAGCGAAGGGATGAATGATCAGCGACGTCGGCGTGATGCGAAGACCGCCAATGCCAGCCCAAATCGACTGCAAGAAGCCACCGGCACCCGTGACGAAGTTGGGACAACCTTCCCCTCCCGCCACTTCATACCAGTTGAAGTAGGGTGGGAAGCAGTTCTTGACGTAACCAAGAGTGAAGTAACTAGCGGCACGTTCTTGATCCCCATGCTGTGCGAATCCCACCGCGAACATCGACCAAGTCATCGCCGGACCTAGCGGATCGGTGCGATTTTCGTAATAAAGGAGGTCGTTGTGGGCGGTTTTTTGAGTGGGCTCGGTCATGGACCATGTGAAGTTGGTGAGTATGACGTCTGCCTGCTTCACCCGGGTGTGACCTTCGTAGCCCGCGAACTCGGGGTGATAGTCTTCCGTGGCGTTGTACACGATGACGAGACCGTCGGCGATCGACTTCCAGTGCTTTAGCGTATCGTTAGACGGCAGGTCCGGATATCCAGAAGCCGCCAAGCGCACGGCGGAGAACACGGCAAAGCGCAAAATGGTTTGCACGGCGTGATTGGTGTAGACGCTGTCGGTCACACCGTTGTGATACTCATCGGGTGGGGTCACGCCGGTGATGTGCCAGCGCCCGTCGATGGTCGTCGACGGTGTCGCGCGGCTTGCCCAGAACCGAGACGTCTGGTTGATGAGTGGCCACACTGTCTGCAATGTTGTATTTGTGCAGCCTGAGGTGTAGGCGAACTGCTGCCAAGCAAACGCAATATCAGCCGTGATATGTATTTCGGTCAGCGACCCGGGAGGCCAAGGGCACACTTCATACCCGGTTTCACCGCTTTCCCATGGAAACATGGCTCCTTGATAACCGAGGCTGGCTGCCTTAGCTTGCGCCCCGGGAATGCGATGCAAACGATAGGCCATGGCGGACTTCACGGCCAGGTCGCGATAAAACAACAGCAGGTTCGGGAACATCCAGGTTTCCATGTCCCAGAAGGCGTGGCCGTTGTAGCCATTGGTGGAGAGACCCCCAGGCGACGTGCTGAACGGCCAGTCGGCGCTTAACGACGTTAGCAATGCGTACCACGAGGCGGCCACGATGGTGTGGAGCCCTTGGCCGTCGGCGGTGATCACTTCGGCGCCGCGGTGCCACAAACCCGACCACATTTCGAGATGCTCCCACCAAAGGTGGTGCGCACCGGCGGACATGGCTGCGGAGAAGGCCGCATGAGCACACGTATTCGTGTCAAAGTCGTAATTGGGCTCCTCCTCTGAGTGCGAGGTGCATCGGGCCGTCGGAAGCGATGTGTTCAGCGGTCCGAGCTGAGCGGCAGAAAACTGAAGCTCGGTCTGCAAAAGCGACACGTACGTCACGTGGAATGGCCAAGGCGTCACCGCACCCGGTGTTCCCTCGGACTCCTCCGCCGTGTTCATCGTGTAGGTAGTCGCATTCACGGCACCACTGGTCGATTGATTGGCGACGGTGACATCAACGAGGGGCAGGCCGGTGAAGCTTTGTGCCTCTGCAACGGCGATGGTCAGCGTCGCGGCCGCGGTCGCGTTCGCTTGAGAGCGCTGGCAAGTGACGGTGTTCACCGAAATGTGGCGGCGGGCGCGAGACACGAACACTCCTTGGGAGCACTGAAAACCGGAAACCCAGAACAGGCGCGACGCCGATGCCGTCTCGTGGTCTAACGTCCAAGGCGCTGCAGTCTCGTCGGTGATCAGCATTGCCTCCTCCGTCCGACGTCCCGGGGCGCTGACAGTGACCAGTAAATTCAGGCCAAGCGTGGTGGGGAAGGCTGCGCGGTGGCTCGTCGTGTTGAATCCATTGAACACGCCACCGATGTGCTCCCACGGTTGTGAAATAAAGCCAGCAACGTACCCGTTGCCGACTTGAGGATTATTTTGCGTTGGAAGAGCGTCGCACAACAGCAGCGTCTGTGCCACGCCAGACAAGATGACGCTAATTAGCACCAGCAGGCGGTGCATCGTTGGCGGGCTCATTCACTTGCGGTGCAGTTCGTACGTTTCCGCAGCAATGGAGGTCTACACTATTGGAGTGGAAGACAAGCGGTTAAGGCAACAGTTCATGAGAGGCTGCGACGCTGTCTCGGTTTTCGTAGACTGTGGTGAAAAAAGAGGTGAAGAAAATTTCAATTAGGATGATGATCCATCCAGCCACGCCAACGACACTGTTTGACTCACCTGAGCCCCTTCACGGCTAAGAACAAATTCCCAGTGTAGCCATTTTTAACAAACGCGTGGTCGTTTGTCATGTTCCTGTCGAACAAGTCAGTGACGTTGGCTCACAGCGCCCGATCTGCGACATTTCGATCGAAGAGCGCCCCGAACGTGATGTTCACAACGTCCACCCCATGCACCAAATATTGCACCGCGTATTTCATCAGAAGTACCAGCAAGAGCACGTTCGCGGTTTGCGCGAAGCTGGCGACGTCGACGTACAGCAAATACAAGTCAACCCGCCGATCTCCTCGCTCGTCCCCATTGATGAAGTACTGCCAGCACACAATGTCCAACACCGAGGCGATGGCCACCAACACGCAAAGCAAGCCCTTTGCTCGGCGCCAGGCCAGCCGCGCGCCGTTCGGAACGGGATCCGCCTCCGCACTTCCTGCGACGCCGGATTTGAAACCCGCATCTCCGAGGGACTTTGCTGGTGCGGCTTGTCGCGGATGATGCCTGCCCAAGCCACCTTTTGCCTCGTTTCGCAAGGGCGCGGGCAATGCGTCCATCAGGCACATCCACGCCGCAACGCTCAAGTGCATGGGCGCGGCGGCGGTGTAGTGGATCGCCTTGTCCAGCGCAGAGGAAATCGTCAACGACAGCAGCACCACTTCCGTGAGCCCCACGACGAGAATCTGGAAGAGCACGAACCACGTGTCGAGACAAGCAATGAGCTCCTTCGCGGCGTTGCGGCACATGCCCCCGAATGACAGGATCGTCAAGAGAGTGATGAGATACTTGCAGCACACGTAGCACCTCACCAGCGCATCATCTTGGATGTCACGCGGTTCCGAGGTGGGGGACGCGCTCGACGGTGTTGCCCAACTGTCGTGCGGGGCATTGTTGACAGGGGTGATGGTGGCTTTCGACGCCGTAGTGATGATCAGGAAGATGGCGCACACGATGCGCAAGACACCAACACTGCCGAGCAGGAAGATGCGGTGATGCAGCGTGACGGAGCGACGCGTGGATGGAAACCGGAGGCACCCGGCCAGGAACGTCTGACGCACGGGAAATGAGTGAACGAGACGCACGGGCACGAAAACAATGGCAGAGGACGATGGACGTTTGAGGAAGGCCTTGCTCGACTCACTTGACGGGGCCAGGAGCTCACCGCTCGGCGTCGCGGACGTAGGCAGTGGTTCCGGCGGGCGGTCCAACGAGGCACGAACGTTACTCTGGACGGCGGAACCCATCGCGGAGCTCAATGCTGGGGTCACAAAACGAACTCTATAAGAGGTGGAAGAGCGTTCCGCCCCCATCCGGATCAAGTGTTTCGCCTCTGCCTCCGTCGGCAGCACGTAATCCGACCGAAACACACTGCCGGCGGCGCTTCGCTCCGTGGGCCGAATCGGGACTGTGCCAAGAGCCAGCATGGCGAGCATAGGGTGCACGTGAAAGTGGCTGCAGCCCGCCCCGCAACACGACTGAACCGGGTGTTCATCCTTACCAGCAACCGGGTCGCCAGGAGTCCAGGAAGACCCTACGCGACTGTTATCTCCACCAACGTGGTACGCGGCACCAACGACGGAATTCGACAGCTGCAGCGACGTAAAAGACGGCCCCAGTCCTCCGCCGATGCTCAGCAGAGTGCTTCGGAGGCCACGCCGCCCACCCCCTTCGGCCGCATGATCGTCAGCATGGAAGTAATTCGACGAGGTGGCCGGAGAAGGCTCCGCGAAATCGATGGGAATATGACTGGGAAATGGCGCGTGCTGATATGCGCATACCGCGGCGGCCGCGTGTGGGTGTCCAGGAGAGTTGTTAATGGCCGCAAGCGAACAACCGATCAGGGGAGCACTGGTCAGCGATGCGCTCGTGAGCGCCTGTAGCAGCGGCTCCATCACTCCTGGATCCTGTCCAAACTCGCGTGTGGAGGACCCGATCAGCGGGGCCGCAGAGGCAGTGGCGGTGTCCCCGTCCTCGGTGACACGCGCGGTGGAGCCATAGGGCGCCCTTCCTTTGTTCATGCGGTTTCCCCTGGCAGCGATGGCACCGGCCGTGCCTTGATCGTGCCGCCCCAAGTTATTCGCCAAATAGTCGTCTTCCATCAGAAAACTGTGAAACCGGAGTAAGCCAGCGTCGTATCGCTTGACGAGGTACCGAAATGCGAGTTTTGAAAAAAAAATCGCCGCTGTCGAAGCTCCCATTTGCGCGACGGTCGCCACGTGGATTTGAAGCCCGCCGAACAATTTGACGGTCTGACCCTGAGCCGTGCGGAACTCAAATCGCCACAAACAAAACATGGCCGCCCAGTATACCGCGACGATCGCCATGATGGTACCTTTGACACTGCGTCGGTACACGGTGCCGTCATCGTCGTCGTCGTCCACACCCGCGGACCCCCCTGTCGGGCTGCCGAGATTCGTGGGACTCCCATCGTTCATCACGGTCAACGATCCTCGGCCGGTTGGTTCGTCCTCAGCCTCGGCCGATGCGACTGCGTGGAGCGGGGATGGCACATCACCCACCGCGCTTTTCCGATGGGCCGCTCCTTTTTTTCGCTGCCTCCGGGGTAGCAACGTGTCCACGCAGAGGACGGTGAAGGCGAACGTCAGGGCCAGCACCGAGTGAGGCAACGTGACGTACAGTGGCTGCTCGCCCCAACCAAGCGACACGTTCGCCGCCACGACCGCGAGCGAGGCGATGCCTAGGAGCCAGAAGTCGAAGAGCGTCAGCAGCAGCCGAAGATACGCAGGTCGTATTTGACTCGCGATGCCCAAAGTCATCGCGGTCGCCAGTGTCAGTAGCGCGCACAGAGCCCAGCCCGGCACGCGCAGGCCGCGGCCGAACGGGGTGGCACAGACTACCGTGAAAATGGTCAGCCCGAACGTGCCTAAAACGTAGGGCACGCTGTCGACGCAACGTTCCAGCCAGGGCAGGTGTTCGCCGAGGCGAACGATCGGCTCGGCGTTCACGATGACCAAGGGAATGCGCGGCACCAAGAGCCACCAGGGAGACACGCTTCGGTCGTAGATGGTCACGAGTGCCGGAGAGAAGGCAGATCGCCTGTTTGAATCCTCGGCGTCACGCAGCAGGGAACGGTGGACTGTGTCGTACGACGCATATCGGCACCTCGGAAGCACCGCAAGTTTCGCACGGGTTCCGAAGTGCCCCAAGATAAAGTGTCGAAGCTCCTGTGTTGCGGCGGTGTGCGTCGACACGTCATACGGAAGACGCATCTTAATGTAGAAGTGCAACCAACGCGGGGGTTCCGGTACAGTGGTTGTCGGCGTGAAAAGCGGCGACGACATCACGACTGGCGGTGCCAGCGAAATGGCGGCGGGTGCAGCCGGGGACGTGTCGGCCCCTGGCTCGGCTGCGACGCGGACGAGGAGGTCAAACATCGATTTCGATGCTGGGCGCCCAGGGTGCGGCGATCTGTCCGCCGCTGTGGCGATGGCTTCACTTCGAAAAAACCACGCAGGCATCGTGAGCCACGCATCTGGGGAGGCATCTTCCTCCAGATCGGCCGCCTCCGCATCGTCGTTGTTGCTTGTGCCGCGGCCGGCCGTCGCTTCGACATCATGCCAATGATCTGCTCGCGGCGCTCCGCTCGTCGTCGTGTCGGCATGATCCATGCAGAGTCGCCACGTCTTTTAATTAGTCCGGTGTCAGTCCTAAATCAACCGACCTACCGTCCTCCGCACGGACACGACCCGGATCGATCTCAACGGGATGATAAAGCCAAGCCACGCGATAGCAGCAGCAGCGTTCGGAAATTTCCACTCATACACACAGAATTGGTTCACTCAACGGCGAGTCGTGCGAAGCACCGTGCAAAGGATTCGATCGGTCGAACGCGGCGCATTGCCGCAAGCGGAATAAAAAATGACAGGAGGATAGCGAGCGCCGCGACGAGGGGGGAAAAAAGGAGAGCTGCTAATCTTGATCCTCCGCCGTCAACAGGCACGCCGGAAGCGTTGCCAAGGCGCTGTCGATTTCACCTCCTTTGGCGTCGTCCAATGTCCCGATGATATCTTGCTGCGTCTTGATGAGGGCAGGAGGGGCGCCCATGCGAGTGAGAATCGCAGCGATGCCGTTGAAGACTTTGGCATCTCGCTTGGTTTCGAAGCCGTCAATGGCCACGGCGCGAAGGTTCCAACGAACGCCTCGAAACTCCCGCTTGCACAGCGCGACGATTTCATGATGCACGGCCTTAAGCAACCCCGCGACGGCATCGAGTGCCGCTTGACCGCTGCCTCTGGCGGTGATGGCGATCAAAATTTGGTTGCCTTCCAGGCGCAAGATGCCGCGAGCCGGCAACTTCGACTGCATGACTGCCTCCTTCACGGCGTGCGAGGTATAACAACCGTGCTTAAGTCGCGCTTTGTCGAAACACAGGTAGGATCCATCGACCCAGTTCAGATCCCCGCCCGCTGCAATAAGGGATGCCTCGCTTGCCACACCATGCGAAAACGGTATCAGCTTGACCTGTAGACGAGCGAAGAAGGCCGCCGCCGCGGGGCCGGCCACGTTCAACTCGTACTTGCGTCCCTGACCATCACCATGGCACGATAGAAGGAACGACAAGTAGTCGACGAATCCCGGTACCATGCCGCGGCGAAAATGCACAGGTGACACGAGGGCAGTGTCTTTCTTCATCGCGACGGCAAGGCCCATGACACAAATGACCTCGAACAAGAGTTTCACGTCCTGTCCGGTGAGGCCGAGAAAGCGTTGGAGTATTTGCTGCCCAACCTCCGTGGTGATAATGCCCGAGTGCAGCTGACTGGCGTGCTTGGTTAGCACGTCGACATTGTAGAGTGCTTGCGTCTTATCCTCCTTCCCTGACGGCGGCAAGTCGGCCAAGGTGCGAGGGGACATGAAGGCGGAGTACATACTGAGCAACCGGAGGGGATCCAGCACGATGGTACCCCCATCTCTCAAGGGACAGCCGCCGCCATCTGTCGGGGGCAGGTATTTTGGCTCATACAATGGCAGGGGCAAGAAGCCGATAACACCACGCGACTGCAGTTCTCGAATAACGTAGTTGACAGTCGTCACCGTCGTTGCCATTTCGGTGGCGGTCAAGCCAAGATGTTCCTCGACCGCCGATCGAAATTCAGCGTCCCCGATCACCCAACGAACTTTGGATTCCCGGTTGAGCCACGATACCAGGGTCACCAGTCCTCGGTTGCAGCGACGCGTCCATTCGTCGAACAGCGACGGTCGTTCAAGCCACCGTTCGCACTCGTCAATCGGCTCGTCACCCAACAAGGCATACGACCGTTGAACCGCCATTTCGCGGACGGCTGGAGGAAGCATCTCGCTTGGTCGAATTGGAGATAGCTGCTGGGCCGTCAGCGCAATCCACGAAAACAGATCCTTCGGCGTTTGAGGACCCCGCGCGCGCTTGCCACTCGACATCACTGTCCAGTCTCGGCAGCTCACAGCGAAGTTTCCAACGCAAACGACGCCGCGGGTCGAGTCGCCTCGGAGGCGGTAGAAGGCCTCTCCGAGCGAAGTCGTCACTCGGTTGAGCAACGCCACGACGGCGGCGTCACTCGGGTCGCGCAGTCCATCTCGGTGCGTGCCAATGAGACAAACGGCGGTCCGCGGCGCATCACCGCCAAGGGGTTTTTGAGCGAGTGGCGGCACGGACATCGCGTGAATGAGTTCCAAGTACCGGACGACCTCTTCCTTGATGGCATCCAAGGTGTTCGTCAGTTTGTACGCCACACAGTAAACGACGTTCTTCGCAGGGAAAAACAGACGATTGGCGCCGCGCCAGAACGAAGGTGCACCCGGACAGTCAAGAATGTCGACATAGACTTTCGCTGGACTCGAAACAGCTGCACTGGCAGCGCCGATCCCCACCCACGATGCTACGCTCCCTAGTACGCCGGAGCGCTGCTCGCGTTCAGCCAACTCTTCTCCTTGAATGTAAACTTTGTGTAAGTCGGTCCCGGAGGTTGCTGGGTCCTCAACACTGCCGCTTCGAATCGTAGGGTGAGTCGTGGTCGTGACGTCCCCCGGGACGGCCTTGATCAACGGCGGAGTCGTGGTGAAACATTTAACTACGGAAGATTTGCCGCTTCCGAGATCGCCGATGAACAGCATCCGCACACGCATGGCTTCCCGGTAGTCGCCGAGGTCGGTGGTGAGTGTGTTCAGGACCGCGAGGTGCGAGTGGATGGCCGAGCGTTGCGCACCGGCAAGGGTGAATGGGAATTTCAAGAGATTTTTGCTGAAAATTTCGAGACCCTCAAAATCACCAGCGATATCCGGCTTCACCTCGAGCGCGGTATCGTCGTCGTCGAGCTCATCGGGGCCGTCAGTCGTTGAACGACGGCAAACTTTAACGTTCAGTAGCTCCCTTTCCACATTCTCCTTGTCGGCTCGCGCCTTGTCCAGGTCATCCTTCATTCGTCGGACCACCGCGGGCTGGATGCGCTCCTCGCCCGGCTTGACATCGTACTCGGATAGTTGGTTTTTGAGCCCTTGAATTTCCGCATTCGCATATTCCAAATCGGCTAGAAGGTCAGTGTTCCGTTGACTCAGCTCTTCGACCCTTTTTTCACTCTGTTTTTTCAGGATCATCAACTCCGCGACGCTCACGCTTCCGACACGCATCGCCGTCGCGTCGTTCGTGGGTGACGTGGCTGCAGCGAACGACTTCGCGGCAGGGTCACCGAGTTTACGCAAAAGCTGCTCGACCTCATCCTGCAACTGCTGGTTTTGCGTCTGGTACGATTTCTTTATCGTTGCGTGATTCTTCTTCAACTTTTCCTGCGTGTCCGCCGACTTTCTTCGTGTCGCCGAGAGTTCCTCTTCGTGCATCTGCGTTAGAGCGTCCTTCTGGGCCATGATGCGTTCGTCGAAGGTGGCCTGAAGTTCTGATAGAACGCCTTTAACGCGATCCAGTTCGTCGCGTAGCGGTTCCTCAACTTGTAGCCGCGCCGCTTCGTGCTGTTCCTCGAGCATTTCCTTCAGGGAGGCGATGCGGCGATCCATCTCCTTGCGCACCTCGGAAGCAGACAATCGAGGCGACGAGCCCCCGGAATCACGAAGGTCATCCATGTTAGCGGACGCTTTCAACCTCTCCTCGGTGAGTTCCTCTCGCAGCACGGTTACTTCCGCCTCCACCGCCTTCGCCTTTGCTTTCCACTTGTCTCGTTCGTCTTGCAAGGTGGCGATGTGGCGGCGCAGCGCGGCCAGGTCCATATCCGCACCGGCGCGGACGCGCTGCTCATCCGCCTCGATGTCGTGTTGCGATCGAGCCAGCTGCTGCTTTAATATGTCGTCCTGCGCCTCCTGCAAGGCACTTCGCTGCACGTAATGCTGCTCCTCCAGCATGTCCGATTCGAGGTGGTTCGCCTTGATAGCTTCTTGTACCTTTTCAGGCGATGCGCCATTTTTGAGCAATCCCTGCAACGCGTCGTCTTGCCGTTTCTTCACGTTCGCCCATTCCGACTGGAAACGTGCTTCGAGTTCCTCTCTCTCTAGCTGCCGCTTGGCTGCCTCGGCCTCGAGGCCGGTGATGCGAGTTTCAGCTGCTCGCAACATTTCTTGGAGCTTTTTGGCAAGTTTAGGGTAGTCGATATTGATGGCGGGCTTGGCATTCGTCTTCACGTCCATGGCGCGCGAGCCAAAATACATGGTCCCTAACGTTTCAAACTGATGTTCACTGCTTGGACCGGCGGTGAGAATAATGGAGCACCGCGCCCGGCCCCCAATGGCGTCCTCGAGCATGCGGGTAAGCTTCACGTTGCGCCAGGGGATGTGCTCGGATCGTTCGGAGAGCGCCGACACGACACCGCCGAGAGCGAGAAGAGAAGAGTTGATGCACTTGGCCTCTTCCTTCATGATGCCTTCTTGCACGCCCGTTTTTTCGAACCGTTCGTAGCCCGCAAGGTCGATCAGGAAGAGTTTTCCATTTCGCACTTCGCCCCCCGGGTCATCCCGAGAAACCGACTTGACTTGGATGAACAAGGCGGCGTGCCCGCGACTGCTTATAGGATTGATTCTCGTTTCACGCACGACGCGGTGCTGATTGGCGCTCTCATAGAGTTGCTGAAACTGTGCCTCTGTGGAAACCACATGTTCGACGATGCCGGGAAACTTGATCCCTGTGGCATCACGCGTCATGGATAACTCTTTCGGCGCATCTGGGTTGAACAAGTCTTGCAGCTTGTCAAGATAAATTTGAATAAACGAAAACGTAATGGTGTACTGTCGACTGGTATCCGCCTCGATGCGTGCAAAGGCGTCTGTCATGGTCCTGGGGATGATTCCCTGCTCATTTTCCGGTTCGAAGGTGCACATGGTGTACGACTTGCCGGAGCCCGTTTGTCCATAAACCATCATGGTACCCCAGTAGCCCTTGAAAACGTTGTCGACCACGGGAAGGGCAACACGATTGTAAATGTCCTGTTGTAGAACGTCCGCTCCTTCGAAAACCCAGTCGAATTCATACGTTTTCCCTACGCCCACGAGCGTTGTGGTTTTGTGATTCGATCCGACGTCAAAAAAATAGGTTTGTCCGTCCGCCGCCGATATTTCAGCTTTCTTGGGCGGTCGAATGCGAAGGTAGACCAGAATGCGATTGGGGTTGTCACTCGCAGACGTCCCGTCAGCGGTCGCGGCGGCCATAGAGTGCTGTGTGTACGGGAAGCAATGTGTGTGGGCGGGCAATCAACACTGGCCGTACGAGTCATGTGAAAACTGGCATCTGCGAGTTGTTGATCTTCAGCATCGTCAATAATATCACACGCAGGGTCACGATGAAATAAATTGTGTCCGCCGACGGCGGTAATGCAAATACGACTTGCGACCAGTGCGCATAGTAGCTGTGGAAGGAGAGAACAGCGAGAGCAAAGCGAAGAAAAAGGCGGACATTTTGTGAAATACAGCCCCCGAACCGCAGGCCGGGTCAACAATAACTCCCCGGGAAAACAGTGCCGCGGCAGCTCAAGCTGAAGGTCCGCGGGTGACCGACGACGGCTTCTGAGGAGCGGCCATCAACGACGAAGTGCCAAAACCGCCCGACGTCGGCCGGAACTTGGAAATGATCGCGCGACGAAACGGCCACGCCACGAATGCGGCTCCCGCGAGCATCGCGAACGGCAGCAAATTGGAACTGCTGCTAGTGGCGCCTGCAGGTGCGGGCGCGGGAGGTTGCACCGATTCGACGGGCGCGGGCGACTGGGTGCTTGTGTGGTGGTGCCCGCCGAACATGGCGTTACCGATCATCGAGCCGACCATCGCGCCGGCCATCGTGGAGCCGAAACTGCCACCTGCGGGTGCCGACGGAGCCGGGTGATGGTGAACGACGTGCGTCGTGGTTGTGGTGGGCGGACGGGCGGAAGTCGCGGCGACGTTGCGCACCGGCGCGGAGGCCTTGCTCGCAGGCGGCGGACCAGCGCGATTGCGTCCCATTGTGGCAAGAGAAGGATAAACCGTCCGAAAGTAAAGAAAACTGGCTCCCGGAAAAGGCGCAACAAGACGTCATACAGTGTACAGTCTACTGGATGCACTTTGGGGCACCTACATTAAGGGGGCGCTGGCTCCAGTAGCAGGCGGCATGAATGTACGACGGCGGCTTGACACTCGCAAGAATCATAAATTTCGCGTTGATGTGGCCATCGAGAATGGTCCGCGAGCGAAGCATTCCCCATCACCATCATCCTTACAGATTTCATCGCGGATTCAAACGTCAGCCACCAGATTAAGACGGCGCTGATTGCACCTTGGCCGCAAAAAAAACGGGGAGGCCACCATGCTGCTATGATTCGGGCACGTCAGCGGTCGACGGGAAGAACGTGATGTCACACTGGTCCGTCCCCTTCGCCAGGCGGAGGTAGCCGCTCTCTCCCCAGTGCGCTCCCCAGGAATTTTTGATGATCCAATATGGCGGCTGGAACGTGTCGTCGTAGCCGACGATGAGCACCACGTGGTCAGGCAGCCAGGAACCGTCACAGTCCGACATGATGCCACCCGTGTACGTCTGAAACGCCGTTGCGTTGACGGGAACCGAAATGGGCCCGCGCGCCCACATTTGCTGTGCCATGATAGTCTCATTACCCGGAATGTCGTGAAAGCCATCGACGGTGGCGCCCCACGTGATGTTAGGGTCATCCAGTCGACACTTGGGCACGACGCCGTGGTGACCGCTCACATACGGATAGGATTCTTCCGTGGCAATTCGTCCCTTTTCGAGCAACTCCGCCCAAATAATCGCCAGGTCGGGGTCGCCGCCGTTGCATCCAAACGAGAGGAGGCAGCACGACACGAGATCCTGTTCGGACAGTGAGACGAGCGCTCCACGCGCCAGCTTCCACTGACCCTCGATATTCCCCGTTGTCGAGAATGCCCAGCAGCTACCGCAATCGCCTTGATTTTTCACTGGCGTGACAACTCCATAGGGACGCCAGTCCCACTTTGCCGGATTCCCCGGCTCGATGCCGCCCCTATCACCACGAGCCGGGTGAAATCTCGGCAGCGGCCGCGATGAGTCTAGCGCCACTCCTGTGGAGGGCTTCGGCGGTCGCGGTCGTTTAATGCCGTCGGTGAGGTAACGCCGGCGAAACGTCGAGGCTGGCATGTCCATGAAAGGGGAGTCTCCAAATGACGCGTGCGGATTCATGGATTGCAAGCGTCGTGCGGAGGCCACGTTATCTTTGAACGCGAGGAACGCCTGATGCTCGGCATCATCGTTGGCGTATTCGCGCAAATGACGAAATTTGTACGCTTGAAACGCACCCTCAAGCTCACCCGAGGCAGCGGCATGATGCTGAACCGCGTGGGCAACAACGGCGATGCGAACGCCCACCAGGTGGAGAAGCAGGAGCGACAACGCGCAACCAATCAACTTCGACGGCATTTTCGCGTCTCAGGTTTGCTGATGAGAAATTAGAAGGGTGTACCTCAGAAGCAGCGTCGACTTTGTAGAGACGAAGCGCGTCGGTAACGCTACGTTTAAAACTCGAGCGGAAATCAATCTATTCTTCTAATGTCAAGGACATCCCCTTGAAGCTTCAACGGTCCCTGCGGCGGGCGTCCGCTACCGCATGGAGCGCTGTCGCGCAGACCGAGCCGGGACGAAGCGCCAGCTCTTCGGCCCATAAGCGAGCCGCCGCTGTGGCGGCATCTATCCGGCCGCCGCGACTGGAGCCTTGACTTGTCTTGGAAACCAGCTGCGTGACTGACGATGTCGCGAAGCCGGCCTTTTGCCCCCAGTAGAATTCCGACAACGCCAACGACTGCGCGCCGACAACGCTGTAAGCCTTGCACGCCCAGTGGCGGCGATCGCGTCGCCGCGCAAGCTGCTTGCTGTCCATTTGATCTACCCCGCCCCCCTCTTCGCTGTCGCCGCTCGTATCATCGTCACTCGAAGGCACAATTCGCCGCGCGCCAGAAGGGAATGGCGTCTCGATCGCCGCTGCAGCGGTCGGACCGCGCAGGGGGTTCGACCATGCATTTATTTGCAACGAAACATCGCATCGAAATTGCTGCGTTGATGGAGCGAAGGGAGTGTCTATTCCGTGAAACGGCACTGCGGCCGCATATGGCGTCGGTGCATACCATGCATCGTCAAGTGCGAGCCGTGCGGCGTCGGCGTGATCACCCGCGACGTTTCCATTCCTGCAATCGGGCTGGCGGTTCACCGACCACAGGTCATCGCCCACGAAAACGCCGAAGGCTGTTGCGCCATCCCCCGCGGCAGCGTCATCCGGCCACGCCATCCACTCAGAATCCGCTGCGCCAGCGAGTGCCGCGGCGAAGACATCGTGTGGTAGTCGTTGTGCACTCGTGGGAGAACAACGGTTCTCGGCGGTGGTGCCCGTCGATGCAGAGTTGGGATTGTGATCACGGAAAACAACCGCATTGGGCGGCAGGGGACTTGACTCCGCCGCACGTCGTCTGCCCGCAACGAGGCGTAACGACGGCGTCGCGTAAGCAGTGACGTCCAGATCGAGCAAATTGCCAGCATCCAGTGCCGCAAAACGTTCGGGCTCCAGTTCATTCAACAGCGCCGTGGCCACTTCCCGTACGGCTCCCCTGAAACCGCCGAGAACCTTCTGGAGTCTCGTCATGTGTGCGAACAAGAGGCCAGCTTCTCGATGCGGCAACAGCGACAAACTGGCCACCGGACCAACGACCACCGGCGCACCATCGGCAAGTGGCTTTGGCGGACGCGCTTTTGCACCGCAGCAGCCGGCACCTGTACCTGCGTAGATGGCATCTTCGACCCGACCGCAGTATCCAAGAATATGACTCGACGGCGTCAGCGAGCCTTCGATGTTGCGCAAAACGTTGCGAACGGCGCGTTGCGACAACGCAGCGGTTTTCGGCGCGCCAACGACGAAGATAAGATCTCGCGAAAGTTGAAACATGTGGATAGCACCCAGCTCGGGGGCAGCGAGCGAGGCATGCAGGCGGCGCACTTGGCAGGGACTCTCGCGGTAGGATGTTCCCAAAAACTCGAAGGCGTTGGTCGTGGTACCCGACGTGGCGGGGCGTTCGCTGCCGACTGAACCGTCGGACAACGAAGCAAACGCTGCATTGGCTGCCGACTCGCACGCCCGGCTCTTGCCGCTGTACAGGCAGTAGGTGGACGACGAAGGGCGATTGACACCATGCGATTCCATGAGGCGCCAGTAACTACTGAGCGACATGGCGGAGATCCACATCCGGTCAGCATGCTGCAGGGCGAAAAATCCCGAGCTCGCCTTCAGGAGGCCAGTGGCATCAAACACTGCCGTAAACCACAATGACTCCAACGCACCACTACGCTGCGCCTGCAACTCCTTCGTGATCGGGGGTTCCAAAATTTGCAGAGGGTCGGTGTCCGCGGACACGGTCCGAGTGTCCGCGACGCTCGGCACGTCTGAGCGGTTGCAAATCGCGTCGGCCAGTAACTCGTCCAGCACCGCGTGCACGTCGCAAATTGATGCTACTGTCGGCTCGCAGCTATACGCCCGTGACGAGTTTGAGGCACTTTGCGACGGTTGGCACCGCGGCAGGGCGTGGCGCCGAGACCAAGACAGCCGTTGGCTCTCTGCCACGAACAACGGCGACAGCGGACAGCAACGGCGCTTGACAAACGATGGGGTGCGGATTGTTGACGACGAGGGGAATGCGAGGACACATTCGATGACGTCCAAAGCCGCTGCCGTGGTCAGCGAGCATGCACACTGCGCGGCGAACCACCCCAGGCTGCGGCACTCCGCCACGAGAGAAGGCGGGAACGCGACGTTGTCCGTGTTCGTATCGTCACCGTCGCCCTCGGAGAGATTGCTCGGCCGGTTGCTTCCCCATCGTGCCACGAACGTCGTGACCACGATGTGGCCCAACTTGGAGTCGGTAAAGCGTTGCAGCACGGCTACCCCGGGAGGGGATAAGCGACGCCCGTCGGCGGCATCGAACGTCGCTGGTATGGCGATCCCACGCATGTGCATCGGCGCTTCGAACGCCTGTTCCATCCCTGTCAGCGCGTGCAAGTGAAACAGACTCGGGGAAAACCCTTCCGTGACCAAGCTGGCTGCGGAGGGCACCTGCACATCTATCTCCGCTGAGGACTTGGCCATGCGAATGCGGATCAGCGCTCGGTCTCCACAGTAATCCTTGACGCTGCAGCCCATGGAAGAAATACGCGGACGTCGCCAAGGTTTGAAAAAAAAGATTGCCCTGTGAACAAGCGCTACTCGCAGACGCGATTGTGGACGAGGGGAGCGACATGCAAACGATTGGTGCGACGAAGCGACCCCATCCGTGGACCTGACAAGGGGAAGAATTAAAAACACGTTTGCCGCGCCCAACACCCCGGTTACTCCGGGAGGCCCATTGACACATCATCCTCCTCAATGTTATCTTACGACATTTTTAGTGTCATTCCCTAAAGTGGTGAACCCCGCCGCAGCAACACCGCTGCCAGCCTGCGACGTCGTCCTCGACCATGCCTCACAAGTGAGTCGACCAGATGATCAAGAGTTTCGTGCACAACGTCTCGTTCGCGTTCCGCGAGGAAACGTGCCTCCCGTTCGTGCGCCAAAGATCGCGCAAGCTGCTCCAACGTATCCGAAATAACGGCTGTGGTTCTGGACTGGTCTAGCGACGACGCTGATGAAAGGTAGGCGGGAATGATACTGCACGGCACCGCCTCCGGGCTACGACTGATCGTCGAATGAGGCTCCGTTTGCGACGTTGAGGTCGATTCCGGCGGGTGTACCGCCGTGCGTTGTGGGCGGAGCGCCACACGTGCGACCGTCAGAGCCTCGAGCACGCAACGGTGATAAATGACGACGCCCTGGTCAGAAGTCACGTCCACCGCGAGCACGTCAGGGTGGTCGCCCACCACGTCAAGGAGGTGTCCATACAGCGTCGCCTTCGAAGGGATGATGTCGCGTGCGACGCGGCTTGATCCGGCGTCGAGATCGTTTAGGGCGGCCTGCCGATCTCGGACCGGAGCAACCGTGGGAATCTCAATTTTCTTTTCAGACCTCTCCTCGCGGTTTTGAGTCACTGGCGTTGTTATCGCCGGGTGTCGGGCACAGTTCAGATAATTGGTTTCCCACCAACCAGTGGCACGTTCGAGGGCGTGCAACGTTCGGCCGACAAGCGGTATGTATGTCGCGGCAATCCACAGTACCCACGCCTTGGGCATGCGTTGCCGTGTGAACCGGCGTAGCAGCGTCGACCCTACGGTTCGCCCCAGATCCGTCGTTCCGCTCACGGCGGCCGCTGCCCCGGCATCCAAGCCGACTTTGCGCCGTACCAACACGAGTGTTGCCTCCGCAGCACTGAACAACAATTCGACATCATCGGGAAAACGCGACAGATACAAGGCGAGGTTTGGGTAGCTGGCCCGAACGTCGGCCGGCATCGCGGCCGCCACGTGACTCAACGGTACGGGCAGTTTGAACGGGATCAACGGCGCCACGCGCTTGACGAAATCGGCTCGCTGCTGAGGCGACGTTGTGGAGATGTGCTGCGTGAGTGAGCTCGCCGCCGCCGTGGCCAAGAGCTGTGATGGCGGCACTCGGGTCACATTGACTGTAAGCTGGACACTGTCGTCGATCGGTGTGTTGTTGGCTCCTTGCCTGGCCATCGTCGTCGTCGTGACAGCCGCCTCTCCCTCGCGAGGCACCACACGAGACTGAATGTCCTTCGACCAGGCGGCGGATGAAACAATTGTCGTTGGCTTCCCTCGAGACGGCAACATGGATATCCCCCCAGCAGAAACCAGGCCAGCCTGCTCATCCAAAATCGACAATGGGTCAATGCGCGACCGCTGCTGCTCGCGTCGAGCAGTTACGAGACCGGCAATCGGCGAAGCAGTTGCGACGTCTCGCGATCGGGTAACGGCGGGGTCCTCTGCTGCATGAGGGGAATCCGCTGGCGGCGGGATGGAAGCAGGAAGTGGAGTGGTGAGGGCTGCGTCGGACATTTTCTTCCAGATAAACCCATTTTCGGATGCCACAACATCGCTGAATTGCTGCAACATCAAAGCCGGTGGTCCATACCGGCGGCGAAGCGACATGGAAAACAACGGCAGATCCAACTCGGTGATTAGCGCACGTTGCTCATACGTCTGCGGGATCCAAGGCCAGACGCGTGCTTCGAACAACGACTTGGGAAGCGGTTGGTGAGGACTGGAGGCCAGATCGCTCGGTGAAAAGGTAGAACCGGGACAACGTCGCGTCACCGTAACGCTATGCAAACCCGAGCACATACTATCAGCCGTGACCAGCGAGCATCGAGGCGCCCTCACCACGGCTGCGGGCAGCGCAGAGGCGCGTCTCATTTCTTCGCTTTGTGTATGTAAAATCTCGACGGTGCCGTGAAAGACGCTGAACAACAATCGCTTTGTTTTTCTCAAGAAGGAAGGGTGTGATGCGCCAAGCACTAATGGCGTGTGGCGCGAGATACGATACGAGACGTGTGTTCGCGCGAACTATCATAACACCTTTCATCCGAAAATGAGTTGCGGAAATCGTTCACCGATATTCACAATCAGTGCGCCAAACATCGTGTTGGCCCATGCGAACCATGGCCGGCTGCCCGGTAGCATGGCGTCATTGGGGTTGAAAGACTCCCGCATAAAGCCGTTGTACAGGCCGGATTCCACGAGCAGATGTAACAACGATTTGACGTGCGTCGCGTCGTGCGAGGTAAATGCTTCAACGATCAATCCCATCGGCCAGATGTACCCAGGTAGCGTGTGAGGCGACCCGAGGCCGCAACCTAGCGAGCCGCAGTAGTAGTACGGATTTCGGTTGCTGAGCACCCAGTCACGGGTTGCCAGCACGATGTCGGGTAAGTGCCGGAATCCAAGGTAGGGCAGGCTAAGTAACCCAGGAACGTTGGGGTCGTCCATCACGTTCGAGTGGTTGAACCCATCCACCTCGTACGCGAAACGGCAGGAGGAAGGGGTCGGCCGATGGGGCTCACAATGAATCGCGTACGCCCGCAAGCCTCCCAGCACAAACTCCCGCTTCTCGTGGGCGCGCGCAACAAGCTGCACGGGATGTGGTGCCCCTTCAACGCTGGGTGGAAGTTCACCGCCTTCGCCGGCGGAATGCACTAGCATCTCGAGCAGCTCTATAACGTGTCCCAATTCGACGTGGGCCATCGCGTTACTTGGGACCAAGAAATCGTACAAAGTTTGATCGTCGGATGGCCGGAAGGCGGACCGAATCAAACCCGTATCCGCCACGGGCCGGTTGGGATAGGCATCGATCTCCCAAGGCGCATCGACGCGGTAGAATCGATACGGCACGTTCCCTGCCTGCATTTCGGTCGACATGGACTGATTCTCCATCGTGGTCAGGATGACATCCACGGCACGAAGGAAGAGGTGATGCTCTGTGGTCAGAAGCTCCGTGTCGCCGGATGTGTTGACGTAGTGGTAAGTCAGCTTCAAGACTGCACATAGTGAGTCGAGCTCATACTTGCCCTCAAACAAACGTAAGTTCATGGGGGGCAGCCGGCAGTCGGATTGGTGCTCGCCGGCATCAGGGCTACGTGGCGACTTGTTGTAGCTGTTGGCATAACTGTCAATCAACACGGAGCGAAGCTGCCGCATCACCACACCACGGATCATGCTTTGCAACGCCGCATCCTTGAGCATCAACGGAATGTACGGCAGCACTTGATTGGTCGAGTCGCGCAGCCACATCGCGGGGATGTCGCCCGTGATGATGAAGCTTTCGTTCGCCGACGCCTCCATCACGGTCGTGTCGAGCGTATTTGGAAAACAGTTGGTGAACAAAGTCGAGAGATTCTTATCCGGCATTCGCGCAGTGTAATTCGCAAGCATGGACTCCACCGCTGCCGAGTGAAACTTGCGCAGATGTTTGGGCGGCCGCCCGGGAGGGACGTCACGACCAGCGGCAAAAAGGGTCGCCATTACGACAGCAATGGTGATGGTAACTTGCATGTGTGCCCGAAGCGGCCGATAACGAGGACACTCTGGCTGAACGAGCATGTTGTGGCCACGGTCGCCTGAATTTAGCCCTTTTACAACCGTTGACGGAGCACTTTCGCAGGGAAATTCAACGGACATCGAAACCACGATATGGGCTTCCTGGCAAGACTTGCCAAGTGTCACAACAATTTTGCACGTGATTTCACCATCTACAAGAGGGAGACTAGTGTGACTCGACAATTTTCAACTGGTTTCGACCTGCATTGGCCCCACCGCCGAAGGGCGCGTTGTTAAACGTCAAAGTTGATGCGGAAATCTTCGTCGTCGTCACTGTCGCCGCCGCTCGGTTTTTTTGGCCCCGCGCTCCCCGACTCCAGCCCCGCCTGAATCCGGGCGATTTCAGCCTTGTTGCGAAACCAAGACAAGTACCGCTCCGCCGATCCGAAAATCCGTCGGTTCCGGTCGTCCAGACAAACTAAAGCAAACTGCTTATCGTAGTAGGATAACGTGGTCCGGCGAAACGCGGGCGCAACCGTGACGGCCGTGCCAGGCACGATGGTCAAGGCGGGAAGCAGTGTCATGCGACGCAGCTGCGGGACGAATACGGTCGCTGCTATGACACTCCGATTCTTGCAAAAGACGATGTGGTGGTTGAGCCGGTCTGCGATGACTGTCACGGTGTCGCCCTCACCGAAGGTCGTGTTCGCGTCGGCCGCGACGACGCCGCGGCAGCCTCGAACGGCCGTGGAATGGGACCACCACCCAATGCCGCCAGCTTGCCCGGAAATAAAGTCGTGGCTCTTTGCCACGTCGAGCTCCGATCGCTGGCGTTGCCTCTGGTCTCGCAGAGAGTTGACCGCGGCCATCGCGGCGCCACGAACGGCAGCGGACGAGCGCCGAGCGACGGCCGACGCGCCGATTGTGGTTGACACCGCGTTTGGAACATCCGGTTCCCTGTGCCGTTGCGCGAAGCGGAAGTCGACGGCTGGATCCTCAGAGAGAAGCCACCCGACAACAGACTTTTCGTTGAAGTGATTCACCGGCTTGGCGCAACGCACAAACGTGACCTCAAAGCCGACGAGCAAATTTGGGTCGTTGGCGTCGAAAACCACACCAAACGAGCCTCTACCCTGACGTGGAAGCGCGATGCCGTGGCGTCGCACACCGGAAGGCTGCAGCACTCGTGCGTGCTGAACGGAATCACCAACGAGTACGACTCTACCAACGACATCGGCAGAGGCCTGCGGAACCACATGCTCCACCATCGGGTTGGCGGACGCGTCGCGGCTCTCCAGAGTGCGGACTAGCGATGGGTCCAACGAACGCAAGGCGAGGTCGTGGAGCAACACACTCGATGTGCACGACACCCGGCGTCTTCGCATGACGCATCCGTCGCTGTTGGCCTCGAGCCCGCCGCAGCAGGACCACACGAAGCCTCCGGGATTGCAGGTGCGCTGCTGTCGACTCAAGGCGGTATTCGACACCACGGCCCCTCGCCGCTCGCGAGGTGTTTCATGCTCCTGCGGTCCGCCGCTTTCAGTCGCACTCGTTGGATCACCACGCTGCGCGATGGGTTCCATCGAGTCTCCCCTAGCTCCCGCTTCCTCGTCAGCGTCGCCACCCCCGTCGTCGTCCTCGTCCGATACGTCTCCACCGTCGCCTTTGGCGCGCCTCCAACACGTACATCCGTCAACATGATACTGAAAGCGGCCGGGATGCCAAGGCGGGAGAGTCGTATCGTCGGCGGCTTCGCAGCCACGGCCCAGGACGTCCGACACGCCGCAGCAGGACCAAGAGTAACTGTGCGACGCACAAAACGCGCCCCGGCAGTTGCAGTCGGCGGGGTGAAACGCATAGTCGCCAGGGTGGACGCTGTCGTTGAAAATGTCCATGGTCACGACCGCGCCACAGCCTACTAGGTAGTCGCGCTCCACCGTCGCTCGACGCATGGCTTCCTGGTCTTCCAGGCGATATTTCTCATCCGCGTCGTGCCGCTGCTTTTCCTCGGCTTCCACTTGCAGCTGCCGCGCGCGATCTTGCCGCTCCTTTTCTTGCTGGCGGCGAAGTTTCCTCGTATCGGCCGCTGACTTCTTGCCTCCCCCGCCCAGGTTGGTGACGCTGTCCACCGCGGAGGAGGAACCTACGATCGTGGCGCTGCTGCCCAGGCCAGCAGCCATCGCTGGAGGTGACGACGATTCGGACGTCGAAACGCCACCCGAAACGATTGCGGCTGCTGCCGACGCGGGCGACGGTAGCGTCGTCGCCGCTGGTCGGCCCTTTCCCTTTCCCTTTTTCTTGTCTGTGACCACTGGAACGGGAAGCAATTCCACGACGGGGGGCAGAGCGGCCATTTCGAGGGCGTGAAGTAGAAGATCACTGCACACCATTAAAAAGCTGCGATACGTGCCCTGAAGCTCCGTACACACTTCTCGCTCCGCGACTTGCCGCGCCTGCAGCCACAGAAGAATGAGTTCCAATCGCTGCGTTTCGAACGCGCTCTTCATCTCCAGGCCTCTTCTGCGTCGCTCCGCTTTACGGTGCGCCACTTCCGCCGCGCGTTCGGCTGCCTCAACCTTTTCGCGTTCGGCACGCAACCGTTCAGCTTCGAGGTCGCGTGCCTCTTTTTCTAGCTGTTCGCGTTCCTTGTCTGCGCGTTCACGAGCTTGCTTCAGCGCGACGTCGTCGCCGAGTAGCACGGCAATGTCGTCTCGGCCACCAAGCAGCCGTGCGAGCGATGCCGGCGTCTCGTCATAGGCGTCTTCCACCTCGGTCGACACTCCGAATCTCGCCAGCATAGCGCAAACGCTCCGGTGGCTGTTGTAAACCGCGACGTGCAGTGGCGTGAATCCATTGTCGCCTGCCGCTTGTCCGAGGCGCACGCTGGCCTCCCTGAGCAGAAACAAGCTACCATACCACTCGAGAACATCGACCGCGCCGTTGGCGGCAACGAAGTGTGTAAACGTCCAGCCATCGTCGGAAAACGGTCCGAGGGCGTCCACCGCCGATCGCCACGCGACATTCTGGGTTATGCCCGGTAACGACGAGCCGGGCAACGGTGCGATCTTGTGCAACTGTATGAATCGCACCAGTTCTGGGACGTTGTCTCTCGCAACGATGGCACGACCTTCGGCAGCCACAACGGGGTCGAGGGACGGTTCGGCCTTAACGGGCAACCCAGGATCAGCCACCTGGCTCGCAGAGGTCGCGGCGTCGGAAGCAGACATCGAATTGCGCGACTCACGCGGCTCTGTCGAGATAAAAAGAAAGGCAAACCACACGGGTCATGCTCGCATTGGAGAAAGAAAATTCAGTATGTGGACGACTTTCGCGCGTTTCTTCTTCCGCAACCTGAACAAGTGAAGGGAGAATTGTCTGGGTCGCTACCTCGTTCTTGTCAGCTGAAGACGGCTGCTGCACGGCAGCAAAAACGCGCGTCTCTTCGCTTCGACCTCTATTTTGGCTGAGGGAGGGCGGGGGAAAGGGAGGGCACGAACTTCCCTTCTCAGCGCAACGTCAGTCCCTTCACGACACGGCCTCCTGTGCCATTCTGTCGTACTCCGATCGGGCGAATCGATCCCATGGTGTCTTTTCGGGCGCCTGTCGCATTTGATGCTCCCCGAACGGGTCGCGCTGCTCGAACATGATAAACTTCGTCGCGTTCGTCAACAGGTTGATGAACACGTCGGACAGGCCGGATCGCTTAAGGTCGACAAGTCGAATGCCTTGCTTGACAGGCAACTCCTGCGCGATCATGTCAAACGTCTGGCACAAGAGATCATCCAGCTTCAACTCATCGGAGGCCAAGCGCTCGAGCATACCCCGTTGATCGTCTAAGAAATATTGCAGCTCATGTCCTGTCAGCACGCCGTCTCCATCCAAATCCAACACGTTGAACCAGTACAACTTCGCGGCATCGGTCGTTTTGTCTTCCTCCGACAAGCAGAAATAAATAAAGTCCTCGAAATCCAACATCTGCGCTGTGTTGCTCACCAGCGGCCTACCTCTGCCATTGACCACGCGTTCCAGCGCGCGAACGCTGACTTGGTTATTACTGTAGCTGCAGAGGTCTTTCAACGACACTAAATGGTCCCTGTCGAAATCCAGCTCGTAGAAACGGCAATAGAGCACGTAAAAGTGTTCGTACGAAAAGTATCGCAGGACGCGGTTGATGTCGGTTTCATCATCGAGGCCCCGCAGCACGTCGGGAAGGTCGCTACGATCGAAGTCGGCCCATCTCACGTGGCGCGAGTGATTGCGCTCTAGGAGATACACGATGCGAACGGCGGCCGTTCGACAATACAAGTCCTGAAACTCTCGCTGCGTCAGGAACGCCAGTCCTGCGTGACTGCTCACCAAATGCCGCATGGTGTGCACTAAGTCATCGTGCGTGATGTTTTCACGTTCGGAATCGATACGGATGAGCTCAAAGAGGCGTCGATTGGACGTCAAGTGGGACATGTGCGCGTCGTAGTACTTCCTGACTTCCGCGTACCGCAGGACGGTGGACGGACCGTTGTCGGGAAGCGCGTTGAACTGGAGGATGCGTTTGAACAGGGCGTCCCGCAGCCATGCTGGGATCTTGAACACCTCTTTGGCTATTCCCTCGAAGTTTGCGCGTTTGAACGCTTTGATGTTGTCGATCTCCATGGTCGTGCTACGTCGTCCGCCAGCAGGACCCCCACGTGACGCGGATGCAGTCCGGGACGCCCCAAATGCGTTTTGCAGCGCTTCCAACTCTTGCCGCGCTTCTTCAACGTTGTTCAGGGCCGCGCCACGAGGCTTGTAGAAAGGGGGGATGTCCTGCACGGACGCGACCGCCCCTCCCGCAACGCCACCGGCCGCGGCGAGGAGCGGCGTCAGCGACGTCTGTCGACTCATGGAACCACTGATGGACGGTGCCGCTGGTGAAGGGGGAGGGCTGATCGACGACGCGGTGTTGCTCGGTATCACCAGCGCAGAGGCGAATAGCGGACTGCCGGGACGATGCCTGTCGGGTGACGTCGGATGGGCCAATGGCAAGGAAGGGTCCACCACATGATGAGCCGTTCGAGACATGGCCGTTGGCGACATGGGAGAGGCGCCTCCGGGTGACTGCGCACGATGCATGTCCACCTCGTCGACGCCGAGTCGGCCGGTGGTCGGGCTACTCGCGCGATTGGCGAAAATGGCTGCGTCTCGTACATACGGCGATGCCTGGCCGTGTTGTTGCGGGCTTCCAGGACGCGCCTCGAGGAGCACGCTGCCGCCCTCGGAGTCCCTCATTGGGGGCGTGGGCGTGCGGCCGGGTTGCGTGTTACCCACGCTCGCCGGCACACTCGCCGCCCTAGACGCCGCCAGCATTTCTTGCACCAACGGCCGCACAACGTGCTCACCTTCCGGGCTCGACAGCCACATGGCGAACAGCGCGTTCACCCGCATCTTCGTCAGCTGCAGTGATTGACTAGTGGGACGCTCGAATGCATAGGACATGCTCAACGGAGAGGAGACAAAGGGGGTTTAGAGCTCGTGGTCGGTGTTCCGCTGTGAAGTTTCCGGAACGACTACAAAGAGGGAAATGGATCGCGTGGCTCTATTCATGTCCGACAACCTGCTATTGAACGTGATTCGGCCAAAAGATACGTACACAGGTGACACTGAGTCTAGAAACGGGCGCGCTCACTTCTCAGGCGGTCGCCGGTTGTTCAGCCGCCGCGGCAGCAGCCGCAGCGGCGGCGGCAGTAGCAGCGGCAGCAGCCGCCGCCGCGGCCTTTGCCTCTTCCTCCTTCTGCTTTTCGCGCTGCTGAAGCAACTCCGTCTTCTTGAGCTGAGCGGCCTTGGCCATCAGGCGCAATTTCTCCGCATTGTTCCCTGAAAAAGATTCGAAGCAAATCTTTCCAAAGTAGAAGAAGAAGGCCGGAAGCGAGCAGAGACCCTCCTTGGTCGCGGGCTCTTGACAAGCCGACACGTCACAGAGGTAGAAGTTTACCTTTTCGTTTTCCGGCGCCGCCGAGAGCTCCTTCATCAACGGAAGTGCCATCTGCGCGCTGTGCGCGCAAAATGGCGACGTGAACGCGATGCAGCTAACGGACGTTTCCTCGGCGATGACAGCTTCATACTGTCGAAGCGATGTAATGGCGGTGATGCGCAGCGGCTTCTCCTGCGCAGGCTTATCGTCGCCGGCATCGTCGGCCATCTGTAACGGAGAGAATGGGGGTGGAAAGCGAGCGGCTGGGTGCTGCGGAAAGGGGGAGTGTCACGTTGCGCGAACTGCCCCAAATGGCTCGACCAGGCTATGCACACCACGACACGATCGACTGGCACAGCGCTTCGTCGTCACTACGCCGCGGTGCACTGCACGCACACCCGCATGCCGTGCAGCGAACTATTGGCGCAACACCGACTGCAGAAGATATCGCCGCACGAGCGGCAGTGATGCCGGCGCACCAGTGCGGAAAACTTTTTCCGACACGCTCGACAATTTTCCACGTCCTTGTCTCTCACCCACAGCGATCGGTCCTTCTTTCCTATGAGGGGCGCCGCCGCTGCGGGCACCCGGTGTGACAGTGACGCAGCCACCGGCGAAGGTTGCGGTCCGGAGGCTGCCGTACTTCCGCGCCGTGGCCGCTCCAATGCCTTGCCAGTGGGCGTCGCCTGAGGTGATTCCGATGATCTTGACGACGACGTGCTTCTCCTCGCAGAGGCTGACGTGCCGTCCACGGGTGTAACCTGCCACGGAGCGGTTTGTGTCGCGGCCGGTACGACCATCCGAGCATGCGCCCAGTGCATCTGAGACGCAGCGTTGTCCCCTCGTGCGCCTGAAAGCAGCTGGGTAAGCACGTTCACGCTAGTTGACAAGCCGCATTTTTCGGCCTCCAAACTGGCGATGGTTGCGTTAGCAGCGTGTAATGACTGCATCAGTCGCGTCACTTCAGCGTCGCGATCGTTGTAACATTGAACCAGCTCCCGACCAACCTCGGCGATTTCGCCCGTCAGCGTTTCGATGGTAGCTCGCTGCGCAGTGACCTCCGTTCGCAGCGTTTCGACATCCCGCAAGCACCTCTCGCGTTCAGCTGTGAGCCGTTGCACGGCATCCAAGGCGGATGCCGCCGCCCGCTCGTTCCGGTCGATCATGACTTGCCGCGCTTGCAGCTGCTCGGCGTGCACGCGACGCTGCTGCTCCGCCGTGTCGCGTGCAAGTCCCGCCGCCGTGAGTGCCTCCGCCTCATTTCTGCGCGCCTCTTCGACCTTCGCTTGCCACAAGGCGACATCCTCATCGCTAAGCGACGCCGCCTCCGACACGGACACGCCAGCGCCAGTGATCCCTGACGTTCCCCGCGGGGATGGGGGAGGCATGGCGAACGAGGAAGATGACTGCAGGCCGGTGCCGGAGGACTCCTTCAAAACGGCGGCAGCGACGGGTAGAAAGGGCACTTTGGACAATAATGCCACCCGAAGCGCGCGGCGAGTCTCCTCCGTGACTCGGGGATTACCGTCCACGTCAATGACCCTGATGTTCGTCTCGCTCCCGAAGTCGCAAACGAGCGTGACGAAGTGGTGGACATCCTTGTCCCTCAATTGATTTCGGGACAAAAATAGCTGACGCAAGGAGCCGTTACCCCGCAACGCCGCCGCGAAGTCGGCCATGCTGGACTCATCTCGCGGCACGCCAGCGCCAAGTCCCAGCTGATGAGGTGGGCTGTTACCATCGTCTTTTCCCACGCCAATGTCGTTCCCGGACAAATCGAGCACTTCGAGAACGCGATTGTGTTGCAATAACCGGCACGCCGGAAGCACGGTGGTGATGGAGTTATTCTCGAGGCACAAGGTTCGAATCGAGCGATTCCGCAGCATGCCACCCATCAAACAGGCGACGTCGGTATCGGTGAGTCCGACCGCGGACAGTTTCACGTGCACGAGCGTGTGGTTTTGCGTCGTAATCATGGCCAGGTGGTCCAACACGCTTCCGCCACTGATGTTTTTGCCGCGGATGCGCAGTGTGGTGACAGTGCGATTCGTCGCGAGCTGCTTGCACACGTCGAACAGAAAATCATCATCGACATCGGGGCCGCAGTCCAGAATTTGTACGCTGCGATCGTTTGACTGGAGTTTGTGTAGCACCAACTGTTGCTGCTGCTGAATCACCGTCGCCGACGGTCGCAAGAGGCCTTCCAAAAACTTTGCCATTTTTCGTTCGGGTGCGTGACGCCGCGGTCTGCGTTAACCAATGGCAACGAGGAGGAGTGTGCGCACACGATCAAACACTAACCAGCGAATGACAGTAATGCGTGCGATATGTATCGGCCGGGGGGCGCGCGCAGTGGTCTGAATCTATGAGATAGGGAAGATAAAAGGGACGTATCGGGTCTAGTGAGGCCAGGAAGTAGATCTGATCAGCGACGACGGGTGGCACCGGCGACGGTGGACGAGCCGGCACTTGTGTCGCCATCCGTCGAAAATCCAAGCAGGCGGGTGAAATCGCGGCTGGCGTCACCGGCTCGCTGCCTCGGCAACGTCGTGTTGGTCGCATCGGCCCCTGCGGAGTACCCGCTCACGCCTGTCATGTTCATTGAATGACCATGAGGGGCGTCGGGCGGCGCGGTGGTCGCGGACGCGGTCACGTCGACGAGGTCCTCTTCCCCGTTGCTGTCGCGAGGAGTGCCGAGTGGCAGCAGCTGTGGCGGCACCACGGCGAGCTCCCCTCCCAGGTCCCCCGGCCCTCGACGGGCGACATCGGAACTGACCGCACCAGCTCTTGGCATGCCGGTCCCATCCGCGTGACGTGTGAAAAGGACACCCGGATCACGGTGCCGAATGCCAGCGGATGCGGGCTGCCGACGTGACAAAGACGCAGCGGTGAGTTTCGTAAGTTCGGCGAGCATCGCGGTGGGAAGGGCAACCGATCCGTCGCTTGAACTCGACGGAGGGTTGACGATTCGTTCGCGCAGTACTTCTCTGTTCACCCCATTTCCACCAAGTCCAACAACCCGTCGGCTAAAAGAGTCGAAAACTTTTTGTTCCTGTGCCGCGGACGCCCGTGCCATTTGGAGGTTGTGAGTGAGTCCTTTGCTGCGCTCTTGCGCCGCCGCGGCCGCAATCTCATCTTCACCAGCGAGGTCACGCGTGTGCTTCACACGTTCTTGCAAGTTCGCCACGTTGGCTTGCTGCTCCGCGAGGTGCGACCGCTCGGAGTCGAGTTCGCGACGGGCCGCGTGCAAACGCTGCCATTCGCTTGAAAGCTCGGCGCGACGACGCTCAATGGCACCCATGGCTTCCTCCACCGCCATCCGGCGCATTTCGATATCGTCGCCTCGCTGACGCAGCGCAATGCTCTCCGCAGCGATGTGTTTCGCGCGCTCATCCGCCCGCAAGCGCGACCGCTCACCCTCCAACGTCAGTTGCTGCGCCTCCTTGTCGATGGCGACCGTGGCGTGCTGGAGGTCCCGCACGACGTCGTGGAAACGCTCTTCCGCAGCCCGTCGCTCCTTGTCCGCGATCAGCTGCCACCGGCGGTACTCGCGCTCCCATTCCGTGCGATTGCGCTCGACTGCTGACTTCATCTTCGCCGACCACGAGGACTGGTCCTCTGCAAATCGCTTCAGCGACCCCGAAAGGGTGTCCACTTTGACTCCCACCGCCATGAGCGACCGGCGTTCGTCCTCGATCGACGATACCTGCGCGACGAGAAACTGTTGTAATTCGTTCAGCGCCGATTCTCGTTCGATGAGGACGTTGCGACGCTGATCTTCCAGACTGTCGCGCTCCCCGTCGATATGGTCTCGGTACTTGTCGAGCCGTTCTAAGACACACGTAATCGTTGAGGCCACCTCCCGGAGCGCAACCGCGGTTTGCGCCGCTTCCTCTCGGATCGCCGCGTTGGCTTTGTGTCGTTCTTCGTCCAGCAGTTCATGCGCGGCTTGCTGCTCGTTGAGCAGTTTCATTCTTTCCTGATGCAATTCGCGATCACGATCCATATCTCGCTTCGCATTCGTCTCAGACTGTGCGAGGCGGTCGGCATAAAAAGCCTGCCGCAGGCGACGCAACTCTTCGAATTCCGCGGTGCGTCGTTGAAACGATTCATCAAGCTCCCGTTTCATGATCTCTCGATAGGATTGGATCCATGCCTCTCGATTATCAGCATACGCCGAAAGAATAGCGGCCTCTTCCCGTTGCAGTCGGTCGAGGTCCTGCTGCCACGTCGAACGCAATTCTGCCAGCAACTTGTCATCACAATGGCTCGCCAACTGCGCTTCCGCTTCATCGGCGTTTTGCCAATCTTTCAGCATTTGTTCGAAGGCGGTCGAGTACTCACGTTCCTCGGAAACGATGTCCTCCCGTGACACGCCTAAAAAGCTTTCCTTGATCTCTTTCCGAACTTCATCTCTAATTCGCTGCGCCCACGCGTCGTCCGCCTCCAGCTGCTTCCGGAACACTTCATCCATGTTGTCGCAAAGGACCGCCAGCGCCGATGAAATCGCAGCATCGACAAGTGACTTATTGGTGGCCGCAACGACGACTCCGTCCGACAGGGTTTGCTTCTGCAAGCGAAGGGCGGCAACACGGCGCTCGAGAGCATCCAGCTCTTGAGGTTTAACGCTTTGCAGCTCGGCTTCGTACGCAGCCTTGGCACGCCGAACCTCCGCCTCTGCTTCTGACCTCGCGTCGACAAGGGCCTGTTGCGTCTGTGCTCGTTCTTCCTCCATTCTATCCGCCTCCACCTTGGAGGCTTTTTCGAGATTGGATATTTCTAACGAAACTGACTTTTGCTCTTCCTCGTGTTTGCGTTGCTCTTCCGCATCCTGTTGCTTGAGCTCCGCGATCAGCTTCTTTCGTTCGTCGATCTGCTTGCGCAAAGCGACTAACGTAGCTTCGGTGATTTCCTGCGGTGCGGCCGGAGGCGGCAGTGGCGGTACCGCAGGGACGGCAGCCACCGAGCCGGCCTTCGGGGAAGGTGTAGCGACGGCGGGAAGCTGCGGCTCCGGTGCGTTGTGGACATTTTCAAGTTTTGACGTGGAAACAGCAGAAGTCGCAGCACGTCGTCCAGGGACAGGCGCAGCAGCCTCTTTCACAGAGGGGGGTTCCCGTTCCAATGCCGCGACCTTCTTACTAGTCGCGGCACGAGCGTCGTCATCTGAGGAGCTGTCGCCGCCCCCGGCCTTGGTCACGGCTGGTGTCGCGGGCCCTCGCCCACTCGGCAAACCCGAAGAGAGCGCCCCGCGACCCCTGCTTGCGGCAAGTCGGCGCTGTGCCAACAGAGCGAGTGTTGCGTCCGATGACCCTCCTGACGCGGCTGGCTTGCTGCCCGCGCCAGCCGTCGGCGCCAATGCATCCCGGGAATTCACACTTTCAATGGCGCTGACGCCTCCGCGTGATGATGGGGCGGCGTCAGATATGACGGTCGTTCCGCGAGAAGAAGGCGCAATCGACTCGGCCGGGCGCCGCAGGCCAACCGCCGAGCTGGTGTCATCGGGAAGAATGATGTCATCGTCGCTGTCCGATTTGTCCACCGCACGCTTCGGCGGCATTCCAGGCGACAAACCCGTTAACTGCAGTGAAATGTGTTTCACAATTGTTGACGGCAAACAACAATCCATAACAACCCCGTTGAGTCACAACGAAGCGTACATTCGTTGTGTCGAAGGTAAGACGTCGCGGTCTTGCATTTTGTACGTTTGTTGTCACATTGAGTCCATTCCGCGGAACAGGGACTGTTCGCGCCCGGAAAGCTGTGGGTGGTAGACGCCAAAGTACTGCATCGCATGCAGGTCTCGCGTGGCAGCGCGGAGCCGGTGAATATCTGACGTATCAGCCGACGTCTCGTCAGCCGCTGACTTCGGCGACGTTACATGCCCGATCATCTCGGGGTTGATCGATCGGTGAACGAAGCTGGTGTCGCCCGCCGCAACCCTTGGATCACCGACCGCAATCGCTGCCACGCCATACATGGCGAGCCAACGCCAGTGCGTGCGCAACACTCGAGCGACGGCGGCGAACACGGAAAAGAAGAACTCCTCGGTGGCAGTGCGTAGCATCGCACGAGCGGACATGGGCACCGTGCAGCCGGGGGCGTCGTACGCACCGACCGCGTGCCAACGGAGGGCGCACAGAGGTTGCAACACGCCAGCCAGCACGTTTGTAAGGGCTTGCGATGGTTCGTACAAAGCGCCACCGAACGCGGACGACGGAGGCACCGCCAAGGACCCGGCCTCAAATTGCAGGGCGTGTTGCACGACAAGGCGCTCCATTTCCGTCTCGACCTTATCCAATCCGATCGCAACGAGTAAGTCGACGGTCGCGCCGCAATCCCCGTGGGCCACGGGCGCTCTCTCCATCTCACATCTTTGATGCGCACTCATACCAGCACCCGCGAAGAGAACGCGAACGCGGTACACGTCGCATAATAGCGGCAGCAAGGCGTAAAACGCCGTGCAGTTGCTGGGATATCGGTCCACGCTGACGTGCAGAAACGACGCCAGATGCGCGAGAAAGGCGCTGGGTAGTGCCCGGCCGTCGAGGGCGGGCGGTGATGAGACAGATTCCATCGGTGCTGCCATGAAGGCGAAGATCGACAATGGGAAGTCGACCATCCACACGGACCGAAAAGCGACCGAGTGCAGGGGGATGGGCGGAGGAGGGACGAAGGCGCCACGGAGCACCGCGGACACAACGATCGCGATGTCGAGGACATCGTGATGCTGCGGGGAGACCTTGAACGTCTCCATGGCCAAGCCCCGCTGCAATTCAGCGGTCATGCAGTGCGCCATCCATCCATCATCTCCGTTGACCACGCAGTGCCTGTTGCCTTCGCCGTGGGACTCGTTCGGTCTCCCGAGTCGCATCAGTTGAGCGACTTGCGGTACTGCAGTCACCTCAGGATGGCAACGGCACACATCAGCAAGCGCCGCCACGCAACCCACCAACGCGCCCTTGCTAATTGAGTCGACTGCCATCACAACGGCAGCGGACTCCCCTGTGCGCGTGCACACGCGATCTAGTGCGCCAATCCACGAAATGACACACCTCGCGAAACGATTGACACGGTGAAGCTTGTCCCTGGTCAACTGATGTGGCCAGCGCAACGCACGTTCAGCGAACCGCAGCGGGTTGCAAAGCCTCAATGAACCGACGAAGCGAGCTCGCGGCACGCTGGGAAGAAACGGCAGGACTTCGACGAGCGCCGGGTCGAGTCGACAACGAGAAGACAGTGTGGATCCGGAAGAACGATGCAGGGGTCCCAGTTCTATGGCAGTCGCGAGACGCAGGGCCGCTGACGTCGCCTGTGTTAACCTCAATAAAACGGCGGCCTCCGACGTTCCCGACGCCGCGAATACCTGCTGGCAGCCATCTTCGAAGGCTTGAAGCGCCGCACCAGAACTGCTGCTCATCGAACCGTTCGACGAACGGCAACGCGAAAACAAAGGAAGGGGGGGGGGGGGGCTAAACAACGCTGAAAAAT
>ERZ1292633.823-Hain-H41-02um-R1-823-length-34688-cov-21_pt1 | contig 34688 bp, 24 predicted proteins | sample MGYA00564406_ERZ1292633 | MGnify/ENA primary metagenome ERZ1292633 (study PRJEB36523, sample SAMEA6512639) | groundwater metagenome | collected 2019-01-08 | study: AquaDiva: Metagenomics assemblies of 32 groundwater samples
GATGAAAGGATTGCTGGCCAAGTACGAGAACCTGTAACCCCTGATTCCCCAGCTGGTTGCCCTTGTGGCGAGCTTTGTGCCAAAGGTAAGAGCTTTGCACCAACTGCGATACTGACGAGCCGTAAAACGAAATTTGAGAGCTTGGGACGATTTGCTTAACTTCTCAAAAATTAAGCAAAATGTGCCGAGTCATAATTGCTTAATTTGCGCCTTTAATTTTTTATAATGCCGTTCCCGTTGTTTGAACTGCTTCTCCAAAAATGGAATGAGTGTGTCTCGATAATCAACAATCGTTTTTTGTTCCCAAATATCTCGGAGCCGTCCCATGTACTGAACAAGTTTACCCTCGAACGAAAATGGGAAAGCTAGTATAAGGCAGGAAATACCTCTGATATCAATACCCTCGCCAAAAAACTGCCCCGTTGAAAGAATTACCTGATAATGTCCGGACTCAATTTGTTTGAGTTTGGATTTTCTTTTCGGTGCTGAATCATCTCCTGAAATTACGATAGTCTCGCACTTACCCTTTAGATACATAGCCAGAATTTCCAAATGCTCTTTCCTCTCACTTAATACAAGTAGTCTTTTGCTGTCGGAAACCTTACTTAAAATATCTTCAACGATCAGCTGATTTCTCGCGGTATCGAAACAAACAACTTTAGCCAAAAGTTGAAAATGATCCGTTGTAAACTTAAAGGGCACTGCCAAGGCGGTCGTGCGGATTAAAACCTCTGGCGGCTGACTTGGAAGATTGGAGACTGGTGCAATATCCGAAGCTTCCATACGAGCGATGATTTCGCCGATGTAAACATAAATCAATTTTTCATCGTTGTGCTTTCGCTTCGGAGTAGCCGTAAGACCATAAATATACTTTGGATTCAGTTGGCCGATAACTTCACGGAACGTGGCCGCCGGTATGTGGTGACACTCATCTACGATAATCACGCCGAATTTATCCTTTAACTCTGAAAGATCGCCCTTGCGAGCCAAGCTTTGCAATAAGCCAACTGTTATTTGTTTGCCTAACTTTTTCTTTGTTCCGGAATACTGGCCAATATGAGTTTTTGCAATCCCTAAAAATGTTTGAATTCTTTCAACCCACTGATCAAGTAATTGTTTTCGGTGAACAAGAATGAGGGCTGGTAGTTGTCTCCGTGCTACAAGCTCAAGACCAATGATGGTTTTACCACTTCCAGAAGGAGCGACGATGACGCCCTGATCACACTCTGTAGCTATTTGCACAATTGGAGTCTGGGCTGGCGTCAGCTCAATCTGGCTCTGATAGGAAGTTTCCTCAAAATGAGGGACATCAAATCGTACTGTATGGGCGATATTATTCTCTTTAAGAAAACCAACTAGCGTTTGCAGAAACCCCCGTGGCAATGAAATAGTATCTCCGGTTTCGTCAATGAGTTTAAAATATTTTTGTACCTTATAAATCGATTTTCCAAGCCTTCGTTTGGTGAGATATTCGGTGTTAAGAAAGTTGAGCTCCTCCTTAAGAAAATGAATAAGTCCGGGACTAAGTTCGGATCGTCTTAGATCAATCTGGTTACTCACCAAAATTCCAAGACCACCGCCAGTTGGTATATTTGTTATTGGTTGTCCCGAATCCGCAGAAAGTAACTTGTGTACCGAGTCCAATTCCACGACACTGTGCCGTTTGATACCAGCGAGAAATTGCCATTGATCAGAAAACTGTTTGGTGGTTTCTGGATCAATAAACAGGGAGTTATTGGCCGATACGGATCTCCCTTGAAGCGGTAAAGCAATGAGGTTGCCAAAACCTGCCCCAGTCAATGTATCTTGATTGGGGAATAGGCGATCAAAACTGACTTCTTTTTCAAACTCGGAAACATGAAATGCTTTACGGATAATCTCAAGTGCGATCTGCCTGCTCTTATAGCACGGATAAGCTTCGGAAAAGAAAATCCATACATGACCGCCGTTGCCGGAACGTGACCGCTCCAGATACGCCGAAAGCCCAGCTTCTTTGCAGGCTTGGAGATATAATTTACTGTCTTTTAACCAATTCTCGCCATCAAAATCAGCGGCAATAAAATATGATGTATTTTCAGGAAGTATCGGATAAATTCCAACAACGTGCTGGCCGAGGATGTGTTTTTTAAGAACTTCTTTGGTCAGTGATATAAGTTTCTTATTTTCAAAGTCTTTCATTGAGCCACCACGTCGCTTGTGCGCCATGAATTCGTCCCAATTAAACTCATAGGCCGGACTGTATCCAGACCGGCCATCCTTTTCCCAGTGACGAGCATATACATCTGTTCTCCCCCGGAACAGTGACATATATAATTCAAGCTGTTGTTCGGTGATAGTGGTCATAAAAGTTACTTGGGTGACTTTCCGTTTTCTGATCCTTTCTCTGGATCGGGCAAAGAAACCAATAAATCCCAAAGCTGGCGCACCCGGTCCTTCTTATCCGGCGTCTCTTTATAAACCACCTCAACCTTAAATTTTGGATTTCTCTTTTTTCTCATTGTCTCTTTGTTCGGTCTTAGATTTTATATTCAGATTTATCATTTTTTGATCACTGTGTAACTATCTACTATTTTTGTCCATTCCTTATCGCTTATTTCCAAGTAAGGATTTTGGACTATCATCGGAGCGTAGCTCGGATTCTTCATTTGATTCCTATCCACTAGATAGAGAAAATATCTATCTCCCCTGAATTTTGCCACATCCATCTCATTACGAGACCAATGAAAACTAGGGGTGCCAGCGAATGATTTTACTTCAATGAACCGATCAATTTCAGTTGAAGATAAATCTTCGTAGGAAACAATATCGTAACCGGCGGCAACATCATATCCAGAAATAATTTCTACACGACTCAGGTTTGCATGCGATGAAAGGCGCTTTTTCTCATACTCAAGGGCAAAGGCCTCGGCTTCCTCTCCATATATTTGCTTTCTCTCAAGAAGAGACTCGAGTTGATCTATACCTATCTTGCGTCGTTTTATTTCCGGCATGACCTCACGGTCAAAGAATTTTTTATACTTCGAGTTAATTATGTACTTCTTTATATTCCTGTCGGGGTGCGGATATAGGAAGGTAAAATCAACAAGTAATTGACGAAAACCAGAATGGCGGAATTTGAATGCCGCTCTATCGACCTGAACTAATTTATAAATGATGTCATATGAGATATTTTTAGAACAAAATATCTCATGAAAAATCTCATCCTCTCTAAGGGCCACCATCAGCATCTCTAGAAACTTATTTGAAAGATATCGATCATTTATCAGGGCCGGAATCAAAGATGAATTTAAAGAAAGAGTACCGCCGTCACTGATAACTACCGCTCCAATTGCCTCGGCAAGAGGAACGCATCCGTCAAACACCGTAACGCTGTCTATAACTCTGTTATAGAAATAACCTTTCACATGTTCTCGTGTCCAAGGTTCTTCCGCTCTATTCAACTGATTGAACAGTTCGGAAAAGAATTTCGGTGAACCTAGATGTTCATACTGATCAAGCTCTTTTAACATAGTCATCTATAAGAGCTTTTATAAGATCGGACTCATCTGAGTCGTTCAGTCTAGAGAAAAGCGGTATTTCCTCGTCAATGATCTTTTCCATTCTTTTCACTTTCTCTGCCAGCCTGTCATTAATAACCCCGTCAATGGAATCTTTAGCGAGAAGGTAGTAGTAATTTGTCTCTTGTTTAGGATCGAGACCGTATCGATGTATTCGATCCTTTGACTGAAGGAAATTGGAACAATTATAATCGCGCTCCATATAGATAGCGTTATGACATCCCTTGTGCAAGGAGATTGATTCCGATACAGCAAAAGGGTTAGCGATTACGACTTGAAAATCAGTATTGCTAGGGTTGTTGAATTTCTTGATTATCAATTCGCGGCTAGGTTGATCGACTTCGCCGATGAGAAGTTGAGCGGCAATACCGTTCTCGTTCAGATACTTTTGTAGCTGTTTTGCATTTTGTATGAATATCGTCCAGATTATCGCCTTGCCATTCATAGTGAAAATTTTCTCCTCGAGAAGCCTTTTTATCTCACGAAATTTCTTTGGAATCTCAATTTTCGGATAATTGTAAATTTTTGAGATTATCTCAGAGTCGTCCTGGAATTCATCGGGCATATTCCCACCGAGAGATACTCGTGATTCGTAATCGTCTGCATACAAAGTCTCGACGATTGGCTTCAAAAGTAAAGCCGGGTTAGTGGCGGCTTGTCTGAGACGAATAAGTTTTGCTTTATTAAGTACATCCTTGGCCGTGGCGACGTTATTGTTCTCAAACGAGCGGATGTATTTTGTCTCAATAAAGTCATAAATCTCCCTTTGGTGGAAATCCATCTCGATTTCTATCTCATTCTCTTTTATGGGTGGCAATTTTAAATCAGCTTTCTTGATTCGAATGAAGTATGGGGAAATATTATTTATGAATTCTTTAACCCTGTCACTTTCAAGAGAAGCTATTTTGGTCATTTCTACCAAGTTATCGTAATGAACTTGGAGTATATCCTTATATTTGTAAGGATATAGATATTGAAATAGGTTGAACAAATCTTCATAACCATTCGGAACCGGTGTACCCGTAAGTACAACTCTAGACACGGCTTCTTTTGAAATCTCTACAGCACTCTTACCCCAAACTCCTTCGGGATTCTTTATGCGATGAGCTTCGTCCACGACAACCATCGTCTTATTTCTTTTAAGAAAAGAGACGATTTCGTTTTTCAAATTATTAACACCTCCATGATAGATAAGGGTCAATTCCGCAGGATTGCTAGAAAATAAGTGCTGTTCTTTGTGGTTTCTTAGCAAGGTGTCGTCTCCTGACAACCTCTGAGATTCAGGTTTTCTACCAAAACAGGCCTCGTACTCATTCTCCCACGGAGCAAAGGATGATAGCGGTCCGATCACGAGCAGTTTATCTACATGCCTAGGATCATTAGGAGGAAGACTTTTCAGATATGTGTAGGCACCATAGACGATAGAGGTCTTTCCAGCACCAGGCACTGCAAAATTACAAGCGTTCTGAGAAAAGGCCATATGAAAGGCCGATAGCAATTGAAGTGGGTAGAGAGGTCGAACGATTTTGTCTCTCAACAACGTTTGGAACTCATTGAAATCAGACACCAACTCAGGCTTATCACGGAATCGGTCATTGCGTATATCACGAGCTTTTTCTGAAAATTCTTTAAATGTTCTTTGTTCTCGATCAAAACTAGAGACCTCCTCCTTTGTTTCATTAGATAGCTCTATCTCAACCAAAAATTTCTCCATGAGCATTTGAAGCTCTTGAAGTACCTTAATCTTAGTTCTCTCCTCAAAAGGAATTAGAATGTTCTCTGCTACAAGTGAATATCGCAACCTCTTTAAGGAAAAGAGAAGTCTTGAATTCTTGAGTAAACTTTGAACATCACCGACTAATAGAAAACCTTGATTTTCAATATCAATTTGAATCTTTAGGGATTGGCTCATAGTTGTCTTTCATCATGATGCTTTGACATCTTTCTCGAGCTGATAAGCCATCCTCGATATATCTTTTACCTTAGCGAGCATTGCTTCCTTGTCGAAGGAATCACCCTCAAGTTTAATAGCCTGAAGCAGATCAGCGGCCAACGAAAGTGTATGCTCTGGTGATTTACTTTTAAGCATTTCCATCAATTTCTGTATGAGTTCTTCAATCTGTTCAATGACTTCAGAAGAAGAGAAGGCCTTATGTTTTTGATCGATAGAATCGATTGCTTTTCGGGCATCGCTTACCAACTCCAAGGGTTTATCTGTAGCCTTCGCATATCTAAGATCGGTTACATGATTCTCGATATTTTCAATCAAAGCCTCAAGGGTCTCTTCTTTAAATTTTGAATCCCTATTTGAAAGAGAGGCTTCTATATTCTCAGAGGAATAATCAACTGGATATTCAGCATCGACCTTATCGATTGCGGGTGACACAGATGCAAAGTGTTTGTCGCTGAAACTTGTCCATATTTTCTTATCACCAAAAAAATGATTTTTCTTTTGCCCATCGGCAATATTTCTAAAGATTTTACCATCGTAAGATTTCCCGATTTTTGCTCGTATGTAGTCAAAACATATTTGCTTAAGAGTATCGACATCCAACTGTTGATATCCATCAAATCCTTTATTCGACTCCTTCTCATGGAAAGTACTGAGCCATTTCTTGAGATAGAGGAAGAGGTCTTCTTTGCCATCATTTGGCGTATCCGCCATTGCGTAAATACCTTCGTATTTAAGATATTCGAGGTAGTCGTCAATCATAGTAACTACCTCAAGCCAATCCTCAATAACTGACTTTTCCTCACCCATCCATTCAGCGATTTGTTTTATAGCCTCCTCTCGGGATGATTGCTCAGTAAGTTTTTTATAGATCTGTTTAGCTTTAAGGTATTTCTCAATCGGATTATATCCGAGCTTCTCGTCCTCACCCATTTGGTAGGTCGTCTCAAGCTTTTCAACCTCGATAGGATCGTCCTCAAGGGCAACAGGAAGAACGACCGCTTTGAAGTGGCGATACTTTGGCTTGAGTCTATTGAGAAGCATTAGCCTTCTATTACCGTCGACAACGATACCGTCCTTGGTCACAATACCGATTTTCAATTGGCCTTTATCAGAAATATTTTTTTTCGTAATATCATTTCTTCCTTCTTTTGATCGCCAAAGAAGTTCCTCGATGGTTTGTTTACCCTCGTCAGTTTCGGGATTAATTTCGCGACCCTGCTTTTCAAGTGTCTTGGTACGGCTCAGGATTCGGCCGTTATATTTGTTGTATACTAGATATTCAAGAGGAATTTCATAGACATTCATGGACTCCAGTTTCCCATGCCAAAGAATGTCCTGTTTTCCATAAGGATCTCTTGTCGTGATTTCCGTTATTTTTTGTATCCTAGTATCTTTATTCATTTTCACTGTTATAGTTGGGCATAATCTCCCACAAACTTAGGTCATTTGTCAATTAGGAGACCAGTCTGTTTATTGCGTACATTGCTAACACTTGTCTTGTAGGCACATGCTCCTTTTCAGGTATCAGATCAGGAATTTTCATACGTTTATCAGTCGGCTCAAAATCTGAAATGAGTTCACCGATCTCGTCGATTAGTCGACTAGGCTCATGAGGCGACCGAGGGTCTTCCAAAACATATGCCTCTTGGAATTTAGATGTGCCTCCGATAACTTTTTTAAACCTTTCCTCGAACTCTTTTATGAATCTTTTACCAAGACCCTTTTGATGAGACTCTATAAACTTGCCTATATCTTTGAAACGACTCTTGGGAATAATTCTAACGATAAAATCCTTACCGGAACCCATAAAAACAGAGGAGTACCAGTCGTTAGATATTTCTGTTGCAGATGTAGGATTGTAATTCGTCAAAGCAATGGTCATATTACCGTCCTTGAAAGGATGTCGTCTGAAACGGGCATCTGCCTTTCTTTTAGGAGGACTATCGAATTTCTTTTTAGCAAAAGTATTCAGATTTTGGATTTTCTTCAGTTTGTCGTCAACGGATTCAAAAGAGATTTTTGAATCAGATATAGCCCGAAGTCCCATAGTCTGTCGAACACTCTTCGCAAAAGCTGAACTCATCGGCGGACACACAGCATTACCAATTTGACGCCATTTCGTATTTTCTGCACCGGAGAATTGATAGGAGTATGGAAAACCCATAAGAGTAGCAATCTCTCGTATAGTTGGAAGTCTGTATTCGCCGTCACCTTTTCTTCGATACTCTGATTTATAGATCAATGCTTCACGAGTTGTCATTGAGCGTGTGGCCATTATTGTACGACTAGGATTCCGTTCGTCTTCTGGGAATGACATCTTTCCCATGAAAGGATGGTTTACTTTCATGCTCTGGGCATTTTTCCACTGGCTTTCGTATATCCCCGAATCATAGAAATGATCAGTAATAAGATTCGTCTTGAATTTCAACGAAGGGTAATTAGGGTCAGTGTACGAAATATTCGATAATGGTGAGTTGGGCTTAGGCATCTTTCCTTTTATCTCTCCAATGCTTCTGTATGCCTTGCTGATAAATCTACTCAGATCAGGACACTCGCCCGTAGACACGATTTCACCGCACACAAACCGTTCTCGTTTTTGAGATACACCAAAGTTTGCAGTATTTAACACACGACCATTTACTGATCCGTTCAGAGCAACCTGGTTTGGATCAAATCCATGTTTCTTAGCCCATGCTGTTAAATCTAACTGGCGAAAAGTATATGTAGGTCTTATGTAGTTCTTCGAGTTTGGTACATTCTCCATGAACCACGCAACAAGAGTCGATGATGGTTGATGTTTCTTTACGGCTATCACTCGAAGAAAGGATTCAATGAGTCGAATACCAAGAGTTTTATCCGCCTTACCTCCCTTATTTGAAAGAGAAAAAAGAACGCATGGAGGACTTCCCACGATAACTTCTGTATCTGGTAGAGCATTTATTTCTTCTATTGATTCAAAATCAAGTACATCTTTAACGACATCGTTGAGACTGTGATTAAGATTGTGTGTTTCGATTGCGGGCAACCAATTATCTATGCCCATCAGGATATTAAAACCTTGCTGACGAAATCCCTCCGAGAAACCTCCCGCTCCGCAAAAGAAATCTATTACTTTAGGTTTACGTCTCGTGGAGTTTGACATGTATACATTTTAATACTATATGAAGATTCGCACAAGATCCAGAGCCAAGGATTCCTGAACAACTTGATGGAGGATATTAACGGTCCCAAAACAGATCAGTAATTTATTTTGTGATCACCTTATAGTCTTCCTCTTTGCCACCGACCCGGACGTAATCCTCGCAACCATCAATCCAGATTTTCTTACACTTACAGTACGTAAATTTTTTGTGGGTATTCCAAAAAATCTCATCTCCACAATGAGTGCATTTATAGTAAGTCTCTCCTTTGGTTTTATTGGCGATTTCCTTTGGCATAAATTTATTTTTCGCTTTCCATCCGAGCTTTTAATAGGAAGATGGTCTCGGTCCTAAGCTTTGCCCGGGCCCAGTCTTTTTGAGGCTCAGTAAGGAAGTCACCTAAACCATCGAGAATGTGCTTATTGTCCATTTTCTCCAGTTGCTCAACGGATTTTTGTAGAAGCTCTTTGAAAGATACGCTGGAACGCTGTTCTACAATTTCCTTATTGATCGGCCAATTATTCTTAAGAAAGAACCAGACATCATAAATATCACGGCTCGTTTTGCCGACTCGTTCGTGCATAGCCATAAGCTTGTGAGCGAACATATCTTCCCGGATCATTACAAGCATAGAGATACCAAGCAGAGTCATAACATCATACTTAGAGCCGAAATTTCTCCGGTTTACTTCAACTTTTATTTTCTGTGCTCCCGGTGCGTATGAGATCACGTTTAAAAGATTAAAATGTTTTATGCGAGAATCGATAATCGTGCCGTAGCTTTTAGCAATTTTATTAATTTTCTCAAACACCTCAGCTTCTTTGCTTTCATCTAGCAAATCAAAATCCAAATCAATCGAGTCGCGATTCAACTCATAGAACAAGAGAGCGGCCGTACCGCCCTTAAAACCCAAGTGTGGCGCGATCGATGTATCAGAATAAATATCCTTCAGAATCTGAAGCAGTATATTTTTATGTTTTGAGTAGTCTAGTGTCATATGTTTTGTGTTTTATCAGTTTGATTGCTTTTATAGTGCTCGAAATAGGTCTTTACCTTTTTCTCCATTCGTTTGTTGTGATAGATAGGTAAAATTTCAAAAACTTTCTCCCAATCCAACACACCCAAGTTATCGAAATGATAATCTTTGCTAATATAAATACGGTCCAAAAAAGCACGCTCTTTAGTTGCTGTGGCAATGCCGTCTGCATGTTCGATACCAGCAGTATTGCTCAAAACATAATCCTTCATACGTACGAATGAAATCTTTTGACCGTCGGCATCAATTTCTCTGGTAACGTATGTGGCAACAAAAATATTTCCGTAGTACTGAAAATTAACTCCGGTACGGGTCAATACTGTTTCAAAGCTGATGTATGAGGGAGTATAAATGCGAGTCGCCAATTCAAAGCGATTATAGTTTTTATCTTTGGCATAGATGCCACGATGTACTCTGATCAACTTACCGCTTCTTACATAGCTGCTTAATCTCACTCTGACAGCATTTTCTGCTTCTACACCCCACATCAAAGCAACGTCTTTATTAGAAAAGACGGTCTTGGGAGATCGCAATAATATCTCTACATATTGGCCTTTTGTGGGTTTGTTATCCATATAGTGACTGTTAGTTAACTTAAAGCTAACTTCCAGTACATTATATGCCATATTCAAAATAAGTGCAAGGGCCTACAGGTAGGCATTTCAGTAATATGACAAAAGTGTCATATTACGGAAACGGCTATTTTGACCAGCTAGATTGTTGTAATGGAAAAAATTGGTACTTTAAATAGCAAAAAAGTTTGGATTTCACACTAAAGCCCTCAATGAAAATGTTGGGAGAAAATACAGACGAAAATACAACATTCGAACCGCCAAAAGAGCCCGTCAATAAAGGAAAAACACCAGTTTTCGCTGATGTTCATCCTATCTGGCTCCGCGGGTAGGATTCGAACCTACGACCAAGCGATTAACAGTCGCCTGCGCTACCACTGCGCCACCGCGGAATATATTTTCCAAAGAGCTCACGCTCTCAACGATACTTGAGGAGCGTATGTCTACGGTGAAAAATAATCACTACATATACACCACACACATACGCCGCCCATACTTTCTCCCGCAGTGCATCTCCGCTGTCGCGTGCTTGCGCACACAATAGCGGAGTGCTCAACGGTAATTCCCGGCACCGGTTTCGGCCGGCATTGCGGCCGATCGGCTGCCGAAAAACAAGAATGGAAAGAACAAAGCATATCAATTATATACTTTTTTCGCAACCCCGCGCAACAGAGAGTCTATTTCTAATATCCTTCAAGCTTGCTCAGCTTCTTATGCGCGCGGATCTTTTCAAGCGCCTTTGCTTCGATCTGACGGATGCGTTCGCGGGTAACACCGAACTCTTTCCCCACCTCTTCAAGCGTATGCGTAATGCCGTCTTCAATGCCAAACCGCATATGCAGGATCTTTTGTTCTCGAGGACTGAGATCGGACATGATATCTTTAAGCTGATCACGCAGAAGGTGGCGCGCGGCGCTTTGCGACGGGATGATCTCCTTCTCGTCTTCGATGAATTCACCGAGCGTTGAGTCCTCGCTGTCGTCGCCGAGCGGCGTTTCAAGCGAAATAGTTTCTTGCGAGATCTTCATAATATGGCGCACTTTTTCCACTTCAAGCTCCATTTCTGCGGCGATCTCCTCCGCAAGCGGCTCTCTGCCCAAATCTTGCAGAAGACGGCGTTTCACCTGCGTGAACCGTGAGATCGTTTCTACCATATGGACAGGAATACGAATAGTGCGCGCCTGGTCGGCGAGCGCGCGCGTGATCGCCTGCCGGATCCACCACGTCGCGTACGTTGAGAATTTATATCCTTTCCGGTAATCGAATTTCTCTACCGCCTTGAATAAACCCATATTCCCCTCTTGGATAAGATCAAGAAGCGTAAGATGCGGACTTCTCCCCGCATACTTTTTGGCAATACTGACGACAAGCCGCAGATTTGCCTCGGTAAGTTTGCGCTTCGCCTCCTCATTCCCCTGCTCGATCTTTTTGGCGAGCTCTTTTTCCTCATCGCCCGTAATAAGCGATATCTTGCCGATCTCGCGCAGATACATCTGCACGGAATCCTGCGCGGCATCGTCCGCTTCATCCGCTTTTTTCTCCTTTGTTTTTTTCTTTTTCTTTTCTTTCTTTCCTTCTTTCTTTTCCCCTTCTTCCTCGTCCGGTATTTCAAGCAGGTCTCGCGCGTCCATGAGCTTGATATTTGCGTCGCTCAGGTGTTCATACAGCGTTTCAAGCATTGAAACATCCTGTTCGATATGCGGCATCATATGCAAAATTTCCGTATAGGTCACAAATCCGCGAAGCCGTCCTTTCGTGAGCAGTTCATTCATTGCCTTTTCCTGCGCATCCGCTTCTGCCACTTTCTTTCTTTTTGGGCTTGAAATAAACCCCTCCTGTTTATGAAATGATTTTGTCAGTGGTTTTTTTGGCTCTGGTTTTTTTGGCTCGCGCTTTTTTTGTGCGGGTTTTTTCAACACCTTTTTCTTAGGCGCGGGAGCGTGTTTTTTATGCTTCTGCGGTTTCTGCGGCTTCTTTGATGCTTTTTTCGCGGATTTTGCCATGAGCTATGATAATTTTACCGCCGCTGCCTGCGGCATTAATTTTGATCTTTTTGCGCTTAACGCGCTTACTTCTTTGAATAAATGCTCTGAAAGCGCGGCATCATTTTTTGCTTCTGCATCGCGTAACGCGTATTCAAGCTGATGCAACTCGCTTTCGATAAGCTCGCGCTCGACGCGCGACGCGGAAAAATTGATTTCCTGGTTGATATTCTCGTATGCGGAAATTTCTGACATCAACAACACTTCATTGAGTATGTCTTGCGCATCAGCGGTCATCGGTTCAGCGAACTTCCCTGAATGTCCGTTGATTTTACCATATTTCATAAATAAGTCAAACACCTCGCGGGTGGGAGCCGAGATGCTATTTTTTCCTATGTTTTTATCTTCCTGAATACGATTAAGAAATTCAAATCCTGAGAGTACATCATGCGACGCCGCAAACGCCTTTTCTTCTTTCTGCGTATACACAAGCGCCATAAGATGCTCCAAAAACTTATCTACTATCGTGCGCTCTATCGCCTTTTTTTCCTCTGTTTCCACGGATGCACCGACAGTATGCTCCAAAAATTTGTCTTCCGGCTTGATGCGCTTCATCTCTTCTTCAAGATATTCCACCTTTGTGCCCAACCGCAACGAAAGCTGTTCAAGCCAATGATGCGTCTCCACTTTATTGGGAAGTTTTTTGATCTGCGGAAGTAATGTTGCGGCAATCACTTTTTTATCTTCCACCTTCTTAGCGTCATATTTTGAAAAGACCGATTCAAAATAGTACTCCATCACCGACACCGCGCGGGCGATCTCTCCGGCAAGTTTTTTTGGATGATCAACCACAAAGTCTGCCGGATCCTTTTCGCCGGGAACTTTCGCGACACTCACAACGAACCCCTGATCCCACGCGAGCGCGATGCTTTTGCGCGTCGCCATATCCCCCGCGGGATCGGCGTCAAAAAGAATGCATAGTTTTGCGGCATAGCGTTTGAGAATCGCAAGCTGATATGGCGTAAACGCCGTACCCGACACCGCGACGATATTTTTTACGCCGTCCTGATATGCCATGATCATGTCCATCTGCCCTTCTACGAGCACCGCCATTTCCGCTTTACGGATCTCCATTTTTGCCTTATCGAGCCCGTACAGCACCGTGCTTTTGTTGTACAGCATGGTTTGCGGGCTATTCACATATTTTCCTTCGCCTTCCCGCTCTTTAATGTAACGGCCGGTGAACGCGATGACATCGCCGTTCTGATCCGCGATCGGAAACATAATTCTCCCGCGGAAACGATCATAGTATCTTTTCTTCCCTGCCTTCTCGCTTACGATCGCGAGTCCCGCCTTCTCGATCGCTTCATTTTTGTATCCCTTCAATGCAAGAAATTGGCATAATCCGTCCCACGAATCAAGCGCGTATCCGATGCGAAATTCGCTCATTGTTTCCTGTGTCATGCCGCGCTTGGCAAGATACGCGCGGGCCTCCGCGCCCGCCTCGCTTTCAAAGTTGTTCTGAAAATACCGCGTCGCGGTGGTGTAAACCTCAAGAAGCTGTGTGCGCTCGTTTGCAAGCTTGGGGTCTTGAGCGCGCAGGGTCACGCCCGCCTTTTTTGCCAAAATACGCAACGCGTCCACAAACTCAACCCCCTCCATTTTCATGACGAATTTAAAGATATCGCCTCCTTCACCACAGCCGAAGCAATGCCATATTTGGCGGGCGGAAGACACGTGGAAGGACGGCGTTTTTTCGTTATGGAACGGGCATAATGCGCGCCAATTCGCCCCCGCTTTTTGGAGGCGGATATAGCCCGATAACACATCGTGGACATCGAGCCGCGATTTGATCTCTTCAGAAGGAAGACCTGACATACACTACATCATAAGACGAACGCTTGTTTCACGCAAACGACGCTGTGAGATGCCTTAGTTTGAGAACCACCCGATAAATTGGATATGGGTAATATCGGGGGTGATGCCTCCAAGCTCCGCATGACTCTTATCATCTATGCCGATAATACCATAGTGCGGGCCTCCATCGTCAGATGCCTCTATTAACGCACGGGCACCATCAGGTAATAAAGAAAATATGCGGGTTACCGCGCTTGTAACTTCTTTTCTGCCAGAACCGTCGAGCCCTACCGCGTGCATAGCACCGCCTGCGGTGAATGCTATCTTTGATTTATCGGGCGCGAGAAAAACACTTTTCACCGTTTCACCCGCAAGCGCAAGTACGTCTTTCTTTTCTTTTGTTATACTATCAAATGTAAATATGCTCTGCTTATCTACCGCCACCAGTAACGCGTGCGCGGGGTAAAACCGCGCATCCCGCACACCGGAAAATGATGCGGAAACCGCATATGAATTCCGGCGCACATCGAACGCCTTCACCACTGCTTTGCTATTTTTCACACTCGTGCAATATGTTTTTTCTCCGTCTGCCGACCACCCGCTAAAATCACATGTTTCGGAAGCGGGGGAGTTTAACGGCCAGCCGAATACGTCTTCATTTTTTTCAAGATCACGGATCGTAAGACTCTTCGTGCCGAGCGAAGAAAATTGCTTGAAATACACCATTTTCTTTCCATCGGGAGACATGGAGAAATGCGGATCTTCCGGTACGAAAAAAGAATTGGAATTCGGTACGCTCTTCCCCTCTCGCGTCAAAAGCACGCTTCGTCCGGCATCAAGAAACACCGCAAAATTTTCACCGTACTCCGCGACCGCGGGAGCCACCGCGCCACCGCGCCATGGAATCGCGAAGATCTCTTCTTTTGAAAATGGCGCGTAGTAAACTTTAAAGATCCGCAGGCGCTTGTCGGTCGATGATGCTTCGCTGACAAGAAAATAATCGCCCCGTGAAACAACATCCTTCTGAGTACTCGATGATACCGCGTTCATTGCGGGCACAACTACTGCAGACGGCATAGTACCGCTCCCGCCATCGCGCATGAACTGGTATGTAACAAAAAACACGACGCCGGCAATAAGCACGACAACGCCTAAAAGAACAATCCAAAGAAAAGATTGCCGTTTTTGAAAGCTATGGTACTCCGGGTCTGATTGTGCCGATTCAAATGGCATTTCCTTATTATTATACACTTTCTTGCGCGCAAGGTACAATGTTTTTGGTATGTATTACCTTTTTCCCTCAAGCAATCGTATAAACGCTTCCGCCTGCGAGGCGAGCGAAGGATCGCGCTCAACCGCTTTCTGTGCCGCTATCACCGCCTCATCATAAGCGCCCAATGAGGCAAAATTTTCGGCAAAGTCGATATAGGTCCGGACATCAAGCGACATACCGCTCGCAAAAACAGCACGAGCGACTTCAAGCGAACGGTCACGCATTCCGGCTTTACCGTACGCGATGGCGAGTCGTACTTGCGGTTCGGTCGCTGCGGGATTTAACGTAGCCGCCTTTTCATACATTGCCACAGCACCCGCGGTATCTTTTTGCATTGCCTTCACTCTCCCCCATTGGAGATACAGTATCGGTTTTTTTGGCGCAAGGCCTTGCGCAAGCGTAAGCACTTCATCGGCGCGCTCAAGCGCATTAGGAATACCGATCGCCGCGAGCCTGTCGTGGTTGCCCCCTAAAAAGCTCGCATAGTACAAGTAATTCCTGAAATTGAGCGGTTCACGGGCAATGCTGTCTTCCATTTCTTTTACCGTGAACTCCGCAACACGGCGCTTTACTTCGTTATCCATGCTATCCTCTTGATATAAAAGATCGCTCGCATAATCGGCAAGCTTCCCGCGGATCTCCTCGCGTCCGAAGTTGCTATAGGCAAGCGCCCGCTCAAAATGACCGAGCGCCTCGCCCGCATACGCTACCGGGATCTGCAACGCCGCCACCGTGTGATATGCGCCGAACGCCGGCCGTACATCAACCCAATACACCATAAGAGCAAAGACCGGCACAAGCGCACTGATTATTGTGAGCGAAGGGTTGTAAAATTTTCTTTCTTTATTTTCCTGCCCGCGCTCGCCTGCGTCGCCAAGCTTGAACCCGTTACTCGCAAAAGCAAGAAGTATAAAAAATGGGAGATACGTCGCCAAACTATCGAATACAAATATATTCTGCGTAAAATACGCGACGACGAGCGCGAAACAGAGCATCCCCACCCAATAGTTTTCGGGGGCAGTGCGTGCAAACGCGATCGTGCGAAACACAAGGTACCCAAGAAGCGCCGCGTACGCGACAAGCCCAAAGATACCCGTGGTTGTTGCAATATCAAAAAAGATATTGTGCGCGTGATCAAACCAATTTTCTGCGGGATATAATTTTGGATTGTAGTATTTATCAAATACTAAATTATAATTTTCCGGCCCCCACCCAAGCACAGGTCGTTCCAAAAACCCTTCGCGTCCCGTGGAAATGGAAAGCAAGCGCGTCTGTACCGTGGCATCGGCAAGTGATAATGATGAAAAACGCTGAAACGACTGATAAGCTCCTTTTCCTTCAAGCATCATCACCGCAAATAACACGAGCGCAAGCACGCCCAATACCCACTTCATCTGTTCCTTTTTAAAAAATGCCGCGCGCACCGGCCTGAAAATATATGCGGCAAAAAGCACCGCTCCCGCCGCCGCAAGCGCAACGGCCGCACCGCGCGTACCGGTGAAATAAATAATAACTGCATTTAAAGCAAGCGAACACGTCGCAAGCGCACGGGATACAGGACGACTGTCTTTCACCAACAGCATACATGCGAAAAATACGGCAAAAATGAGATACCCGGCGACAAACGCCGCATTGCCGATCGTGGAATCAATACGGTCAATGCCAGCATGATAAAACCACTCCATGCCGAGCTTCTGGCCTACGCCATACAAACTCACCAGCGCGCTTGCGCTCACCGACGCCCGCAGAAGCCACAGCCAATCTCTCGGCGAAACAAAAATCGATTTTACTACTATGTACAATATCACGAAATGCGCCATATTGATGACCGAAAGCATCCGTTCATACGTGCCAAAAAAACTCCGCGCGGGGTTTGCGCCCAGCGCGGCGGCAAGCACTGATATGCCAAAAAACGCAAGCACGAGTTTGGTGAGCGTGTCGAATTTCGGCGCGTACTTTTTATCGAGCGCGACCACCACGATATAGAAGAACAATGCAACCGTGACCGCAATCTGAAAAAAAAGCGTCTTAGGAACGATAAACGGGAAAAAGAACGGCGCCGAAAGCACTACAGGCGAAAGCAACGAGGAAAATATCCCGCCCTTTGCGATATGTATATACAATTTTTTCGCTTCTTCTCTGTTCATATATTATGGGGTTGTTTGCTCTATGCGTTCATACCACTTCTGCGCTTCTGCGAGCATGCCGCGCTTCTCGTACTGTTGTGCAAGCCACCCTATTTCTTTTTCACTTGCCAAGGGAAGCCCATTGCGCACACCGTCATCAAGTGCGCGAAATGCCCCCTCTTCATCCCCTTGTAAGCTATATGCGATAAACGCAACACGATACAGCTCATAGAATTTTTTGCTTTTCGCTATTCCCTCCTCTGCGCGCGCTGCCGCGGCAACGTAATCGCCCTCAACTAATGCGCGCTGTGCAAACACTAAAGGCATCTCGAGTCGCTCCGGCGCGAGCGTTTGCGCCTGCGCGAGCACGCGCTCAATCTGCTCATCTTTTTTTTCCGTGAGAAGAAGACGGACGTTATAAAGCTTCCCCAGCGTGCTATAGGCGAGATAATCGCGTGGGTGTTGCCGGATATACGCCTCAAGCTCGCGCAAAGAAAATGGAAGCAACTCATCGGTGAATGCCTGCGGGGACTGCCTCCCGAACGCCTGATAAAAACTAAACGTATACGCGGCGAGCGATTTTTGAATCGTGCCTTTCCCGTATGCGGAAAAATCGAGCGCCCGCCGATATGTTTCCGCCGCCACCGCAAGAGCATCATTCTGATCGACCTCCCCAATGTGCTGACGCAGATCGTCCGTATCGGAGAGCACGCGATCGGCACGCGCGGGCTGGATATTCATCACCCACCCCGCATACGCGAGCGCGAAAAACACTATGAGCATGGCCGCGGCAGATGAAAATGTAAGCGGCTCGTGCTCGGTATTGAGCGCATGAGGATGCTCTTCACTTGTGTGTGTGGCGCGCGCCGCGACATATGCAAACACCAAAAAGAGCGGCAAAAAAGACGTGAGCGTATCCATATTGAAAAATCCCTGCACCCCATATGCCGCCACGAATGCGACAAGAATGATCGAGGTGTGCGCGCCAAACGCGCCGGCGCGCCTTCCCCTCCATAGTAAATATAAAAACGCCGCGAACATTCCGGCATAGGCAATGAAGCCGATGCCGCCTGCTGTCGCAAGCTGTTCGATGAATATGTTATGCGCGCGGTCAAATTCGGTTTCTCCTATTTCATACGTATAAAACCCGGGGTCAAAATGTTTGTTAAATACGACTCTAAAATTTTCAGGGCCCGCGCCGAGAAGCGGAGCGTCTAAAAATCCTTCGCGCCCGGCCTGCCACGCAAAAAGACGCGTGCGCGTCGTAACATCGGAAAGCGAAAAAATAGCAAGGCGGCTGATGCCCGTTTTTGCGCCGAGATCGGTGTGCGCAAGCGCAAGCACCGCGCCTCCCGTCAGCACAAACACCGCAAGAAGCGCGGCGAGAAACATCTTTAATCGTTTTGTCTTGTGCTCGTACCAAAAAACATATCCACACCCCATCACCACAACGCCTGCCGCAAACGCAAGCATCGCCGCGCGCGTACTGGTGAGCATCGCGATCACCGCATTAAACGCCGCGATTCCTCCAAGCAGAAACCGCCATGAACGCGCAAAAAATGAGCCAAGAGCACACCACAACGCGATTGCCGCGTTCAATAAAAGATACGTCGCAAAAAACCCGGGGTTGCCAATGGTGCTATAAATGCGCCCGATGTCTTCAAAGAAAAATTGATACGTGCCATAAATACCGGTGATCGTACTCGCTCCCACCGATGCCGCAAGCAACCAGCGCCATGAACGATCTTCGCGCACCACCGCGCTTACGATAACGAAAAATGCAAAAAAATGAACAATAGTGATGAACCCCCAATGCCGTTCAAAATCAGAAAAGAAGCTCCGCAAAGGATCAACACCAAACACACCCGCAAGCGCCTGCGCTCCGATAAATGCCGCGACAGTCCAAAACATCAAGGAAAGCTTTGGCGCATACGCGCTATTGCGTAACACGAGCACAAGGTACGCAAACAGCATCGCTTCAATGATCAAGCGAAAAAGAAAGGTTTGAGGCGCAACGTGCGACGGATAAAAATACACGGAAAACACAAGCGGCACGCACAACGCCGCGCCTGCAAGCCATTTGATGATAGTTACAAGGACAGTATCGCTCATGGCCTATATACTACATCTTCGTTGTTATTCGTGAAAGTATTATCGGTGAGTACCGGCAATGATTCCACGCCGATGCTGATGCCGATACCGCCGATGATCGCGGATGAAGCCTTCACTGCTTGTTTTGTATTGCGAAAATCAGAATATGCAATAGTCGGCTGGGCATCCCCTTCCACATATACCGCAATGGCAAGATTCCTATCAAACGTCGCATGCGAGATCGTTGGGCCTGCGTCTTGTATGCGCACCGCGCCTTTGTATTCCGTATACGGTCCATTCCCGCCATAGCGAATAGCCACATATTCTAAAACAGAATCGGACGAGGTTGCGCCGATGAATTGGATATTTTCCCACGCGCCCGACTGAAGCACCCTGCCGCCGCCGTCGCTGTCATATCCGTCGCTGTCATCTTCAAGCGCAGTGAATACGATCGGTTTGTCCGGAGTTCCCTGCGCTTTCAATGTACCCCGCACTACCACAGGAACGGGAGGAGCTTGCGGATTCGGGGCGCTTTTGATAACCGCACCGGGTTCGATTACAAGTACGCCGCCCTCCATTACCGTAATGCCGCCGCGCAGAATGTAGGGCATAGAATCGGCGCGGAGTGTTTTTACCTGCCCATCGCGCACGATGATCTTAATATAAAACCCTCCTTTGCGCTCGCTGTCCTGATTATTTTCATTTTCCAAATTAAATTCGCCGAGGTTATAATTAAACTCGCCGTTTTTCTGATTGCGGGCGAATGTGTTGTCCTTCACTATAAGCGGCGTGCTGGTCGCGGATTCAGAACTGATGCCAACGTTGTTGTTCTCAAAAGTATTCCCGATAATATCCGCCGTGGAGCTCGCATCCGCGATGCGCACACCAAAGCCGCCCGGCCATGCGCCCGCATGCGTAGGAACAACGGTATTTTTTATCGTGGTGCGCAAAAGCTGTGGATGCGCTCCATTGTCAGTATATATGGAAATAGCATGATTTTTTTCAAACACCGAATCAGTGATCTGCGGGCGCGCGCCATGAATGCTGAACACGCCGGTGTATTTCGGATACCAATAATATGAATTATTCATTCCCTGTCCGCCGTAGCGCACCTGCATGTGCGAAAGCACCGAAGGCGTACTTGTGCCGTAAAAATTGATGTTCATCCAATCGGCCGATGCAGGCGATGTCGCTGAACCGTCCTGGTTAGTATCAATGCCGTCTGCCCCATCATCCACCGATGAAGTAAATATGATCGGCTCTAATGCAGTGCCTTCCGCGCGCACCGCGCCATGAACATCCATGCCGCCGCCATATGGCATGCCCTTCGCAAATTTTACCACAACGCCCGGCTCGATGGTGAGCGTTGCGTTATTGGAGACCGAGATCATATACGGCACATAATACGGGCTGTACGCTTTGCGCCACACCTCATCTTCAGCGATGTTGCCTGCCGGCGTGTAATATCCGGTCACGCTGTTTTTTGCCCCCGGTGTTCCGAGGATGTCGCCATCTTTTGCATCTTTTGCAAACGGCGGCGCAAATGTTTCAGAATATGTTTTCCAATTAAATGAAAGTGTGCTTGTCGCATATGGGCTCACGCGTTCCATGGTGCGCTTTTCGTTGTTATCGCCAGCAAACCAGTTACTGCCATATGCAATAAAATCAATCGTCGTTGTGCCATTTTTAAGATACAAATTCGCATCAGGCCCTGCATTATTCAGCGCGCCTGTGTACACCATATTTTCTAATTGGTCGGTGGTCGTACTTGCGGTGCGCTCTAAAAGAAAATACCCGCGTGCAGGTATCACTCCTGCAAGCATGATATTTGGCTGCTTGTTTTTACTCTCGAGCGTCCAACCGGAAAGATCGATATCGCTGTTTGTTTTGTTATACAGTTCTATCCATTCGTCGTTTGCCTGCGCCTTCGTGCCCATCCACGCTATTTCATTAATGACGATAGGAGGACCGTCAATGATTTCAGGCTCCGCTATGACTACCGGCTCGGTTGACGTTGATGTCGCGATCACCTCATCCGTTGACGTTGCGGTGCTGTCGGTAGATGTTGCCGTAGCATCTGTCGTCGTAGAGGTCGCAGAAAAACTAAGCGGCAATTCTTCCGCAGGCGGCACAGCGGCAACCGCATCAGGAGAAACACCTGTCACCGAACCGCTCCCGTGATATTCCGGCACGGGAAGGGGTAAAATATCCGCTATCGCTTCGGATACGACCATGGGAATTTCAATCGCTTCCGCAAGCGGGATCATAGGTTGATTTGTCGGCACATCTTGCGCGCCGCTTTGTGCGTTTATTGTTTCTATAGCCGGAACAATCGGCGCTTCATATGCAATCGGGTTGGCAATGATAGCTACTTCCGGTTGTGGTTGCGTCACTATTGATGGCGCTATGATTTGCTGAAGCGCTAACGATGACGGTTGTTGCGCTTGCGGCTGTGCATTTGTGCCGATCAACCCGCTCAGCTGAGCAGAGAGAAAAGATGCTGGTATGTTTGATACAAACGACCAAAGAGCACTTCCGGTATTTTTAATCGTTCCCGCAACGGCTACCGTCGCAGTTCCTATGTATGTCCCTATTGTTTGCGCCATTTTTACCGGACTTACAACAGCGTACCGAATCGTATCGGCAGTAAGATCGCCAGCCGCAAGCGCGATGCCCGCCGCTTGGTACCCTATTGTTGGTTGTGGCGCGGTAAAACACGTCTCCGCACTTGTCTGAGCAATAAGCGTAGTAAGCGCGCGCGACACATCAGATACGATTTTATCAGATGCGCCAGCAAGATAGGCATAAATAAAATTATGACCGGGGTATGCGCTTTGAACATCATTCGGATATATCGGTATATCAATATTGGCAGAGAGAGGTAATGCTATCTGTAATTTTTGAGCCAGCGCGGTTACCGAGCGAATAAGAGAATCATTTGAAGAAGTGAGATGCTCTCCCTTGGCCGCAACTTCGTTTGCGGGCGTTGCGACATTATACACAGCAATTGACTCTTTCGGAACGCCGTGCGTAATAAGGTAGTGATACAGCGCGTTGGTATAAAACGTCCCTTGCGAATGCCCGACAAGAAGGATCTTGCGCGTCGTCACTTCGGGCTGGATCTTCATGAGTATCGTATTCAGGTCGTAGTCAGAGATGGAACCGTTCAGCATCTGCGCAGCAGATTGCACTGTGTCTCCTATGCCCGCAAGATGAGAGGGATTGTAGCCTAAAATAAATTTTATATTGGTAGTGCCAAATTTTTCCTCAAATGCCTTTCGAAACTCATCTATACTCTTCTTCGCATCATTTTCAGAATTCAAAACCCCATTAACAAAAACCACAGTAGCCCCCGTTTCACTGCAAATAGCAAAGACAGAGGTCGGCACAACCGCAAATATCGCTATAAATATGAATAAAATATACCTCATAACTAATTCGGAAGAGACGCGGGGTCTATATCGCAATCGGGTTTTCCTTCAATGGCGCTATCTCCATATGAAGTCATATATTTTCTATATATCTCATCATATTTTTTCTTACGCGCATCAATGTTGAGAACTAATTTTTCAAACGAATCTTTGCGTTGTATAGAAGCCCTTATCTCTCCATCAATATCATAGAAACAGCTACTAGCCCTACCCCCTTCCTGCATTGCCGCGACCAAAGTTTCGGAATTAAAAACCTGAGTTAGCTCTACTTGAAACACCATGGCATATTGCAACGCTGCCGCGCGTGTTTTTGCAGAATCGGGATATTCTTTGAAAATAGCAAGCTCCACATCGTCGCGAATGCCGTTATTGTTGGCGTCAACGCCGGCAATGGTTGTATCGGCTTCGGCTCCCGGGTCGGGCGGCAGGTTTCTGCCCATCACGTCATCCAAAGTGAGTTTCGTCGCATGGATTTTCGCCACCTGCTCCGCGGTTTTTTGCTTGTTGATGCTATGCGGTATGCGCACAATGACCAGTATACCAAAAAGGATGCCGCACACAACTACAATGCCCACCAGCACTTTAGCGATTTTCATTCCCCACGATTTTTTTATGACTGTTGTTTGTTGTTCCATGATGATATTTTCAATGATTAACTAATATCTTTGAGCTCCTTCATTTTGCTGGTTTTGTTCTTGTGGCTCCATAGATTTAGTTTAAATGTTTAAAGGTATAGGGTTTAAAAAATGCGGCTGCGCGAATTGAAAATTTAAAGCATAAAAGTTACTTATTTGGAAACGGATAATTTGCGGGAAGATAACTGCGGAGCTGTTTTTCAAATTCTTCACGCTCTTTATCAATCGGCTCTTTGAATTTTAAGCCTTTATACTTTGATACCTTTAAACTCTCGATGAATTTAGAGATAAGCGAGGAAGTAAACCGGCACAACTCAGTACCTTTTTCAAACTCCGCTTTCACGATATACCCCTGATCAAGCGCTACGTATAGTTGCGCGCGCACTTCACCGCATGAGGCCTTTGCGATATACAGAAAATATACTGTTTCTTCCTTGCTCCCCCGCTCAAATCCTTCGGCGATATTGGAAAGAACTGAAACCGCGGCGCGCGTGATCTGATCGGCAAGGCCACGATCTCTGGTGAATACTGGCTTGCGCGTGAACGAATAAATACAATTTACCAACTCGCGAGATTTTTGCCACACAAACAGATCTTCAAAGGATTTCGCAGTGCTCATATTATGCAAAAGTTTAAGAGTTTAAAAGTATCAAGGTTTAACGACATGAAAAACATAAAGTTCAAAAGCATCAAAGCGCGTTAATAAAGTTATCCACAGCTTCGCGTTGGGCTGGGTCGAGGCGGGCTATTGCTTGGGCGTGCTCGATGGCCTTTTCTTTTATGCCGAGCTTTGCGTATACCACTGCCATGTTCATATGAAGGCGCATTGCTTCTTTGTCGTCTACTCCCGCGTTCAGCATCAACTTGTCTATGTAGATGATCTTTGTGAGATCTTCTTTCTGTACATAGTATTTCTCCGCCCAAAGCACCTCTTTTGCCGTGCGGATGCTCTGGCCGAGATACAGCGCCTTTTCAAGATACGGGATACCCTTTTCATCGCTCTCCATGAAGTGATACGCCTGCGCGATCTTCCAGTATGGGATTGGATGGTCGGGATTCTTTTTTGACGCCGCGGTTAATACTTCTATTGATTTCTCGTAATTCCCTTTCAGAAATTCCGCCTGCGCGAGCGCGAATTCAAACTCCATCCTCCCCGGGCTTATCGCGATAGAATTACGGATGATCTCTTCTATTTCTGAAGATGCCATGCCGGTACGGGAAAGTTTCAGGTTGTAGAGGTCAGAAAGCTGAAGCCGGTAGAGTAAGAGATATTGGTTGGTGCTGTCGATGCTTCCCTTGAGCGCGGCGAGCGCCTCATCAAGATATGTATCAACGCCCTCCGGGAGCTCCTTTGCTTCAATACCTTGAACATGCTTTGCCACGGCAAGCGCCATGCGACTGCGCGCTTCGTTGTCGCCATAGGTATGATATGCAAGCGCTTTTCGGTAATATGCCATCGCTTGATGAATATTGTATTTCCCGCTTTCCGCCTGTGAGATAAAATATGCTTCCGCCGCAGGTCGTGCGGTGAAAAAATAACTCACCAGAAACACGCCGACAAGTGGTACGGCAAGCACCGACGCGTTTACAAACCCGTCGCGCGGTGCGGGCGCCTTCTGCTCCTGCAAAAAGCTATTGAGATATGCAAGCGCGACAATAAACATGAGAAATGCCGAGAACGAATCAAACAAGAAAACATTCTGCGCCGCGTATGCAATAAAAAACAATGCGAACACGAACGCATGCGCCGTGCCGAGCTTTCCCTTCCTGTACAGCGAAATGATCGTATAAAACGCCGTAATAAACAACAAAAGATACGCGAGCAAACCCGCCCACCCGTGGGTCACGAGCATATCGATGTAGATATTGTGCGCGTGATCAAACCAAACCTCCGAACGCTCGTATGAATAAAACGCCGGGTCAAACTGCTTGTTAAACGCGAGGATAAAATTCTCCGGCCCCACGCCAAGAAGCGACGATTCTTTCATGCCCCCGAGCGCCGACTTCCATGCGATAAGACGCGTTTGCACCGTTACGTCATACAATGAAATGTTTGCAATACGCGAAAGAAACGACCCGCTCTTCCCCGCAACAGCAGGCGCATCAAAACGCTCAATATTATAAAACTGCTCTTGCGTTATGCGCTGCGGCTTTTCAAACAGCGACCCCTGTGCAACAAGCAATACCCCGCCAAGAAGCGAAAGAGCCACAAACGAAAGCGCGCCGATCTTCAGCGCGCGCTGTTTGGAAAATATCGCACACAACACCGCGCCCGCAAAAAATGCCGATGCAAGCCCGACTGCCGCACCGCGCGTTGCGGTCGCCAACATTGCAAACACCGCGACAAGCGAAAGCGCGCCGTACAAAAAACGACGCGAATATTCCTGGCCCCCCTGCACTGCATTGCGCAGATAAAAGAGAAATGCAAAGAAACATACAAAGAAAAGATAGCTTGCGAAAAACGCAGGATTACCGATGGTGCTCATGATGCGCGGAGCGCTACCGCTCATTACGAGCGAACCGACGAATTGAACAATGCCAAATGCCACAGAGAGCGCGCCGACGACAAGCGATATTTTGATGAGCTTCGTCCATTCTTCTTTTGTCTTGAGCATGCCAACAAGCACCACAAAAAACAAAAAGAAATGCGCGAGCGAAAAGAACCCCCACATGCGCTCGTAATTCCCGAAAAAACTCCGGTACGGGTCAAGCCCAAAGAATGTGGAAAGCAACAAAATTAAAAAATAAAAAGACAGCGCGAGAAGAAGCGCTGTCTTTTTAGGGCGATATGCGGGGTTTTTGAGCGCAAGCACGGCATAGAGCGCGACGATGATCTCAACAAATATCTGCAACAAAAACCCGCGCGAAGTGGCAAACGGAAAAAGAAACAACGGGATGACCACAAGCGGCAAAAAAAGAACGGCGTATACGCCGGCCTTGATAATGGAAACAATAGTGGTTTCTTTAAACAACATCTTTAAATCTTAATATAGTTTCATCGTGTTGCCTGCTCGAGCTTCTGCTCAAGTTTTGCTACGCGTTCTTCGAGAAGCGCGACCCTGTCTTTATCGGCTTTTTGCGTCAATGTTTTTTTAATATCGGCGATGTCTATTTTAACAGACATTAACTCATCTTCGATCTTAGATAAATACTGAAAGACCTGCTTGAAATTGTTTTCGGTGTCATTTTTGAAGCCAGTGAACTCATCTCTCAACTCAACAAACTCATCTCTTAATTCAACAAATTCACCTCTCAACTCATCTGCTTTTTCTTCCAATCTTAACGCCGAAGATACTATCTTTCTTTCCAGCTTTTGCTCCGAGGCTTTTTGCCCTTCTATTATAATATCAAACTTTTCTTTGACATCCTCCAAAACAACTCCAAGCTGATCTTTGGAGGTGGTTTTTGCCGATCTGGATAGTGTCTTTTTCGGCTTCTTTTTCATGCCTTTAATTATATCACTCCTCCACTGCAAGTCAAAAACACAAGATACATCCTCAAACGTCCTCCGTTGCTAAAGCAATGGCGGATAAAACAAAACACCTCCCCCAAAAGGGGGAGGTGTTTGCTTGAGTATCTCTCACGCTGTCACAAGCAACGTGTGAGTTGGGAGATGCTTAGTAGGTTACTGTTGCTCCCGTAACCGGTGAGCCGTCGAGCGTGGTGATGTTTGACGATACACCGTCAGACCACGTTACCACGAGCGAACCTGAGCCAAGTGATGAAGACAATGTCTTTGTGGATGTCATTTCGCTCGTATCCGCCAAGACATAGAGGTCTACATACCCAGTACCGCTTGATGCATCAATCGTGAATGAAGTGAACGCCGCATCGTTGGTTTGCGCCGCAACTGGTGTCCAACTCGTGATATTCTCGAAATGAACGCCCGTGCCGGTGAGTATTGCTGCTCGACCACCATGCTTCGCAACAGTCGATCCGCCCACTGAATCTCTCTTCAGTGTTACGTATCGCGTCGCAGTAAGCGCTGACCCTGTCATGGTTGTTGAAAGACCAAGATCAATGTCGGTCACCGTGATGGTGTAGTTACCTGCAGAAGTGTTGGTGAAGCGATACTTCGCCACATTCTGGTCGGCACCCGCGCCACCATTGAAGTTTGACAACGCGCTTGCGATCGTCAGTTCTGCACGGTATGCCCGCTGTGCTGTACCGGCAATGCCAGCGCCAGTCATGCTGACCGTCTGACCCGATGTTGCGCCAACTGCGGTTACCGCAGCATTTGCCGCAATGGCAAAGGTGTGCGTGCTACCTGACACTGCGTTCGGATAGGTATTCACATCGCCTTTCAAGGTCAACACTGTTGCGCTATCCTTTGCAAGGCTCAATGCCAAGCCGCTGAATGTCGCTTTGACATCCATATCTGCGCTTGCGCTCATAGATGCAACTGTTGAACCAACCTGTACGCCTGATGCGTTCCACAACGAAAGATTCGTAATGGTACCAGTCGCCAAGGTTGCCGTACCTGCCAATGTGTCAGTTACAACAATCTGCGAGATATTCACCGCTTCCGGTGCGCCTGTGGTCAACTTGAAAGTTGCCAAGGTCTGGCCTGTTTGACCCATTGAGCGGTTCTGTGCGATCGGCATATCTGATGCCGCCGCGATCACCAATGAACCACCGGTTGAGATGTACACAGCCTGACCATTTTGATCAGTGTTGAATGACGCATCGCTGTTCGTTGACTTACCTGTTGCCGTCACGCCATCAAGGATAACTGCAGTGTATGCAGTTGATGTGTGGTTTGACGCACCAGTCAAGATGTCAGCATACACATCTACCACATACTGCTGGCCAGCGTTGAGGCTGATCGAAGGAGATGGGTTGAATGTGTAGGTGTTGCTTGCTGTCGTTGACAATGAGCCAACGGTCGTGCCGATCTGGGTTGAGCCGTTCTTCAATGTCAAGTTCTGGAAGTCATGACCAAGTGCCAAGCCAGCGGTTGCGCTGTTTTTCACTACGATCTGGCTTACATCTGCTCCTTCGCCCGAACCTGCGGTGATGACGAACGATGCGATCTTCGAATTCGTTGCGCCTTTCACGCCTGTCGGCAATGAAGATGTTGCTGCTGCCATACCGGTGTTTGCCGCAGTTGACAACGTGCCGGTCTGTACCGTTAAGACGTTGCCGTTTGCCGCTGACGTGCTAATTGAAGTCATTGAGGTTTGACCCTGTGCATTCAATGAGCCCGCTACCAACGATACCTGGAGTTGATTGGTTGCTGAGAATGAATCACCGTTCGCTTTCTTCACCTCACCTTTCACTATCAAGGTCTTTGTTGCCCCTGAAGGAATGATGAATGAGTTGCCGAACGTGAACGCCACGCTTGCTGTTGCCGACAAGTCGGCTGTTGCGCCAACCTGCGTGCCATCCAAGTACAACTTCGCGTTGTTGATACCACCCGCTGTTGAACCGGTCGAAGACGCGGTCAACGAGCTTACCTTCACCGCCTCACCCGCCGCTTTAAACGTAAAGCGAGCAAGTTCTTGATCGGTGTAGTCTGCCGCAACATTGCCTGTCGGCGATGCTACATCAACTGAGATCGTCAATGTTCCCGAGTTGATCGTTGTTGCCGCCGCTGCCTGGACAACGCTGAATGAATCCGTCTGGTTTGGCTTCAATGAGATGCCATAGTTGGTGTCCATTGCAACGATATCTGCCGATCTCTGTACAGAGAAGCGGAAGGTTCTTGTCGTGCCGCCGACGATGTCAGCTTTCACGCTCAAGTTCTTTGTCTGGCCCGCGGTCACTACCAACGGATTTGCTGACATATCAAATGTCACGGTTCCGTCAACGCCAAGCGTTGCCGCTGTCGCGCCAAGCTGTGTCGCGCCGTCCATCAATTTAATGTTCGTGAGATCAGTTGTCGCAACTGAACCGACGTTCGTCACTTTGAGGTTGCTGACCGACACTTTCTGGTCGGTTGCCGCTACGCTAAACTTCCACACCTCGAAACCGGTCTGACCCGGATCAACGGTGGTTGAGTTTGAGACAGTTGCAATCGTTACTTTACCAAGGTCTGTCACAACTGCAGTTGTCATGCCATTGCCCACGATCGGGAATGAACCTGACACTGCCGCCGCGCCTGCTACAACATCAGATGCCGCGTTGATCGCGAACGCGATCGTCTTGCCTGCTGATGTGCCGTTGGTCAAGTCCATTTTCACGGTGATCGCTTTGCTTGTTCCCTTTGATACGGTGAACAAACCGGATGCGTTCACGAATGAAATGTAGGTTGATGAGATGTTGGTCATTTCTGCGACTCTGGTCGCGCCGTCGTACAAGTACGCGTTTGCGATATCAGCGTCCGCTGAAATACCCATTCTCTTTACCTTCACTGTCGTTACCGCTACATCGCCATCAGTGCCTGCCGCGAAATTCGCCGTGAGCATTGAAGCCTGTGCCTGCGCGCCATCGCCTGATGTGTAATCAGCAACGATTGAACCCGCCGCCGCAGTGCCTGATGCCAGCGATACCGCCAAACCAGTTCCTGTTTCCGGAGTTACAACCGGCTGTGAACCAGTCGTGTACATATCGCGCTCTTTGTTGTTTACCTGCGCGATCTGGCTCCATGAGTATCCTGCCGCGAGGAACTCTGCTTCGTTTGTGATCCAGGTCTTTGTGCCTACATCACCATTCGGTGCTAAGACATATACCTTAGGATCGTTCTCTCCTCGTACCAATGCTGACGTCTGGTATGCACCAACCGTCGCATCGTTTACCGTCTTAATGTTTGACCACTTGAGGTGTCCGTAAAGATTGAACACTTCCGGGTTAAGAATAAGACGCTTCCAACCAGCGTACTGGCCGTGCGGATTTGTCGCCACGATATATACATCGGGGCTACCCGCAGTTTTGACTACATCACCGTCTGACAATGTTGCGACCTGTGCGCTCGCGGTAAACGCGAACATCAGGGCAAAGCCTGACAATGAAACAGTCGTTGTGAAGGCAAGTGTTGCTGAAAGAAACTGTGACAATTTCTTTTTCGCATTCTGGCCTACTAAAGGCTGATTACTCATAATGCTTTTCTTACGCAGACCCGCCCACCACATGGTGAGTGAAATCTGCTTTGTTATAGGACTTACGCAGTCGATGCATTTCTTCGTTGCTTCGCTTTAAAACTTCCTCACCATACTGCAACGTATGGCTCGGTCGCTTCTCACTCGCGCCTCGAACTGCACCAACTGCGTAAGTCCTATGTTACTTAAAATTAATAATGGCTGCACTCGCTCAATCGTAACCATCGTGGCTGAATGATCTTAAATTAGAATCAAGTTCTATTGTTGCGCCCTTCGACAAGCCTTTTGACTTCGCTCAGGGTTGCAACAACACCGACCCGACTTTTCTCTTCGAGATCATATACAAACTAAAGGGAAGTTACTCTGCCTTTCTTCCTATTCACTTTTCAATGATCTTGCGTTTCTTCCTTTTCAATCACTTTTCCATCGTGTCATTTGAAGGCACCTCTCATACAAGCATGGCTCGCGTAACACATATCACGCGATGCCAGTATGAGAGCTGACATCAAACAAAAAACAAATGTCTGGCGTCGGCGTATCACTCTATTCACTTTCTTTCATTATAAAGTACAGACAAATAAAGGTCAACCGCATTACCTCCACAAAACCTACAGCGAAAACAACCGTCTCAAAAGCGTATCAGTAAACAAAGTATTTGTGCCATTACTCATAGTATACAGGAATCATAGGTCTGCATGGAATACCGCGATAGTGATAATTGTGGATAACTGGAAACCCGCATCGTGGAGCACGAAACTTAAAACATGAAATGTGAAGCGAAAATCTTAGGAACAAATCCCCTCACCCGCGCACATCACACAAAAAGCACCAAGAATTCGTGAGATATATAAGGAATAAAAAAGGAAATTCCCTATTCAAAAAAGGATTTCCTTATGAGAATAGGGAATTTCCCTATCTTCCTTATTATTTCTATACCATCTTATAAAAACTTGCCTGTCCGTGACCGTCTGAGCGCATGATGTATTTTTTCGCACACAGATCCCGAAGATCGTTGCGCACCGTTCTGTCGGTCAGATCGGGAAAAACCTGCGCTATCTCTTTCAGACGGATATTCTCCCCTTTTCTTTTGCTGAAAAATTGAAATATCTTTTTCTGGCGATCGGTGAGCATTTCAACGCTCCCCGTACGCTGTGCTTCGGCGCGGAGAGCGGGACGCACTTCAAGATTCGCATCGGCGCGAACATTCTCCTGTGCGTCGAACGCGGCTGGCGCTTCTTTTTTAGGGGTACTGCGAGGATGATGTCTTACCGCGTCTCCTGCGGCAGTATCAGCCGTAGTTGTAGCCGCCGGAGAAGGCATGTGCTGAGCAACCACCATGCCTATTTTGTGGTACTCGTTTTTTAAGATCGTAAAATTAAGCTCGCGCGAGGCGCTTGTCTTTTGCGCGAGCGAAATGAGCGCGCGCTGGGAGCGAATACTTGAAAGCAGGTCCTCCATTTTTTCCCTATCACCAAGCGCATTCGGATACCCCGCCAGGATCTCGGCCGCCGCTTGTTTTACTCTGTTTTTGAGAAACTCATTTTCGATGGCGCTATCCGCGACGCGCCATGCCGCATACGTGAGCTCGAGGAGCTTATGCCATTGGTCTGTTTTCTCGAAATCCATCGCTTCCGCATGACCGCCGATATTGAGTGATGCAATAACAAAATTATCCATATACGAAGAGTATATGGATAGGGAAAGGAAAAGTCAATCCGCCGGCTGGCGAAAGGGAAATAGCGATGTCTTACAGCTCCCGCGCGCCATATAAAAGACACCTTTCCTGACTGTGTCCGCCGCCAGCACCTCTGACCACTTTCTTTAATCCTCTCACGCCCTTTTATATAAAATAATAATGAAGGGCTGCGCTTCCGTTAAGATAAAAGAAAGTGGTCAGAGGTGCTGGCGGAACAAGAACCCGGATGTGTTTTTCCTTCCAAATATTATCGCGCGCGCGGATGGACTCGCTTATTAAGATACTGCTTGAACTCGCGCTTGGTTTCCTCATGCTTGAGACCGAAGTCGACAACCGCTTTCAAGAAGCCTATCTTTGAACCGCAATCATACCGCGTGCCTTTGAATTGATAGCCGTATACCGCGCCATGCGTCAGGTGATTTTTCAGCGCATCTGCGAGGCGGACTTCCCCATTCTTTGGATTCAATTTTTCAAGCTCTCGGAATATATCCTTGGTGATAATATATTTCCCTACTATGGCGAGTCGTGAAGGCGCTTTTCCTAAAGCGGGCTTTTCCACAATATGTTTTATCTCGTGCACGCGATCGCCTACTTTTGCCGTATCGACAATTCCGTATAACGGCGTTTCCTCTTCCTTTACTTCTTCAAGCGCAATAACCGGATCGTTGTATTTTTCAAATGTTCCCATCATTTGTTGTAAGCACGGAACTTTACTGTCGACAATGTCATCGCCAAACAACACCGCGCACGGCTCATCGCCGACGATATGTGAGGCCGCAAGCAATGCATCACCATCCCCTTTCGGTTCTTTCTGGCGTACATATACAAAGGAAGCGAGGTTTGAAATTTCCCGTATCGCGCGGATGAGTTCCTTTTTCCCCCGATGCGCCAAAACTTGTTCAAGCTCGTACGCATAATCGAAATGATCTTCGATCGCCCGCTTGCCTCTTCCTGTGACAAAGATCACTTCGGTGATCCCTGATGCAACCGCCTCCTCCACCAGAAATTGAATGATGGGCTTATCCACTATCGGCAGCATTTCTTTTGGCTGTGCTTTTGTCGCCGGAAGAAATCGCGTACCCAACCCCGCAACAGGAATGATTACTTTTTTTATCATATAAAAGAATAGTCCATAAAGTTAAAAGTCTATAAAGTCCTTAAAGTCGAAATTGCAAAAACTACTTGCTTAAAAAGCGGGAAATCTCGTCTGCAGAAATGGCGAATACATATCCCGAGGAATTTACCGAATTAATACCTACAACATCTCCTTCGATATTTATGAGCGGCGTGCCGGTCGCAAGACGGAAATCTTCATAGATATTTGTTTCTATCATTTTGCCGTCAACGCTCTTCACCACGCCCGTATTTATAAAAGAAATCGGACTCGCACTCCCGCGCTTCGTACCTATAAGAAACACCTCAGCACCTAATTGATTCGCAACATCTTTTGCAAACGACGCTATCGGAAAACCTGACGCAGTAACCTTCAACAGCGCGAGCCCGCTCTCTTCTGAAACTTTCACGATTTCCGCTTTCATTTCCTCACTGCCGCGCACTATCATCATGGTCGCTTTTTGACCAGTGCTAACCCACTCGCGGCGCGTAAGTATCAGCCCGTCTGCGCTCACGATAAAACCAGCACCGATGCTTTGCACGGCACCGCTTCCGCTTACTGATTTGACGGACACCAATGCGGAAATATTTTTATCATACGCTTTTCGGAATGCGGTATTTCGCTCCACCACGACCTGCTCTGTTTTATTTACGATCACTGTTTGATCCCGTCCTTCATTAAAAAAAGCCATTTTGGAAAATGGCGCGATTCTCGCAAGCTTTGGCACAATGAACAGCACGGACGCAAACCCGCTCGCGCTTGCGACGATAAAAATAAACAAAAAGAAAAATATTTTTTTCATGGTTTATCTTGCATTTTGCTGCAGCCACCATCACTTGCATTTTTTCTTTAATCCTCTCACGCCCTTTTATATAAATAATAATGAAGGGCTGCGCTTCCGTTAAGATAAAAGAAAAAATGCAAGTGATGGTGGCACAAAAATAACGCGACTCCATGATTCAAGGCCTACGGGAGCCATCGGACGAAAGCGAGCACTATGCCAAACCCCAAAAAAAGCAGGAGTATATTGATGATGAGTGCGCGTTTGGTAAAACGAGATGAAAAATACCGTGCCGTCGCGTCCCACATTATATAATAGACGAAAAAGAGCAGAAAGTCGATATTCGCGATGTGGAGCGGCAGCCTGCTGAACACAAAAAATAATTCAGCCATTATCACGCTGACAC
>ERZ1292633.824-Hain-H41-02um-R1-824-length-34654-cov-9_pt1 | contig 34654 bp, 28 predicted proteins | sample MGYA00564406_ERZ1292633 | MGnify/ENA primary metagenome ERZ1292633 (study PRJEB36523, sample SAMEA6512639) | groundwater metagenome | collected 2019-01-08 | study: AquaDiva: Metagenomics assemblies of 32 groundwater samples
CTGCCGATTTTCGGCAAAGGTTGGCCGCTTCTGTCGAAACATGTTTGGATCTTGGGCAGAAACTGATGTGGATTGAAGAGCAAGTCTCCAAAAATATCATGGCTTTGTCATCACAATTCGCTTGCCCCGAAAGTGGTTTTACCATTGAAGCATTAGAGCCGCGCCTGTTTTCATTTAACAGTCCGCTTGGGGCATGCGCGCATTGTGAAGGTCTTGGCAAGGTCAAAGAAATGGATTACCAACGTTTGATTGATGATCCCACAGCGCCCCTTAATAAATTTCCGCTGAAATTTTTAAAACCAAACAATCCTATTGTTAAAAAAACGGGAATGGATAATTATTATTTATTCACATTAAAAGGATTGGCCGATCACTATAAATTCAAAGTGACTAGCTGTTTTAATGATTTGCCTCCAGAAATAAAAGAGATATTGTTGAAGGGATCGCGCACAGAGCAAGTTGCCTTTACGCGCGGCGCAAAACGGGTGAAAGAATTTTTCCCAGGTTTTGCAAAATATATTAATATGCTGGCCTATCAGATGAATGAAGATATCGATTTAACGGATTTAGAGTTTGAGGTAGATTGTCCAACATGTGCAGGGCAGCGGCTGAAGCCAGAAGCGTTATGCGTAAAAATCGACAACAAAAACATTGCCGACATTACATTGATGTCGATAGTGCAGGCTTACAATTTTTTCAAAGCACTAACATTTCCTAAACAAAAAGCTGAAATAGCGGCCACAATTTTGAAAGAGATTCAGGATCGTCTTAATTTTTTGAACGCTGTTGGGTTAACCTATCTGCACCTGAATCGCACAGCAGGGACATTGTCAGGTGGTGAAAGCCAGCGCATTCGTTTGGCTTCTCAGATTGGATCTCGCTTAACAGGTGTTTTGTATGTTTTGGATGAACCATCGATTGGTTTGCATCAACGTGATAACGATTTGTTGATTAGCACATTGAAAGAACTTCGTGATATTGGCAATTCTGTTTTGGTTGTAGAACACGATGCGGAATTCATGATGGAATCTGATCAAGTAATAGACATGGGTCCCTTTTCGGGTGTGCACGGAGGACAGATTATTGCTCAGGGCACCCCAAACCAAATCATGAAAAACCCTGACAGTATTACTGGTCAGTATTTATCGGGCACGCGCAAAATAGAAGTGCCTAAGGTGCGCCGTAAGGGAAGTGGTATTAGCTTGATTATTAAAGGCGCTCACCACAATAATTTGCGCAAGGTCGACGCCGAATTTCCTTTGGGTAGGTTGATTTGTGTGACGGGTGTATCGGGTAGTGGTAAATCATCTTTGGTCATGGAAACATTAAGGCGCGTCAATGGCTATTCTGTGCGTGATTATTGCGCCAGTATTTCGGGACGTCAGAATATAGATAATATTATTGATATCGATCAAACCCCCATTGGACGGACCCCGCGTTCTAACCCGGCAACTTATGTTGGGTTTTTCCAACATATCCGCGATTGGTTTGCGAATTTACCTGAATCGCGTGCCCGTGGGTATGCACCGGGACGTTTTTCTTTCAACGTGCGTGGAGGAAGGTGTGAGGCTTGCGAAGGTGATGGTGCCATTAAAACTCAGATGCATTTTTTGGCAGATATTTATACTACCTGTACTCAATGTGAAGGCAAACGATTTAATCAAGAAACGCTGTCTGTGAAATACAAGGGGATGAATATTCATGACATCTTAGAACTGACCATTGATCAGGCTTTGAAAATCTTTGATTTTCATGCAGGTATTCAAACCCGTCTGCTGACGTTGCACCGGGTTGGTCTTGGATATATCAAATTAGGACAAAGCGCGACGACCTTATCAGGAGGAGAAGCACAACGCATTAAATTGGCGAAAGAACTTAGCAAACGTTCCACCGGAAAATCTTTGTATATTTTGGACGAACCTACAACAGGATTGCACTTTGATGATATTAAAAAATTGCTTGAAATCCTACACATGTTTGTAGAACGAGGAAATACGGTCGTTGTCATTGAACACAATCTGGATGTGATTAAAACGGCAGATTGGCTTATCGATATGGGGCCAGAAGGTGGATCTGGTGGTGGATTGATTATTGCCGCCGGTACGCCCGAAGATATTGTGAAGAACAAAGCCAGCGTGACAGGAAAGTATTTAAAGAAATATCTATAGATTCGTAAGGAAACATCATGCAAGAATTTTCATTTCAAACTGGTACAGAAATCAAACGGATCATCCTATTTCTGCACGGATACGGAGCTGATGGGGAAGATTTACTGAACATCGGTAAGCATTGGCAAGATAGTTTGCCGCATACATTATTCGTTGCCCCAAATGCACCTTATCCACATCCGCAGATACCAAATGGCTTCATGTGGTTCGACTTTAAGGATGTCAGCAACATAACGCCAGAAGACATTAAGGATGGTCTAAACAAAACTAGACCTATCATCCAAGATTATGTGCAGACGCTTAGTCGAAAATATGTGGTATCTCTTTCCCAAATTATTCCTGTTGGGTTTTCACAAGGGGCAATGATTGCCTTGGATTTATTAGCGTGCGAGCCTGAAATTCAGGCCGCTATTGATTACGCGGGTATTTATTATCCCATGAACAATTTTATTGAAAATGCTACGTCAAAACGGGCGCTGCTGGTACACGGTACGGACGATACGGTTGTTCCCTATCATCATATGCCTGAAGCGCAAAAAGCTTTGACCAATCTTGGTATTCATGTTACACCGATAACATGCGCTGAACTTGGTCATAGCATCAATGCTGTAGGCATTTTAGCGGGAGCAACCTTTTTGAAAGAAGCGTCGTAATGAAGAAAATTGTTATTATGGGAGCAGGTGCAATTGGTGGAGTGCTTGCCCAGCACTTGGCCCTTGTTAAAAACATTCAGATCTTTTTGTATGATATTGCCCCCGGCAGAGCACACGGCAAGGTTTTAGATGTGGGGCATGCCATAGCTGCTAGTAAAAGCACCTATATGGCACCTATGGCAGGATCTGAAGATATTGCACAAATTAAAGATGCTGACATTATTGTTGTCACAGCCGGCATGGCAAGATCAGCCCATATGACACGCAATGATTTACTGCAAATGAACCTTGATATTTTTCGAGATATTGGGCCTGTCATCAGTGCTTATGCGCCGCGCAGTACTATAGTTGTCGTGACAAATCCTGTCGACACCATGACCTGGTTTTTACAAAAAATTACCGGATTTCCGAAAGAACGTGTCATGGGTATGGCTGGTAATTTAGATGAAGCACGTTTTTGCTATTTTCTAGCAAAACGCTTAGGGGTAAGTTTTTCAGCTGTTGACGCCCGCGTGATGGGGACGCATAACGACACGATGATTCCTTTACCAAATTATACAACCATCAATGGGCAGCCTCTTTGCGAATGTATGAATGAGTTTGACATTGCAAGCGCCGTCCAAGAAACGCGAAGCGCTGGGGTGACGATTACTGCACTTTATCAGCATCAATCCCCTTATTTTGGACCAGCAAGCTCAATTTATAATATGCTTTTACCCATGATTCAAAATCAAAAAACACGGACGACTGTTAGCGCGCCGTACAAAAATGAAGACATATATATAGGGCAATCTTGCGTCATTGATCAAACAGGCATTGTGCAGATTGAAACATTAGTGTTGTCCAAAACTGAAGAACAAACACTGCAGCAATCTATTGATCAATTGCAGGCGCTACATCAGGCAGTTTCGCCAACGCAGTTGCTTAATTACAAAAAATAACTTCATTATATTGTATCAAAAACGCTAGGATTTTTTATGCTCAGTATCAAACCATTGCCCTACTCTGGATCTTCTCTTGAACCTACGATCTCTGGAAAAACACTTGAATTTCACTATGGTAAACATCATGTTGGTTATCTGAATAAATTAAACGAATTGATTGTTGGTAAATATGATGGTACAAGTCTTGAAGAAATTATAGCGGCATCCTATCAAAAAGATGCCCCTGTTTTCAACAATGCCGCGCAAGTTTACAATCATACGTTTTATTGGGATTCTATGACGCCAAAACACAAAGCCCCTTCTGATCGCATGATGAAACTGATCAAAGATTGTTTTGGATCTTTTGAGGATTTTGCAAAAGAATTTGTACAAAATGGTGTGGGGCAATTTGGCAGTGGATGGGTGTGGTTGATTGCGTGCCCTGAAAAAGGTTTACAGATTGTGAAAACAGCCAATGCAGATACACCTATTATTCATGGTCAAAAACCTTTGATGACTTGTGATGTGTGGGAGCATGCATATTATCTGGATTATCAAAATCGTCGCCCTGACTATGTACAACAATTTTTGGATAAATTGGTCAATTGGGAATTTGCTGAAAAGAATCTACAAGCATGAAACTTAGTATCCAATTATTACGAAATGGGCAAATGCCGACATACGCCACGCAGCAAAGTGCAGGTATGGATTTGTACGCTGCGATTGATGAAGATATCGTCCTAAAATTAGGGCAGTACCAGCTTATCCCTTGTGGTTTTGCGATGGCTTTACCGGTTGGTTATGAAGCTCAAATTCGGCCGCGTTCTGGCTTGGCATTGAAACATGGTATTACGGTGCTGAATGCGCCTGGAACAATTGATGCCGATTATCGTGGCGAGGTAGGTGCAATTTTAATCAATAGGGGAGATAATGAATTTACGATAGTTCCCCGTATGCGCATTGCACAGATGATCATTGCTGCCTATCAACATGTTCATTTCTTGCCTGTTCAGACATTAACTGAAACAATGCGCGGCGCTGGCGGATTTGGGTCAACAGGGTTTTAGCGTGATTACTTGTTCTGCGCCAGGCAGTCTTATTTGTATGGGTGAATATGCTGCCTTAGCAGGATACCCTACTATTGTAGCAGCTGTGAATGAACGTTTTACTGTTTCAGTCATGCCTATTGATATGCCTGTTTTGGACGTGTACTCGGGCACATTTGGTGCATGCACTATTGATCTAAGCACACTTTCTGCCCCGCCTGCCTATCAATACACATTGTCCAGTTTCAAGCAGTTTTTGCCAAAACTGCAACACCAGGGGTTTCGTATTCATTTTCACTCCGACGTTGGCATTGATAAACAATTGGGGTTGTCCGCAGCCATCACCGTGGCGTTATGCAGCGCATTTTACCATCATATTCACGGACATCTTAACTTGGAAGACATTTGTGCACTTGCTTGTCAGGCAGTTTTAAGCGTATCTATTCACAGTTCTTGCGCCGATGTTATTGCCAGCACTTATGGAGGCATTCTTCGGTATGTCATGAAAACGCCAGATCGTCCTGCCAGTATAAGGCGGATCTGGATAGATTTGCCTGTTTTTGCTGTATATTCTGGATACGTCACGTCTGAATCGATAGTCATGCATCGTGGTTTAATGCGCGAAAAAACGTATCCTTTGGTGTATCAAAAAATACATGAAGAAATAGGAGAATTAAGTCATACATTTTTTGAGGAAGCAAAAAATGACCATCCAGAAGTCCTTGGGCAATTGTTGCTCCGGGGTAATACTGCTTTGCGTGCTTATGAAATACAGACAAAAGAAACAAAAGAAATTATGCAGCGTTTGCAGCTTTTAAAAACCGTCTATGGTGCAAAAATTTCTGGGGCAGGATTGGGTGGATGCGTTATTGGTCTTGGTAGCGTTAATCCATCAGATCTAAATCCGTATGACGTTATATCTTTATCTGTCGATGATGTAGGTGTACGCCTGGATCCCAGAATTCACGATACAAAAAATCAAAACACAGGTTCTTGTTTTGGTGCTGTCTAAGGTAGATACTACCCAAGCCTGTTGTAACATGCTATAACATATTCAGGGGCGGTTAGCTCAGTGGTAGAGCGTTTCGTTTACACCGAAAGGGTCGGGGGTTCAAATCCCTCACCGCCCACCATATTTCCCTTTTCTCAGAAATTAAAGCAAAAAGAAAACAATGCCTTACTATCATCTATCTCAAATCCTACAAAAACATCGCATCAACCGTTTTGCGCTGGCTGTGTCAGGCGGGGCTGACAGTATGGCCATGACAAAATTAGTGACCCAATATCAAAAAGAACACAAGTCTACCGTTCATGCGTTAATTGTCGATCATGGGTTACGCTCTGAATCTGCAGCTGAAGCCCTACATGTTGGTGAATTGTGCCGGCAACTTAACATGCCGCATACCGTATTAAGCTGGCAGCATCCTCCTATTACATCCCGTTTGCAAGAACGTGCCCGCTTGGCCAGGTATCAATTATTGTCTGATTGGTGCAAGACGCATAATTACCAGTACCTATTATTGGCCCATCACGCCAATGATGTGCTTGAAACATTTATGATGCGTTTATCCAAAGGGTCTTCCTTAAAAGGTTTGTGCGGTTTGAAACCAATGCGAAATATGTATGGCATTACCCTGGTTCGTCCTTTTTTATCGCTACCGCGTAACACATTACATACGGCACTTGAAGGGCAAGAATATGTGCAGGATCCATCGAATGATAATACACAATTTGAACGGGTGCGTTTACGCCAGTGGCTATCGCAAATGGACATCATGGATGGCTTTCTGAAGTCCTATCACAAACTAGAGCAAGTCGATGACATGATCATGAATCTGGCGCAAACTTTTGCAGCGCATCATATCCACGGTCAAGACATGGATCTACAGCCTTTGTTAGATTTAGATCTTTGTGTGTTTTGCTATGTGATGAAATTATTTGCGCTAGACCCAAAAGATGCTTGGCGTGTTGATGATGACTCTCTTATGCGTTTACATCACTCTTTATCTAAGCAACAAGTGATGACATTGGGACATAAAAAGTTTACAGTTCTGGATAAACGGATACTGCGAATAGAACATGCAGTCTAACATTCTACCCTTCATAGAACTTTCATTTTTCGCAGCGACTATGCTTTTTCTCCTTCGCTATGCGGGATTTGTGGGACTATGCGTATTTAGTACGCTTGCCATTTTAATTTGCAATATTCAAGTGCTTCGGGAAGCGCAGTTTTGCTTTCAACAAGCCCCCGTTGCCTTAGGTACCATCATGTGCAGCTTGGCATTTTTAACCTCTGACATCATTACCGAACATTATGGAGCAAAGGCCGCAAAGTTCAGCGCTTATCTTAGCTTTGCCATGCAAATTATTTTCGTGGTGGCAATGCAAATAACCTTGGCCTACAGCCCCCAAACAGATGCGTTTTTTCAGCCTTTGCAAACCGTATTTTCACCCATGCCGCGGTTGTTTTTTGCCAGTATTGGGACGTATTTGCTCACGCAGTTGCTCGATATTTATTTATTTTCTACCATCAAAAAATATCTGCCTGCCAAAAAATGGTTATGGCTACGCAGCTTTGGCGCCACCAGCATTGCTAGTCTTGCTGACACGATAATTTTCAGCACCTTGGCATGGTACATTCTGGCGCCTTCTCCTTGCAGCCTAAATAAGTTAATATGGACCTACATTTTGGGCACCACTGTTTTTCGGGTTTTTATAATCGCATGGTCGACGCCAATCATTTATCTAAGCTACCGGTTCAAAAAAGCGCCCCTAGCTTCAGAAGTAAATCCACGGGATATCATGCTGCCAGATTAGGTATAATTACCACCGCACATGGCACCATTCAGACCCCCGCTTTTATATTTTGTGCCACGAAAGCAGCGATGAAGGGCGTTGATATTCAGGCTGTTAAAAGGGCTGATACCCAAATTATCTTGTCAAATACCTACCATTTAATGTTGCGGCCAGGCGGAAAATACATTGAAGAACGTGGAGGCTTGCAAAAATTCACAGGCTGGAACGGTCCTATGCTAACAGATTCTGGAGGGTTTCAAGTTTTTAGTTTAGGATCTGGAGACTACATCAGCGAACTAAAAAACAGATACCACGCAGGCAGATCCGGCGGGCAAGGTGGCATTGCGAAAGTGACAGAAGAAGGCGTCATATGTAAATCGTACTATGACGGTGCCATGTTTCATTTGACCCCTGAATATTCCCTTGAATTGCAATGCCAATTGGGCGCCGATCTTGTTGTTGTGTTTGATGAATGCACCCCCTTTTCAAATGAATATAATTTCACAAAGCAGTCGACCGATTTATGTCATAGATGGGCCCAGAGAAGCTTAACGGCATTTCAAGAACAGCGCAAATCGCATCAAGGGTTATATGGCATTATTCATGGGGGCATCTTCCCAGAACTTCGAAAAGAAAGCGCCTTGTTTAATAATGATCTTGATTTTTTTGGACAAGCCGTTGGAGGGTCTCTTGGACAAACGCAAATGCAAATGGAAGAAGTTGTTGCTACAGCTATGGCGCATGCATCTAAAGACAGGCCTACACATTTGCTGGGTGTCGGTAAGATTTCTGATATTTTTATGGGCATAAAATATGGTATTGATACATTTGATTGTGTCCATCCCACACGTATTGCAAGGCATGGGTGCGCCCTGGTCAAACGGATTTTCAATAATCACGCAACGCGGGAACATCTGAATTTGAAAAATACGGTGCACGCTACCAATGATCGACCGCTTGAAGATGATTGTGGATGCCAAACTTGCCAAAATCACTCCCGCGCGTATTTGCATTACCTTATAACCGCCCGCGAAAACATCGTCATCAATTTGCTTACAGTACATAATGTGCATTTTATGAACCGGCTGATGCAAGACATTAGACAAGCTTTGCAAGATCATACGGTAGGAGATTTTGAATTAATGTATTTGTAGTAATATTATTTTAAATTTTATGATAATCTAAGTATATAAGGATAATATTTTAAGTAAAAAAAATGGCACGAAATTATCAACGCGTGGCCACAATAAACGCACCAACAGCATTGGGGACTGGAAATGCTTTTGGAGCTAACGTTGCAATATCCGGTAATGGATCAACCATTGTTATAGGCACTTCACCAGAGCTTCAAAACGATGTATCAATTGCTTATGGTATTTTAACCATTGGTTTGGTAGACGCGCAAAGTAATCTTGTGCCGCTTGTGCAATCATCAAATATGACAGCGGGAAATCAAGGGCAACTACCTGTTTCTGTCGCAATTTCATCAGATGGCAGGACGATAGCCGTTGGTGATCCTAATTCTAATAATGCTGCTGGTTTTGCATATATATTTTTAATCGACCAGAATAATTTTTCCCCCGTTTTTTCTCGCACCCTCATACCAATTCTGTTTGACGCAATGTCATTCCAAACAGGACAAGCAATTGCACTATCAGGGGATGGACAAGTTGCTATTGTTTCCAGTCCAAATGGTAACAACGGGACAAACATACGTCTTTTACACAATGCTCCTGGTACCGGATGGAACGCAGCACCTTATACAGATCTTCAATTATTTGGAGTAAATGCATATAAAAGTTTGATCAGTACAAATTATGATTCAAATAATGGTGTATTTGCTATCTCTCCGCTTGGTAATTTCACTACCAACGTCGGCATGGTATTGTATAAACTTGAGGGCCTGTTTTCTCAACAAGGTGGGGTGGCCAATAATAATCATATCAGTGGATCTTTTCCTTTGATTAGTACAATAGTAACCGCACTTGCTTTATCGGCAGATGGTAAAACGGCAATCTTGACAACTAACATGCTGCCCGATGATTTCTTTCTATACTTTTATTCAATAGATCATGATTATGATACAGGAGCTACCAGTGCCTCAACATCAGACTCCTTCCCTCTCAATACTGCAATATCTTCTGTTTGTTTAAATTCTGATGGCACAGTCGGACTGCTTGCTAGCGGCCAGACTGTTTCTGTGGTTGAAAATAAAAATACTCCTTTTTCCCAATTTAATGACACTTTTGTAAAGATAAAATCAGTCAGTGTGTCTTACGATGGTGCTATCGCAGTTATAGGTGATCAGGGGCTTACTGCCACTGATACGGATGGTATCGTTTATGTCTATGCAGATAACTTTACCATAAGTGATTATGTCGTTTCTACAGTGGCAATTCCTGGTGGTCAAATTCTTGTCCAATTTACTCCAACTTTTTCATCGTATGGACCTGAACGATCAGCCACGGCAAGTGTGACAATTGGTGAAACGCTGATTTCTGATTTTCCTGTCAGTTATAGACAACAATTTTCTAGGGATTTGGTTGTGCCATGTTCAATTGCTGGCTCTACAACTGTAACGGTTACGTTGACAGATTCAATAACCAATTTTACAATATCGGACAATGCTCCTCTTACTATTCATCCTCTTCTTTTTTCAAATATTAGTGATCAAATAATTTGCGTGCATACCAATGATTTATTTGTTTCTTTTGATCTGACGATCTCAGATTTTGGACCAGACGAAATCATGCCTAATCCTGTCTACGTTGAAGCAACACTGAATGGACAAGTGCTTAATCCTCCTGGTATTGGATTGATTACCTTGCCCGCTCAACAAATTGGGACTGTATTTCATTTTTCTTTATCCAACTTACCCCCAAGTGATTACACACTTTTACTACAAGCTTCTGCCTCTCCTTCCGGAGCTACTGTTCTGTCATCCAATCCAGCTTGTGTAACTTCCTCAATCGCTGCAACCATTACAATGGTCGACGTGTCTTTAACCGTTAATGGAATAGATTCTGATGTTAGCTCGGGGGATAGTTTTTCTCTATCTATTACACCAACTATTACAAGCCCTGTCAGCACCCACGGAAATTTAACATTACAAATCGAGAATATATTTACTTCTGACGTGCTGGTATCCTATGGAAGTTCTCAACAATTAAAATTTGGACCAATACCTTGCGTAAATAGCATTTCGCCAAATTCCATCACGCTAACCCTTTCGGACACTGTTACGGGTTGTCAAAGCATGTTAAGTGCTCCACCTATCATAATTAATCCTTTTTCCTGTAAAGCAGGGTCACCGGATCAAACAATCAATGCTAACACGCCGACTACCCTGACTGCCACGCCAAGTGTCAAAGATGAATCCTTAGCTGCTCAGATCTCTTATGTTTGGAGCATTTCCGATGGTTCTGTAATTGGAACCGAAGCCAGCGTATCAGTATCACCATCATCAGACACAGAATATATTGTCAAGGCAACAACAAGCAATAACTGCACGGTATCGGATACTGTCACGATAACGGTTAAACAATGCCAAATCACTCTATCTGATTTACAAGTGACGCCACAAAATATAGTTGCTGGAACAAATTATTGGTTATCTTTTACGCCTAAGATTTTCAATAGCTCTAGTTTGACCGGATCTGCACGTGTCAATGGTTCCGACAGCCCCGTTACTTATGGCACACCAGCAATGCTTGGGCCATTTATTGCTGGATGTAGTGATTTTTCAGTGACGATAACAGTTATGGATTCTACGAATCAAAACTGCCAAGCCACATCAGATATCACAATCCCAATTATTCCTTTAACTGTTAGCGCAGGATCTAGTCAAACAATTTCAGCAGGCATGACTGGTACACTTGGCTCTGGCCAGCCTATAACCGACGTCACATATCACTGGACCAGCAATCCAAATGATCCGACGATTGCTGATATTAACAGTCTGAATACTACTGCAACACCTAGTGTATCAACAAGTTATACACTTAGGGCAACACCTTTAAACACTGCATGCGCCACCAGTGATACAGTAACGATTACCTTGCAAGCTTGTTCCATGGCATTACCCATTATCTCCGTAACCTCCGATGTGCTTGCGGGGTCGACTATTACTGTGCAGTGTACTCCAACAATTACGAATGGGGGCAATACAGCTGTTGTGACGGCGTCGATTGGGGGTAATACAAGTTCAGATGTGGTGGTGCCCAGTGGCTTTGATGCTAACTTATCAATCCTTGCGCCATGCGTCTCTGGAACTTTAGTGATAACAGCCCATGATTCTGACAATATCAGTTGCGCGAAAAGCGACACAATCGCGATTACAGTGCAACCATTGACGGTAAACATCATCCCACAAACAAGCGATATTATAGAGGGGCAATCTGTTACGATCAGCGTATCTGATGCTATTTTATCATCAGCTTCGTATGTGTGGAATACGGGCGCCAGTGGCTTTAGTATCATTGTCTCCGATGCAAGTGATTATACGGTTACGGTCCGAAATGGTAATTGTTTTGCTAGTGATACAGTAACGATTACCTTGCAAGCTTGTTCCATGGCATTACCCATTATCTCCGTAACCTCCGATGTGCTTGCGGGGTCGACTATTACTGTGCAGTGTACTCCAACAATTACGAATGGGGGCAATACAGCTGTTGTGACGGCGTCGATTGGGGGTAATACAAGTTCAGATGTGGTGGTGCCCAGTGGCTTTGATGCTAACTTATCAATCCTTGCGCCATGCGTCTCTGGAACTTTAGTGATAACAGCCCATGATTCTGACAATATCAGTTGCGCGAAAAGCGACACAATCGCGATTACAGTGCAACCATTGACGGTAAACATCATCCCACAAACAAGCGATATTATAGAGGGGCAATTTGTTACGATTAGGGTATCGGATCCCCTATCGGGGGTTATCTATAACTGGAGCACAGGTGCAACAGGTAACAATATCACCGTTTCAGACACAGCCGACTACACCGTTATCGCACGCAGCGGCCCGGTTTGCACCGCCAGTGATACCAGTTCTATCACTGTCAATGTCCCGCAAGTGTGTGTGACGTTGTCGGATGTTCAAGTTTCCTTTTTAGGCAGATTTCGTGAATTGGAAATTACAGGCACTCAATTTTCAACAATCGCTGGTCTAAGATTTATTAGTTCTAATTATCATGGCGTAGAGACGGTTTTTTCTGATATTCAAAATGGTAATTTTAAATTGCAAAATGCAGGCGCATTTCAAAGTGGCAATGCAAATTTGATTAGGTTAACAGCATTTGTGAGTGATAATCCCACATGTGCACAAAACATATCAGATCTACACGTAAGCCCATCAGGTTTGTTCATTGGTTATATTGGTTCTCTCCTCAACCTTGTGCTTTACCTGCCGCCCGAACTGACAGAAACCATTCATACCAGCGATATCAGCCTGATTTTCAGCGATATATGTGCTTTTGCCAGTCAGAAACATTGCCATCGGTTTGTTGCAGGATTTGAGGTGTTAGAGCACTCTGACGTCTTCCCCCAGAATGCCACGGTTTTAAACGGTCATCATATGGCTTACATATTTTGTTCAGACAGTTCCTTACACGTGGAGGAAATCTTTGGAAGCTTCACGTTTATCACGGATATGTTCACATCAGATGCTGTCACAGTTAGGCATCACGAACCATCTTTCGACATAACAAAACCAATGCAAAGAACAGAATATAAATTCGATGTTTTCGACGATAAGATCGTCTGGGCCACCCCTTGTGATTCTAACGTGCCTTTCGTTAATATGAACAATATCGTTGATTTGCCATTGCTAGCGGTAGATACCGAAACTGCACCAGTTATGCAGATAGATTCTGTGACCTGCATTCCCGTTTGTGACACGACAACAAGTGACGCGCAGTATGTGTGCCATTTATGCAAATGCGCGCAAAAGATGGATGGATATCTGACGCAGCATTATCCAAATTATCCAGATCTACACCCTGATCATTGCCGTATTACCTATACCGGCAACATTATTGCCAACATCCTATCCATTGATCTGGACCACTGCATGATCTGCTTTTCCGATTTCTTGATCCCTGATTGTTCTGATTCGATCTGTTTTTAACGAGTCCACCGCGCTTATCAATTTTGACCCATCCCCAAAATCCACCTATACTATACCTCATGGAGAGGTGGCCGAGTGGCTGAAGGCGCACGATTGGAAATCGTGTATACGGCAAAACCGTATCGGGGGTTCGAATCCCCCTCTCTCCGCCATATACCCAGTACGACCGCAATAGCCGGAATCGCTGCTGGCTATCAAAATCAAAAAAAACAGCAGATTTTTTTAGCGATGCCACGCACCCCAAATCCCACGTGAATTATTTGCTGATGCTTTCCATTTAGCTTTTGCGTTTGGTCTATTCATAAAGTCGATAAAACCTTGTAAATGTTGTAACCCGCCCAAAAATACACGTTGCAACCCATTTTTCCCTTTATAAATAACAGAGATGCGCGGCATACGGTAATTATTCCCTAATCCAACAACACGCAAAATAGCATTTGATTTGACAAGGTTCCCAGGCTGAGTCATATCGTATGTTTTAACCTTGCTGCCAAAGGTTGCTTTTGCCAGATTTTCTGCAGCATCATTTGCACCAAATATTTCGATGCGCAATATGCTGCCTTGCTGAATGGGGGTACCCGGCACATAAAGTTTTGTTGACATGGGTGTCTCTAAATCACTTTCTGCTATTGCTTCTGACTGACGAAATGTTTGCGGTAAAACAGACGCACTCATATTGAGTTTTATAAAATTCTCGAAATCATCATATCCACCAATAAACCACCGTTTATTGTTAGCATCAATCACAGAAATACGTGGCACACTTCTTCCTGTGATGAATTTATTCATGAAAGCTTGCTTTGCTGCTTCGTCTTGAGGAGAAGATAAGTCAAATAAAACAGCTTGTAGAATTGCCTGTGATTTTTTGAGATGTTTTTCTTTCCGTATTGGATTATAACTGTCAAGCTTATAGACGCTAACATCTATGTTTTGACCATCAAATATTTCATGCGCTTTTGCTTCTGCAAATTTACACCAAGGGCATTGATGCGTACTGAATATTTCTATTTGCGCAGGTTGAATTTTTTCATTGCGCCATTGTACTGTTGGTAGTTCACGTTTCATAAGATCGTTTGATTGATAAGGTTTAGTTTTAAATCTTTTCCTTACTGGTACCGGTACTGTGCCTACTTTTCGTCTTAGTTTGCCTGCAGAAATTAATTTACCATCTTTTCCTACGACAAAAACGGCGGCGCCGCCCATTTCATCTTCAGATGCGGAATTGCGTGTTTGTATCACATCATCATATTCAACCCCGTCAATGGTTAGCGTGTCTGCAAAGCAATACAGACTAAGTAGAAATAACATCCTGAAACTCTTTTAGCTTTGCTATATTATCAATGTATATAATCAATATTAAGATATGATTAATTTTTGGAAAGAAAGATAAAATCGCATTATAATATAACGTAAGTTTGGTGGAAAAGCGGGCTATATGGCGAAATTTGTATTTGTAACAGGCGGGGTCTGTTCATCCTTAGGTAAGGGCATTACAACTGCTTCTTTGGGCGCCTTGTTATTGGCGCGGGGTTATACCGTTCGGCTACGCAAACTAGAACAATACCTTAATATAGATTCCGGCACGATGAGCCCCATTCAACATGGTGAAGTTTTCGTCACAAATGATGGTCTAGAAACAGATTTAGATTTGGGACATTATGAACGCTTTACAGGCATCGACAACACAAAAGACGATTATGTCACCATGGGACTGATTTACGATCGCGTCCTTAAAAAAGAACGTCGCGGCGATTATCTTGGCGCAACAGTACAAATCATTCCCCATGTTACTGATGAAATCAAAACTTTTATTACCAAAGACGCTGACGCAGTCGATTTTGTATTGTGTGAAATTGGGGGAACAGTTGGCGACATTGAAGGTCAGGCCTTTTTAGAAGCCGCACGTCAATTGCGCATTGATCTTGGCAATGATCAGACAATGTTTATTCATTTGACCTTGATTCCTTATATGAACACATCTGGAGAAATCAAAACAAAGCCAACTCAACATTCTGTCAAATGGCTGCAAAGTTTAGGCATACAGCCAGATTTATTATTATGTCGCAGTGAACAAGATATTGAGCAAAGTGCCTTGGACAAAATCGCCCTTTTTTGCAATGTACAAAAGAAACGTGTCGTGATTGGACGCACAGCCACTGATGTGTATCAGGTGCCGTTACTGTATCACAATGCAGGATTAGATGTGGAGGTGTGTAAGTATTTTCATGTAGAAAACCCGATCGATTTAAACAATCTGCATGTTTGCACGGCAACGCAATCTAAAGTTGCGCTTCAAAAAAAGATCCAGATTGGCATTGTTGGAAAATACTTAGAACTAAAAGACGCTTATAAATCATTAATAGAAGCTATCAGGCATGCAGGATTTGCATTGAATATTCCTGTTGATATTCATTATTTAGATGCAGAAACCTACACGCAAAAAGATCTAGAAGCATTAAATGCCATGATTATTGCAGGTGGATTTGGAGAGCGCGGCACAGAAGGAAAAATCAACGCCATTCGTTTTGCGCGCGAAAATAAAGTTCCATTGCTTGGTATTTGTCTGGGTATGCAGTTATCTGTGATTGAATTTTTACGTAATGTAGTTGGCATTAAAACGGCGGGGTCAACAGAGTTTGTTCAAACGGATGAGCCCGTTGTAGGTCTGATAACAGAATGGGCACATTTTGATGGCTATACAGCCGTAGGTTCAGCCAACCAAAAGGGTGGAACCATGCGTTTGGGCGCATACGAATGCGTCCTGAAAAAAGATACTTTGGTGCGCAAGCTGTACAATAATGCGTCCATTCAAGAAAGACATCGGCATAGATATGAAGTCAACAAAGAACGGTATGGCGCGCAATTAGAAGCGAATGGTATGATGATTGCTGGCGTTTCCCCTGACGGAGCGCTACCTGAAATAATAGAACTCAAAAATCATCCATTTTTTGTGGGCGTTCAGTTTCATCCTGAATTGAAGTCTCGTCCATTTTCTCCACATCCTTTGTTTGTGGGATTGCTACAGTCAGCTTTGTCTTTGCACCATGCATAAAATGTTTCACGTGAAACATTTGTTTTGAAAAACGCATTATTCGGAGATTTGTTATGACCTGCTATATCGCTGCAGACCATGCAGGCTTTACCTTAAAGCAACAAATATTAGCGGCCTATCCTAACATGATTAATTTGGGAACGAACTCTTTAGATTCTGTAGACTATCCAGATTTTGCACAAAAATTGGCCGATCGCATTCAGAAAGATGATTTTGGGATTTTGATTTGCGGTTCTGGGTTGGGCATTTGCATGGCAGCAAATCGGTTTAAACATGTTAGAGCTGCCAATTGCATCTCGATCGAAATGGCGAAATTAGCAAGGGAGCATAATGATGCCAATGTCCTCTGTTTGCCAGGACGTGTACTGTCAGTTGCAGAAGCCTTAGCAATTGTTGAGGTGTTTCTGATAACACTTTTTTCGAAAGAACCCCGCTATCAAAAGCGAATTGATAAGATGTTGTTATTTTGAAAAATTTTGATATATCGGATTGTCCGCGCGCTTTGAAAACCTATTTGAATTGCTCTATAACTGTTACGATGAATTATGAGGGAAAACGGATAAATGTCTTATGGAACAACGCTGGAACTTAGACGATTTACATAAAAATTATGACGAAGCATACGCCAATTTGGACAATGCCCATCAAGAAGCCAAGAGGTTTTCGGAAAAATACAAAGCAGGTTTAGGTATCGATATTGATCAAGCGATCGCAGAATATGAAGCCATCAGCGAAAAAATTGAGCGATCAGCTTATTATTCAATGCTTGATCACAGCACACATATGAAAGATACGAAAATTGCACAACATTATGCCAAGATTCAAGAAAGAATCGCCAGCATCAGTAAAGAATTGGTGTTTTTCACGTTGGCTATTAATAAGTTGCCAAACGCCCCAAAGCAATCCCGTTATTTGAATTGGATAAATCATATCAGACTCATGAAAGATTATGAGCTTTCAGAAGAATTAGAGGCATTTTTATGTGATAAAGATTTGACAGCCCAAAATGCATGGGTGCGTTTATTTGATGAAATGGAATCGCATCTTGAATTTGATTTTCAAGGAAAGACAGTCGGCATTTCGCAGGTGTTAGAAGGGATGAGCAACAATGACAGTGACATTCGAAAATCAGCGGCGCACGCTTTAAATCAGGGGCTTCAAAAAGATTTGAAGTGGATTGCCTATATTTTCAACACCCTGATGCAAGACAAGATGTTAACTGACAAGAAACGCGGCTTCACATCGGCTACGCATTCACGCCATATTGCCAACCAAATCGAACCAGAGGTTGTTGAAACGTTATGCACAGCAGTGAAGAAAAACTATGGAAATTTGGCACATCGCTGGTACAAAATGAAGGCATCGTATTTAGGTAAAGAAAAAATTGAGTATTGGGATAGAAATGCCCCTTTGTTTGTAGACGCCGATGTGAACATTCCTTATGATCAGGCACAGCAAATTGTTGATAGTGCGTACCGTGAATTCTCTCCAGCTTTGGCCGATATAGCACGCAAGTTTTTCGACAATCCTTGGATTGATGTGCCCGCCAAAGATGATAAAAGATCGGGCGCTTTTTCTGCCGCAACAGTGCCATCAGTGCATCCTTACGTGCTTTTAAATTATCAAGATCGTATACGTGATGTGGCCACACTGGCGCATGAACTGGGGCACGGAGTACATCAATATTTGGCACGCGATAGGGGCGCTTTGGCCCAAGATGCCCCTTTGACAATTGCAGAAACAGCCTCTGTATTTGGAGAAATGCTGACCTTTAATTACCTAAAGCGCAGCGGTCAATACAATGTGAAGATGCTGCTGGCTTCAAAAATTGATGACATGATTAATACAGTTGTCCGACAAATTGCTTTTTATGAGTTTGAAAAGAAGGTGCATCAACATCGCGCTGAAAAAGGCGAATTAACAATAGAGGAATTTGCACAACATTTTGTTGACACCCAAAAAGAAGCCCTTGGAGACGGGGTTAACATCGATCCGATTTGTCATAACTTTTGGGCCTATATTGGACACTTTTTTCATACACCTTTTTATGTGTATGCCTATGCGTTTGGAGATTGTTTGGTGAACAGTTTGTTCATGGCCTATCAAGATGCATCTGACAAAGCCGCGTTTGAAAAAAATTATATTGATTTACTAAAAGCAGGAGCCTCTAAGCCCTACCGTGAGTTGCTGCAACCATTCAATCTGGATCCTTCTGATCCTACATTTTGGAAAAAAGGCTTGTCTTTAATTACGCAGCTGATGGATGAGCTTGAAAGTAATCTCTCTCTTCAGGAGAAAGTTGTTGCGCAGTAACAGTTGCAACATTGTTGTTAAAGGCTGGCGTTGGCGGCACTACGTCAGGTCTGTTCAGTAATTTCGGACAAACATGATCGCAGTATTGCGCTGCAAAATTATTCCGCGTCACCCAATTTTTCGTTTCACCAACTGATAATTCACAAGCGATTAAATCATCCTCTAATATCAAGTCCGTGGGTAAAAAATGATTGTCCAATTTATCACAAAAATTGGTGAGCAATTTACATTTGGTCAATTGTCGATCAACGGCGTACTGAATTTCAGGATGTTTTTTTGTGATGCCTAATTTTTTGTATGGCAGCGTTCCCCGTAAAATGAATTCTTCATCTTTGCGAGGTGGATCTGGTTCTGGCAAAGGATGATTCTGTGCCACATAGGCACCCAAGCTTTTAAGGGCCAAATCGATTTGTTGTTTTGCTTGATGGGTCTTGTAAATCTTCATTAAAACGGGAACTTGCATCAGTAGCATGCCTGCAATCATAAGGACAACAGCCATTTCGACAAGCGAAAAAGCGGACCAACGCTTCATCAACCTTTAACCTTGGCGGACCTTGAATCGTGGATTTTTCTTGCAAATCACATACAGGCGACCCTTGCGGCGCACAATCTGACAGGTTTTGTCGCGATTTTTTAGTGTTTTTAATGAATTGACGACTTTCATATATACTCCTTTTTCTGTCTATCCTTCATCCTACACCACAATTGCCATCTTGTGTATACTATCCATATCCCATGCAATAAGTAGCTTATGCCTCCGGTGGTTTCCGCTACAAGAACGCATATAAATCCCCTTGAAGTTGTATCTCCATACAAGCCCGCAGGTGATCAGCCTGCAGCGATTCATAAGCTGGTTACAGGCTTAAATGCAGGCGTGCGCGACCAAGTGTTACTGGGTGTGACGGGCAGTGGCAAAACGTTCACCATGGCTAAGGTGATTGAGGCGATCCAAAAACCAACCTTGATCATGGCCCCCAATAAAATTCTAGCTGCCCAACTTTACGGCGAAATGAAAGATTTTTTTCCCAATAATGCGGTTGAGTATTTCGTTTCCTACTATGATTATTATCAGCCAGAAGCCTACGTTGCGCGGACAGATACTTTCATTGAAAAGACAGCGGCCGTTAATGAACAAATCGATCGTATGCGTCACAGCGCTACCCGTTCTTTGCTGGAACGACGAGACGTGATTGTGGTCGCTAGTGTATCGTGCATTTACGGTTTGGGCGGTATTGAAACATATGCAGAAATGACGCTGTCTTTGCATCAAGAACAATTAATTTCTATGCCTGAAATCACAAAGGTACTGACGGCCATGCAGTATCACCGAAACGATATGAATTTCACGCGCGGCACATTTCGTATGCGAGGAGATATTTTGGATATTTTCCCCTCACACTTCGACGATACGGCCTGGCGGGTGCGCTTTTTTGGGGATGAAATTGAAAGCATTGAAGAAATTGATGCCTTGTCTGGCAAAAAACATTTGTCGATGGAACGGATTACCGTTTTTCCAAACAGCCACTATGTAACCCCACAACCCACTATGCAGCGGGCTATTAAGGAAATTCGTAAAGATTTGGGTACCCGCCTGAAAGAATACCAAGATGCAGGAAAATTACTTGAGTTCGAACGTCTTAAACAGCGAACTGACTATGACTTAGAAGCCATGGTGGCAACAGGTACGTGCGCTGGTATTGAAAATTATTCACGCTATTTAACGGGTAAAAAGTCTGGACAGCCCCCGCCCACATTATTTGAATATTTGTCGCATGATGCTTTGTTGATTATGGATGAATCCCATATTGCCGTCCCACAAATTCGCGCCATGTACCGGGGTGATCAGGCACGAAAGGGGGTTCTGGTTGAACATGGATTTCGATTGCCCTCTGCCAAAGATAACCGTCCTTTACAGTTTGAAGAATGGGATAGCATGCGCCCAAGTACAATTTATGTATCAGCAACACCGGCGCCTTATGAGCTTGCAATCAGTCAAGGACATATTGTAGAGCAAGTTGTAAGACCCACAGGGTTGGTTGATCCTATTTGCATCGTTAAACCTTGCACCGATCAAATTGATGACTTAATTCACGAATGCCGTGTCACTATCGCCAAAGGTTTTCGTGTTTTGGCAACAACATTGACCAAGAAAATGGCCGAAGCATTAACGGATTATCTGAAAGAATTGGGGATTAAAGTTCGCTATTTGCATTCCGAAATTGAAACACTTGAACGCATTGAAATTCTACAAGATCTACGCCGAGGAGAATTCGATGTATTAGTAGGCATTAATTTGCTGCGTGAGGGACTTGATCTGCCAGAGGTTGGCCTGGTTGCAATTTTGGATGCAGATAAGGCTGGATTTTTAAGGTCCACATCTGCCTTAATCCAAACCATAGGCCGCGCTGCCCGCAATGTTGAAGGATACGTCATCTTGTATGCCGACAAAATGACAGTCGCCTTAGAAGAGGCGTTAGGGGAAACAGAGCGCCGTCGTAATAAACAAATTCTTTACAATCAAGAACATGGCATTACACCGGCAACAATTATTAAAGATATTCGCGCGGGCCTAACTGATATGCGTCAGAAAAAACAAGACGATAAATCGATGAACATGTTCACCAATGAAAACAATGTTGAAAAACTACGTAAGCTGATGAACCGCGCTGCCGAGAAGCTGGATTTTGAAACTGCAGTACAGCTGAGGGATAGGATTAAGGAGTTGGAGTTGGCAAAGATTTAGTAACAGCTTAATAAAAAAATATTGAAAAATAAATCATCCAGTAGAAACTACTGCTTCTGTTGCTAAAGCTTAAAGCCATTCAAGAAATCTTTTGTGGTCATAATACGCTTGCCGCTGCGTTGGATGGACTGTATTTCTATCATGCCATCACTGCAGACAAATAATAGTCGGCCTTTGTCGTCTTTGATTAAGGACGCGTCGTCAGGTTGATCCGGCATGGTGCAATTGGTAGCAGTATGAATTGCCAATGTTTCCCCCTTATACGTAAAGCGTCCACCAAAGTTACCTCCAAAAGTATGTATGATATTTAGTACGTTTTGAACGGGCATATTAGGGGTGATCGTTGCATCTACCTTCGTGACCTTATGGGCATAAGTGGCCAATGATTCGTCTTGAATTTCTGGTGTGATTGTATCCAAATGATCCAATACATCAATTAATAACACTCCGCCCAATTCAGCCATGACATCATGCGTTTCGGTAAATGTATGGCCCTGCACGACCCCTTTCTTCAGCATCGGTCCTGTATCTAAACCTACGTCCATTTTCATAATCGTCACGCCAATTTCTGGATCGCCATTCAATAAAGCATGATGTATAGGGGCTGCGCCGCGCCACCTTGGCAGTAAAGAGCCATGAATATTGATGCACCCGTGTTTGGGAATGTCCAAAATAGCTTGCGGCAAAATTAGACCATATGCTGCCACCACAACTACATCCGGTTGAAGCTCAATTAATTCAGCTGCGGCTGTTTCGGTGCGCAACGTGGGTGGTGTTTTCACCTGAATTGCCTTTGTCAAAGCAAACTCATGAATTGGCGTTTTTTGTTCTTGCATACCCCGTCCCGCAGGCTTCGCCGGGCGGGTATAGACGCACACCACCTGATGTTTTTGATGTAGCAACTTCAACGCCGGCAAACCAAAAGTAGAGCTTCCCATAAATACAATGCGCATATTGTTTAAAAATAATCACTTTATCTACTATTTATAACATGTGGATAAATCTGTGGAAAATTCGTTGAATCTGTGGAAAATTTAGGCTAAATGGATTTTCGGATAGAGGATCGTCCCGTCAGCATGTTTGCAAAATTTCCTTCTACTGAAGGCTGTCCCACATGATTGTCCAGGTATTCAACCAATTCACGACCTGTTAGATTAATCATAATATCTGGGGCACATGCGATGTGCACACCATATTTACCGACTAGTTTCGACATACGGAATAAAACGGGATTGTTGCATACATCATCCCATCCATTAACAGACAAAAGGGGATACTTATCGTGGTTGATATCATTCAAAGCAATAGGAACAGATTGACTAATTTGCATGATGATGATGTTCTTCTAGCCTGTGATGATGATGACGGCGTTCACATTGGCTTACATTCGTACAAGTGGGAGACAAGCGTCCATTGGCAAGCAATAGTAATAAATAATTAAACTTTGCTTGGTTGGCGTCATTGGGATTTTCGGCATTTGTCTCTAGCAATGCTTCCCCCAATTCAAGTTGATTGGCAAGATTGTCTAGGGCATCTAGTAATTCACACGATGTACCCGCTTGTGAAAAATCAATAAAACTGGGAAAGTCTTCGAAAAGAACGGAATATTTCAGCATCAATGGACCGACGTTCATCAGACCTGAAGCATGGCTGCAAATCAAGGATTCTAAAGAAAATGGTCCCATAGAGGATAAGCCGCAGGGGTTAATATCTTTCAGTTTTATTTTAATGTTACCGCGATGCATGCCATGCCTCCATTTTTTAAATATTAACGTAATATCTATAATTAAATATTAGCACAATGAAGTATAAATAATCAGGTTTGTTTTTTCGGCAAGCAGGCGTGCCAATGAAGAAAGACTTTTTAGGCACAATGGGTATATACCCTGCCGCGAAAAAGGTTTATTGTATAGGGTGTATATGTGTGATTACGTCATAGAAGTGGCGCAAGCCCTCCGATGTTGGTCTTGAGGATCGATGTGTTTTATGGCGTTAGAATCGGAAAATGGATAGGAACATTATGAAAACAATTACGATACAAGAATTATTTGAAGCCGGCGTGCATTATGGACATGCGCGCGCACGTTGGAACCCGAAAATGGCCCCCTATTTGTTTGGGGTCCGCAATGGTACGCACATCATTGATATTACAAAGACTGTTCATCACTTAACAGCAGCTATGCAGTTGCTGAAAAAGATCTCGACTACGGGTGGCCGCGTTTTGTTCGTTGGCACAAAAATGCACGCTGCGCCGATCATCAAGGAAACAGCGGATGCATGCGGTCAATATTATGTGAATCATCGCTGGCTTGGCGGCATGTTGACCAACTGGAAAACGATTGCCTTGTCCATCAAACGGCTTGAAGAAATGGAAAAAAAGTTGTCTACCCCAGAAGGTTTGACAAAAAAGGAACAAATGCAGCTTGAACGTAAACGTGAGAAGTTAGAGCGTGTCATCGGGGGTGTGCGCAAAATGGGCGGACAACCTGATGCCCTTATTGTTATTGACACACTGAAGGAAAAAACTGCTATTTTAGAAGCGAATCGTTTGGGTATACCTGTTATTGGTATTGTCGACTCTAACGGTGATCCTGATATTGTTAAACATTTAATTCCTGGTAACGATGATGCAATTCGGGCCATTCGTCTGTATTGCGATTGTTTCCAAGATGCTATCTTGACAGGGCTTCGTGAAAGCATGAAAAATTCTGGTGTTGATTTAGGGACGGCGACGGAAGTTTCGCCAATGGAGCAATTATTTGGAGCGCAAGAAACGAAGGAGAACGCATAATTATGGATATTTCTTCTGCTGATATTAAAAAGTTGCGTGATACAACAGGCGCAGGCATGATGGATTGCAAAAAAGCCCTGGCTGAAACCAAGGGTGATTTTGAAGCTGCAATTGATTTCTTGCGTAAAAAAGGTTTGGCCTTGGCTGCCTCTAAATCTGGACGCGTTGCAGCTGAAGGCGCTGTCGCTGTGCATGTTGACGGCACAAAAGGCGCGCTGATAGAGCTAAATTCAGAAACAGATTTTGTTGCACGCAATTTAGACTTTCAAGCGTTGGTTAAAGAAATCGCAACGATGGCTTGCACAAAACAATGTGATTTTGACGCATTGAAAGCCTCAACCGATGCGCAGATTACAGAGTTGGTAGCCACGATTAAAGAGAATATGCAGCTTCGTCGCAGCCAAGTGCTATCTGTCGGTCAAGGCGTAATTGCATCTTATATTCATAATGCTTACGCGCCTGATCTTGGTAAAATTGGTGTACTTGTTGCGCTTGAATCTGCGGCACCTGCTGACACTCTTTATGATCTTGGTAAGAAAATAGCAATGCATATTGCTGCTATTAAACCAAAAGCGTTGACAGTAGAACGTTTGCCTGCTGATATTGTGGCCCGTGAAAAAGAAATTTTTGCCGATCAAGCCCGCGCATCTGGCCGTCCTGAAGAGATTGTTCAAAAAATGATCGAGGGGCGCATGCGTAAATTCTATGAAGAATCCGTATTGCTAGAACAGGTTTTCGTTTTGGATGGTAAGCTGACCGTGAAGGAATTTATTGCTACTGAAGCGAAACGGCTTGGTACAAATATTGAAATGAAGGACTATGCCTACTTTATTTTGGGTGATGGCATTGAAAAAGAGACTGTTGATTTCGCTGCTGAAGTTATGGCTCAGATTAAATAGTGCGGTAACTATTTGGGTGATGAAATGAAATTTTTGTTTTCTTTCAGGCAATTTTTTAATCAGATCTTAACTTTGATTCTTTACATTGATAATGTAAGCAGGACCGTTTTGGCGGGAATTGGCTTAGCGTGGCCGGTTGGCGATAGATCGATGTGCGATTTTAGGATCGCGCATCTTAAATCCTGCGAGCCCAGAACAGTGCGATTGTCCACAGTATACTGGATTATTGTACACGTTCTTGATTGGTTTAAACACCAACACAACTTGCTTATTAACGGTTTGTTAACCGTAAAAGCAGGATGGGGGATCTATTGCTTCGTGGTGGTGAGAGGTGGGGGCGACGCTGGGTCCGGGATGCTAGATGGGGGTCCCGATCCGCGGCCAGCAAAATGTCCAAGTTTTCAAATTTCTCAAATATGGCAACCAATCCAATGACTCCGATCATACAAACTATTCGCGGCTTTCGCGATATCTACGACAAACCTTATGCCCTTATGGAACGGGTCATTCAAACAGCTACAGTAGTTGTGAAGCGTTATGGATTTTCGGGTATAGAATTACCACTTTTAGAACATACTCCCGTTTTCAAACGTTCTTTAGGGGATACCTCTGATATTGTGCATAAAGAAATGTATTCATTTCTGGATCGTAACAACGAAAGTCTGACTCTGCGTCCTGAAGGTACGGCCGGTTTAGTGCGCGCTTTTATTGCGAATCAAATGATGCAAGATTTACCGAAACGTTTTTTCTATACAGGACCAATGTTTCGCTACGATCGTCCCCAAAAAGGACGTCATCGTCAATTTTATCAATTTGGTATTGAATGCTTAGGGGTCGATCATCCGTACGCCGATTACGAATGTATTAAAGCCGCGGTCGACATTTTTGATGAACTGGAAATTACAGGTTATACTATTCATCTAAACACATTGGGTGATCAAGATAGCCGCGCCAGGTTCAACCAAGCCTTTCAAAAATTCCTGCAAGGGCATAAAAATGATTTGTCAAACGACAGTCAGATGCGGTTAATCACAAATCCTCTTCGTATTTTGGACTCTAAAGATGCAGGAGACCAGCGCATAATAGCCACAGGTCCACGCTTGAAGGATTATTTATCAGATGTATCAAAATTATTTTTTGACCAAGTGTGTACATATCTGACCAATGCACAAGTTCCCTTTCAACTGGATGACAATTTGGTTCGCGGTCTTGATTATTACGGTCACACATCCTTTGAATTTAAGCATAGCGATCTTGGCGCTCAATCTGCTTTTGGTGGAGGCGGGCGCTACAATGGACTTGTTCAATTGATGGGAGGATCAGACATCAGCGGCATTGGATTTGGTCTGGGCATTGATCGATTAATGCTGCTTTTAGAGCCTCAGCCATTCATCGAGAAAGCCCCCGTTATCGTTATTCCTTTTGAAGATGCACAAGTGGGCTATGCCCTATATATTGCCTATTTGCTTCGCCTGGAAAATATTATTTGCGAGGTTTCTTTTAAGGGTAAGTTAGCCAAAGATTTAAAATATGCACAAAAAAGGAATGCCTGCCACGCTGTATTAATTGGTCCTGATGAAATGGCTCAAGAAAGCGTAACCGTGAAACATATGGATGGGTCTTGCGCGAATCAATCTGTAACCGCTAAGCAGTTGGTGTCGGTGATTTCGTCGCCAAAGCTGCCATAAATTGTTGCAAGACGGCTAATTGCGCGGGTGTAAATCCGGATAATGTTGATACCGGGGGTGTTGTAACTACAGGTTTTGGCGCTGGGGGAATAGGTTTCGGCGCTGGTGGTGGTGTTGCTGCGGCCTGTTGTAATGCAGCCGTTATTTGATCAGCGCTAGATCCAGTACCAATAGGCTTGTTAATTGCTACTGGTTGTGATTGCGTTGTTGTTGTAAGAACAGGCGTGGCGCAAGCACTACCGGCAGGGGGGGCAGTGCAACTACTACTACTACTACTACTACTACACGGTGATTTTGTTTTTGGCAAACAACCGACCAAAGCCGACACTTGAGGGCCAAACAACTTTTCAGGATATTTGACGGCGATAAAGGCAAGCAACAACGATAAAAATCCAATACCAAGCATAAGCAGCCAGAACATAAATGTTCCCGTTACTTTTGCACCGGCCACATCGTCTGCTGCTGCTTTTCCTGTAGAGGGCAGGGGTGCTACAAATGCATTGGGAAGCGTTGTTGTGGTATGGTTGGCGATTGAATACGAATTAGCACCGACTTTGATCACTGCCAGTTGCGCCGTATTCGCAACAGTTGTCGCATTTGTTGCATCATGATCATTCAGGCCCGTTAAATCAACCAATTGTCCGCTGGCACTTGTTAGTTGCAAGAACAAAGATGGTTTATAAAAAATCAAGACAAGTGCAATCAACAAAAGAGAGGCAATGCCTAATGTCAAAATATAGAACCAAGAACTTAATACAGAAGACATTATCGTAAATGTTTGTCTATTTATTATCAGTATAACATTAATATTAATTCGAGTCGATACGCTAGCCTTGTGATACAGGATGAATATTGTCTCTGTTTAAAAATGAAGTCAAAAACCAACAGGCAGAAACAAGGCAGCCAAAACCAACCGTATATCTAAAGGGGGTGTCCTCTACTTTTTTGGATAACAAATAAAAGGCTTCCATACTGTGCCTAATAAGTTGCGACAATATAAAAAACACCTCAAATGCTTGTAAAGGAGACATTTATATTTTATTTGGTATTATTAATATTAGTCTAGCATTATCCAATACAACTAGCCAAGAACTCTGACCAATTATTGCACACCGTTCCACCTGCCGCAGCCAAATGTGGTTGCCCGCCTCCCCCTGCGCCGCCAAGCAGCGTCGCCGCTTTTTTGGCAATTTCGCGCGCGTCAAACCGCGCCAATAAATTTTTACCAACCCCAATCACGCAAGAAAATTTCTCTTCCTTAGACAGTAAAATCACAACCGCCTCGGGATTTGCCTGCACCAATTCTGTTGCTTTTTGACGTAAAATACCAGCATTAATATGGTCAACGTATTTGGCTAAAACAGAAACGCCATGAATCTCGACGGGCATTTCCACATGCAATAAAGCTTTTTGATAAGTCTCAATTTCTTTCTTCATTTTTTTATACTGCTCTAGATTTTTACGTTCAGTGGCTTGGACTTGTTCCTGCAGACCATCTATGTAATTGAATATTTCAAAACCAACAATGGCTTCAATGCGACGGATACCGCTGGCAATACCTGATTCAGATATAATTTTGAAACAACCAATTTCACCCAAGTTGTTCACATGGGTGCCCCCACACAATTCTATAGAAACATGTTGATCACCCATCGCTGCCAAGCAGCTGGCTTCCCGGACAAGGCCATTATTTTTAATGGCCGCCGAGCCGGGATCTAGTTCTTTATTCTGGATCCCGATACTAACAGACTCTAAGCGCTGCGCGCAAGAGTCTGTAACGCCCGGGAAACCAGCGCCCATGGTGACCACGCGGACTAAATCGCCATATTTTTCACCAAACAAAGCCATGGCACCTTTTTCTTTGGCTGCATCTTGTGACAACACTTCTGTTATGACAGTGTGTGCTTCCATGACACGCGCATTCACCCAGCACTCAATTTGCTTGATCTGAGATTCAGAAACAGGCATCGTATGACTGAAATCAAAACGTAATTTGTCAGATGCAACCAATGATCCTTTTTGCGACACATGATCACCCAAAAATTTCCGCAAAGCAGCATGCAACAGGTGGGTAGCCGAATGATTTTTACGCAAATTATCACGGCGCTGTGTATCAATACACAAAGTCACCGTATCACCCGTGTGCAAATCACCTTTTTCTAAAATGCCGCGGTGAATAATTAACCCATCAGCTTTTTTATGGGTATCCAACACACAGACAAGCGTTCCTCCTTCTGTTGTTATGGTACCTGTATCTCCCATTTGACCACCAGATTCGCCGTAAAATGGTGTTTGATTGGTGATGATCCACACCTCTTGGCCATGATGCGCATGAGTAGTAACTGCCGCGGAACTGTTTTCCCGGACAAGGCCGCAGGCCGCAGAGCCGGGCTCCAGTTCTTTTTCCTGGATCCCGGTACTAACCGTCTCTACGCGCGTAACGCTAGAGTCTGTAACGCCCGGGAAGCCAGTCTCAACCATCGCTAAAACAATGCCTTGTGCTTTATTATGGGTATAGCCCACAAATTCGCTGGCCCCATGATCGGCCTTTAGATCAAACCACAACTTATCATTCGCAATGTCACCCGTGCCAGACCATGCCGCCCGTGAACGACAGCGTTGTTTTTCCATACACGCATCGTATGTTTCTGTATCAATTGTTTTGTTGTGCATCTTTAATGCATCGGCTGTTAAATCTAATGGAAAACCGTAGGTATCATAAAGCTTAAAGGCTACGTCTCCAGGAAATATAGGGCCTGCTATACTATTAGCTTCTTCCAAAATAGTCATGCCTTTTGATAAGGTCTCCAAAAAACGTTCTTCTTCTGTATGTATGGTGTGTGTAATCAGATTCTCACCACGCGTCAATTCTGGATACGCATCCCCCATTTCGGTCACCAAAGGTTTGACCAATTGATAAAACAATGGTTCATGGACACCTAATTGATTAATGTAACGCATCGCGCGTCTTAATATTCGACGCAAAACGTAACCGCGACCTTCATTAGAAGGCATCACACCGTCAGCAATCAAAAAACTAACCGCGCGTATATGGTCAGCAATAACACGGTGCGCATTTGGCATAGTGGTGTTTTTTGTTAGCATCACTGATGCATCGACCAAATTTTTGAACAAATCAATATCATAGTTGTTGTGTTGTCCTTGAACAATGGCAGCAATACGTTCCAATCCCATGCCTGTATCAATAGATGGATTTGGCAAATTAATACGCGTCCCATCTGCCAACTGTTCGTACTGCATAAAAACAAGGTTCCACACTTCTATAAAACGGTCACCATTTTCGTCTGGCGATCCAGGTGGCCCTCCAAATATATGGTCTCCATGGTCGTAAAAAATTTCAGAACATGGTCCGCAAGGCCCTGTATCACCCATAGACCAAAAGTTGTCGCTGGTGCCAATACGTATGATTTTGCCTGCAGGCAGTCCTGCAATTTTTTGCCATAAGGCGTAAGCGTCATCATCTTCCGCAAAAACAGTCACACATAACTTATCTTTTGGTAGGCTGATTTGCTTAGTGATAAATTCCCACGCATAAAAAATGGCCTGTTCTTTGAAATAATCCCCAAAAGAAAAATTGCCCAGCATTTCAAAAAAGGTGTGATGACGTGCCGTGTGCCCTACATTTTCAAGATCATTATGTTTCCCTCCAGCACGCAGGCATCGCTGAGACGTCGTCGCCCGTGTGTACGGCCGCTTTTCCTTGCCCGTGAAAACATCTTTAAACTGTACCATGCCAGAGTTTGTAAACATTAATGTTGGATCATTGCTAGGCACTAAGCTGGATGACGACACAATCGTATGCTGATTTTTCTCAAAATAGCTTAAAAAAGATTGTCTGATGGAGGCTAAAGAATACAGGGACATGCGTGCGATATGGATCTATTTTTCCTATTATACACAACAATCTGCTGCTGATTTTTATTCTGCTGCATCAACTCCTCGTCACAACAGATTAAAACAACCAAGAATAAATCTATCTATCCATTGCCTTTCATGTCTGGAATCAGGTAGAATCTTCGCAAAGTCGTCTGTGTTTGAGTCTCATGTTACCAAGTTTTGTGATCTTTATTAGTTGTGTGATCGCAATTTTCTATGCCCTTTTTATCATTAATAAAATTTTGAAATTTCCTAAGGGCAATGAACGCATGCAAGAGATTGCAGAAGCTATCCACAAAGGGGCTGAAGCGTTTTTGAATCGCCAATATACAACCATTGGATTAGTTGGTGTCGCGTTAACGTTGATGTTGACATTATTTATGTCGGGATACGTGGCAATTGGATTTGTCATTGGTGCGACGTTGTCTGGCGCGGCGGGATATATTGGTATGCATATTTCTATCCGCGCAAATGTCCGCACGGCAGAGGCCGCTAGACAAGGACTGGCGCCTGCACTTGATATGGCTTTCAAGTCTGGCTCTGTCACTGGATTTTTAGTGGTAGGCCTTGGTTTGCTTGGCGTTGCGGGATACTATTATCTGTTGACCTACTTGGGACTTGAAAGCCGCATTCAAACGGAGTCATTGGTGGCTTTAGGCTTTGGATCATCTTTGATCTCTATTTTTGCGCGTTTAGGCGGTGGTATTTTTACCAAAGCTGCTGACGTAGGCGCTGATCTGGTTGGTAAAATTGAAGCAGGCATCCCAGAAGATGACCCAAGAAACCCTGCCGTTATTGCGGACAATGTAGGGGATAATGTGGGTGATTGTGCGGGCATGGCCGCTGATTTGTTTGAAACATTTGTAGTCACAGTTGTTGGCGCGATGGTTTTGGCCAGTATCTATTTTTCAGGCATTGTTGAAACACAATTAACGATGTATCCACTGATGATAACGGCTGTATGTATGGTATGTTCTGTTGTGGGATCGATGTTTGTCAAACTAGATGCTTCTAACAACATCATGAAGGCCCTTTACAAGGGGTTGATTGCCAGCGGTATTTTGTCTTGCATTGGTATTGTGGCAACCACATACTTTATGTTCTCTGACTTTACTGAATCGATGCAAATTCATGATTTCAGTTTTGACCATATTAACTTGATTGTTTGCGCTGTGACAGGTTTGCTCATTACGGGTTTGCTGGTATGGATTACAGAGTATTATACATCTACGAAATATCGCCCTGTGCAGTCAATCGCTGAAGCGTCTATGACAGGGCATGGCACAAACATTATCCAAGGTTTGGCTGTTTCTATGGAAGCGACAGGATTGCCCATTGCTGTGATCATCATGGGCATTTTAGTATCTTATTTAAATGCCGGGATCTATGGAATTGCCATTGCGGCAACATCCATGTTGGCTTTGTCTGGTATTATCGTCGCTTTGGATGCATATGGTCCCATTACAGATAATGCAGGTGGCATCGCTGAAATGTCTGGCATGGAAGACAAAGTTAGAACAGTCACTGACGCGCTTGATGCCGTTGGTAATACAACAAAGGCTGTAACAAAAGGGTATGCGATTGGCTCTGCGGGCATGGCTGCTTTAGTTTTGTTTGCAACCTATACGCAGGATCTAAAATATTATTTCCCGCAATATGACATTACATTTAACTTGGATAATCCTTACGTTCTTGTGGGATTGTTTTTGGGCGGTGTATTGCCGTATTTATTTGCAGGCATGGCAATGTTAAGCGTGCGGAAATCTGCCAGCGCTGTGGTTGAAGAAGTACGCCGGCAGTTTAGGGAAATTCCTGGAATTATGGAAGGTAAAGCCAAACCTGATTATGCCGCCTGCGTTGATCTGGTAACGCGTTCTGCCATTCGTGAAATGATTTTACCAGCCTTGCTGCCTGTGCTTGCACCTGTTGTGATTTATATCGTAATGAAAAATATTGTGGATCAGACAGCTGCTTTCCAAGCTTTGGGGGCTGCGTTGATGGGCACAATTGTAACGGGTATCTTTATGGCCATTTCGATGACCACAGGCGGCGGCGCTTGGGATAATGCCAAAAAATACATTGAAGAAGGTCATTGCGGCGGCAAGGGATCAGAGGCGCACATGGCGGCAATTACCGGCGATACCGTGGGCGATCCTTACAAAGATACAGCAGGTCCGGCGATTAATCCGATGATCAAAATCATGAATATTGTTGCTATTTTGTTGCTTGGAATTGTCTGCGTTTAACAAAATGCAATAGACGCATTTTTTCGTTCTAACCAATTTTGTGTATAGTCTTTCACAAGCCCTGTGTGGTCATAAAAAATAACCAAATTTTCAGCATTGCGCTTTTCTGCGGCGTTGGTCCAATTGTATGAACCTGTCAGGACAATACGCCCATCAATGATCATGGTTTTGTTATGCGCAATGGCAACCCGGTGATCAATAAAAACAGGAATTTTCTTTTGGTGTAAGCGTGTCACCAAAGATCCATTGGCCTTGATTTGGCTTTTGTCGGTGACAATTTGCACATCAACACCTCTGCGCTTTGCCTTTAATAAGGCAAGGGCGATAGGCTTGGATGTGAAACTATAGCATTGCAAAAACACACTTTTCTTTGCACCATCGATCAACTTGATAATGCGGGGTAAACATTTGGTTTTGGGGGGGAAGAAAACTTCATAGTACTGATGTTCAACCCCTTGATTTGGCGCTGTCCATACAAGACTGAATATGCAGAAAAACATTTTGCCCCTTAAAAAATGGCGGAGGAGGTGGGATTCGAACCCACGGTACGTTTCCGCACAATAGTTTTCGAGACTATCCCAATCGGCCTCTCTGGCACCCCTCCGACATCCAAAGTGTAACAAATCCTTTCTATCTTTGACACCCCTTTAAAAGGTGGTAACGCTGAAAATGAAAGTACATGAATTTAACTATTTATTAGTTCTTTACAGGTTATGATGTAGATGGTGGAGGATGCGCTGCGGAAATTCGATCGATCGAATTTGGACAAATCTCTCCCATCAAGCGTTTCCTCGATTTTTTTTGAAAATTTCAAAATCAGAAAAAAATCTCCTAATTCTAAAACTTCGAAATCGCAGAAAACACCAGAAGATTTTTAGGGACAATTCCCCAAAACAAAAGGGCTTTCAGAGACTTGCCGTCATCAGATCTCCTTTCATGTGATCTATGCAAACTTGACTGACCATCAATCAAGACATACTATAGAGACACTTGCCTGACCGAGTTTTTCTCATCGGATAAAACTTCATAGTCTGACTTCCTCCCATCGCCATGGATACATTCCATGGAGTTTTTAGCCTATTCTCGGTCAAGCAAGTATCTCTACTCACCTGGGTTTTTCTAGTGTGCACACAGAAATCAGAGCCTTCTCTGATTCCATAAAAACAGTATACCCAGCAAAGGATTAAGATAACGTAAAGAGGCAAAAAATCAACCACACGATTTTTTATTTCCAAATACGTTCCTAAGATTGATTCCAGCAAGTGATATAGCTATAATGTTGAATAAGCGTAGAACATTATTTTATAAAATGAAAACC